>Ga0194045_1000634_pt1 | contig 11611 bp, 10 predicted proteins | sample JunL6211m_MetaG_FD_161686 | JGI IMG/M metagenome (GOLD analysis project Ga0194045, IMG submission 161686) | Anoxic zone freshwater microbial communities from boreal shield lake in IISD Experimental Lakes Area, Ontario, Canada - Jun2016-L626-11m | ecosystem: Environmental > Aquatic > Freshwater >...
CAATATCTATTGTTACCGCTCTGCTACCGACGATGTCTGCGCATGTATTAGATAAAGATATTAAAAGAGTTCACGACCAGCTTGTCCGCGCTATTCGGTTAGTCGGAATAGCCACAGTTCCAAGCGCCATTGCATTTCTGCTCTTTGGGCCAATGATCTGCCATGCACTCTTCTTTGGAATTTCACACGCCGATAGCCAATACCTTGGGTATGTATTAGCAGGTTTCTCTTTAGGCCTACTTCCTCTGAGTATTAACCTCATTGCACTTCGCGGTTTGAATGCTTTTGAGAATATTAAATTACAAGTCTTCAGCAATCTCGTCATGAATGTCGTCGCAAGTGTTGTATCAGTTGCTGCTGCTCTCGCACTTCCTGCCAAGTGGGTGACTGTTGGGTTAGCTATCGCCCTTACCTTGAGTTACTACGTTGGGGCGTGGACAACTGTTCGCCTCTTACATCGTTACGGGATTGTCATTCACCTTGGTGAGATTGCCGGGCTCTACGCAAAACTTGCTGGAATCTTCGCGGTAATAGCGGTGCCACTCTTCCTTGTGCGAGAGCACATACCTGGTGGGAATGTTATTCGGCTAGTAATTGTTCTAGGGGTAAGTGGTTTGGGATACCTTGGTGTAGCCAAGCTCTTTAAGATCGATGAAGTCGGCACCGCCTTTGGGTTGTTCTTCAAGCGAAATAGATAAGTTAAAAGATAAGGTGCGCAGATGAGCGAAAAGATTCACGACCTAGTAATTGTAGGTTCAGGACCAGCTGGTTATACCGCTGGCATCTACGCAGCTAGAGCGCAACTTGAACCCGTTCTTTATGAAGGTTCAGTCACTGCGGGCGGCGCCCTCATGAATACGACCGAAGTAGAAAATTTTCCTGGTTTTCCTGAAGGTGTGATGGGACCAGATCTTATGGACTCACTTAAAGCACAGTGTGAAAAATTTGGAACAAAGCTTGTTCGTGATGACATCGTAGACATGAAACTTGATGGAGATGTTAAGACTCTGACAGATGGCTCAGGAAATGTACTTAAAGCTCGCGCCGTTATTTTGGCAACAGGTTCAGCATATAAAGAAATTGGTTTAGAGAACGAAAAAAGACTTTCAGGCCGTGGTGTTTCATGGTGTGCAACCTGTGATGGTTTCTTCTTTCGCGATCATGAAATAGCTGTTGTTGGTGGAGGAGACTCCGCAATGGAGGAGGCAAGTTTCTTAACTAAGTTTGCTAAGAAAGTTGTCATTATTCACCGCCGCGATTCATTCCGTGCTTCAAAAATCATGGTTGACCGTGTGCTTGCTAATCCAAAAATTGAAGTTGTATGGAATACCGAAGTTATAGATGTACTTGGCGCAGATAACATGACCGGGCTTAAATTGCGAAGCACAGTTGATGGTAAAGAGTCAGAGCGCGCACTTACCGCGCTTTTTGTTGCAATTGGTCATCTTCCAAGAAGTGAACTACTTGCAGGACAAGTTGAATTGGACTCTGAAGGGTATGTGAAGGTTGATGGACGTTCGACTCGAACTAACCTCTCAGGTGTATTTGCCTGTGGTGATCTCGTTGATCACACCTACCGCCAAGCAATTACGGCTGCGGGCTCAGGATGCCAAGCAGCCCTAGATGCTGAAAAGTTTCTATCCCATCACTAGAATTACCAAGACTTTAAACTAAAAATAGGAGAAGAAAATGGGAGCAACCCAGCCAGTAACAACAGCTACTTTTGATGAAGTAGTTTTGAAGAGCACAACACCTGTACTCGTTGATTTTTGGGCAGAGTGGTGTGGTCCATGCCGCGCAGTTGGCCCAATTTTGGAAGAGATCGCAACTGAACATGGCGCGAAGATCAAGATTGTTAAGCTCAACACAGATGAAGAGCCTTCTATTGCAATGAAATATGGGATCCAATCAATCCCAACAATGAATGTTTTTGTCGGCGGGGAAGTTGTGAAGAGCATTGTTGGCGCAAAGCCAAAGCCTGCGATTCTTAAAGACCTCGAAGCTTTTATCTAACCATCGCATAACGTTTTATCATGACGCCCGATATCACTCAAGGCGAGTCGGGCGATCTTGTTTCACAGCTCACTGATTATTTATTCAGGTTAGGTTATTTGCCTGCCGCCAAAAATAGTTTTGATGATGCTGTTGCCCAAGCAGTTAAAGCATTCCAACAAGCTAGAGGTTTAACTATCAGCGGGGTTGTTGACGCGATCACACTTCGTTCACTTGAAGAAGCGCGGTGGAAATTAGGAGATCGCACACTCTCCCTTGTTGAACCACCAATGCGCGGAGATGATGTCGCTCATCTTCAGTCACAACTGAGCGAAATGGGATTTAACTGCGGACGGGTTGATGGAATTTTTGGTAGTAACACTGAAACAGCGCTTAAAGAATTTCAGAAATCTGTGGGGGTAAAAGTCGACGGGCAATGTGGTCCTGCAACCGTTATGTCGATGATGCGCTTAATGAAAATAGTTTCAGGTGGCGCTCCTATTCAATTGCGTGATGAAGTAAATCGCACTGGTAAGGGGCCTGCCCTTGCAGGAAAGGTCATTGTTTTAGATCCAGCGGGCTTGCCTGAAATCTTTGATCTTGCACAACGTTTAGAGGGGCGACTAATAGCACTGGGCATAAATGTCTTTATGACCCGTAATGCCCAGACAAATCCAAGTGAGCAAGAGAGAATTGAAAGTGCAAATAACTCAACTCCGGATCTTGTAATTTCCCTGCGCCAGGATGAATACCCAAATGAGACTGCTCATGGTGTGGCGACTTATTACTATGGCAGTGAATCGCATGGCATTCACTCCATCGTTGGCGAGCGCTTTGCCAATCTTGTCCAAAGAGAAATATGCGCCCGAACTGACTTACTCAATTGCCGCACCCACGCAAAAACATGGGACATCTTGCGTCTAACAAAATCACCAACTGTTCGCATTGATCTTGGTTATCACAGCAATCCAGGAGATAGTAAAAAGATTGCTGATCCTGGATTTCGTGAAACACTCGTTGAGGCGATGTTGATCGCAATTCAGAGGCTTTATTTGAGCTCTGAAAATGATGCAAAGACTGGAACTCTCAAAGTCTCAGATCTACGCAGGGCTGGCTTACGTAAATAGCGCCTCTGGCTTTGCAATACCTATGGCAGAATTAGGCCATGACTTCCCCGGTTTCACGCTCCTCCTCTGAAGGTAACGTCACGCGCCTTCGCACGGGAGTAGACCTCAATCTGCCAGAGCGCTTTGCTCATCGCGCAGAGTTGATGAAGGCAAGTGAAATTCGATCACTCTTTGCTGTTGCATCCCGCCCTGAAATTGTTTCACTCGCTGGTGGAATGCCAAATCTCTCTGCTCTTCCTATGGACATGATGGCGGGAGTCGTAGAAAAACTTATTGCTAATAATGGCGCTGAAGCTTTGCAATATGGAAGCGGACAGGGACATCCAAAGCTTCGCGAACAAATCTGCGAAGTGATGGCACTTGAAGGAATTAAGGCTCATCCAGATGATGTGATTATTACGACGGGTTCACAGCAAGCACTTGATCTGATCTCAAGAATTTTCATTGATCCAGGTGACGTTGTATTAGTTGAAGCTCCTTCCTATGTGGGAGCGCTTGGAACATTCAAACAATATGAAGCAAGTGTCGTTCACGTTGCGATGGATGACAATGGTCTTATTCCTGAAGCGCTGCGTAATGCAATTGCTGAGGTACGTGCTCGTGGTCAGAAAATTAAATTCCTTTACCTCATTCCTAATTACCAAAACCCAGCAGGTGTATTGCTCCCTGCAGAGCGTCGTACCGAAATTCTTGAAATATGCCAGAAGGAAAAAATCTTTGTAGTTGAAGATAATCCATATGGTCTCCTTGGCTTTGATAAGCCATCACCAAATGCGATGCGCGCATCCGATTCAGAGAATGTGATTTACCTTGGATCATTTTCAAAAACTATTGCTCCAGGATTCCGCGTTGGTTGGGCTCTAGTTCCACCATCACTCAAAGAAAAACTTGTTATCGCTTCTGAAAGCTCAATCCTCTGTCCATCTAATTTCTCTCAATTGGCTATCAGCGGATATTTAGCGGATCAACCATGGCGCGATCAGATTGCATCGTTTTGTAAGTTATATAAAGTGCGCAGAGATGCCATGCTTGAAAGCTTGGATGAGCACTTTCCAAAGAGCGCTACATGGACAAAGCCAGGCGGCGGTTTTTATGTCTGGGTTACTTTGCCTCCAGAGATCGATACAACTGCCCTGATGCCAAAAGCGATTGTCGCAAAAGTTGCCTACGTTCCAGGTACTGCCTTTTATGCAGATGGCTTTGGATCCTGGTCAATGCGCTTGGCATATTGCTATCCAACTCCAGAGAGAATCAGAGAAGGTATCAAGGCACTCGGTGGGGTCATCAAGACCGAGATGGAAATAAGAGAACTTCAATAATTAAATAATTTTATGAATTCGCTCTAAATCTTCTAAATCAGCAAATTCGATCGTAATTTTTCCTTTAGCAAGCCCCAGTTCAACGCTTACGCGTGTATCAAGTTTGTCTGCCAGCCTGTTTTCAATCTCTTTGAGACGCGGGCTTACTGTTTTTGCACTCTTTGTTGGGGCGTTCTTTTCTTTTCCAGCAGTCATTGCAACGATCTCTTCAACTGCGCGAACGCTCAATCCCTCAGCAACAATGCGATTAGCAAGCTTTTCAATCTCGGCGCCATCAGTCAAAGCTAGAAGCGCGCGGGCATGACCTGCAGAAAGAATTCCTGCTGCAACCTTGCGCTGTACCGATGCGGGCAAATTAAGTAGGCGAAGGGTATTTGTAATGGCAGGGCGAGACTTACCAATCTTGATAGCAAGTTCGTCGTGGGTATAACCAAAATCATTGAGCAAGTTTTGATATGCGGCGCCCTCTTCAAGTGGATTGAGTTGGCTGCGGTGAATGTTCTCTAGCAAAGCTTCCCGTAGCATTTCATTATCTTTACTCTGTCGAATAATGACAGGAATTGTTTTAAGACCAGCAAGCTTTGTTGCACGAAGGCGACGCTCACCCATAATTAATTCATAGCGGCCCGAACCTAAGTCGCGAACCACAGGAGGTTGTAATACACCTACCTCTTTAATAGATGCTGCAAGTTCTGCAAGTGCTTCTTCATCAAAAACTGTTCTGGGTTGCTTTGGGTTTGGAGCAATCGCATTGATATCAACTTCAAATGCAGAACCAACAACAACTCCTGAATTATTTGTTATATCCCCGATAGGTGTTGTGGGAATAAGTGCATCTAGCCCTCTACCAAGACCGCCTTTACGTGTTGCCATTATGCAGCGCTTCCTCGTCGAGCAATTTCACGAGCAGCTCCTAGATAAGCAATGGCGCCCGGAGATGATGCATCGTATGTCATGACAGTTTGATTAAATGATGGCGCCTCTGAAACTCTTACTGCGCGAGGAATTGGAATATCAATAAGTTCATTTGGGAAGTGTCTGCGCACATCATCTGCAACATCATTTGCTAAACGTGTTCGTGAATCAAACATCGTTAAAAGAATTGTGCTCACACGAGCAAGTGGATTCAGCGCTTTTTGAACTTTTCCAAGTGTTTCCATCAATAATGAAATTCCTTCAAGTGAGTAGTACTCACATTGAATTGGAACAAGTACTTCCTCTGTTGCGGTAAGTGCGTTAATTGTTAATAGACCAAGAGATGGCGGACAATCGATAATTACATAATCCAATCGATCACCGCGCGCATCGCGTTCTGACAAATATTTTGTGAGTGCGTTTTTTAAAATACTTTCGCGAGCAACAAAAGTAACAAGTGCAATTTCTGCTCCTGCTAGTTCCTTATTTGCTGGCGCACATTCCAACGCCGGAAAACCAGCGACTTTTTGGATGGTCTCTGAAAGCGGCATCTCTTCTACTAGTACTTCATACATTCCGGGTAAGTTTTCGCGATCAACGCCTAACGCCGTACAAGCATTGCCCTGCGGATCCAGATCGACCACCAAAACTTTTAGGCCGCCCATTGCTAGCGCTGCTGCAAGGTTCACCGCTGACGTGGTTTTACCGACTCCGCCTTTTTGATTGGCGACTGTAAAAATTCTTGTTTTGATCGGGGTAGGCATCGCCTCTTTCAGGCGCCTGATTCCAATGACTTTCTTGCCTGCCTGATCCATGGGCGCAGTTAAGCATGCTTAGGGCTGGCGATGAACTTGGATCACCCGTGCTGGCTCAAAATCTGGCAATTCAATGAGGTGCAAAGTGGTCGTTGACCTCTTTTGGGGCGGTGTTTGATCGATCTCCTCTTGGGCCGATTCACCCTTCATCGCTAGGAGTGATCCTCCGGCCTTTACCAAATGCCAACTCATGGGCAGAAGCTTTGGCAGCGGGGCAACAGCTCTGGCTGTGACAATATCAAAGCCCTTTTTCACGCTTTCGGCCTTGCCACGGATCACCTCGACGGGCAGATCTAGTTCGGCAATCACTTCACTTAGAAAATCAACCCGCCTTTGGAGGGGTTCGATCAAGGTGACGGTCAGATCTGGCCTGGCGAGGGCAATAACTATGCCGGGCAATCCTGCCCCGGAGCCGATATCTACAATTTTACTCGCCTCAGGGATCAGCGTGGTGACGGGAAGGCAGTTAGCAATATGGCGATCCCAGATGCGCTCGCCCTCTTTGGGGCCGATCAGGCCTCGCTCAATCCCCCACGTGGCAAGGATCTGGGCATAGCGGTCGGCCTTAGGGCCATTTTCTTTGAAGTACTCGGCTAGGAGTGTTTCACGTGAAACGCTCACAGAGGGTAATTACTCCTGAGGCAGGACAACCACGCAACGGTTTGGCTCTTCGCCTTCGGACTCGCTGGTGAGGCCTATTTCCTGGATGGTGTCGTGGATGACCTTACGTTCAAAGGCATTCATTGGCTTGAGCTTGATCTGCTCCCCCGTGGACTTCACTTCTTCAGCAATCTCGTGGGCTAGCTTGGCTAGCTCCTCTTTTTTGGAGCTGCGGAAGTTATCAATATCGAGCATCAAGCGGCTGCGCTCGCCCAAGCTCGTGTGTACAGCAAGCCGAGTGAGCTCCTGGAGTGCGTCAAGTACCTCTCCGCGTTCTCCTACTAGGTGACCTAGCTTGCCTCCGGCAATAGCCAACGCTGCTCGCTCGTTCTCAACATCGATATCGATATCTCCATCGAGGTCTGCGATATCTAATAATCCCTCTAGGTAGTCGGCCGCAACATCGCCCTCTTCTTCAAGGCGCGCGATCAGCGACTTCTTAGGGGTCTCTTCTTCTGTTTTCTCTGGCATTTTTAGCTCCTTTTATTGAATATCCTGTTTATGCGTTATTGCACCTTTTATACACTTTTAAATTTATCGACGTCTTCTCTTCTTTTTTGGTTGTTGGCGTTGGCGGTTCTGATTTTCAGCTTCGCTCATGCCCTCTGGGCTGACTACTTCTGGGCCAGTTCCATCACTGATGCCGCGCTTTCTTTGTAACTCTTCATATGCAGGTGAACCAGGTGTTGGGTTTCTCTTAATGACGTAGTACTGCTGACCAAAGGTCCACAAGTTTGTTGTTGACCAATAAATCAAAACACCAATTGGGAAGTTCACACCAGAGACAGCAAAAATAACCGGGAAGACATACAACATAATTTTTTGTTGTTGAGCCATCATGTTATTTGAGGAGTCCATCTTTGGCATTCCCTTGACCATAAGCTGGCGCTGTGTTGTAAACGTTGTAGCTGACATAAATGCGATGAGCAAAATTGTGACAAGTTTTGTCGAAGTTATATGCGCATTGAGGAAAGTTTCTGAGATCGGTGCACCTAAGAACTTCGCGTCGTGGGCGCTTTGTAATAACTTGGGGGTAATAACACCGGGAACAAATGAGTGGTTATTGGCAATGCCATTTAGTACACGAAAGAGTGCATAAAAGATCGGCGCCTGGGCAATAAGGGGGAAACATGATGCAAGAGGGTTTGTCTTATGCTCTTTATAGAGCTTCATCATCTCTTCAGATTGCTTCTGGCGGTCATCCTTGTGACGTTTTTGAATCTCTTTCATCTTTGGCTGCAGAACAGTCATCGCTCTCTGGCTCTTGATCTGCTTCACAAAAAGTGGAATGAGAAGAACGCGAATGATGATCACCAGCGAGACGATCGATAAGGTCCACTTCAGTGACTCGTGGCTTTCCTTACCAAGAACCGATCCAAGGGCTGAGTGAACTACTGTCATGACCCAAGAAACAGCGTAATACAATGGTTTTAGGATCGAATCCATTAGATGGCTCCTTTGAGGTTCATATGGTTTTTAACAGGTGTTTTGGCAACCGCGTAATCAACTCCACCATGCGACCATGGGTTGCAACGCACTACTCTCCAGATTGCCATCAGGACTCCGCGAAGGCCATACTCTGAAATCGCGTCGACGGCATATTGAGAACATGATGGGTAGTACTTGCACCGTGGGGCAAGGCTGGGAGAAATCCATTTTTGATACAACTTGATAGGTGCCAGTGTGATCAACTTAAAGAGCTTCATTGGTTGGCCTCGCTGCGCTTTACAATCTTAGAGACCAAGTCCGCGAAGTCTGCTCGGTAGTCATCGCTCTTTCGCAGAACGCGAATAACAATTTGTGTGTGTGCTGGAAAATCTTTGAGGTGCTCACTTGCCGCATGTCGGAGCTGGCGAGCAATTCGGTGACGGGTGACTGATCCCCCAACGCTTTTATTTATGATCAGTCCAACCTGCGGTTGGTTTGGAAATTGGGCGTGGGTAAGAAAATAGATAACAAGTAATTGTGAAGTGGCTCGATGTCCCGTTTTAGTAGTTCGGGAAAAATCTTTGCTCGAGCGAAGCCGGTTCGATGCAGGTAGCACGGTTACGCAGAGATGCGAGTGCGACCCTTAGCGCGGCGAGAGGCCAGTACTGCGCGGCCGCCACGTGTTGCCATGCGAGCACGGAAGCCGTGCTTCTTCGCACGACGGCGATTATTTGGTTGATAAGTACGCTTTGACATGAAAACTCCTCAACTTCTTTTTTCTCCGGATCAGGGGTTTTGACCAGGGCCACAGATGTCCATCAATAGGGTGGCAAGGTTAGCCAAGTTCGTGTGGATAAACCACTTGCGCTTTGGCGAAAACCCCTTTACGTTCGCCCTCTATCCACAGGTTTTGACCCTCCGTCAGAGCCTTGTCACCCTAAAGGTGGGGTTTAGACCACAGGCTGTGGATAACTTGGGGATAACCGATTTTTAGCTTTTTTACGCATTTCGAGGACGGGAAGAGATATGGCGCTACTGGAGGAAGTTGATCTAACCATCTTGTGGGGATCAGTAATCGAGGCCATGTCCTCAGAGTCACCGCAGCACCGAGCTTTTCTTGCTCTCACAAAACCGCTTGGTCTCCTTCAAGGTGATGGGGCAGCAACACTTCTCCTCAATACTCCCAACCAATTTGCAAAAGATTTTTTAGAGATCCGCGTTAAAAATATTCTCAATGAGATTTTGACGACAGAACTTGGCCAAAAAATAAATATTGCTGTGACCGTTGATGAAACTCTTGAGGTCTCTGCGCCTTCTGAAGACATTATTGATGAGAGCGCTGTTGAAGTTGTATCTCCTCGCTCAGGAACCGGCCGCGATAGCGACACAAAGCAGCCCCTTGAGCAATCACAATTGAACCCTCGCTACATTTTTGAAACATTTGTTATTGGTGCATCCAATCGTTTTGCACATGCTGCAGCAGTTGCCGTTGCTGAAGCACCAGCAAAGGCCTACAACCCGCTCTTTATCTACGGTGAGTCAGGGCTCGGTAAAACCCACCTCCTGCACGCTATTGGGGCCTATGCCAAGGAGCTCTATGGCTCAGTCCGCGTGCGATATGTCTCTTCTGAAGAGTTCACCAACGACTTTATTAACTCCATCCGTGACGATAAGGCATCTGTTTTCCAACGCCGTTACCGCGACCTTGATGTTTTGCTCGTCGATGACATCCAGTTCTTAGAGAACAAAGAGCGAACTCAGGAAGAGTTCTTTCATACGTTCAACACCCTATATAACGCCAACAAGCAGATTGTTATCTCTAGTGATCGCCCTCCCAAGCAACTAACAACTTTGGAAGATCGTCTTCGCTCCCGCTTTGAGTGGGGCCTGATCACAGATATTCAACCTCCTGAGCTTGAAACCCGTATTGCAATTCTTCGCAAAAAGGCAGCGCAAGATAAGTTGAATGCCCCTGATGATGTTTTGGAGTACATCGCTTCAAAGATTTCTTCCAACATCCGTGAACTTGAAGGCGCACTCATTCGTGTTACCGCCTTCGCATCGCTCAATCGTCAGCCAGTTGACATGGGTCTTGCTGAAATTGTTTTGAAAGATCTGATCCCTGATGAAGCCGGCCCCGAAATCACCGCCTCGACCATCATGGCCCAGACAGCTTCTTACTTCAGCCTGTCTTTGGACGATCTCTGTGGCTCAAGCCGCAGCCGCGTCTTGGTAAATGCCCGCCAAATCGCGATGTATCTCTGCCGGGAGTTGACCGAGCTTTCACTTCCCAAGATTGGTCAGACCTTCGGCGGCCGCGATCACACCACGGTGATGCATGCCGATCGTAAGATCCGCCAACTTATGGCTGAGCGTCGTTCGATCTATAACCAGGTCACTGAGCTCACCAACCGAATCAAGCTTCAGGCAAGAAACTAGCAAAATGTCCTATTTGCCCGAACTGAGCAAGTTAACCCCAGTTGTGGAAAAGCTGTGGGTAACTGTGGACAATTCTTCTTTCTCTGTGGGTAAACAGGGTGTTTTATCTTTTTCTTCTCTTCTGACAGAGGCGAGGATTAGGTTTGAGGGAGTTCTCCACACTCTCCTCCACAGTTGTAGAGAGGGTAAGTAAGGCGCCGACCAGCGCTTTTACCCTTTCTCCACAGGAAGACGGTCTGGTTACTACTACTAGTTAAATTAATAGATAAATGATGTGAATAGGGAGAACGAGATGAAGTTTATTGTTGAACCAGGCGAGTTAGTAGACGCCATTAATTGGGTTGCCCGCAGCCTTTCTACTCGTCCCATTAAACCCGAGCTCCTTGGAATCATGATTGATGTAGACGACTCAATAACTCTGACAGGTTCAGATTTAGAAACATCCACCAAAGCAACTTTAAAAGCTGACATTGCAAATAAAGGAAAAGTTTTAGTTCCGGGCCGCTTGTTAGCTGAAATTGCACGATCACTACCAAACAAGCCTGTAAGTTTTAATTTGGATGGAACGAGAGTCCTTGTGACCGCAGGAGCGGCAAAATTTACTCTTCCAACACTTTCTGTTTCAGAGTACCCAAACCTTCCCGACCTTCCTGAAACAGCAGGAGTAATTGCAAGTGATGTATTTGCAACAGCGGTGAACCAAGTGGCAATAGCTGCAGGAAAAGATGACTCGCTGCCAACTCTTACTGGTGTACACATCGAAATTAATAAAAACACAATCACTCTCGCAGCCACAGACCGCTACCGCCTAGCAGTTCGCGAACTGGCATGGCAGGCAAAAGATGCCAGCCTTGAATCCACAACACTAGTTCGGGCGCGAACACTTTCGGATGCTGGGCGCTCGCTGACAACTCAC
>Ga0194045_1000635_pt1 | contig 11580 bp, 6 predicted proteins | sample JunL6211m_MetaG_FD_161686 | JGI IMG/M metagenome (GOLD analysis project Ga0194045, IMG submission 161686) | Anoxic zone freshwater microbial communities from boreal shield lake in IISD Experimental Lakes Area, Ontario, Canada - Jun2016-L626-11m | ecosystem: Environmental > Aquatic > Freshwater >...
ACAGGATCCAATTTTTCGAAATAAGCCGCTTTGTATTTCTTGTTTTCGGGATCGTTCCAAAAACCAATCGGCATGCTCGGAAACGGCATAGCACAAACCAATTCGCCCGGCTCGCCGACGACCGTTTCACCCCGTTCGTTGCATATCCTCACATCCATCCCCAAGCCTTTGCATTGGATTTGACCACGGTACACAGGAAGCGTCGGGTTTCCCAAAACAAAGCAAGATAGGATATCCGTCCCACCCGAAATCGAGGCCAAGTTCATGTCCGACCCAATCGCTCGATAGATCCAATCAAAGGTCTCTGGCAATAGTGGCGATCCGGTCGACATCACACACCGTAGACGACTCAAGTCGAATTCCTTGGCAGGTTCAATCCTCTCCTTTTCAAGTGTCATATAGTAGCGAGGGCTTGCACCGAAATGCGTTACACGCTCCGAGGCTGCAAGTTGCCAAAGCACTTGCGATGACGGGCTAAGTGGAGAACCATCGAATAAAAGCACCGATGCTTCCGAGGCAAGTCCACTCAACAACCAATTCCACATCATCCAACCCGTGGTCGTGTAATAAAACAAGCAATCACGTGGCTTCAGGTCGCAATGCAACGAATGCTCCTTGGCATGTTGCAGGAGAGCACCTCCGACACCATGAATGATGCACTTCGGAACCCCAGTTGTCCCTGACGAATAGAGTATGCACAGCGGATGACTAAACGGAAAACGATCAAACGCCAGTTCGCAGTTCGAGCTTTCGCAGGCGTCAAACCATGAGAACTGCGGGATCGACAAGTTTAATGAGGGCGAGTCTCCTATCACAACAATTGATTTGATGGACCTCAGCCTCGGTAGAACTCTGGCAACTTTGTCGATCGGTCGAATCTGTTTTCCGTTGTACTGCGTTGTCGACGAGGTGATCATGATACAAGGTTCGGTCTGGCTGAATCGATCGCAGATGGCGTCATCACCAAATTCAGGTGAACACGAGGACCATACCGCTCCGATGGCCGTCGTGGCCAGCATGGCGATCACGGACTCGGCGACGTTTGGAACTACGGCAACAATGCGATCACCCGCCACAACCCCTTGTCCCTTCAGAAAATTCGCAAATCGACAGACTTGTTCGCATAGCTCGAGGCGGTTGATCTCGCGGCGTTGGCCGAGCTCATTGGCCGTTACGATAGCCACGGACGATGCAAATTCGGGGTCCGTTAATCTGGCCGGTTTTAGGATGGCTTCCGCATAGTTCAACTGGGCGCTGGGAAACCAATTCCATTTCATGAAATTCTCAGAGCGGACGACATTCGTTTCTCCAGGGTCGCCGATGATTCCGCAATAATCCCACACAGATCGCCAGAACTCGCCAGGATGGCGAAGCGAGGCGGCATGCAGTTCGGCGTAACTGTTACCGAAAGAAATGTCTAATCGCGAACGAAAGGTATCCGAAAAACGCGTTATATTCGCCTGAGAAATTGTCGATTCATTCGGACTCCACAAAATACGCGAGTTTACGGATTCTACATGCACGATACTATTGAGATTGGATTGAGTACTGGGACAGTTAGGACGGTCTTGCGGTAAATTAGTGGGATAGGCGTCCAGCCTGTCAAGCTGAAAAGGACAGGCTAGCAGCCCTGTCCTACGTGACAGGCTAGCAGCCCTAGCAGCCTATCCTCCTTAAGGACGAGGCGAAGCGATGAGTACCGAGAAAACTGACTTTGCGATCATAGCAGCCCGACACGGCATCGATTTGTCGATGGTCCAACCGTTAAGCTTGCCCGTGCGTTTGGTTGAATTGGAAAGGTGTTTGGCCAGACAAGACGTTCCGTATCCAATCTTGCCCGAGCATGCAGAACCCTACTTTGCGGCGGCTCGTGCTGGCAAACCTTTCACGGTGGGCACCCTTTCGGGCGATACGGTCGATGTTGGACAATATCGCAACGCTCAGGTCTATGAAAACTACACGTTCGAGGAGCACTTGAGTTGGGCATGTCTCATCGCAGAACAACAACGCACCAAGCATCAATACGCCTGCCTTGAATACCTAAGCGGGGAAAAAACGTTTGAAATTGGTGGGACGATCATTCCGGATTTTTATTTGCTCAACGCCCGAATCTTTCAACAGACAAGTTGGCAACTGGCGACGGTCAACATGATCATACCTGCCGAACTATTTTTTACTTGCCATAGCCATCGATTCTTTCCGGTCACGACCTTTATGCGAGCACTGGAACAAGATTACTTAGCCGAACCCGATATCGGTCATGACGTCGCGGGACATGTGGCGACCTTCACGATTCCTGTCGTAGCTCAAGTAATGCAAAATCATGGAATTGCTCGCAATCTCATTTATGACGAACGAGATGCGCGGCTTGCGAAAGCAAACTCCGACGCAGAACGCGACAAAATCCAGCAGAAAGCAGACGAGTTGTTGTTGTATGCGGAACGCATTTACTGGTTCACGGTCGAGTTTGGATTGGTCATGCAACAAGGTTCGGTGCGAGCCTTTGGGGCGGGCATTCTCTCGTCGCCGGGCGAGACTCTGTACAGCGTCAATTCACCCAAACCAACTCGATTGCTCATCGATCCGTCGTTGGACACGGACTTGTTGCGGCTTGCGACGACGGATTATTTGATCAGCGAGTATCAGAAGACTTATTTCGTAACCGAGCGTTTTGAATTGCTCGAATCGTTAACGCCAGAACGCATAGTGGCGACGGCGAAACTCGCGTCCAAGCTACCCCACTTTTCTTGGCGTGACATAGCACCGGGAGACAAAGTTCTCAATGTAGGCGAATCGGCGATTTCGACAAACGAAAAATACTTGCGATTGATGAGCAATCAAATCTGTGACGACTGTTTAACGCGCGCCGCCATACGCAATTTGCGTTTGATAGTGCATGGAATCGATCCGTCCATCGATCTTCAAAAGGTATGGCGAGGGCCTATCGCCCAAGTTCCCGAGGCGCTGGTCGAATGGTTCACGCGAGAAGACGAAGCGCACAAATTCCTTCAAATTACGAAGCCCTTGAACTTCGAGCCAGCCAACGGTGGGGCTGTTTCCTAAGTCTATCTCAGGGGCTCATGGCCTTCACGCAAGAACGAAAGCATAGTCAGACCGTGCGACGATTGCGGCCTTGATTAGCCAGAAAACATAACAAATCCCCAGGGCAAGCCTGGGGTATTTGGAATTCCGCCGGCGCCGGAGATTGTTTAAAAACGCCTTGAAGAGACTTTGCGAGCTGAACCAGCGATGTAGCCAGGATTGTTTTGCATGGCGATGCTCGAAGCAACGTCGCTGTTGGTTGCCGTCACAACGACCGACATCGGATAAGCTGCGACTCCATCTGGTGGGAAGAGATAAACCTCCCAAATATCGACAATCCCCGACTGAACCGCTGAGAGCTGGAGTTGCAATCGAGCGATTTGCATCATTTCGCTTTGCTGCTGCTGCTGTTGATACGCCGATGCTTGAGATTGAAGATAGAGAGCATGCTGACGCTGTTGTTCTTGCGTGTCATCCTCTTGGCCATGGGCCGCTATCCACTTATCCCATGACGGCTGCAATGTCTTTAAATCTTCGTCGACAAATATAAAGAATGGGAGAGCGTATTCGTCGCCATTGGCAAGTTCAAATAGGACTCCCTCGCATTTGAATGTTTTGGATTCGCCTTTGAGACGCGCCAACCAAGTCGTGAACTCACGATCATCTTTAAATTTTATGCCTTCGAAATGTTCGACGACGTGAGGAATCAATTTCCGATAAATTTCATGCAAGTTTTCCATCGGCCGATCATTCACGTAGACTTTTCCTCGACGTCGTTGGATAGTCACCTCTTTCTTGGCAAAGTCGACGACTTTGCCGAGTACCGTCATGCCATTTCGCAACTTCCAAGAGTGCTTGTCCCCATCTCCTTTAATCTGCTTGGTGACCTCTTCGGATTCGATGTACTTTAAATCCTCTTCCGAAAGCTTGTCGATTGGAAACGCGAGCAGCTCTCGCCCCTTGGTGGGTTTATCGAGTTTGATGACGACTTCTTTGTCGTCCAAAGCGATGAGTGTTCCGGTCACTTTGTAACTGCCGGTACTATCCGTCCACTCATGGGCTTGTACCCAACCACCGAACAAAGCGAAAAGCGAAGTGACGGCAATCGAACTGAGTCGATTGCACAGCGAAAATCTGATTCTGGTTGAAGTCATAATAAATACGTCGGCTGTTCCATTTGTGGACGAATCGTGTGATGAGTCGAACGGTGAAATCGACAAACATGAGAACGATTATAGCGTTTCATGATAACTTGCACACTTTCATTTGCCAGACATGAACGTGAAATCATGTTTCGGAACGGAAATGAGCACCTGAGAACGCAGATGCAAAACGCATTCCATGATCCAAAGGGACGGATCACTTGAACGCCGTCTTGGGCCCTGAACTGGGCAGCGAGATCTTCACGTGGCAGGGCGATGATGGGCCAGAAGATGATGGGCCAGAAAACGTTGAGGCCCGAGAAGTTGGACCGTCGCGAACCAAGTCTCACAAGTCAGAATGAGACGACCATCTTTGTGCAACTTGGGTGGAACTACTCGCGTCCCAAGAATGTCTTTAGGAGCCATGCATTCTTGCGTCGCTCCAGTTCCATGATGCGCCCGAAAAAGGATTGCGATTGAACTGGAGCTGGAGCTGGACTGTCGACAACTGGCTTTTGACCGGGAAGTGCACGGGCGTACTGCACAAGTTTTACGTTTCCCTTATCGATCGCTCTTGTCGATGAATCTTCTGCAAATGCTGCTGGCTGGTTCTGCTTCGGTTGTTGATTGGCACTTGCGACCGGCTTTGAGTTCGCACTTGCGACCGGCTTTGAGGTCTCACGCCGAGTTTGGCCAGCATATGTAAAATGGTCATCGGCTCGCGTAACTGAGGCGACAAGAAGGGTTGCAACAGCAAAATAGGTTTTTAGTCGCATTGATCTTATCCCTCGCATTGCACGGAATTTTTTTTGATTGGCATCCCTCAAAATAGTCTTTTTTAGTTCGGCCACTACTCCTTCGAAATAAAGCAAATCACGTCGGATAATTCAAGAACTCAGTTCGATTGCTCTTTTCTTGAAGAATCACGATTGTTGATTTGGGTTGCGCAGGCAATTGAGAGTGAGTGGGGGCTTTGAGGGCTACCTCAATCGCAGTCAAATCACGACTGAGACGGCGGCGGAACGTTTTGTGTTTCCTGCGCCATCGAGCGCTTCTATAAACAGGGAGTAGTTTCCGGTGGGCAAATTCAATCGGGCCTCATTGTTGGGGATCGACGACGCGAGAATAGTGTGTGGTCCACCATTCGCAGAAGCGTACACTTTGTAACGCGAGCCTGAAGTAGAATTCGACCAACGAACGCGTGTCGCACCTTCCACATCCAAAACGGAGAGAATTACGAAGTCGTTAGGTAGGGTTGTCGCACGCTTAAATCGCCGATCCATGGCTGTTGAGTATTGATTGTTTGTCCGCGTCGTCACGGAGATCGTGTGTTCGCCATCCGGAATCGCTCCAAAGAGCTGCACAATCGCGGCGTCCGTAATGGCAAATGTACCATCCGCTTTCACAAAGCTAGATGCGTCTTTCTTGCCGGGTCCGTCAAGCGACACAAACAACGCGCGAGATTCAGTCAAGATTTTGCCAGCGATCGCAGCGTCGTTCGTAAGTCCGTTCACGGTCCCTGACTGGGCGAGCGTTAGCGAATCAAACGTTTGGACCGCATTGGATACACCTACGTTTAGGACGTTGATAATCGACAAAACATCCAGCGGCGAAATCGTGCCATCGCGATCGACGTCCTGGTTCAAAAAGTACGGGACAGGCAAACCGCTTGGCCGACTATTGATGTTGTTGATGACGATCAATACATCGAGGGGCGAAATTGTGTTGTCGCGATCGGTATCCAATGCAGAAAGCCAGTTTTCGGTGGCGGTTGTTGCGGGCGACACATCGATTACCATGTTACTCTTGGCAAGCACAACACTATTCAGCGTGGCAGTTACGACAAACGTATAGCTCCCTGCGGATGCATACTTGATCTTGGTAAGTGTCGTTGTGAGCGGCCCCGAGTCGGTACGGTCAACCACTCCGTCTCCATCGAAATCGATTTGAAAATCGACGTTTCCGAGAATGGGCGTATTGGGGACCGTAAGTTTCGCATTTACCGAAAAGTCTTTGCCCTTGAGCACCGTTTGTGGCCCTGTTAGTTCAAGACTGCCCGGAAGTGTTGGAGCGAGAAATACATAACTGGTTGAAACAAAGCTTAAACCTTTTGCGAGCGAACCCGATTCCGTCACCTTTTCGCCATCGACCGTGACAATGTATTTTCCGTCAGTCAGCCAGTCCCCGTTTGAGAAAGGGCCTGAAAAACCGAGATCAGCAACTGTCCGACCATTGATGACCGATGTCGTTGCGGTTGTTGGTACGATCGCACCTGCAACATCTGTTTTTTGAAGCGTGATTGCGCCTGTGGCTAATATCGCAATTGAGTCAAAATGGAGCCGAATGCTTTTCGAACTAGGTCCAAGCAACTGGCTATTCCTGTCTGTGATCGAAGCAACTTCCGTTCGATTTTGCACATTTATTCCGCCAATCACTTCTGGGAACGTGCTACCGGGCAGGCTCGCGTCCTCGGCACGAATGGTAACTTCATAATTGCTTTTGGATTCGAAATCGAAAACCATTCCTGACCTTACTCGCAATTGGTTTCCGACTACCTCAAACGTGGATGCGTCTACACCCATCAGTAAGAACGTATTCGTTCCCAATGCATCGTCGATCACTTCAAGATTTGCGACAGCGAAACCTGCGGACGGCTCATTGGATTCAAACACACTGGATGTGATCGGATCGAGAAAAACGGATGTCGGTGGCTCATTGACATCCGTAACATTCACGGTCAACTCAATCCTCACATCTGGCGATAGTCCTACCGTATTATCATCGACGTTAACATTGACAAGAAATGTGTTTTGTGTTTCAAAATCTAGCAACGTGTTCGCCTTAAGGAACAGCTCTTTATTCAAGATGAAAAATCGGTTCGCATCTTGTCCGGACAGGCTTAGCGCGTTGCTGCCCAAAGCGTCGTCAACAACTTGCAAGCTAGCAATTCGGAAAGCAGTTGCTGTATTGGTCGATTCTGGAATGTTTTGGACCAAGTTGTTGAAAAGCAACCCAGTGGGAGGTTCGTTCACATCGGTGATTTGCAGTACAAATGGAACCGAGACGTCAGGGGTAAGACCTACCGAAGGATCGTCCACGTTGACTGTCACTGAAAAAGTTGGCTTGGTTTCAAAGTCGAGGCGGGTCGTGCTCTTGAACCTCAGTTGTCCACTGACGATGGAGAACGAATCGCTGTCGGGGCCGCTCAAGGTAAGAATGTTGGTACCTAGTTTATCATCCACGATCTGAATCGTTGCGACAGTCGTTGTAACAGAATTGCTGACGGATTCCGCAACGGAAACAACATTCGAAAAGCGAATATTGGTAGGCGCTTCATTGACATCTGTCAAATTCACCGTGACGGTCCGTTGGCTGGACAAAGCGGTTGTACCTTGGTCCGTCACGGTGATAGGTATGTTCCAAGTCGACTTGGTTTCAAAATCGAGACTTGAACTGGCTTTTACGGTCAATGAACCATTGGTCGGGTCGATCAAAAAAACGCTTGTCGGGCCACCACTACTTATCGAATACCGAATGACCCCATTTGAGCCGGCATCGGGGTCGGTAGCATCGATAGAACCAATCAATGTTCCATTCGGCGAATTCTCAGGAATACTAAAAGTGCCGGCGGCAATGACAGGGGGCTCGTTGACGTCCGTGAGAGACAAGGTGACATTCTTGGTGATCGATGCCGAAAGCGAAAAACTATCTGACACCTTAACCTGAACAACCAACGGAGGCGTCGTCTCAAAGTCTAGATTTGTCGAACTCAGTACCGTGATTCTCCCGGTGATGGAATCGATTGCAAAAGGGCCAGCATTCCCAAGAAACGCATAGCTCACCGTTTGACCATTGTCTGGGTCGCTACCATCTATTTGACCGACGAAAGCACCTACAGGGGAATTCTCGGGAACATCCAAGGCTGTTGTACTAAAAGTCGGAGGGAGATTGTCTCGGAATCCAAAGTCAGCGCTAAGGAGATGCTCTGTTTTGGTCACGGACAAAGGATAGTTTGTTGGGATACCGGACAATGGAATGCCAACGGGCCCACCGCTTGTGCGAATGGAATAGTTCCCTTTCGGAAGTTCTTCGATCGCGAACCGACCCTGCGCATCCGTAATACCTTCGAACTCTGGATAAGTATACGAAAGCCGATCAAACGGGCCAAACGGACTTGAGCTGGCGAAGTTGTTGTTGGTGTAAATGATGGCGTATTTTATGTCCGCAGTGGCCCGCACAATATCTAACGGTGCTCGTTGTGGACTTCGCATCGGACCCGTTTGTACGAAGCCTAAAAGCTGATCGTTGCGATCATAGACTTCCATCCGACCATAGGAATCTTTGAGTGTTTCTGCACCGATCGCAAGAATTGAAACAGCGTTGGCTTCTTTATAAAACATGACCTTAAGCCGCCCGGACGCGTCAAACCAGGGAATCCCCTCACTAGAAAACACGTTATCCGTGTTTACTTTCTTGGTACGGACAACGAACCCGATGTTCTTATTGTTCGCGTCCGCAATCGTCAGTGTCGCATTCGGAAATCGATTTGTCAGTTCAGTTCCCTCTACGTAGTCGCTCGCAATCACTGTTGTTCGGATATTGTCTTGCACACCGTTTTGGTTTTGGTCGGCAAGAATTCGAACGTTTGGAATGAGCGTATCAGCGCTGGTGATTTGCCCATCAAGATTAGAGTCCTTGGCTACCGTTCCTTGAACGCCTCCGTCGAAGTTGTAAGTACCCAAATGGTCTATCGATCGACCGGAGTAAACGAGGGGTCGTGGGTCACCGAAAGTGCCAAACGTAAACCGATAGTTGATTGCAGAGGAACTGTCGCCATCAATGGTGGTTCCTGAGACCCAATCGTTGGCCCCCCAACCCGTTGATGCACCGATTCTCCCGACGTACCCTTCCCCATCCGTATCGATCAGTACCGTGCCTGCCGGAAAAAGATAGTTTGGCTCCTCCGAAAATGTAATCTTGCCGTAGGAGCGAGATAAAGATGCAGTCGTATTCAGCAAGCCGACCGAATCGATGATCTTCCAATTCGCCGCAGCACCATCCAAAGTCCCATCGTCGTTGGCGTCAGCGTCGGAAGCAGGCACAGGTGCTGTCGGTGCTTCGACAAGCATAAAGGTGCCAGAGTTGAAAATAAATGCGAACCGATCGGAAAGTGTTGAGGCATCGCTCCAACGGTTTCCAGGCAAACCTGCAAATCCCAGGCCCGTTGCAATGACAGACGTCGACGCAGCATCTATCTGATATGGATTGCTTGCTTGTGCGATGACCAAGAATCCGTTGCCACCGAACTTCAATCCCGAAAGATTGATGGAGGAATGGACGTATCCCATACCACCGGGAACAGCGCCCCAGCCTTCTACAACAACAAAGTAGGTCCCATCTTGGACAGTAGAATTGGGAGTCCCACGAAATTCTACAAACTGATCCGTATCATTGTTCCCAAACAATGGCTCGAGATGGATCTCACTAATGACAGTCGCGAGAACTCTGCGTGATTCCAACGACTCGAACCTTAATCTGCGGTGCCTCGGACTCTCAAACTCGAATCGTCGCGACTTTTTTCTATTTCCCTTTTTTGAGCTGCCAAAAAATGGTGATCGTGGGTCCATCTTGAAATTACTCGAGTAAAAAGAAATCAATCCGTGGGTAAGCAACATTTTTAGACTGCCCGCCGCGCGGAAAGCAGGGACGAACAGTCTAAATATGCTAGTTATGGTTGTGGAATTTCGCAACGCAGGGTCTGCAGATGCGATGATTGCGGCGGAGGATTACGGTTGGCCAGGTAATTCGGGCCAGCCCTTTGGCAAGGGCGCGACTATCGAGATACGTTCGGCATTTTGCGGATTGTGAAATTCGATCTTTCCAGCATGCAAAGCGATGGGTGACTCGCGCCGGCCAGGCTCGCTTTCCATCCATTTCCAATGACTACCGTACAAGATGTCGCCAAGAATTGGCAACCCACGAGAGCCAAACTGCAATCGGATTTGGTGCATTCGGCCCGTTTCAAGTTCAATTTCAACCAAACTAACGAGTTCCATTGTGTCTTCGCGACGCAGCTCATGCTGCGATAAAACACGGTAACTGAGAACTGCCTCTTTTGCCCCTTCCGTCTCACGCGACACAATTTCAGCGCGAGCTTCATCAGGCACTTTCCGAAGATAGTCATGCCATTTCGATTCGCATTCGCTCAAATGCGGAACGAGTGCGTGATATATTTTTGTGACTTTTCTCGCCGCGAATTGGTCGCTAAGCCGACGTAGTGCCCGTTGGTTGCGAGCCACCACCATGGCCCCGGATGTGACTCGATCCAACCGATGCGGCATTCCGATAAACGCTCTTGGAGCGCTGCGATCCCGATTCGAGAGTTGCTCGATCAGTGTGGTCTGGACGCTTTCGATGCCTGGAACGGCTTGAGTCAGCATGCCCGACGGCTTGTTAATGACGAGAAACCATGCATGCTCAAAGAGGATTTCGATCATGGTTGATTGGCTGTGCTCGACCTGTTCCAACAAGTGCAAAAAAAAACGAGAAGCACCGGCCACGAATCCGAGTCATCATGACTACGAGTTCGTTGTGCTTCTCGTTACATTTATGTTCTAGTATTTGTGCGATTGCGGTCAAGTGGTAAACCGAGGTCGCGCAATAAAAGTTATTCGATGCAAACACCAAAGCAACAACTCATGACGTCCGCCGAACCGCGAGAGTCAATTCATTTTGTAACCGGCAAGCTTGCCGAACCGGCACTTCGAGAGATCGTCGCAGGGTTGGCAAGCAAACAAGGCTTTGACTATAGCATCGATGTTCTTCCCATCACCGTAGCGGCCTTGATGACACCCACGTGGTTGCTTCGGCATATGCGCATTCCTGATAATGCGTCGCGAGTGATCTTGCCTGGCTATCTACAGACTGGGATCGAAGCCATTCGTTCGGCTGTCAAAACCCCAATTGAATGTGGCCCCAAAGACGTTCGCGATTTGCCCACGCTCTTTGGCCGTAAGCGATTCAAAGGGGATGACTACGGACAATTCTCAATCGAGATTCTTGCCGAGATCAATTATGCCCCGAGACTAACCATTGCATCGCTCCTCCAACAAGCCAAGCAACTCGTGAGCGATGGCGCGGATCGAATTGACTTGGGCTGCGAGCCAGGAATTCGATGGACCAACGTTGCAGATGCTGTTAAGGCCCTACGGGGGGAAGGGATCGTGCTATCGATCGACACGTTCGATTCGTGGGAATCGCGCGAGGCAACCGCCGCAGGCGCATCGCTCGTGCTGTCGGTGAACAAACAAAATCGCGAGGAGTCTGTCGATTGGGGATGCGAAGTCGTTGTGGTTCCGGACGACACGGTTGATTTTATTCCGGGCATCATTGAAAC
>Ga0194045_1000636_pt1 | contig 11576 bp, 3 predicted proteins | sample JunL6211m_MetaG_FD_161686 | JGI IMG/M metagenome (GOLD analysis project Ga0194045, IMG submission 161686) | Anoxic zone freshwater microbial communities from boreal shield lake in IISD Experimental Lakes Area, Ontario, Canada - Jun2016-L626-11m | ecosystem: Environmental > Aquatic > Freshwater >...
TGACAATATTAGGCGCATTTATTGCAAGGTTTGTGGTGTTTGTAGTCACAGTGGCGGCCGAAGGTTCATTGATAGTAGCAATTTGAACTGGTGTGCCACTGGTGCCACCGTTAGAGGTAACAACCGCAGTAAGAGTGCCGATGCTTGCTGGCTCTGTGTCCATGGTAATCGTCAACTGGGTAGAAGTTGCATTAGTAACAGTACCAACGGCGCTATTGCTAAAGAGGACAGAGTTGTTGGCTGGTGTGGTTGAAAAACCAGTACCATTGATGACAATTGTAGGCGTATTGATTGAAAAGATTGTGGTGCTAGGAGTGACGATAGGTGCAGCAACAATGGTTGCCACTTGAACTGGTGTGCCACTGGAAACCCCATTGGTGGTAACAGTGGCTTTAAGGCTTCCTAATGCTGTGGGGCGTGTGCTGAAAGTTACGGTCAATTGGGTCACTGTTGCGGTAGTAACAGTTCCTACAGCACCGTTGTTAAAGGTTAAAGTGTTGTTGTTTGCTATGGTATCAAATCCGTTTCCAATGATAATTAAATTGCCTGTGGCATTTATGGCAATATTTGTAGTGCTTAGTGTCACTATGGGGGTCACGGAGATGGTTTGGGTTGCCGAGTTCAAACCGATAGAGGCAAAGGTAAGAGTGTAAGAGGTTCCTGTAGTTCCACTGATGCCAACATCAGTAAAGGTTGCAACACCATTCACAGCATTGATGGTAGTGGAACCAACCATGGTTGCACCACTGCTTACCGTCATGGTAACCGAATCGGTGCTATTGGTAACGGTATTACCAAAAGCATCCTTGATGGTAATGATGGGTTGTGTGGTGAAGGCTGAACCACTTGCCGCCCCTGCAGCGGAGGTGGTAAGTGAAGCTTGGGTGGCGATGCCAAAGGTTGGCGTAATGCCGCCATCGGTTAACGAGGTTAAACCGGTAGAGGCAAAGGTAAGCGTGTAAGCTGTGTTAGCAGTGCCGCTGATGCCAACACCAGAGAAGGTTGCGATACCATTAACAGCATTGATGGTGTTGGTGCCAACCGTGGTAGCTTTACCATCACCGCCGCTTACGGTCATGGTGACGGAAGCGGTGCTATTGGTAACGATATTATCAAAGGCATCCGTGATGGCGATGATAGGTTGAGTGGTGAATGCAGAACCACTTGCACTTCCTTTTGTGACCTTGGTATATAAAGCTTTGGTGGCGATGCCAAAAGTAGGCGTAATGCTCTGAGTTGCTGAGGTTAAACCGGCAGAGGCGAAGGTAAGCGTGTAAGTTGTGTTAGCAGTGCCGCTGATGCCAACACCAGAAAAGGTAGCTATGCCAGCAACGGCACTGACTGTGGTGAGGCCAACGGTGGTTCCATTACCACTTACAGTCATGGTGACGGAAGCGGTGGTATTAACGGTGTTACCAAAGGTATCCTTGATGGTGATGATAGGTTGAGTGGTGAATGCTGAACCGCTTGCACTGCCCGCAGCGGGGGTGGTAAGTGAAGCTTGGGTTGCGATGCCAAAAGTAGGCGTAATGGATTGGGTTGCAGTCAAAGATCCCGAAGTAAAGGTAAGCGTGTAAGTTGTGTTAGCAGTACCGCTAATGCCAACACCAGAGAAAGCTGCGATACCATTAACAGCGCTTTTGGTGGTGGTGCCAAAAGTGGTAGCTCCAGTACTGACGGTCATGGTAACGGAAGCAGTGCTATTGGTAACGGTGTTACCAAAGGTATCCTTGATGGTGATGATAGGTTGTGTAGTAAATGCTGAACCGCTAGGTGCACCTGCCGCAGGGGTGGTAAGTGAAGCTTGGGTTGCGATGCCAAAAGTAGGCGTAATGCCCTGGGGGTGTGCAGTCAAAGATCCCGAAGTAAAGGTAAGCGTGTAAGTTGTGTTAGCAGTGCCGCTGATCCCAACACCAGAGAAGGTTGCGATACCATTAACAGCATTGATGGTGTTGGTGCCAACCGTGGTAGCTTTACCATCACCGCCGCTTACGGTCATGGTGACGGAAGCGGTGCTATTGGTAACGGTGTTACCAAAGGTATCTTTGATGGTGATGATGGGTTGAGTGGTAAATGCTGAACCACTGGCACTGCCTGCAGCGGGGGTTGTAAGTGAAGCTTGGGTGGCGATGCCAAAAGTAGGCGTAATGGATTGTGTTGCAGTCAAAGATCCCGAAGTAAAGGTAAGCGTGTAAGTTGTGTTAGCAGTACCGCTGATGCCAACATTAGAGAAGGTTGCGACACCATTAACAGCATTGATGGTGGTGGTGCCAAAGATGGTGGCGCCAACGCTGATCTGCATGGTGACGGAAGCGGTGCTATTGGTAACTGTATTACCAAAGGTATCCTTGATGGTGATGATAGGTTGAGTGGTGAATGCTGAACCGCTTGCACTGCCTGCAGCGGGGGTTGTAAGTGAAGCTTGGGTGGCGATGCCAAAAGTAGGCGTAATGGATTGGGTTGCAGTCAAAGATCCCGAAGTAAAGGTAAGCGTGTAAGTTGTGTTAGCAGTACCGCTAATGCCAACACTAGAAAAGGTTGCGATGCCAGCAACAGCATTGATGGTAGTGGTGCCAAAAGTGGTAGATTTACCATCACCGCCGCTGACGGTCATGGTAACGGAAGCTGCGGTATTGGTAACGGTGTTACCAAAGGTATCCTTGATGGTGATGATAGGTTGTGTAGTGAAAGTTGAACCGCTAGCAAACCCTGCAGCGAAGGTGGTAAGTAAAGCTTGGGTGGCGATGCCAAAGGTTGGCGTAATGCTCTGGGTTGCCGAGGTTAAACCGGAAGAAGCAAAGGTAAGCGTGTAAGAGGTTCCCGCAGTGCCGCTGATCCCAACACCAGAGAAGGTTGCAATACCATTAACAGCATTGATGGTGGTGGTGCCAACCGTAGTAGCTTTACCATCACCGCCGCTTACGGTCATGGTGACGGAAGCGGTGCTATTGGTAACGGTGTTACCAAAGGTGTCTTTGATGGTGATGATGGGTTGTGTGGTAAATGCTGAACCACTGGGCGCCCCTGCCGCCTGGGTTGTAAGTGAAGCTTGGGTGGCGATGCCAAAAGTAGGCGTAATGGATTGGGTTGCGGTAAAAGATCCAGAGGTAAAGGTAAGCGTGTAAATTGTGTTAGCAGTACCACTGATGCCAACACCAGAAAAGGTTGCGATGCCAGCAACGGCACTGACCGTGGTGGTACCAACGGTGGTTCCATTACCTCTGACGGTCATGGTGACGGAAGCGGTGGTATTAACGGTGTTACCAAAGGTGTCTTTGATGGTGATGACAGGTTGTGTGGTGAATGCTGAACCACTTGCACTGCCTGCAGCGGGTGTTGTAAGTGAAGCTTGGGTGGCGATGCCAAAAGTAGGCGTAATGCTTTGGGTTGCTTGGGCCAAGGAGCCAGAGGTAAATTTAAGCGAATAAGGGGTTCCTGCGGCGCCGCTGATGCCAACACCAGAAAAGGTTGCGACACCATTAACAGCATTAACCGTGGTGGTGCCAAAGATGGTGGCGCCAACGCTGACCTGAATGGTTACGGAAGCGGTGCTATTGGTAACGGTGTTACCAAAGGAATCCTTGATGGTGATGATGGGTTGTGTGGTGAATGCAGAACCACTGGCACTTCCCGCAGCGAAGGTGGTAAGTGAAGCTTGGGTTGCATTTTGGACAGTTGTAGTTTGCCCAGTAAATGCAAGGCTATTTAAGAGTACGCCGGTGTTGTTGTTACCATAATTCGCAGTTACTATGTCGAGTCTACCATCGCCGTTTACATCGCCCAAGGTCACGGACATTGGGTGAGAACTTACACCCATGTAAAAGTTGGTTTGAGATTGAAAAGTACCATTGCCATCGCCCAAGAGCACGCTGGCGTTTTGGGAGTAATAACTTGCGGTGATGATATCGAGTTTACCATCGCCGTTTACATCGCCCAAGGTCACGGATAATGGTCCAGATCCTGCGGCGAAGGTTTGCTGGCCTTGGAAGGTACCATTGCCATTGCCCAAGAGCACGCTTGCGTTGTTGGAATTTCTATTTGCAGTGATGATATCGAGTTTGCCATCGGCGTTCACATCGCCCAAGGTCACGGAGAATGGAGAAGTACCTGTGGCGAAGGTGGTTTGAGATTGAAAGGTGCCATTGCCATTGCCCAAGAGAACGCTAGCGGTGTTGGAACCATAATTTGCGTTGATGATGTCGAGTTTACCATCGCCGTTCACATCGCCTAAGGTCACGGCCCGTGGAGTAGCTCCAGTACCAAAAACGGTTTGAGCTGCAAAAGTGCCATTGCCATTACCCAAGAGCACGCTGGCGGTGTTCGAGGTCTGATTTGCGGTGATGATGTCGAGTTTACCATCGCCGTTCACATCGCCTAAGGTCACGGAGTTTGGATTAGTTCCCGTGGCGAAGGTAGTTTGAGATTGAAAGGAGCTATTGCCATTGCCCAAGAGAACGCTTGCGTTGTTGGAGCGAAAATTCGCAGTTACTATGTCGAGTCTACCATCGCCGTTCACATCGCCTAAGGTTACGGACGTTGGGCTAGTACCCGTGCCGAAGGTGGATTGAGATTGAAAAGTACCATTGCCATTGCCCAAAAGCACGCTGGCGTTGTTGTAATATTTATTTACATTTGCAGTGACGATATCGAGTCTGCCATCGCCGTTCACATCGCCCAAGGTCACGGAGGTTGGTTGAGTACCCGTTCTGAAGGCTTGCACGGGCGAGAAAGTAGCAGTAATGGCACTACCACCCGTACCCAAGAGAACACTGGCGCTGACGGAGGCGTAATTCGAAGTGATGATGTCGAGTCTGCCATCGCCGTTCACGTCGCCTAATGTCACGGAGGTTGGGAAAGTTCCCGTGTTGAAGTCTGTGTTGAGTTGGAAGGTGCCATTGCCATTGCCCAAGAGCACGCTGGCGGTGTTCGAGGTCTGATTTGCGGTGATGATGTCGAGTTTACCATCGCCGTTCACATCGCTCAAGGTCACAGAGGTTGGACTAGTTCCAGTACCAAAAACGGCTTGATTTTGAAAGGTACCATTGCCGTTGCCCAAGAGCACGCTGGCGGTGGTGGAGACTGCATTCGCAGTGATGATGTCGAGTTTACCATCGCCGTTCACATCGCCCAAGGTCACGGAGAATGGTTCCGTTCCCGTGGCAAAAACGGCTTGATTTTGAAAGGTACCATTGCCATTGCCCAAGAGCATGCTGACGGTGTTGGAGCCTGCATTCGCGGTGATGATGTCGAGTTTGCCATCGCCGTTCACATCGCCCAAGGTCACGGAGATGGGGTTAGAACCCATGGCGAAGGTGGATTGAGTTTGAAATGTGCCATTGCCATTGCCCAAGAGCAAGCTGGTGTTATTATCGCTATCATTTGCGGTGATGATATCGAGTTTACCATCGCCGTTCACATCGCCCAAGGTCACAGAGGTTGGACTAGTTCCAGTACTAAAATTGGATTGAGTTGCAAAGGTACCATTGCCATTGCCCAAAAATACGCTTACGTTGTTCGAACCCTGATTTGCTGAAATGATATCGAGTTTACCATCGCCGTTCACATCGCCTAAGGTTACGGAGCGTGGGTTAGTTCCTGTGGTGAGGGTGGGTTGAGATTTAAAGGTACCATCGCCATTTCCTAAGAGAACGCTTAAGTTGTTGGGCAAATAATTCGCAGTGATCATGTCGAGTATACCATCGTTGTTTACATCGCCAAGCTTCACTAAGATTGGACTAGTTCCCGTGGTAAAGGCGGTTTGAGTTGCAAATGAAGGCAAGGCGGTAATGGATGGCAAACTTACTAAGTTCACACCAAGGGAGCCGGAACCAGTGATGCCGGTGACATTTACGGTGTAAGTGGCCCCTGAACCAGTTACGGAGGAGATGGTTCCGTTGGCAACGGATCCGGTAGCAATTAAATTGAAGTCTGCAGCATCCACCCCGGTAACAGACTGATTAAAATTAACGGTAAAGGATGCGGAATTGGAGACAGTGCCGCTTCCCGTAGTAATGGATAAGGCATTTGGAAATGCCGGAGAAAAAGGAACAGCAGGAACAATTCTATCTTCAAATTGAAGAAGTTCAAGGCGTGGGGAAGTAGACGACCTTCGTGCTTTTCGATTTTGTGCAGTGTTAAAAAGTCTTCGGAATGCATTTAATATCATGGATAAAGTTCCTATAAAAAAACTTAAAAAGCTTAAATCGTCGAGCGTTTAGTGGCACGACTGGGTAGCAGGGCTAAGTTAAAGCAAACGGGTGCTAGGCCGCTTGCAAATTGACAACCTGAAGGTTCTGGAATTTTCGGTGCTACAGGAGGCCCTGGTTATTTGGTTAATTTGGAACTTCTGGGTAGTTTTACATGGCCTAGCAGAGAAAGCAATCAAAATCTGGATAAAATCTCTCCAGATTAACTAAAAACCTAGAATTTGTAATTTAGATCAAGCTTTTCGTAAATAAAAGGTTTTGCCTTAAGTTGCAAGAAACAAAGGTGTTTTGATCATTTGAATGCCTCGTCCTTGAAAAAAGGAAGCCCATTTAGCTTAGGAATGTTTTTTGGAAATATTTGTGGCGGTTACAACCAAAAGTAGTTGTGGTCATAATAAAATCATTTCTTGGAAATTGGAAGCAGCCACAATGTTGAGATTTGCAATTTGCTCAACAAGTAAAAATCAAATACTAACATTAATGTCTTTGGTTGATATGAGGGAGTTGACCGGTTTAAGGCTAGGGGGTGGGACAGCTATTTAAAAACTACCGACTAAGTTCTAGTTTGAAATATAAGATTAAAATATAAGGTTACTTGTCATCCCAAAGGTTTTGGCTGCATATTCCGGAATTTTATTTATCATAGCGACAATTGCCAGTTTACCCATATTAGCATTTGTACCTGAGTAACCTGATGCGCTTAATGTTAGAAATTTCTTAAAATGCCAGAGTTAAGGATTCGTAGGTTTTTTAGTTCCAAAAGTGCTGAATTGATTATCTTGTCTATTTTTGGGCCTGCTGTTACCAACATTGCTGAGAGGTGAGCGGTACAAAGCTGCTAAAGCAACAGCCAAAATTGGTTTAATTGTATCGCCCATGCAAAATTTATTTGCAGATTAACTATATATGTGAATAAAAATTATAAATTATCCGCCAATGATTACGGTCATGCATCCCAATATAATCGTACCGCCATGAGCTGTGGTATCGCCCATGCGTGCCGATGGCATACCGCCAATCATGACAGTGCTTGATCCCTTCACGATTGTATCCGGTGGCCCGACGCAAACACACAGATCACCTACAAGAGCTGCCGGCAAACCGCCAATTAACACTGTGGGCATACCAGGACCCGTAATCGGACCACCAACATGGGGAACTGGCCCAGTCAGCATGGGGCAGACGTGCATATCAGTAAGTCTTGCTGCTGGTGGCATTATAAATCTCTCATTTTTAATATAAATAAACTAATTTTAATTTAAACATAACAAATCCGCATAGCATGTTTAAGAAAATAAATTGCTTTTTGTTCATGCATGTAAAGAATCGGCCAGCAATGCTCTATAAGTATTTGCTTTTATCTAAATCTATTTTGAAATCCAATCGCTTGGTTTTAGGTCTCAACTAAGAATATTATAGCTTTTCTGCGAAAACTTTCAATATAATGACGACTTTAAGGCTAATATGAGGTTAAAAATCGGATTTATTTGTAAATTTGCTACAACCATTAATGTCTTCCTATTTTAAACCCGATAAGTTATTCAGTACAAGATATATTCAAAGGTGATTTAATGACTTTGAAGTTTATAGTTATTTTTGTTTTGGTTCTACTTTCATCCGTGTTGATGATTGCATGGCGTATATTTGCGCCGATTGATGCTGTACAAGAAAATGAGCCTCTAATTGTTGATATTTCGGAAAACCGTTCCCCAATTAAAAATAATACTCCTGCGGTTTTTCAAGAAAAACTGCCGATCCTTGCTGAAGTGCCAACAGCCCAAATTATTGTTCCGGCAACAGTGAGCCTTCCTAAAGCAGAATCAGTATCACAAATTATTGCACCATCCAAAGAAATCGATCTTGTAAATCTAAAATTTCCAACGCTTTCGATAGAAAATATAAATAAGTATTCTGTGCCAAGTTATAGTAATATTCTTAACGCCAATAACGAAGTGTTGCCTAGCCCTGAAGATAACGCAGTCAATGAAAAAACCAAGTTAATCAATGCACCTCTATTTCCTATCTTTCTCGAGGCAGAATCGAAAAAGACCGATGGTTTTTTGACAGCTCCATTTTTAATGGAAGACCCCAAAGTTGTTAATGCAAGCCATAATCATCAGATTACCCTTGGAACAGATGGCGAAATTATTCTAGTACAAGGCTGTTCAAGTTGCGGTAAAGGTACCATAGGATCTGGGGGTGGCATGGGTGCTGGGGGTTCCCATCTTTCAGGAGGTCCTGTTGCCTGTGGGCCGGAAGGGTGTACGCCTGGGAGGCACAATTGCTACCCTTGGGAGCATAACAAGACTTTTGCAGGTCGCATGGCAGGTGCAATGTATGAGGCACTTTGCTGCCCAGACCCCTGCTACGAGGGAAAATGGATTCCACTTGCCGACTCTGCTTTTTATTCTGATAGTATTCGGCCAATTTCTCAGCAAAAACTTCGGTTGGATATCGGTCGAAATCTCGTCAACCCAACAAGAAATGCTTATATGTTCGCTCCTAATCCTATTTTTCCTTATCCGGTTAATTCTTTGAATTATAATGATGTCTACCTTTCAACCGAGATTGCAACCGGTGGATTCAGCATTCTTTCTGATATTTCTTATAGGACTCTTTCAATTAACCCTTCTGAAGGTGGGGGAGCATTTGGCGATATGATGATTGGTACAAAATCTCTTCTTTTCGACACAGAGCTTATTCAAATTGCTATGGAATTTAAGACTTTTCTACCCACAGGAAATTTTACCAGTGGCTATGGTACAGGCCATGTATCGCTGGAACCATCACTCCTTGCCTGCTTAAAACTTAAAGAAAAAACTTATTTACAAGGACAGATTTCCGAATGGATTCCTTTAGGATCTACAACTCCTCCAGTTGGTACTGCGGGTAGCCTTTTGCATGCTCATCTTAGCTTGAATCATGTTTTGCATGAGGTAAATCCCGACATACCGATTATTGGTACTCTAGAATATACTGGATATTATTTTCAGGCCGGTGGCAATCAGGATGTTAGTTCAATCCCAACGGGGGGCAGTACAACTTCTTCTTCTGCAACGCCTACCACTAATAACTTTTACGGTTCTTCCAGTTCCGGTTCCAGTTCCAGTTCTAGTGGATCTGCACCGGCCCTTCCTTTCAGTAATAGTTCTGGTGTAAGCTACCAATATATTGGCCCCGGTCTTAGGATGTTCATGGGTAGCCATTACGACATGGGCGTAGGCGCACAGTTCGCACTTTCAGGCGACAATCGTTTTGCAGAACAACTTTATCGGGTCGAATTCCGCCTAAGATATTAAAAGCTGAAGCGATCATTATTCTTCTATAAAGGATTATTAGTAAGCGTTTCGAGTAATTGCCTAAAGTGCGGCATAGACTTAACCCAATGGCTCCAAATTTGTACAAGATCTAAAAGGTTTTTACACCCCGGCTATAGATACGTTGTTCTGGTTTTAAAGCGGCAACCTACCAACATCGGTGCTGTATTCGTGAGCTAACGGCTAAAGTGCCTTTTGATCAACCAATTCACCCATCCATCTCGTTGAAGTGGGTATTTTTTTTTATACACTTCCATTTACAGCACTTTAACTCGAAAGCCAAACTATGGTTTTCAAAGACTGCAATGTTCTCGAAATACTTGCAGAAGCTGACCCTCTAGTGGTGGACTTTATAGTGGCTGGCTTTAGGTAGAAAACCAACTTTATTTCAAATCCCCTTCCCCTTAATTCAGCTCAAAAGCGCGTCATAATTAAATGAAGAGCAGCATAACTATCACTCGATAGCTAAATAGCTTTGCCCTTTATTTCTCTTCCATTCGGAAGAAAATTACACTTTTTTCAAGGAGACTCTTTATGTGTCAGTCATTAGAGTTGGATCAATCGGTCCAGCAAAAGTTCCATCGCACCCGCGAGGAACTTTCAAACGCCCTAGTGGAACGAGATCAAGAAGTTGATCTCCTTTTAACTTCGCTAATCTGTAGGGAAAACCCTCTTCTCATCGGGCCGCCAGGCACTGGCAAAAGCATGCTTGTCGATGCTCTTTTAAGCTGGATGCAAGGCAAGAAATTTTCAATTCTGTTTTCAAAGTTCAGTATGCCCGAAGAAATCTTCGGCCCTGTTTCCCTTAATGGCTTGAAGAATGATAAATTCATTCGCATCATCGAAGGGAAACTGCCATGCGCTGATATCGCTTTTGGCGATGAGATATTCAATGCAAGTTCAGGGATCTTGAACACGCTTCTGAAAATCCTCAATGAACGAGTTTACGAACAGGGAGATGGCTCTAAAACTAAAGTTCCATTAAAGCTTTTTGTAGGTGCAGCCAACCAATGGCCGCATGAACAAGAAGGGGGTAAAGAACTTACCGCACTGTTTGACAGATTCCTAATGCGTAAACGGGTCTTCCCGATTGTTTCCAAAGCAGGGAGAGAAAGACTGTGGTGGAATCAGCCCTGTGAAGTAAAGCTAACCTCCACAATCAGCCCAGAGGAAATCGATACGGCACAAAGTGAAAGCGCTGCGATCACTTGGACTGCTGAAGCGAGGGAAGCTTTTCAATCCATCATAACGCAACTTGCCAAGGAAGGGATTTCGCCTGGCGATCGAAGGCAAGCAAAGAGCGTGAAAGCTGTTCAAGCTTACTGCTATCTGGAAGGCAAGAACCAAGTGGAGCTTGAACATTTGCAGGTTCTAACCTCGATACTTTGGGAAGACCCTACAGAGCAACCAGAAAAGGTGACTCAAATAGTATTGAAGGTTGCAAATCCAACAGGCATGAAAGTGAATTCACTTCTGATTGAGGTCGAGCAGATTTGTGAGAATGCAGATTTAAAACAGCTAGCTCAAGCTGCAGTAGCAGCTTCGAAGTTATCTGAAATTGAAAAACAATTGCATTCGCTGGGGAATCACCCCAAGGCTGCGATAGCTAGAAAATATGTTCGTGAACAAATCAAAAAGATCAAGTTAGCCTCAATCGAGGCGCTTTAACCCAAGGAGATGAACCCATGAAAAGTGAATCTGATTTCTTGCAGGATTTTGATGATGCAACTTACATGCAAACGGTATCTGAACCAATCAAACCTCGGTGTGCGATGGAAGTTGATGATTGGGGTTTTCGCAGGGGCACTCAGCTTTTGGAGGAGAGCGATCGCCTTCGAGCGCTGAACATTCCAAGAGAAGCCGTGGTGGATTTTCATACAGCAGCATATGAGCCTGACCCAAGGTTGAATGCTTCTTGTGTGGATGATTCACGCTTGAAGTTCTTGCAGCAACTCATGGAAACTAATGAATTCCAAGGTTTGCATGCTTCAACACAGATGCACTCTTGCGCTAGTGAGATTGCAGCAACCGCTTTCGCAGAGCAGTTTGCAGC
>Ga0194045_1000638_pt1 | contig 11538 bp, 9 predicted proteins | sample JunL6211m_MetaG_FD_161686 | JGI IMG/M metagenome (GOLD analysis project Ga0194045, IMG submission 161686) | Anoxic zone freshwater microbial communities from boreal shield lake in IISD Experimental Lakes Area, Ontario, Canada - Jun2016-L626-11m | ecosystem: Environmental > Aquatic > Freshwater >...
CATTCCGACCAATTTGCAATAGCTTGCGGCTTCGGGAGAGCAGCGTCGTTTTGAAACGATGAGATGGGTAGAGCAACGGGCCTCGTTGCCTGGGCGGGGATAACAAGCCCGCTCGGCGCACTTTCTCTTCCCATTTTGTCGACCGCCCTCAGTTCCAATTCATGGCCCTTGCTCAAGTCCCAAGGCGGCATCCGTGGGTCAATTGGCATTGTCATCACCTCGTCAACGGATCGCTCGATCGAGGGCAAAAAAGTTTGGTCCACTTCTTTGCCATCCACTTTCAGTCGAAACCCCACAACATTCGCTGAGGCATTCGACTTTTCGAAGCGCCAAGTCAGTAAATCTCGCGAATCGTTTAGGGAAGCGTCTCTAGTGAGTCTTTGGAAATGGGGCGCGGATGGCACGGTTTGATCGCTTGCATTCGGAGTGCATTCGATTTCCAAATAGGGCATGCTGCTTCGGTTGGAGTCCCGACTGAAGACATATCGATTTGGAAAGAGCTGAGGTTCAAAAGACTCACCATCGCGTTTCCATGTGCTTCCGGTGTCATCCATCATTAGCCAGCCCGGGCTAAGTCCAGCAACGCATAATTGCACTAACTCGCTTGGGACTTCGTATGCAACCCAACCAGCCTCTTGTTCCATGGGCCTCAGCGATCGCCAAATCGTACTGCCAGCTCCCAACGACACCGCAGTAATGTCACTGTCGGCCCAGCGAACATCCGGGTAAGACTGATGCGTGAAGGTCGATTGGCCATTAACGATTGCGTAATTGGTAGAAGTGCCTTCGGTCCAATTTGCTCCCAAAGTACTCAGCGTAATTCGATCCAACGGGATATCGCTGGCCTGCTTTAGAAAGAGTCGGCAGCGTTGAATTTCCTTGCCTCGCAGTTTGGCAAAATCGAAGTCGATCAGCGAGAGCTCTTGAATCGATTTGAGCTTTAAACGAGCGGCCCCACCATTGGCGCCCTTCGATTCGTCACCGACGGCGGAAAGCCAAGTGTCGCGGGTTACGTCGAGTCGAACCTGTTCTGCTAGAACCAGCCCTCGTTCCGGCGAGATCGAAAACAACAACGCCAAACTACCTAAAACAAACAAAACTTGGCGGCACATGAATCAGCCTTCCCACAATCGTTCTCGAAACCATCCGAAACAAATTCGTCTGGGTGGACATCATAACACGGGTGCGTACTCATCAGGTAACACGCCATAGAATCTACTTTCATTCCGTTCTTGCTAAATCCGTGACTTAGACTGCTTCTTCGATATCGTTATGAGGGCTACGCCCAGGACGATGGCTATCGATGCGATGACGAGATGTGGGCTGACGCTCTCGTTCAAAAGAAACCAGCCAAGAAAAACGGCTACGATTGGGTTCACATAGGCGTACGTCGATACGATCGTAGGCGAACAATGTTTCATCAGCCAAACAAACGTTGTGAATGCGATCAGCGAACCCGCCACCACCAAATATAACCACGCAGCAATCGATTCCGAAGAAACGTTGGTAATGGAAAAGGTCCGTAACTCGCCAAACAGTAAACTCACGAGTAGCAACCAAACGCCTCCGCATAGCATTTGAGCAGCGGAGCCAGTAAACGGATCCGCTGCGTTTTTTGCGTAGCGACTGTATAGCGAGCCGATGGTCCAGCAGATACACGCGAGAATCACTGCAAGAACGCTTAGCGATTCCAGCTTTGACTTAGTGTCCAAACGGAATGATGGGCCAACCAGAATGCATAACCCAAGCGTACCCAAGGCGAGACCCACGAACGTAAGTCCATTGGGACGAGCCGTCTTGGAAGGGTCTTGACGCCACCACGAAACGCCCCACTCGGCAAAAACAAAGAACAGCGGGCTGAGCGATACAATCAAGGTTGCAATACCGGAAGGTATCGACTTTTCTGCCCACGAAACGAGCCCATTTCCACCCAGCAACATGAAGCCCCCTACGATTGCGTTGTCGAACCATTGTCGACTCGTCAAATGAAAACCCCGCAACATTTGAATGACGAGCGCAACGACTAGCCCTGCAACAAGAAATCGGCAGCTCGCCATAAGAAATGGCGGCATCGTATTCACCGCCACACGGATCGCTAAATACGTTGAACCCCAAACTAGATAGATTGTGACCAGCCCGAGTAGAACTAGGAGCGGGCTAGGTTGCGTGGGGTGCGTCATTGTCGATTTCGCTTGGAGTTCCTTCTATTTGAGGCAAGACGCACTATTTGAGGCGAGACGAAACGTTAGTCCATAGGGTTCGTGCAGGAAAGTGTGGAACGAATCAAGAGGGTCGAAAGTTCTAAAAGATTTCCCAAGGGAGAATTCGAATGCGAGCGACCATTCTCTTTCAAGTTAGTGAAGATGTCAGGAATTTGGACACTCCTCGGCAAACGCCATCACTCAATCCGAGTGGCACAACGAATCCTGCAGGCTCGTTCTGGAGGATTTGGTGGTGCGGCTTAATGATTTTGGTGGTGATTAGCGAAAAGTGTCGGAAATTGGTCGGTTTTGGCACGCATTTTGTAGTTGATCCAACAGCCGATTCTCAACCTAGGTCAAATTGGCAAGAAACGTTTTGCACCCTTTCAATTTTTAGCGAGCAATTCAAATGAACCGACCTCTCGGAACTTGGAAATTATTGGTTTTGTCTGTGGTTTTTGGCGCTCCCGTGGCCTACTGGCTCTTTTCCGGACCGTCCAGAGGCACATCCGTTGTCTACGCACAGCAGATTGTGGAGGCTCAGCAAGCACGCGGTGGTCTGGACCAAACCATCGGCGCAGACCAAATGTCTAAGGTTTTTCGGGATGTGTCGAAGTCACTTAAACCGTCGGTAGTCAGTATCAAGAACGTGGTCGTCCGTTCTGCTCAAACTCGCGGCCAGTCTCGCGGCCAATTGAGGGGGCTGCCACCCGAGCTCGAACAGTTCTTTGGACGCCAATTCCCAGGGATGGATCCGGATGACACCGATGGTGGGATCGGCGGACCTAACGGACGATTTGAAAATGGGTTAGGTTCCGGTGTCATCGTTCGCGAAGACGGTTATATCCTGACCAACAACCACGTGGTGAAAGGGGCAAGCGTTCTTGAAGTCGTATTGAGTGACGATCGCAAGCTGGAGGCTAAAGTCATTGGGGTCGATGAGCGAACGGATCTAGCCGTCCTTAAGATCAATGCATCTGGCTTGGTGGCTGCTCCTCTCGGAAATTCGGCAACCATGGAAGTGGGGGATTGGGTCATTGCCATTGGAAGTCCATTCGGTCTGACCCAAACCGTAACGGCCGGAATCGTGAGCGCTACGAATCGAAATGATCAAGGAATTACGCCATACGATAATTTCATCCAAACCGATGCGGCCATCAATCCCGGAAACAGCGGCGGGCCACTGTTGAATTTGCACGGTGAAGTGATCGGGATCAACACCGCGATTGCTTCACGAAGCGGTGGCTACAGCGGAGTCTGCTTTGCGGTACCAAGCAATATTGCAAAACGAGTTCTCGACGAGTTGATTTCCAAAGGCCGAGTCACGCGCGGCGTCCTAGGTATTAAGCCGCAAACGATGACGCCTGAAATGGCCAAAAGCCTTGCGTTGCCCGTCGAAACTCGAGGCGCATTCGTTGCTTCGGTTAACAAAAACATGCCTGCGGATAAGGCCGGTATCCGAAAAGGGGACATTATCACATCTATCAATGGTTTACCCATCGACTCCGAATCTGGTATGCGTCGAACCATTGGCGAAACGAAACCCGGCACTCAAGTAAAGGTTTCTGTCCTACGAGATGGAAAGCAATCGGATATCTCAGTCACGGTCGGGGAACTGGATGAGTCCGCCTTGATGCCAAGCGCATCGGAATCCACGGAATCCACGGAAGTGCTCGGGATGAACCTCGGCCCTGTTTCGAGCGAAGTTCAAGAGGAGTATGAATTAAAGGATGGGGAAGGTGTCGAAGTCAAGAGCGTCAGCCGTCGAAGTCCCTTCGCAGCCACAATTCCGCCTGGCGTTGTCATCCTTTCTGTAAACGGAAAAAAGGTAAACAACCCGGTCGAATTTTCAGACGCGGCAGAGGCCGCATTCAAGAAAGGTTTAATCCGGTTGGTCGTTCGAGATTCCGAAGGGGACAAGATTGTGAAGCTTGGCCTGCAATAGAGTAAATCGCCCGAGGTGTCCTTGGTACTATAGTCATAGCTCGCAAAAGGTGCAGGCACGCTCCGGCGTGCCGTTGGCCGTCAAGCTTTTACCTGGAGTCTAGGCGGACGGCACATAGAATGTGCCTGCTACTTTTAGTTAACCTTGTGGCCCGACGCTTACGATCACCTTCGTTCGGTCCACAAGGGACTCGAATTCTTTTTGCACTGCTTCGATTGAGACTTGACGATAGTGTTCCGAAGCGGACTGGATGGTTTCGTATTTGCGACGAATGGTCCATGCGTTGCCGACCGAGAACAAGCGATTGCTCGGTCGCTCCGAACCGAGGATCATTCCGGAGCAGATCTTGTTTTTGGCAAGTTCAAGTTCACGATCCGTGATGGGTGCTTGTTTCCCTTGCGTGAGTATTTTCTGGATGATTGCCCAATTCTCGTCGTGCTGTTCAGGGGCACATGCGAGAAACGCGCACAACAATCCACACTCCTCAAACTCCTGAGTAAAGATGGCCGCTGATTCCGCTAACCCCGTATCTACCAATTCCCAGAACAGCCGGCTACCAGAGTCATCGCCAAGAATGGACGCTAGTATTCTAGACACGTATCGGTTGGCGTCGCAGTACCCAGGGCCCGGCGAATACTGAAGCGTGTATTGCTGGGTAGCGGGTGGATGAACCATTTCGATGTCTTCACTTCTTGGAACCGGCTGATTCAATGAACGCCCAGCGGTTGAAGGTTTCCACTGTCGCGTCAACTCATTCACCGACAGCAGCAATTGGTCGAAATCAACGGCACCCGCCGCGACTAGCGTCAAGTTGTTTGGGGCATATCTTGCTTGGTGATAGGTACGCATCGAATCGGGGTCAAGTTGGGCGACAGTCTCTTTCGTTCCCAAGACACGTCGAGAGAGTGGATGATCTCCGAAGTAACCTTCGGCTGCGCGTTCCATGGCTCCGTAGGGTGGTTGATCATCGTACATGGCGATTTCTTCCAAAATGACTTGACGCTCCGTTTGGAAATCTTCGTCTCGAAGCGCAGGCCTCATCATGTCGCTGAGCAAGTCGAGAGCCGCATGTTGATTCTCAGGCAATACGCTCATGTAATAAACGGTTTGCTCCTCGCTCGTGTAAGCGTTGGACTGCGAACCTAGGTCGTCAAGCTCACGATTCACATCCACCGCAGTGCGTTTTGCTGTCCCCTTAAACATCATGTGTTCAAGAAAATGGCTGACGCCAGCCATCTCAGGTATCTCATCTCTCGACCCTGTTTTGACGAAGTAACCAAGCGACAAGCTGAAGGCTTCCGGATTGATTTCCGCAATCACTTCCAAGCCATTGTCAAGTTTTTCACTGCGAAACTGCATCGGGAAACTCCAAGGGTTCTGGTCCAATCGTAACTAGTGACCATCGGCGCGGCGGGTACTTTCGATAGTGCTCCAACAAGCTCTCGCAAGTGAGCGCATCTATGGCTTTGAGCAACTCCTGCCGAGTTGGTACACGTCCCAGGTAGGCCCAGTCATAGGCCATTTGAGAACTTCGGGACGAACTGCTTTCTTGCTCCATCACCAACGATGTGCGAACACGTGACTTAAGTCGCTTTAGCTCGTCAGGTTCAATCCCCTGGTTGAGGGAACGAATCGTTGCGACCGTGACATCGAGCGTTTCTTGTGCTCGCGGGGCGGTCGTACCCGCGTAACATAAAACGCTGCCGCAATCGTCCAGCGAATGCGAGGATGCGGAAACCGAGTAAACCAAACCGCGTTTCTCCCGCACTTCGGCAAATAACCGAGAGCTCATGCCATCGCTCAATATCCCCACGAGCCCTCGGCTTTGATAGTATTCAGGGTGATTGTAGGAGACCGCATCGTATGCAAGTGCGATATGCGTTTGTTGGCTGTCATGTTCCAAATGCAAGTTTCCCGGAATGGATGCCACAGTGGGATGTTTCGCAAGTGCATTCCCTTTCCAGTCGCCGAATAACTGCTCTGCCGTCGCGACAAATTTTTCCCAATTGAAATTGCCTGCCAAACTTAATATGGCTCCGTCAGGATGGTAGTGATCTCGCTGGAACTTCTTGCAGTCAACCAGTGTTGTCTCTTCTAAGCCGTTTTCGTCACCAAGCGATGAACGACCGAAGCGTTCACCGTACCGCAATCTCTTTAGCTCCTTGAAACACTTTTGTGCCGGATCGTCATCGATCGAAGCTAGCTCCAGCAATGCGGACTGTCGTGCCTCCTCCAGTTCGTCCTCGGGGAAGTGTGGCTGACGAAAGATGGCTGCGGCGATCTCAAGTGTTGGTTCGAGTACGCTTGCCATCGCTGCCATACTCAGCGAAGTATGAAACGTCGTTACCGAACTGGACCTTTCGACCCCTAAAAAGTCGAGCTGTTCTACGATTTCACGGCTACTGTATGAGCCAGCTCCGCGCTGGCACATCTCTAGCGTGACTCCTGCAAGTCCAAGCCTGTTGCTCGGTTCATTGTGGGTACCGGCTGGCAATAGAAGTGAGAATGCTACTGACTCCAGCCAAGGCATGGGCTCACCGAGGACGACCATTCCGTTAGGTAATCGATGTTCAAATACTTTTTGCTGCATTCAATATCCCAGCGGGCCATAAAACCAAGGTTGCGGATTCGGGCCAATTCGGCCCCGACGATTTCGACCGCTTTGTCCCGAGTGATTAGCTATCAAACCAAGGTTGCGGATTGGGGCCCATTCGGACCAACATCCGAATTCCCAAAGAGAAGTATAGCGTTTTCCCGAATTCCGAGCAGTCTGCCTCTCACTAATCACGATATCCCTGTGTAATTAAACGGGGAAATTCTCAATAACTCTTCCTGGATAGGGACGGACACATCCAAGCTCAAGATGAACTCGCGAATGGCTTTTTCGTTGATCACGTCGTTCGTACGCGTTAAGCCCTTGAGAGCTTCATAGGGCTGAGGATACCCCTCCCGTCTCAGGATGGTTTGGATGGCTTCCGCAACGACTGCCCAGTTTGCCTCGAGGTCTGCATGCAATGCGGACTCGTTGAGCAAGACTTTGCCCAAGCCTTTCATCAACGAATTGCAAGCGATTAAAGTGTGAGCGATCGGGACTCCGATGTTTCGTAGGACCGTGGAGTCAGTCAAATCACGCTGCAGGCGGGAAATCGGCAATTTGGCGCTGAGATGTTCGAAGATCGCATTCGCGATGCCTAAGTTCCCTTCTGCATTTTCGAAATCGATCGGATTGACTTTGTGTGGCATCGCCGACGAACCTACCTCGCCAGCTTTGATCTGCTGACGAAAATAGTTCATCGAAATGTAGGTCCAAAAATCTCGGCTCAAATCAATCAAAATCGTATTGATGCGTTTGAGGCCATCAAAGTAAGCCGCCAAGTGGTCGTAGTGCTCGATTTGCGTCGTCGGACTCGAACGTTGCAACCCGAGTGACGCAACGAATTGGTTCCCAAACTGATTCCAATCAAATTGAGGGTATGCAACGTGATGTGCATTAAAGTTGCCCGTCGCACCTCCGAATTTGGCTGCGAATGGAACTTGAGCGAGCAAGTGCAATTGCTGCCGAATGCGTTCGCCGAAGACACGGATCTCTTTGCCGAGTCGAGTTGGCGAAGCCGGCTGACCATGCGTTCGTGCAAGCATCGGCACGTCGCTCCATTGCTCAGCCATCGCGTCTATCTTCGCCAATAACTTTTGAATCGCTGGCAACACGACCTCGTAATGAGCTTCTTTCAGGAGCAAAGGTGTGGCCGTGTTGTTGACGTCCTGCGAGGTGAGCCCAAAATGAACAAACTCCTTGATCGAGGACAAATTCAGTCGATCGAGCCGATCCTTGACAAAGTACTCGATGGCTTTGACGTCGTGATTCGTGGTCTTCTCAATCTCCTTAACCGCGATCGCATCTTCTTCCGAGAACTTTCCATAGATCGTTTCACGCAAGCTGGGGAACAACGTCGAGTCGACTTCACTCAGTTGGGGCAACGGCAGCAGACAAAGGGCGATCAAGTACTCGGTTTCGATTCGCAATCGATACTGAATCAAGGCTGCTTCGGAAAAAAAACGAGCCAAAGTGGCGGTCTGATTTGAGTAGCGACCATCGACGGGAGAGATTGCCCATAGAGCGTTTCGAGACATAGTCAAAATCGATAGAAGTAGGTTTTGGAAAGGCAAATGACGCTTGAATGCAAGCAATCTAGCTGTTTTCCGTTTTCCTGCCCATTGGAAATTGCTGTAGACACAGCTTTAGAGATTCTGCGATTCTTGTGGAAGTTATTTAGAAATTAGGAATATTTGCAGTGAGGAAGCGATTGTGAGGCATCAGAGGCTCGTCAAAGTACTGGGAATTTGTGCTGCTATTCTCCCGTGGAGCGGCTGCGCAACCACCCCCAGTCCACCGTTTCCACAACAGCAGTATCAAGGCGTCCCTTATCAATACCAAGCTCAATCGGGCCAGCCGATTCAAGCCAGCCCAATGGTAGGGGTGATGCCTCCTGGTCAGCCTACCATGATGCCTCAAGGACAAATCCCGACATATCCTGTCATGCAGCAGGGGGCAGTGCCGGGCTATCCGGCAGGATACACCGCCCAGCCAATGGTACAACAACAGCCTCCAATGATCGGGCGGTAGTCGCCCATGGTCGGGCGGTAGGTGTGCATGATCGGGCGGTAGGTGTGCATGGTCGGGCGGTAGGTGTGCATGATCGGGCGGTAGGTGTGCAAGTTTAACTCGCAAACCACGTCCTATCTATCCAAAGTCCAGGAATCGCGATTCCATCTAAAGTCCGGGAATCGCGAGTGGAAAGGTTTTGTTTTCTGTGACTTCGCGTCTTAGAACTTCGAGAGCCTGTTCAACTACGTTCTTATGCGTTGCAGCGATATCACTCTTCTCGGAGGCGTCGACGCTCAGATCGTAAACTTCCCAATTTGAAACAGCCTTGGTCTTGAGACCTTGCCGAACCACCTTCATATCACCGAGGCGCACGGCAACTTGCCCTCCATATTCTGGGAAGACCCAGACCATCGCCTTTCGTTTCGTGGGCTCTTTCCCCCCTGACATGCCTGTCATGATGGGCCACAAACTTTGACCATCCAGCCCCTCCGGTTTCTGCAAACCGACTGCATCGCATAGAGTCGGAAACCAATCCGCAAAATATCCGGGCGCATGACTTACCGAACTTGCGGGAACGACACCTGGCAATCGGACAATCATCGGAACCCTTATTCCACCTTCGTAGACGCTCCCCTTGTATCCTCGCAAACCGGCGGTGCTTTTGAAAAAGTTCGGATCTGCACCACCTATATGGAAATCGGTGTTGGGTGGCCCAGGATGAGTTGCACCATTATCGCTTGAAAAGACCATGAGCGTTTTGTTGGTCAATCCTGCTTTTTCAATGGCAGCCACGACACGGCCGACATAACTGTCTAGATCCGAGATCATGGCTGCGTATGCGGCTCTGGGACGCGGATGGGGCAAATAGGAACTTTCACCTCGATACACTTTTGTGTCCCAATCCGCAGGGAACTTATCAACGGATTCTTGCGGTGGATGCATGGCAACGTGTGGTTCGATGAATGGCAAGTAAAGGAAGAACGGTTTATCGCGGTTCGTTTGAATGAATGTCTCTGCTTCTTGAATCATCAACTTCGGCGCGTAGTTCTCGCCGATCCAAGACGTTGCTCGCACTTCGCCTTCGGGTTGTTTGTGATGACCTGGAATCGGTGGATCGTTGATCTTGATTTTCTCTGCGTTGCGCCATAGGTGCGCTGGGTAGTAACTGTGTGCGACGGACTGGCAGTTGTAACCAAAGAACAGATCGAATCCCTTTCGATTCGGATCGCCGGTACTTGCGACCGGCCCCAGTCCCCACTTTCCAATCGCGGCTGTCGCGTAACCGGCTCGCTGAAAAATTTGCGCCAGCGTAAATGCGTCATCGGAGAGTGGGATTTGCCCCTCGGTGAACTCAGGGAGTTTCACTCGTGCTTGCATATTGCCCCGGATTTCCGCATGACCTAAGTGCTTGCCTGTCATCAACACGCACCGAGACGGAGCGCAGACGGGTGCGCCGCTGTAGTGTTGAGTGAAACGCATGCCGTCCGCCGCCAGCCGATCGATATTCGGCGTAGGAATTTTCTCTTGGCCGTAACAACCGAGCTCGCCCCAGCCGAGATCGTCGGCCAGTATGAAAACGACATTCAATCGCGAATCGGTTCGATCTGCTTTTGAGTTTGCAAAGGAACGCTCGGCCGTCATAAAAACGAACAAGGCAAATAGTACGATGGGAGATTTCATTAGGCCGGATCCTCAGATTTGCGATTGAAACGTTGGAACACAGCCGAAGTTGGTTCATCAAATGCGTTCTAGTGTTCTGTCCAACTTAGATTTTGGGGTTGGCGAAAAATTGTAGAACGATTGTCCTCAATCGTTTTGCAAGCAATTGAGGACGATTGCTCTACTCTAGCCTTACCGAGACTAAAAGTTGTGATACGATTCTACTAGTCTTGACCGAAAGTCGTTAGGTGAAACGGGTTCACGTTTTGAGTTTGCGATGGATGAACAGGAAACAAGCGACCGGGAAACAAGCGACCGGGAAAAAGCGATTCAAGACTTCCAAGCCCAGCGTCTTCCAAGCTCGTTACCGCTTGCCGACTTGATACCCAACGAACACGCTTGTTCCTATCTCGACGGGCGAACGGCAAATTTGCCGTTAAATCTGCCAGCTCGATTGCTGACGCTCGATGAGTTTGATGTGGTCCTAGCAAACGGCATGAGACGATCGGGAGTCTTTCTTTATCATACTGCTTGCCATCAATGTTCGGCGTGTGAGCCTACGCGAGTCGACATTCACGAGTTTGTTTTTCGCGACTCGTTTCAGCGCGTGTTGAAAAGAGGCGACAGGAGCCTACAGGTACAATTAGATCGCCCCAGCATCGACGAAAAACGGTTGAGTTTATTCAATCTCCATCGAACGCAGCGCGGGCTGGGAGAATCTGAATATGAGTATCAATTCAGTGAATACGACAGTTTCTTGGTCGACACGTGTTGCGGAGAAACGGTTGAATTGAGCTACTGGTCGGACGGCGAGTTGATCGCTGTTTCCATTGTGGATTGTGGACGCAATTCTCTTTCGGCGGTGTACACGTACTTCGATCCGGCATATTCCAAGTTATCAATCGGAACCTTCTCCATTCTGAAGCAAATTCAATTCGCCCTGGAAAGTGACCGAAAATATGTCTATTTGGGGATGTACGTGGCGGAAAACCGGCACTTGAATTACAAAGCTCGCTTCTTGCCACAAGAACGATTTGTCAATGGATGCTGGGTGAAGTATTGCTGATATTTACCTCCGGACATCCGAGTTTTCGAATCCGTCTTCAAAAAACCCGGGAGAATATAGG
>Ga0194045_1000641_pt1 | contig 11516 bp, 11 predicted proteins | sample JunL6211m_MetaG_FD_161686 | JGI IMG/M metagenome (GOLD analysis project Ga0194045, IMG submission 161686) | Anoxic zone freshwater microbial communities from boreal shield lake in IISD Experimental Lakes Area, Ontario, Canada - Jun2016-L626-11m | ecosystem: Environmental > Aquatic > Freshwater >...
CCGTTTACCTAAAAAACGGGGAATTACCCAGGTTGAAGAGGATAAATCCCTCATCCTCCGCCACTCCCCGTAATTCTGTGGAGAAGTTTCTGGGCTGAATTTTGGTATTAGTCATTCTCGAGCATGACTCGAAATTCGAAACTAAATAGCTACACCATTTCTGTATTTCTAATAGCCGTTATTGGATTCAATCTGTTAACACTTACTCTCACCAGCGCTGCAACGCCCAAACCAAGGGAAGTTAAGGCGCCTTGTCGTCTTGAGGTAGCAGACGCTCATATTTCCAAAAATACGCTAAAGAAAGAAGGGAAACTGGCAGTTAAAGTTGTTTTCAAGTCAATTTGTAATTTTGATCAAGAAAATTTGGTGCTCAAAGTTCAGATATTCAAGACTGGGTTTTTTGCAGTACACCCCGTAACTCCAATTATTGTAAGGAAATATTCATTTGTAAGAGCTAATCATTGGGTGCTGATCAAAAATATCTATGTTTATTGCAAGAATACTAAGAGTACAAAATTCTATGGAACTGTGGAGGCTCAGGCAGTTGTCAATGGGACTGAAGTTTTTGCTCCAAGAGCACAATCTGAAAAATCCACACCCATAGATTGTGGTACCTAAGATAAAATTTACTAATGAAAAATGGAACCGCAACAAGTTATTACGAATCTGGGCCTCAAAAAAATCCTATTTTAAATAAGATTAATATCCTTGAAAGAATAAATTACTGGAAAATTGTTCCAATTTTGAAGTTAATACACCAATGGCGTTATGAAAAAGAGGCCCATTTGGTGCTCAAGAGCGGTCTAATTCAGAGCAAGCGGAACGGCGTTCATGTCCGTTATGTCATTAAAAATAAAACTTCCAGCTTTGACATTTCGCCAGATCAAGGAAAAACCTACTTGAATTACTTGCGTGGAAAACTAAGCGGAAACGCAGAAGATAACTTAATTGACATTATTAACTCCATCGCAACTATCGAAGCAAGAATCAAGACAAGGTCGTACAAGATTTATTAAATCTCGACGCCGATGTATTTAGTTTCAAGGAATTCGTAGATTCCGGCGAAGCCACCCTCACGGCCAAGACCGCTCTGCTTTACGCCACCAAATGGTGCCGCTGGATCCGAAATAACGCCACGATTAATTGCAACCATTCCAGATTCGATCGCTTCAGCAGTTCTAATTGCACGCTTTAGATCGCTGGAATATACGTAACTAATAAGTCCGTATTCGGTTGCGTTGGCTAATTCAATTGCTTCGGCATCGCCATCGAAGGTAACGATTGGGGCAACTGGGCCGAAGACTTCGTTGTTAAGAATTGGATTTGTTTTATCTACCGTTACAACTGTTGCAGGATAGAAAGCGCCGGCGCCATCAGGAGTTGCGCCACCAAGTATTAGTTTTCCGCCAGCTTTAACTGCGGCGGTGACTAAGTCGGCAATCTTGTTTCGTTCTTTGATTGAAACGCTGGCACCGAGTTGGGCACCTTCATCTAAACCTGGTGCAAGTTTTAGCGCGCCCATTGCCTTTGTAAATTTTGTTGTGAATTCTTCGGCAACGCTCTTTGCGACGATAAATCGATTTGCTGCGGTGCAAGCGGCGCCACCATTGCGCATCTTTGCAATCATTGCGCCGGCTACTGCATCATCAATATTTGCATCATCCAGAACAACGAATGGGGCGTTTCCGCCAAGTTCCATTGATGTTCGGAGCACACAATCTGCAGATTCCTTTAGAAGAGTGCGGCCAACTTCAGTTGAACCGGTGAAAGATAAATTGCGGACTCGTGGATCATGCAACATCTTTGAAATCATTGGTCCAGTTTTCGAAGGTAGAACAAAATTAACTACACCTTTTGGAACACCGGCGCGTTCAAGAATTTCAATAATTGCGAGCGCAGTAAGTGGCGTTTCACTAGCTGGTTTCAAAATTACAGTGCAACCCGCGGCAAGAGCTGGACCAATTTTTCGAGTCGCCATTGCTGCGGGGAAATTCCAAGGTGTGATTAAAAGTGAGACGCCGATTGGTTGGTGAGTAACCAAAATTCTTTTATCGCCTGAAGGGGCTTGGCGATAATCGCCAGGTGTGCGGACTGCTTCTTCGGCAAACCAGCGGAAGAATTCTGCGGCATAAGTAATTTCACCTTTTGCGTCGGTGAAAACTTTTCCATTCTCCATTGAAACAATTTTTGCTAGATGATCGGCTTCGGCAATCATTAATTCAAATGCTTTGCGCAGAATTTCGGCGCGCACTCTTGGCGCTGTTTTTGACCATGTGGCAAAGGCCTTGTGGGCGGCAGTGACCGCGGCATCACATTGTGCATCGCCTGCAGTTTGAACTTCAGCAATTACATTTCCGGTGCTGGGATCGGTTACGGGCAGGGTGCCATCGCCTTTTACCCAAGCGCCATCAATATAAAGGTCGGTTTTTAATTGCATGCGGCAAGCATACGCCTCGATTGCGAAGTAAAATTAAACCTAGTGAACTGCAGATTTCCCCCTATAAATAGGAAGAGTGGCCGTGCCAAAGTCTTGGACTGATGACGCCCCAGAACCAATGGTTCTGCAGGAGCACGCACACCTTGAAGATCCAATTTCGTATCGGATTAAAAAGCGCATCTTAGGAATTCCACTAAACCGACATTCCTTATCTCACCAAAGGTTGAGTAAGACACATGCGCTTGGAATTCTTTCCTCGGATTGCATCTCATCATCTGCATATGGAAGTGAACAGATTCTCCTTGCGTTGATTCCAATGTTTGGACTCGCCGCATTCAATATCTTGATGCCGATGACTGCGGTAGTTCTTGCAGTTCTGGTAATCGTTACATTTTCATATCGTGAAGTTGTTTCTGTTTATACAAAATCTGGCGGCGCTTATGTTGTTTCGCGCGATAATTTTGGGCCGGTGATTGCTCAGATTGCCGCAGTTGCATTGATGCTTGATTACATTGTTACGGTTGCAATTCAATCTGCAGCTGGCGTGGATGCAATTATTTCAACATTTACGAATATGCAACCATGGAAATTAGAGATGACAATTTTGGTAATTGTTATTTTGACTTACGTGAATCTTCGCGGAGTTAAAGAAGCAGGTGTCGCTTTTGCATTTCCTACTTATTTCTTCGCTGGATCCATGGCTATTGTTTTTGCAATGGGAATTTACCGTTCGATAAATGGAACACTTCCAAAATTAGATACCAATCTTGAAGGTGCAATTCCGCTCGGCCACAGTCAGGGCTTATTTACATTCGCCGCAATTTTTATTCTGCTGCGTGCGTTTGCAAATGGTGGTTCATCGCTTACCGGCCTTGAAGCTATCTCGGATGGTGTTTCATTATTTAGAGTTCCAGAGGGTATTAATGCCCGTCGTACCTTAATAATTATGAGCTCTATTCTTGCAACGTTGGTTTTTGGTATTTCATATTTCGCGCATGCGATGTGGACTATGCCTTTTGAAAGTGGAACGCCGACGGTTATCTCCCAAATAGCAAAAGCAGCCCTTGGAAATTCAATGTTTGGTGGCGTATTTTTCTATGTTGTACAAGGTGCAACGATGTTGATCTTGTTCACTGGTGCAAATACTGCATATAACGGATTCCCATACCTGGTTAATTTTGTTGCAACTGATGGCTTCTTGCCTCGCCAGCTGACAAAGCGTGGCCATCGATTGGCATTTTCTAACGGAATTTTCTTGCTTGCAATAAGTGCGGCATTACTTGCGTTGGCAACTAAAGCATCTGTTGAACATCTAGTCGCCTTCTATGCCCTTGGTGTGTTTACTGGCTTTTCATTAACCGGATTTGGAATGGCAAAACGAGCGCGCCGATTGCGGGGAAGCAAGTGGCAGATTAAATATGGCGTAAATGCGCTATCTGGTGTTGTTTCAACAATTATTGTTCTGGTTTTTGCTGTAGTTAAATTCACTGAAGGCGCCTGGATAATTATTCTTATAACACCAATTCTCGTGGTTCTGTTGCTGCGTTTAAATCGCCAATACCGCAAAGAGCAAGCAGCGCTTCGAGTTAGTGATGCAAAATCACGACGCACATCTATTTCGCGACATGATGTCGCGGTACTTATTGACAATGTAGATATCGCGACCGTTGGTTCGGTGCGGTATGCAAGAAGTTTGAATCCACGTAATTTAACCGCGGTTCACTTCGTAATTGATGATCAGCGGGCCGAAACAATTTCTGAAGATTGGGCGAAGAATCCTGCGCTTGCAGATGTAACTCTGCAGTTGATTGATTGCCCAGACCGCAGACTTCCAAATGCAGCTGTTGATTATTCAATCCGAGCTACAGTAAATGAAGATGTAGAACTAACCCTGCTCTTGCCGCGTCGTTCTTACTCCAGATTCCTAGGAAAGGTTCTGCACGATCAGACCGCTGAAGCAATTGCAGCACCAATTTCACAACTTTCAAGGGTCGTCGCAACAATTATTCCTTTTGATGTTGAGAAAATTTTGGATTCGAATTCACATATTGAAAGTCATGTTGTACCTGCCGAGGTAGCGCCAAAACCAAAGAAAGTTATTCCTCCTAAATCGCAAAGTGGTGAAGCAGGACCTGTAAGTCACTACAACGAAAATATCTTGCCGATTTCAGATGCAACATGGCGCAAGCGCGCCCATATCCGTGGCCATGTAACTGCAATTAGAACTGCGCCATCTGGTGGCGCCCCGAGAGTAGATGTAGAAGTTTGGGATACAACAGGTGGAATTACTTTGCAATTCTTAGGTCGTCGAGAAATTGCTGGTCTTGACGTTGGTGTAACGATTTGTGCGGAAGGAATGGTTGGCGAAACCGAAGGATCGCTGACAATTCTTAATCCTTCTTACGAAATAGTTATTTAATTACTTCTTAATAACTAAAGCTCGAGCAACAAAAACACCAACAACTAATCCAATTAACTGTGCGATCATGTAGAACCAAGCGGAATGCGCGGTGATTCCTGAAAATGTATCGCTCCAAATTCGAGCGAAAGTGACTGCAGGGTTGGCAAATATGCATGATGAAGATGCAAAGAATGCAGTCCCGATCCAAGCAGGCACAACAAACGGGGCAAGTTCGCCGCGCTGTTGCTCGGTAATCAAATGAATAATCATTACTAGCCCAGCAGTTGCAAAAATTTCACTTACAAAAAGATTGGTTCCAGAACGTTCGTGGTGAGATTGGAATACGGCTGGTTTGCTGAACATAATATTTGCAAAAACTGTGCCAATAAATCCGCCGGCAAATTGGACGACGATGTATGCCGCTGCATCTCTGCTATTAATGCGCTTTTTAAATAATTCGCCAAGTGTGACGACTGGATTGAAATGAGCGCCACTGATGGGGCCGAGTAGAACAATGATTATCGCCAGCATCGAAACAATCGAGAGCGCATTGATTGTTAACTGTAGGCCGACGTCTTGGGTCAAATTGGTTGCCATGATGCCGGAGCCAATTACAGAGACAAGCAAGAGAGCGGTGCCTAGAAATTCAGCGAAATATTTTTGTAGTTTCATAGAGGGCAATTTAGTGGAAAGATATGGTTCTACTGGGTTTTAGCCACGCTACGGTTGAAAGGAGAGCAGATGTCTTTCGGTTTCAAATCATTTGCAATCTCTGATCTTGGACTGCACCGCGAAGGCAATGAAGATTCTGCTTTGATTTCGGCAAAATTAGTTGCTGTTGCCGATGGAATGGGCGGGCATGCCGGGGGTGAAGTTGCTTCGACGTTAGCGATAACCACTTTAACCGCAAGTGAGGGTGAAGAAGATTTTCTGCTTAACGCAACAAAGAAAATTGATAGTGCGATATTAGTTAAATCGACTGCGCAACCAGAACTTGCTGGAATGGGAACAACTCTGACAGCGCTACTTATTACTGGTGAAACGGCTGAACTTTTACATATCGGTGATTCTCGCTGTTACGCCTTTGCTGGTGGCAAATTAAATCAATTGAGTCACGACCATACTGTGATGCAAGAATTAATTGATCAAGGGCGAATAACGCCGGAAGAAGCGGTCAATCATCCGCAACGCTCGCTTCTAACACATGCCCTTATGGGAGATTCTGAAATTGACCCTATTGTTCAAATTTATCCGATAAAACTTGGGGACCAATTCTTGTTATGCAGCGATGGATTATCTGCAGTCTTGTCTGATTCGGAAATAGTAAAAATAGTTAAGAAATTTTCTGGCCAGGAACTAATTGAAAATCTTGTTGCACAAACAAAAGAAAAAGGTGCGCCAGATAATGTGACAATTATTTGGGCTGAAGTTGTTTTGGAAGAAGATGCAAGCCCTAAATCTTTGATCGGTGCGGTAAATGGCTAAGATATTTGGCAAGCGCTATCAAATTGGCCAGATGATTGGTACTGGTGGAATGGCTGATGTTTATATTGGCGAAGACCAACGATTGTCGAGAAAAGTTGCGGTAAAAGTTCTGCGAAGTGATTTAGCACGAGATCCCTCATTCCTCGCGCGCTTTCGCAAAGAGGCACTTGCTGCAGCAGGTTTAAATCACCCAGGAATTGTTGCGGTGTATGACTCTGGTGAAGAAGGTCTTAATTCATACATAGTTATGGAACTTGTAAATGGCCACACTCTGCGCGAAGAACTGCAGAACCCAATTGGCTTAACGGTCGAGCGTTCACTTGAAATAATTGAAGGTGTTTTGGAAGCGCTCTCTTATTCGCATGAAAATGGCATTATTCACCGCGATATCAAGCCTGGAAATATCATGTTGACCGATGCTGGCGATGTAAAGGTTATGGATTTTGGAATCGCGCGCGCGATGGATGACATCGGTGCAACTATGACAAGTACATGGAACGTAGTTGGTACTGCCCAATATTTATCACCAGAACAAGCAACTGGCGAAGCGGCAGATTTGCGCAGTGATATCTATTCAGTTGGTTGTTTGCTTTATGAATTAGTTACAGGTCGCCCACCATTTACCGGTGATACACCTGTGGCAATTGCGTATCAACATGTGTCAGCTGATTTCCCAGTACCAAGTGCAATCAATCCAGAATTAGATGAAAATATCGACAAGATAATTACCGTAGCGTTGGCTAAGAGTCCTGACGATAGATATCAGAGCGCAGACATGATGTTGGCAGATATTCGCAGGGCAATGAAGGGCCAGAATGTAACAACGAAAATTCGCCGAATTGTTCCTCGTCGAAATTTCCTCGTAATGGGCGGTGCCGCTGCGGTATTTCTACTTTTAATTGGATTAGCAGTTAACTCTTTCAATTCGAGCGCACCTGCACCATCGCTGCAAATTCCAAATGTTGTTGGATTAACCCAGAGCCAAGCTGAAGAATTATTGGTGGGTTATACGATAAATATTCAACGCGCTCCTGATTCTAGAATTCCAAAAGATCGCATTGCATCCCAACTTCCGCTAGCGACAACGCGTGCACCAAAAGGAAGCAGTATTACTCTGACTATTTCAGATGGTCCTGGTGATACAACTATTCCGACCACAATTATTGGATTAAGTTTGGAAGAAGCTAGAAATGAATTATCTGCGGCTGGTTTATTGATCACACAGATCGTTCCCGTCGATTCAAATTCAAGGACCGGAATTGTTTTGAAAATTACACCTGATGCTGGTTCGATTATTAAAGCCGGAAGCGGCGTAGTTCTAGAGATAGCAAGTGGAAATGTAAAAGTTCCGATGCTTATAGATCTAACTGGAATTGAAGCGCAAACGATTTTGACCCAAGCCGGTTTCTTGGTGAAAGAAATTAGCGCTTATGACGAGGCAAAGCCCATCGGTGTCGTATTGGCCCAAGCACCTGCCGCCGGAACGACTCAGGTAATCGGGTCAGATGTTGCGATTACTGTTAATAAGAAGCCATAAGTTTTAATTGTCTATAGGCGCCGAACCTGCCGAGATTGTGGTGTAATCTTTCGCCCATGCCTAAGTCACCAATACGCAAGAAGGAAAAGGCCTACATCCCTGAGGCGGTAGCCCACGCGGCTCCAGTCCCAGAAGAGAGCCCAAAGTGGTTGGCCCCAGCGATGGTTACAGCTTTCATCCTTGGTTTAATTTGGATCGTAATTTTCTATGTAAGCGCGACCGCTTACCCAATCCCTGGTATCGGGGCCTGGAATATGGTCGTCGGCTTTGGGTTTATCGGGGTTGGTTTTAGCCTCGCAACCCGTTGGCGCTAATTACTTCTTAATTACACGCTTGTAATTCTCCACACCGTGGATAAAGGTTGTGGATAACTCGTAGCGCATATTATGCTGGCTCTCAGGAAACCCCCAGTTTGTTAGGGAACTCTGCTTCCTATGACAATCCTGAAAGAGAAGCCACAAATGAAAGATACAACTGAAGCCACCACCCAAAGAATCTTGGTGGTCGATGATGAAAATAGCATTAGCGAATTAATCGCTACCAGCCTACGTTTCGTCGGCTTTGAAGTTCGCACTGCGGCTACTGGATCTGAAGCCCTGCGAATCGCAGAAGAATTTAAACCTCATGCACTAATCCTTGATGTGATGTTGCCAGACCAAAATGGTTTCGAGGTCTGTCGCCAGCTTCGCCAAGATGGCCACAACGTTGGAGTTCTATTCTTAACTGCAAAAGATACCGTTGAAGACAAAATCTCTGGCCTGACAATCGGCGGCGATGATTATGTAACAAAGCCATTTAGCCTTGAAGAACTTGTTGCACGCCTCCGCGCACTTCTCCGTCGCATAGGTGTAATTCAAGTTGAAAATGATGATGAGAAAGTTCGCTTCGCAGATCTTGAACTAGATGAGGCGACTCATGAAGTTCGTCGAGCCGGCAATTTAGTTGATTTATCTCCCACTGAATTCTTATTGCTCCGCTATTTAATGATTAACGCTGATCGTGTTGTAAGCAAGTCACAAATTCTCGATCACGTATGGCAATACGACTTCCGCGGCGATGCTGGAATTGTAGAAACCTATATCTCATACCTACGTAAGAAAATAGATATTTACGAACCAGCTCTAATTCATACCGTTCGCGGCGTGGGATATCGGTTGCGCTTACCAGCACGTAAGTAATAAGCGAAGTAAACTTCATCAATGAAATACGGGCTTTCTAAGTGGTCGCTTCGTAATCGATTAATTCTGGCTACTTTGGCGCTCGCAACTATTGCGATTGCTGCTTCCGATTTTGCTGCAACGAATTCGCTTAGATCTTTTCTTATTAGCCAAGCAGATAATCAATTAACTGAAGTTGTTCAAATTTCTATGTTGCGCCTAGATCGCGCTGGAATTGAATCTGAATTATCAAGTGAAGTTGATGATAAGAATAGTTTCCGCCCCCTTCGACCACTTGGTGGCGTCCCAACAACTACTGCAGTAACACTCTTGGATTTAAAGGGAAATGTAATTGGACAAATCGGCGGCCAGTTTTCAAATTCAATTGATTTTAAAGAATTTAATAAATTAACTCCAGCCGAAGTTATCTTGCGTAAAGGCGAGCCATTCACAATTATTGGTATAGGTAACCAACCAGATATTCGCGCGATCGCTAAATTACTGCCATCTGGAGCAGGCACGGTCGTAATTTCTGTTGCGCTAGATAGTGTTGACAGAACGGTCGCTGGTTTAGGTGGCATCTTCTTTTTAATTGGTCTGCTCGTTCTACTTAGTATTGGTTTTGTAGCAAGATTCCTTATTAAATTAACGTTAAAACCATTAGACAAGATCGAGGAAACTGCCGCTGCTATCGCCGAAGGTGATTTATCTGCGCGGCTCCCTGTGGTAAATCCAAAGACAGAAGTGGGTCGACTTACTGGTTCGTTAAACACAATGCTCTCGCGCATTGAAGAATCTTTTGCGGTTCGTGTTGAATCTGAAAGTAAGTTACGTCGCTTTGTTGCCGATGCAAGTCACGAGCTTCGCACACCGCTTACTGCTATTCGTGGATTCGCTGAATTGCACCGGCAAGGCGCAGTTGAAGGCGCCGAGAAAACTAAGGAGTTAATTTCCAGAATTGAGAAGGAATCAATTCGTATGAGTTCCCTCGTCGAAGATTTATTGCTTCTTGCCCGTTTGGATCAATCTCGTGAATTAACTTTCGATCCAGTTGATATAAATCATTTAGTTAAAGAGGCCGTCGCTTCTGCACAGGCAGCTGGTCCGGAGTATGAAATAACGGTTTCCAGCGCAAGTGATGAGATATTCGTTCTTGGTGATTCAATGCGAATCCACCAAGCAATAGCCAATTTATTAGCTAATGCTCGAACTCATACCCCTTCCGGAACAAAAATTGGTGTGGACATTTCACAAGATGAAGTTGAAACAAAGATAAGCGTTAGTGATAACGGGCCAGGACTTACAGCAGAAGATCAGAGTCGAATCTTTGAAAGATTTTTCCGAGCTGATCCATCGCGCGCTAGAGCTAGTGGTGAAGGCAGTGGGCTTGGCTTAGCAATTGTTGATGCTGTTATGAAAGCTCATGATGGCAGCGTTGAAGTTAAATCTGAATTAGGAAATGGCGCAATCTTTATCTTGCACTTTCCAATTAAGGCTGATTAATTAATTTTTGATTGGTGGAAATTTAGCCAAGACTTACTTGCAGTTGGGCCGCGTTGTCCTTGATATCTAGAACCATAAAGCGCGGAACCATATGGATTCTCGGCTGGTGATGAGAGTTTGATTAAGCAAAGTTGACCTATCTTCATTCCTGGAAATAATTTAACTGGAAGATTTGCAACATTTGAAAGTTCAAGAGTGATGTGTCCAGAAAAACCAGGATCAATAAATCCGGCAGTTGAATGCGTTAGTAATCCAAGGCGACCAAGGGAAGATTTACCTTCAAGACGACCTGCGATGTCATCTGGCAAAGTAATAACTTCGTAGGTACTCGCTAAAACAAATTCACCTGGGTGCAGGATAAATTCTTCGCCGCCATCGACTGCAACTTCTCGAGTTAAGTCGGCCTGCTCGATAGATGGGTCGATCACTGAATACTTATGGTTTTCAAAGACTCGAAAGAATCGGTCTAGTCGAACGTCGACGCTTGATGGTTGGATCATTGCGCCGTCGAAAGGTTCAACCTTTACCCGGCCAGCGCTGATTTCGGCCTTTATGTCGCGGTCACTTAGTAGCACGGACAGACCCTATATCTTCTAGGCTGCTTGATTAAGTTACTGGCGGGTAGCATTATTGCGCCATGAGCCATTACACCGCCAACCTGCGAGATATCGAATTCTGTCTCTTCGATCTACTCAAGCGCGATGAAATTTTAGGAAAATCCATATTTAAAGATATCGACCGTGAAACAGCGATGGGCATGTTGGAAGAGATTAAACGGTTGGCCGAGAATGATCTTGGAAATTCATTTATCGAAGGCGATCGCCTTGGTGTTGAATTTAATAAAGAGACCGGCGATATTAAATTGCCAGAGAGTTTCAAAAAGTCTTATCGCACTTATATGGACAATGAATGGTGGCGAATTGATGCGCCGGTTGAAATTGGTGGCACGTTAATTCCTGCATCTGTTCGTTGGGCAATTGCTGAAATGGTTCTGGG
>Ga0194045_1000642_pt1 | contig 11512 bp, 10 predicted proteins | sample JunL6211m_MetaG_FD_161686 | JGI IMG/M metagenome (GOLD analysis project Ga0194045, IMG submission 161686) | Anoxic zone freshwater microbial communities from boreal shield lake in IISD Experimental Lakes Area, Ontario, Canada - Jun2016-L626-11m | ecosystem: Environmental > Aquatic > Freshwater >...
ATCATCATTTCTTCATGGTTACCCATAATGCAAACAACATTGCACCTTTGTTTGAGGTCGATTATGAATTGCAAAACCCCTTTGCTATCAGGCCCGCGATTAATGTAATCACCTAAAAAAACAAGAGTGTCTTCTGGTTGGGGATTAATTGGGTCGATAAGGCCAACCAAAGCTTTAATGTGCCCATGAATATCACCGATGGCAATGGTTCGACTTTTAACTTGGTTGGCTGCTGGCATAAAACATACTCCCAAAGATATTTAAATTTACCGTTTCTTTAATTGAATCAAATAAAAGTTCAACTAGAAACCCATTTATTCGAAGTATTGCAGGTTTAATTTCTAGGCGGGTTTTATCAACTATTAGGCCTGATGATTAAAATCGTTAAACTTTAACCTTTTATAGCAATAATTCATCTTTATAAACGAATATTTAATATGTGCATTTTTACCCAGGAGAAATTCGATGAAAAAGATTACTTTTGCAGAGATTTTAAAGGAAACCAAGGCAGGAGCTTCCGAATCAGCATGGAACCGAGCCAGGCTTGCATCCGGACTTCGACACCTTTGCTTTAAACAGCATAATCATAAAGCATCGAACCTATTTGGATTGATCAAAAAGGAAGCCTTGAAGTTGGCTGCGTCCTTAAATCCTGCTGAAATTAGCATAAAAATAGACGACACTTACCAAGTTGGAATGCTATCGATTCGTTGGAAACAAGAACGCTTCCATCTGCCATTGAGAAGCTCATGCGATATAACCACGCCTTCACAATTTGCATCCAGAACTTAATTAAGGCCGCAATATCTCCCTAAGACTTAATTAGGGAGTTTCTTTCATTTTGCTATAAGATAAAATGGCGTAATCCCCTTGTTTAGGTGATATTAGGCTTAACTTCTTCATTTTTGCATTTACAGTTATTTGTTATTTTTAAGCGAAGCATTCTTACTTGCCAGCAATTAAATAAGCTCGTAAATATATTTTACTTTTATTCTAGATAAATCAATCTTTGTCTGAAACAATTTGAATCTTAAAGCGAATAAGATGAGTTGATTAAATGTAAAGCTAATGAGGCAAACTTTTCACTTTAAGGAGGATACTCTATGTCTGATGTTATTATTCGTGCGGTAGATGAAGAATATGGCTGGTTAGGAAACATGAGCGCTCACGACGTTCAGCATGAAGGAAAATGGTGGAAAACCGCGGAGGCGCTATTTCAAGCGCTTAGATTTCCGATAGATGCGGTAAACGATAAAGGTGAGAACATCCGAGAATTAATCCGTGCACAGAAATCTCCCATGGCTGCAAAAATGAAGGCGAAGGGGAGTAAAGTCAAGATGAATATCACCCCCATGGGCGATGAAGATTTAAAAAATATGAGGATGGTGTTACGGTTGAAGTTTAAATGGAATTGTAACCCGCTCGAGAGGGATTTACTAGCAACCGGCGACAGATTCATTGTGGAAGACTGCTCTAAAAGGCCAAGAGGGTCAGGGCTTTTCTGGGGCGCCAAGAGGCTTCCTGATGGAACTTGGGACGGGACGAACATGCTTGGTCAACTTCTGATGGAACTTCGCACGGAAATCCGCAACCGGCCAGCCGTGCAAAAATAAATAATATCGGTATTTGCTTTTGTTAAAGAAGATAGGTTTTTGGTAAGAGTAATTTTTAAATATTATGTTTTTAGGGAGACAAATATGACCTTGCTTAAAAAAATTAATGACTGGAAAAAGTACCCAAACGCCCTTGGTTCAGAATCACAAGTTTCTGTGTTAGTTGGCGAATTAGCAGCCATATTAAAAAAAGAAATCCCCGAACCAGTTAAAAGTGCATTAAAAACTTTGGCTCTTCGCGGTACAATGCGCGATATTGCATCTGCTATAGGTAGTAACATTGAACAGAGAAATTTACGCGTTCCCGCTTTTCATGAGGTTGTGGATAGCGGCGCTGCCTCCTGTGGAATTTCTTGGACCGAAGCAGTCGCAGTTTTGGCCCAGTATGTAACAGAGTGTGGAGCACAACTCCCTCCTGATGAACACATTCCGATTAATGAAATTGAAAGGCCTACGAATGACCAAGGAGGATTCTTTATGCCTAATGTTATTATTCGTGGTGTAAAAGAAGATTATGGCTGGTTAGGAAACATGAGCGCTCACGACGTTCAGCATGAAGGAAAATGGTGGAACACCGCGGAGGCGCTATTTCAAGCGCTTAGATTTCCAATGAGCGCAGTAAACGACATAGGTGAGAACATCCGGGAAATAATCCGTGCGCAGACATCACCCATGGCTGCAAAAATGAAGTCGAAGAAGTATAAGGACAAGAGGAATATCACTCCCATGGGCGATGAAGATTTGGAAAATATGAGAATAGTGTTACGGTTAAAGTTTGGGAAGCATAATAACCCGATAGAGACAGATTTGCTAGCAACCGGCGACAAATCCATTGTGGAAGACTGCTCTAAAAGGCCAACAGCCTCAGGGCTTTTCTGGGGCGCCAAGAGGCTTCCAGATGGAATCTGGAAAGGAACAAACACGCTTGGTCAACTCCTGATGGAACTTCGCACCGAAATCCGCAACCGGCCAACCGTGCAAAAATAAATAATATTGGTGTTTGCTTTTGTTTAAGAAGATAGGTTTTTGGTAAAAGTAATTTATAAATATTTTCTTTTTAGGGAGTTTGTTTATGACAATTAAATATATAGGCCGGCCTGAACGGGTTCAAAATCGAGAACTTCTCAATCAAATTTCAACGGCAATTTTTGGTGCACCCGAAGATATTAATTTCGCAGAAGAATTTGTCCCACCCAAAGCAAAAATCTCAAGTCCCAAGGTAGCTACATTTGTTGAGTTTCTTACTAATTACACTAATCACTTATGGGCGATTTTTTCAGATGATAATCCTAAAATTCCTGTAGGCTTTATTCTTATTGCGGATATGCCTCACCTAAATTCAATTGGTTTTTGCATCAAAAGAAACTTTGCCAGAAAAGGACTTATGAGGCAGGCTTGGGAAGAAATCAGACAATCATCCCAATGGCAGGAAATTGATTTTCCCCTGTTTGGTCAAACTTCCCAAAGAAACACTGCTGCTAATCAATTCTTAACCAACATTGGGTTTAAGTTTATAGAGAAGACCAACTTTGTAGGCGAACCAAGTAATAAATATTCATATATCAATCAATTCAATCCGCCAATAAAGCACCCCGAAGAGGACAAAATTACAATTGATACCCTTCAAAAAGATGAAGTCAAAGAAGTAATTACGAAACTAATTTCAAATAATTTTCCAATCCTTGATTCAACAGAAAGAAAGGGTATAGAAATGATTTATGGTTGCTGTGGGGATCCTGTTAATGATTACTGGAAAGGAAAGTTTTGCAGGTGCTGTGGGCAAAGCATAATTCTAGGTAATCTTGTGATCGGTTGTGGTCGGACGAGTGCCTGCCCATACTGCAATAAGTTAATATGTGGGCCGCATTCCTTTAATGGGGGAGGCGGTTTGCCCGTCAGAAGGTTTTGTGAAATATGTGGTAAGGAATGTAACGAATTTGGCAATTGCGCTGTTCATGGATTACAACAAGCTAACTGAATTTTTACACCTGCTAAAATACAGAGTTCCGAATAAAAAACAGGCATTTAGGCCCCTTGTAGATGAGAAGAAGTTTTCTAAATCATTTTCAAAAATTAGGATTTGGTTTCTGATCTGAAAGCCATGTCTACTAGTTGGCATTTCACTCCAGACGGTCACATCGCCTGCGGTATTGGCGAGGCGGTACCCAAACATTACAATGGTATGGTATTGTTTTCTGCATCCTACAAAGATCATGTTGAGCAGAATAATATTTGGCTGATCTGGATCAAGGCAGCACAATGGTGCAAGAACTAAGCATAAGCAAAACCCAATTTGCTCTTACCTTTCACCTCCTAAAAAATGGGATCTTCGAGGAAGTTCAAAATTGGTCTTGAGAGTCGGTTTGGGCCCTAGTTGCTAACAGGAAAAAGTAGAAGAACATCCAGCACAAGATTGGTCTCCGGTCGCTAAGAAAGCTAAAGAAGAATGTCGAGCAGAAGCTGGGTTTAACTTCAATTACCGCTTTACTAATTCATAAAATAAACAGAATAGACAATATTTGCTTTCTGGTGTGCAAGGCTCTCTTATGTACTATTTGGCTTTGGCGTCTAGCAACAACTCACACAACTAAAAATATTTCTAGGAAGTTAAGTACAGGTAAAAAATTATATATATCGAATTAGTTTTATGATTATTTGGCTAGAAAAGCACCTAATGATGGTCTGAGGGATTGACTAACAAGTGGAACAAGTTAGCGTCTTAAAGTTCTTTCAAGGATATCCGCCTTGATTTGTATCCGTTGCACCGTTCTATTCAGTAGATCGTCTTTTGGGCCCCAGCTTCCTGATCCCTCAAGCTCCCTGGGCACACGATCTATCTTTGATTTTTATTTATTGACAATTTAAATAGTTTAAAGTGAAGTAACAATCAGTAATTTATTATTAATAAATTAATTGTGGCCTTGGCATATAATATAATCAAGGGTAAATGGTCATATTCACTTTTGTTCGGCACTGGAGCGTAATATGTCTCGAATCGCTGGCGTCGATGGCTGCCCTGGGGGGTGGCTATGCATTGTACTAGACACTGACACTTGTGCATTTAAGGTTTCGATTTTCCGCCTCGCTACGGAGTTGCTGACATATGACCCGTTTATTCAGGTAATAACTATCGACATGCCGATCGGACTTGCGAGCAATGATCGAAGGCGTTGCGACGAATTGGCACGCAATCTCTTAGGTAACCGACATGTCTGTGTGTCAAACGCCCCGATTCGACCGGCTCTCTATTCCCCATCCCGGCTAGCGGCGTCAGCAGTCACGCAAATAGCAGCTAACCGACAGGTTGGGAGTCAAGAATGGGCTTTGTACCCAAAGATTATCAATCTTGACAGCACCATAACTCCTCTGCACCAAAGATGGTGCTTCGAAATTCACCCAGAGGTCAGCTTCTACCGCTGGAACAACTGCATACCTATGCAGCACCCAAAAGATTCTGCCACGGGAATGCAGGAACGAGTGGCATTGATTGATTCAGTTTGGCCTAACGCCCGCTTGGAACTTCTCCAAAGCTTGGAACAGCAAGGGATCACTCGAGAGCACTACGCTTTGGATGACCTCAATGATGCATTCGCCGCACTCTGGACATCAAGGAGAATTTTTCTAGGCCAAGCCCAACGTATCCCAGAAGTACCGGATATCGATTCGCGGGGCCTCCGCATGGAAATGTGGTATTGATCTGGTGATTACCGAGTGTTCTGTAGCTTGATTGCAGGAGGAGTCGATCAATGACTATATACGAATTCTTATCTGGGGAACGCGAACAGGTGCCTGCCTGGCTCACCCAATTCAATGCCGAGATGACCTTTCCGCGTGAGCATTTTTTTGCGTCTCGTGTGGTTTACTATCCAGGTTCGGGATTAGATGGACAGCCCGTTAAACTCTTCGGCTCGACCCATACAGCGCACTGTTTTGTTTATGTGGACTACGGTGTTGAACGCTCTAGGGTGGAGGCAGCACTTAATGATGATGATGAGCATGAGTTATGCCACCGACAGTTAACTCGCTTTAGGGGATATCATACTCTGGCTCGCGTCAACCTAACCGAACGTGACTTGACACCTGAAGGGTGGCAATATCACATTACTCCAATAAGGAATCCCTTTACTACAGTCCCTGCTTTCGGATTCCTTGAAGTTTTAGAACGTAACCAAGGATTAGATGACGGCCATGGTGCCCATCGGTTAGCGATCCTTTTCCTTGGCGCAGATGGTATCGCCACTTACGACGCACTTTTCTGCCAGCGTACAAGCATAAAAGCACCGTTCGCAGTTGTTACACAAGATCACGGGTTTGGCGGAAACTACGATCGGTTCGGACAGGGTGGCATGCTGCAACGCGTGGCACAACAATGCAATGTACTTCCGCAATGGCTTCTTGTCGCAGATAATACAAAGCCTTGGGAAGGTTTTGCGCGGGTTCCCGGTGTCAGCGGGGAATTAGGCGGCGGTGGCCCTCACTTAAGATTTCTATACAGAAGAAACTAAGAACTAGAAGTTCCCATCTTCAAACCTCGCATCAAACCAATCGCAACATCAGACGAAAAGAGATGCCTATTTTCTTAGCTTAAACACAATCTTGCAAACGATATTAAGTCGCTAAGCGACTTTTTGTGGGTATATTTTACTATTCCAGCTTCATCTCTAGTTTATTGGCATCGAATTCAGCGGCGGCCAAAATCAATGGAGCCCGAATGTTCAGACAAGGAACATCTGGAACTAATGCACTCGAAAAACAATAGGCGAGCAGAATCTTAGTAAACAAACATCAAATATCGTGAAAAAAACAATTTACATTAACAGCCAAAATCTCTTTACCAATTCATTATTAAACAAATAATTACATCATTTCAATTATTTCCTCCAGTCTTCTTGAAATCTTTTCCTCTGGCCAAGCGAATAACATTGCTAGGTCTCAAAATCACTACGGAGGTTTAAACGGCCATGAAAAATCCATTGGATCAGGCGTTCTCTGATACTGCCAAGGAACTTCTTGTTTCAGAACCCTTCTATTCCCATCTCTTGGGCTACATGAACAGATCCTACAGCGAAGTTATACCTACCGCCGGTGTGCGCCTAGGTAAAGATTGCCTAGTGGAACTTTGCATCAATCCGAAATTTTTTATGGAGAATTGCAACTCACAGCAACGCGTGGGCCTACTTAAACACGAAATTTTACATGTAGTGCTAGGCCATCTTATCAAGCAAAAAGAAAAGGATTATCACCCTACCCTTCATAACATTGCTGCTGATCTGGTTGTAAATCAATATGTCGCACCCTGGCCTTTGCCCGGAGCTCACATCACTTTAGACACTTTTTTACACCTAAGACTTCAACCCTATAAATCACTTGATTACTACTATGAAAAGATCCTGGGGCTCTATCAAGAATTATTGAAAATGGAAAATAGCGAGGATCAATCATGCGGGGGAGGTTCGCCAGAAATGAAAATCAGCAAGGGCGAAGCACGAAAAAATAAGGAAGCAAAGGAAAGTATGGACGCTTTAAAAAGCTTCCTTAATGATGACGACTATTATCGCAATGATCAATGGGAAGAAAATGGAATCAAAGAACTCAGCAAAACTGAAATCACCATTTTGCAGGAAGCATTAGAAGAATTTATTGAAAAAATAAGAAAGCAACACCCAGAAGTTGGGTTTGGTAAGTTGCCCGGGAATTCGCGTCGCGGTATTGGAAAATTCACCAAAGCTAAAAAGGAATCGGTGAATTGGAAAAGCACCCTCAAAATCTTTTCTCAAAAATCTGGATCATCCAAACTTGGTTGGACCAAAAAGAGACGAAGTAAACGCTATGGCACCATTCCCGGAACTAAAATTCTACGCTGCCGTAAAATGGTGGTTGCTATTGATACTTCGGGATCAATTGGACAGGAACTATTATCCCAGTTTTTTATGGAAATAAACTCCATCTACAAAATGGGGACCCGGATTACTGTTATTGAGTGCGATGCTGCAGTTCAGCAATCGTACGAATACAAAGGAAAAATGAATCCTGACGTCAAGGGTTATGGTGGAACAAATTTCGATCCGGTATTTGAATTCATCACCAAAGGGCCAAAGGTGGATGGTTGTATTTATCTAACGGATGGCTTTGGTCCAACCCCCAAAATTGTTCCACGGTGCAAAGTTCTTTGGGTGATAAGTCCCGGAGGAACCGATAGAGCGGTAAAAAATTCCTTCGGTTCCATTGTTTTCATGAAAAAAAACAATGCCAGGTCCGAATAACATAATGCCATTAACCTATTCACAAGTCCAAGGAGTTCCCCATGAGCGAAAGTTCCCAAGGCAGCAGTGTTTCTTCAGTTGAATTACAAAAATTGATGGATCATTTATTCAACCCCGAGGATCCAACCCGGGCTATGCCCTTATGTCTGTGGGGCCATCACGGCATAGGCAAGACCGAAATGATAAAGGGGTATGCAAAATCTAAAGGCTGGCAGTTCAAGTACATTGCACCAGCCCAGCTAGAAGAGATGGGCGATCTTCACGGCTTACCAACCATTGAAAAAAATGAATTGGGGAAGAGTAAGACTAGTTTTGCAAGCCCTGATTGGGTTCCCGAAACCGAAGGGCCTGGCATTTTGTTACTTGACGATTTAAATCGCGCAGATGATCGGATTCTGCGTGGACTTATGCAACTGCTGCAAAATCGCGAATTGTTTTCGTGGAAACTGCCTGCAAAGTGGTTCATGGTTGCAACTGCAAATCCTGATAATTCCGAATATTCTGTGACAACGATGGATGATGCAATGCAGACACGTATGATGCATTTCACGCTGGCTTTCGATTTAAAAAGCTGGAGTTATTGGGCTGATAAAGCAGGGGTTGATTTGCGCGGAATTGGTTTTGTGAATTCTTATCCTGAGATTGCAGTTGGAAAGAAAACCACCCCAAGGACATTGGTTGGCTTGTTCAAGCAACTTGCCCCGATAAGTGATTGGAAGGCTAATTTAAAATTGGTCATGAGTATCGCTGAATCATTACTTGATGAAAACACACTGGCTCCCTTTTTAAATTACATAAAGAATGAGCTGGAACATTTCATGGGGCCCGATGATTTATTGAGCGCAGAGGATTTCTCTACGGTTCGCAAAAAAATCGGGTTGCTACTTTCAGGTAATGGAAATGCACAGAGATTGGATCGTTTATCGCTGCTGTTGGATCGCACAATCAATTATTTATCTACCAAAGGATTTCGATTTTCTGAACTTAATCGCAGGAACATCCTGAGTTTTATGGAAGAAGATTCGGTGCCTGAAGATTTGCGTAATCGTTTTAGGTTGGAATTGGCGAAGATCCAAAATCTTGAAATAAGAAAACTCGTAACAACACCAACTTTTACAGATCAATTGCTAGCGTCTTTGTAATCAAATTAATTACTAATGGAGGCAATACGGTCATGATTAAACCATATATCCCATCTGAAGATTTGCATAGAATTGCACTAAAGTCAAACCTTTCAGACGAAGATATAATTCGAAAAACCAAAGCCATCCTGCATCTTGCAAATACCGGCCAGCCAAAACTGGTCATTCAAATGATACAAAACACCAAACAGGAATGGTTTTTTGAAGCCTTGTTACAAGGATGTAAAATTTTTGGTAAAGGGCAGGTGAGACTTGGCAAAAATCTTAGAAGTCTCAAGAAAAATGGGGAATACATTTTCGCCTTGCTTCTAGTACATGCTCCTGCAACCTGCAATCTGGAAACATGGCTGGATCGCAATGAAATAACCGAGTTGAATCTAGGGGATTATATAACTTCGATCGATTGGGTTAGAAAATTCGCCATAGATTTGCACCCTAGTTTTCCAAACTTAACAAAAATAATAAGCCACGCTATTGAACTGACCATTGACAAGGAATTCGACAACCTTGAGGATACTCAAAAACATTTGATTCTAAAAACTTTCAGGGCATGTACTGGAGATCTGATAATCTACCTTGAAAACCAGCTTGATAAAGAATTTTTTGCGAGCCTATTGGATGGATTTTCCTTTAATCTAAGTCTTACTGGGCCCGGTGCAAAAATCCTCTCAGAAGAAATAATCGATATCCTTTGCAGGTTTGATGGGATTATCAAGCTTCCAGACCTTGAGGAATTAAGTTCCACTAAATTGGCTCGGAAACTTTGGCAAAGATCTCACAAGGTTTCATTCCCTAAACTGGTAGCTATCTCCGATGATGTTGCTGGACTGCTTGCGCTTATGAATGATATTGTAGTTGCGCCTTTGATTTTTGATTCATTCTCGAAGATCAATCAGCAGGACTATACAACTGCGCACATTTTAATTCGAAAAGGATTTCCACTTAATCTTGATACATTGGAAACGGTTCCAGAAAGGCTTTGGAAAATCATCGCCCGCCATAATGAGGATGTTAGCCTAAATGGTTTGAAACATTTGGACGATCGCTTTGCTTTGCTTCTGGCCAGGCACAAGCATGCTTTATCTCTAGATAGCATTACCAGCCTTTCTCCAAGGGCAAGGCGATTGCTTCAATATCGTTGTGGAAAACTAAGCCTTAAAGGATTAAAGAACTAAAATATGACATCTGGTGGTCCAGATAAATTTATAACTTCTTAAATAATGATTTAATTCCACCCATCACTTAACATCAATTGCGCCAACCATTTAAGCATGATTATTTAAAGATTTATCAGGGTGACTATTTCAAATTATTTTATTTTTTCCTATTTTAAGGGAACTTTTACTTCCCCCAATTCGTCTTATACTCTCTGGCCAGATTTAGTTTGTTTGTGTTTCGTGCGCTACCTGCGGGTTTGTTCCCGTGGGGCGGTCACCTATTGTCCGTTTCTGGAGGAAGATTTGATGATTAAAAAATTGTTCTCTGGTGGTCAGCCCGGCGCTGATCGGGCGGGGTTGATGGCGGCTCGAAAAATGGGGATTCAAACGGGGGGTTGGGTTTCGGCCCGGAATTTTGAGACTGACCCCTGGTTGTGGTATCACTTCGGTAAATTTGGAATGAAGGTCGCAGAGTATGGTTCGGTAAGTTCTGAAAAAAATATTAAGGTGGCGAAAGGCACCATCAGGGTTGCGACGGATTTCGGGACTAGGGCTGAGAGAAAATCGTTGAAGCTACTTTTAAAGCATGAAAAGCCCTTTTATGACCTGAACCCCGCAACTGACAGCTCAAAGGTGTATGTGGAGGCTGTTGCGGATTGGATTCTTAGGCATGAAATTAGGATCTTGAATGTGTCGGGCAACTCTGAGCGGGTCTGTGAGGGAATTTCGGGCTGGACCAACCGCTTTCTTGGCCGGTTGTTCCGCCGTCTGGGCCTCTAAGGCCCCTGCCCCGGGACGAACTCCCGGGGTTTCTTTTTTATTTCCGATTATTTCAGAAAATAATCTTCCTGTTCAAGCGAAAAATGTACTGGCATTCAAATACGTCCTTTCTGTAATGATCAACTACCTCTTCAAATTAGTGAGAAATCATGGCTATTTATGACAGGATTTTAAGAAGTTTGGGTTCCATATATTACGAACCATTTCAAACTATGAAAAGATTGGAGGAAAAGTTTTCACTTTCTTGGTACCCAAGTGCAGGAAAATGCTTCCAAAATCTGCTGGCCTGGCGAAGGATACGGCCTTTTGATTTTCCAGAACCAGACTTAATGATTCACACTGATTGTTGGAATAATATAAGCTTTGAAAAAGGGGATATTATTCATAAAGATAAAAATACCACTGTTACTATCACAAGAAAATCACAGTACCTGATCGACGAAAACTATGTATTTTATAGTGTTCAATCGCCTTATGCACATTTTGAAAGGCGCCAAAGACCTGAATTAACTTTGCTGGAAGTTCAAGTTGAAAGCAAACAAATTGGAACATTCACC
>Ga0194045_1000645_pt1 | contig 11471 bp, 7 predicted proteins | sample JunL6211m_MetaG_FD_161686 | JGI IMG/M metagenome (GOLD analysis project Ga0194045, IMG submission 161686) | Anoxic zone freshwater microbial communities from boreal shield lake in IISD Experimental Lakes Area, Ontario, Canada - Jun2016-L626-11m | ecosystem: Environmental > Aquatic > Freshwater >...
TTCCCAAGTTGTTGAACCTTGGTAAAGCGGCCTACCTTGGCGCTTCTTACAATCCTTTCGCACCAGACAATGATCCAAACATGGAAGGGTTCAAAGTTCGAAACCTCAGCCTTCCTGCGAAGATTAATGTCGATCGACTTTCCCGCAGACGCGATCTCCTTAACGATCTCGATAACATCCGCAGAGATATCGACACCAAGGGCGACTTGGTCGGGCTCGACTCCTTCTACAAAGATGCCATGGAAATGGTCACCAATACCAAGGCTCAAGATGCTTTCGATATGCAGAGGGAATCTGTGGTTCTTCGTGATACTTATGGCAGAAACGATTTGGGCCAATCCTGCCTTCTGGCCCGTAGGCTGGTTGAAGCGGGAGTTACCTTCATCACCATTCAGGCGGGTGGTGGTTGGGATACCCATGGCGACAACTTCAAAGGTTTGAAAAATAATCTGCTTCCCAAGTTCGATCGCGCCCTTGCTGCCCTTGTGGAAGATTTGCACGACCGCGGCATGAGCGATGATGTACTCGTGATGGCGATGGGCGAGTTTGGTCGTACTCCTAAAATCAATCCAGGCGCAGGTCGCGATCACTGGCCCGGTGCGATGTCTGTGGTATACGCAGGTGGCGGCTTGAAAATGGGACAAGTTGTTGGCTCAACCAATGCCAATGCTGAATACCCGACCACCAAGCCCGCAACACCTGGATGCGTTCTTTCCACCATGTATCATTGCCTGGGGATTGATCACCACTTTGCATTCCATGATCAGGCACAGCGGCCCATGCCTATCTTGAGTGAAGGTGAACCCATTCAAGAACTTATTGGTTAAACAGGCTTTCGAAACTGCAATACTCTTGAGGGCATTACCGTGCTGCGAGTTTTTCCGTTGGCATTATTACCTTTATTAATGCTGGCTTTTGTTGCTTCCGCAGATCTTCCCTCCATCAGGTTGGATCGCATGTACCCACTTGGCGCTTCCGCAGGTTCCACCATCGAAGTGGAAGTGCAGGGTGCTGAATTCGAAGAGGTACGCGAACTAAAATTCGATCATCCGGGCATCAAGGCCGAATGGCTCAAAGATAAAAAGTTTAAAGTTGCAGTTGATACTGGAGTTCCCGCTGGTTCTTACGATTGCTGGGCTGTTGGCAGGTTTGGCGTCAGCAACCCACGCTTGTTTGCCATCTCTCGTGGTTTCAAAGAAGTCGATGAAAAAGAACCCAACGATGATGATGCAACCGCGCAAGCTGTTGAAATCAACACCATAATCAATGGCACTTCCGACAACAGCAAAGAAGATATCTTCAAGTTTGCTGCGAAGAAAAATCAGAGGGTTACCATTGCTTGTAATGCCGCACGATTGGATTCGCAGCTTGATGCGGTGCTTTCAGTGTATTCGAAATCAGGCAAGCAGATTGCATCCAATGGCGATTACGATGGCCGTGACCCTTTCGTTGATGTCCTTATCTCTGAAGATGGAGATTACTTCATTCACTTGAGTGATCTTTCATTCAAGGGTGGTTTGCCTTATCGCTTGGTTATCAGTGATAAGCCCCAACTAGAAAATGTTTTCCCGAGAGTTGTTAAATCAGATACCGATGCAGAGATTGTTTTGCTGGGTAGAAACTTTGGCCCTAGTGCCACCGAATCTAAATGGACTATTCAAGACCTTGCCTTGCAGGAAACCAAGGCGAAGGTGCGTGCCACGAAAGATATTCTTTCGCTAGGGAAGTATAAGTTTTTAGAGCACCCGACTTCGCATAGTGTGGTTCCTACTGCTGCAACTTGCACCTTGGATGGTTTTCAAGATGCACTAGTGGTGAATAATAACACGCTAATTACAACACCCATTTTGGTTTCTCCAAATGATGTAACCTTAGAAACTGAACCCAATGACACTTTGCAACAGGCGCAGATGCTTACCTTGCCCGCGGTGGTTTCGGGAAGATTCGACCGCGAAAGGGATGGCGATTGGTATGTGATCGAACCTACTGAAACGGGTGCCTACAGCATTGAGGTTTATTCTGAAAGAATTGCAGGCAGGGCTGATCCCTATGTTTTTATCCAGGATGAAAAGGGAAATAAGGTGGTGGAACTTGATGACTTTGGCCATCGTATGAATGCCTTTGATGGGCATTTGCGTGATCCTTCGGGGATTGCCAATCTTACTGCCAAGAAGAAGTATCATGTTTTTGTTCAGGATCGTTATCGCAGGGGCGGTGCGCGATTTCAGTATGTGCTTGCGATCAACAAGCAGGAGTTTGAGTTCCATATCGCCTCGATGCATTCTCTAAATCCCGGCCCTGCTGGCTTAAACATTTATCGTGGTGGTTCTGCGTACTTAAATTTTGTGATTCATCAAAGGGGGCCGACTAGCCCCATCACAGTAAGGGCGGAAAATCTTCCCCCCGGCGTTACCGCGCAAGATGTCGTGCTTAGGGATAACACCAAGGGCGTGATGGTTTTTCATGCCGATAAACAAGCCAAGGACACAACGGTGCCCATCAAGCTAGTTGCGTCAAGCAAGCGAGGCGAGGTTTTATTTGAACGCGAAGTTCGGGCCTACACTCGTGTTTCATCTGATGCCAATCCAGCTTCAAGCAGGCCCATGCGCACCCAATGGCTTGCAGTAAGAGAAGCAGCACCATTCGCACTTGCCATGGAAAAAACAAAAGTGGAGGTTGATGCAGGGCAGAAAGTGGAAATGAAGGTGAAGCTTGAAAGACACTGGCCCGATTTTAAATCGCAGGTAACGCTTCAAGCTTTGGAGTTTCCGGGCAATATCAAAATGACCAATGTTGTACTGCCTGCAGATAAAACAGAAGCTTTGGTGACGATAGAGGTGCAGGCAAACGCTGCAGGTGGCGAATACACCCTTGCCATTTCAGGGCAGGCTCAGGTTCCTTACAATAAAGTTGCGACTGAAAACACTAAACCCAACACGCTTGTCACCCAGCCTTCCAAGCCCTTTACGATTATCGTAAAGGCCAAGGAAGAAAAGAAGAAGTAGGTCGGCATGAAGGTGTTATTTCTGCATGGTTGGAATTCGAAACCGGGCGGAATGAAGCCCACCTATCTTGTTAATCATGGGCATGAGGTGATAAACCCTGCTCTTTCAGATGATGATTTTGCGTTAGCGGTTTTTGTAGCTCAATCTGAATTTGATAAACACAAACCCGATGTAGTGGTTGGTTCATCTCGAGGCGGTGCAGTTGCCCTGAATATCAATTCTGGTGATACCCCCTTGGTGTTGTTGTGCCCTGCTTGGAAAAACTGGGGCAAGGTTACGACCCTGAAAAAAGGGAGTGTGATCCTGCATTCCCGTAATGATGAAGTTATTCCTTTTGTTAACTCAGAAGAGCTTGTATCTAAAAGTGGTCTGGATCCGGATGCACTTTGGGTTGTGGGCAATGATCACCGGCTTGCGGATGATGAATCGCTTGCGAAAATGCTCGAAGCAATTGAAACACGCTAAAAATTTTCTTGGTGATGCTGTTGGTAATTTGTCGAATCACTTTTTAGGTGTTCACGCGAAGGGTTCCTTGAAGGATTTTCCTTGCCACATTTATTCTCAAAAGGTCCTCATTCATTGGGGAAAAGTTTTTAATTGTATCCGATCCGTAAACATATCCATTCATATATTCGAGATTCTTGTCGAGGATTCTTTGAGGATGATCCTTGACGAAACGCTCGTCTTTAAGAAAGACACCTACAAAATCATTCCAAAATCCATCATCTTCTCTGGCTGCAACTTGTCTTGAAATGTAGGATTCCAAAAGAACTGCGGGAATGCCTGACCTGCGCGCCCATTTGACCAAAGAGTGGCCGCTATCTGGGTAGAACCGCCAGGAATCCACAGGCCACCTGTGAAAAATGCCATTGGACGGAATGTTAAGGTAAAAAAGGCCACCAGGCTTTAGAATGCGCATTATTTCGTTGAATAATAACCAAAACATGTCTGAATGTTCAAAGCAAGAACTGGATAAAACAACATCAAAGGAGTCGTCTGCGAAAGGCAGTTTGTAAGGGTCATCCAGAATGATGTCCACACCTTTACCTGCGACAAAATCAATGCCTTTGTACTCATGGTTTGCAGGAAATATGCTTCTTAGGCTGCCATTCACATCTTGGGATCCAATCTCTGCGATTTTCAGATTATTGGTATTTGGCTTGGTAAGGTAAGAATCATAAAACCATTTGCAATTCGCAAGTGCGCTATGGTGCATTTATTACTCCAGAATTAGTTTTGTTTTGGGCGATTGATTTAAGACTACGAAATACCTTATTTCGAACATTGGAAAATTCCTGTAGATAGCACAAGGATTTCGTTTTTAAGTATTGGCCCTTGAGGGCATCGCAAGCAATCAAATCTCCGAGGAAGCTGGAAACATTATGAAGGGAAAACGGGGCCTTCCTAATATCCAGCATATGAAAAGCAGGAATGTTTTGAAATTTCAAAACCAATGATACCAGTCGTTCCAATAAAAAAACTTTCATTTGATAGGTATCATTTTTTTCCCTGTGTTCGGTGAAATTGGCAAACAGTTTTCCCAGATTATTGTGCGGGTCTTCAGCGATATGAAATAATTTCTCCGCATATTCCAGCCATATTTTCCAGAACTCGTATTTCGCTACGAAGTAATTGCAGTAGATGCAGGTTGAAACATCTGAAACAAAATTGCTCACATCGTAATCGATTCCAATTTGACGCAAAAAGGCGTTGGTCAAATTCTTAATGCCTGGGTGGTAGTTTTCTCCTTGCTCAAAATTACTTGAATAGAGCGCCATTTGATCAAAATAGGGAGACATACTGTAAAACTCGTGTTTCCTGCTGGCGATGGTATCAAGCACAACCTCGGAGGAGCACCAGGTTTTTTCATAAAACTTGGAGGAAAGAAAACCGATGTAATCGTTGGAGTTGAAATTCTGGTTCAACAAGACATTTCTTATGGGCCAATACTCCGCCCAATCTGGGCGCAAGTTTTGGGTGTTATCCAAAGGAATGAATCCCTTGTCTAACTTCGATCTTGTCAAATCATCATAAAAAATTTGATATATGAAGATTCTTGGACTGTTGGCCATTAAGAATCATCTCCAATTTTTCAAAAGTTCTACCCCAATAAAATAACTTAACTATAGTTTATTAGCATTCTTTTGCAAACAAATCTTCTAAAGCATTCGTAAGAATTACGCATTCTTCGTGTGTGTGTGTGGTGTAAAAATATATCCTTGATGCTTGCAATTATCCCCCTAGAGTCAGAGTCTGGTAAGGTTCAATTTTACAGGTTGAAAAGTTCATGAAAAGAGCCCAAAAGTTTCATCCAAGGTTGCTAGGGTAAATTTCTCATGGAAGCATGCAATGTGACGAGGAAAGTGAGGTAAATAGGTGGAAATGGCTAGGCAAATTCCGCCTTCATTCTGGGGCTAATGGTATTGGTCTAATCCAGCATAATTGCTATAAAACCCTTAGTAACTATTACCTAGAATAGAAATTATGAACCATTATAAACAGTTGGAAGCAGAAGCCATCGAAATCATCCGGGAAGCCGTTGCTGGCTCGCGCAAACCTGTGATGATGTATTCGATCGGCAAGGATTCTTCAGTAATGCTGCATTTGGCGAGGAAGGCGTTTTACCCTGCGCCACCGCCTTTCCCCCTTCTTCATATCGATACCACCTGGAAATTTCAGGAAATGTATGCCCATCGCAAAAAGATGGCAGATGAATCTGGCATGGAACTGATCGTCCATACCAATCAAGAAGGTAAGAAAGCCGGAATTAATCCGTTTACCCATGGCTCGAGCTATTACACGGATGTAATGAAAACCCAAGGTCTGCGTCAGGCGCTAGATCATCATGGTTTTGATGTGGTGTTTGGTGGCGCTAGGCGTGACGAAGAAAAGTCGCGTGCCAAGGAAAGAATTTTCTCTTTTCGAAGTGCAGGCCATCGTTGGGATCCGAAATTGCAACGTCCCGAACTTTGGAACCTTTATAACACCCGCATGCGCCCTGGCGAAACCATTCGTGTATTCCCACTTTCCAACTGGACCGAACTAGATATCTGGCAGTACTTGCATGTGGAAAAGATTCCGATCGTGCCACTCTATTTCGCTAAGGAAAGGCCTGTTGTTATTCGCAATGGTCAGTTGATCATGGTGGATGATAACCGCATCCCTATCGAACCGGGCGAAAAACCGCAAATGCGCATGATTCGTTTTCGCACACTTGGTTGCTACCCGCTAACTGCTGCTATCGATAGCCCTGCTACCACCATGGAAGAAATCATCGCAGAAACATTTAACACCGTTAGTTCTGAACGCCAGGGCCGCCTTATTGATAGCGATCAGCCGGGCTCCATGGAAAAGAAAAAACAGGAAGGTTATTTCTAATGGCAGAACTGCACGCGAAAAACATCGTTGAATATCTCGAAGAACAAAGGCAGAAAGAAACCCTTCGTTTCATCACATGCGGCAGCGTGGACGACGGCAAAAGCACCCTCATTGGCAGGCTTCTTTACGAATCCAAATGCATCTTTGATGATCAGCTAAAAGCCCTTGAAACCGAATCCAAGCGCTATGGTACCCAAGGCGAAAAAATCGACTTTGCCCTTCTTGTTGATGGGCTTGAAGCCGAGCGAGAACAAGGCATTACTATCGATGTTGCCTACCGATTTTTCTCTACCGATCGCCGTAGATACATCGTTGCGGATACCCCAGGCCATGAACAATACACACGAAACATGGCAACAGGCGCATCCACCGCGCAAATGGCTGTTCTGCTTATCGATTCTCGAAAAGGGATTCTTCCGCAAACGCGTAGGCACCATCGCATTGTAACCATGATGGGCATTCGGCATATTGTGCTTGCTGTTAACAAGATGGATCTGATGGGCTTCGAGCAAAGTGTATTTGATCGCATTGAAGCCGATTATCGCGAGTTTGCCAAGGATGCAAACTTGACGACTCTGCAGGCGATTCCACTTGCCGCGGTATCAGGTGATAATGTTTTAAAGCGCAGCGAGAACACGCCTTGGTATAAAGGGCCGACGCTTTTTGATCACATGGATACAGTGAACGTAAGGGAAGTTGCAACCCGCGAGGCATTCCGCATGCCAGTGCAATGGGTTAGCAGGCCCAATCTAAACTACCGCGGTTTCTGCGGTCGAATTGCTGAAGGCAGTGTTAAAACAGGTGATGCTGTAAGGGTGTTGCCTTCGGGTAAAACCACTACGGTAAAGAGCATCGACTTTTTCGAAGATCAACTTCCCGAAGCCGAAGCTGGCGCTTCCATCACTCTTACTTTAAACGATGAAGTGGATGTAAGCCGTGGCGACCTTATTGTTACCACTGATCATCCGCCTGAAGTTGCAGATCAGTTTCAAGTAAAATTGCTTTGGCTATCAGAAGAACCATTGGTGCCAGGCCGATCGTATTGGCTGAAGGTTCACGCCAAGGAAGTCAGCGCGACGGTGATGGAAATCAAGCATCGTGAAGATATCAACACGGGCTCTCACCTTGCTGCCAAGGTTTTAAACCTTAATGAAATAGCAGTGGTCACTATAAGTACCACCCATCCGGTTGCGTTTGAACCATACACGGTGAACCGAACTCTGGGCGGTTTTGTATTTATCGACAAGCTAAGTTGCGCAACGGTTGGCGCAGGGATGATCGAGTTTGCGCTCAGGCGATCCACCAATATACACTGGCAATCGCTGGAAGTGGGCAAGGCCCAGCGAGCGCTTTTAAAGAACCAGACACCCCGATGTATTTGGTTTACGGGGTTATCTGGCTCAGGAAAATCGACCGTGGCAAATCAGTTGGAAAAAAGGCTGCATGCAGAGGGCAGGCATACCTACATGCTGGATGGCGATAATGTTCGTCATGGGCTAAATCGCGATCTTGGCTTTACTGATGCAGATCGGGTGGAAAATCTACGCAGGGTTGCAGAGGTTGCTAAGTTGATGGTTGAGGCTGGCCTTATTGTAATCGTGAGTTTTATTTCGCCTTTTCGTGCTGAAAGGCGTGCTGCGAGAGATTTATTTGCGCCCGAAGAGTTTGTTGAAATTCATGTCAGCACCCCGATTGCGGAGTGCGAAAAGCGTGATGTTAAAGGCTTGTATGCCAAAGCACGCAAAGGCGAACTCAAAAACTTCACTGGCATTGATAGCCCCTACGAAGCACCAGAAAATGCCGAGATGGTGATTGATACCAGCACTAAAAGCCCCGAAGAATGCGCCATTGCTGTATGGAGCTTGATCGAGGGGAAATAATTTTCAGCTTGCTTGCGCTTTATTCTGCGAGCATTTTCTTGACAGTGGGTTCAATTGCTTCCGCCCAAAGGAAATATCCCTTTTCGGATAGATGCAAATAGTCGGGCATGAGTTCTTTGGGCAGGCTCCCATTTTTATCTAAGAATGTATCTTTGATATCCATAAATACAACATTCTTGCCATCTTGAAGCTTGGATATTTCCTCGTTAAGGGCTGTGATACGCTTACGGAAATCGGTTTCAGGTTTCTGGCCTCGGGGGAAAACTGCCAGCAAAAGTACCTTTGCGGTAGGCACTTTTTTCTGCAGTGTTTCCACGATCGCTTTTACGCCATTCGCAACATCTGCGGGTTTGTCGTTGTGTAAACCAAAATTATTCGTACCAATCATCACAACAAAAACCTTGGGTGTGATGCCATCGAGTTCACCGTTAGTGATTCTATAAAGTACATTCTGAGTGGTATCGCCTCCGATGCCAAAGTTGACGCCCTTGAGGGGTTCGAAGTATTTTTTCCAAGGGGCGCTATTGCCCCAGCCCTCGGTAATGGAATCTCCGAAGAACACCACATCGGCATTGCCCTGTTTGGCGCGGGCCAGATTCTTCTCATGCTTTTGTTTCCATAAGGAAATGCTCATCCAGCCATAATCCTTGTTTCTAGGAGCAGGCTTGAATGTATCTTCTGCAAAAAGAATTGAGGTTGAAACAAGAAGCAGAGATAAAATTAAAATGCGTTTCATGTACATACCCAGGTGTGTGATAACAGTTGATTCCAATGTTGGAATGATTATGCATCGAAAAAGAAAGTTTGTCCAGTTTTGTTTTGATAGGAAAAAGAAGCGTCTGCTTCAAAAAGGTGACTGATGGTTTGCAGATGCAATTTGTACTTCTCCCCGCAATGTGCAATACAAACCGAACGCCCTTATTGCAATGCGAATCAGGTCAACCGAGAAATTGCAAAGTTATCGGCCTTGGCGTGGTCAATGATGACCCAAAAGCCATTCCATTATAATAAATCCCTATTCTTTTTACTTTCCTGATGAAAGGAATGGGGGGATAATCCGTCTAAGCATTGAAAGCTTAATCGTCATTGTCAAAAACTATTTGCGAAGGTGATTTATGAAAGTCAAATATCTGTTGGGTGCTTCGAGTATGATTGTTGGTGCAATAATCTATCTGATTTTCATGGGAGTAACCAAGCAAGATGCTCAGAAAACTGGAAGGGCTAAAGGGGATTTGAAAGGGGCAGCATTTGCTGATGAGGGCACAACAGTAAGGCAGGCGGGTGGCGCAGATCGCTCGCAATTGCCACTTTCTCAAGTGGTTTTATTTTCCAGTGGTGTGGGGTATTTTCAGCGTCAAGGGCCTATCGAGGGGGATGCCACGATTGCACTTCGGTTCAGTGCCGCTGATGTCAATGATCTTTTGAAAAGCATGATTTTGGAGGATGATAAGGGCGGGAAAATCAGTGCCATTAGTTACGATGGGCAAGATCCTGTGGAGAAAACCCTTCGCAGTTTTGCCCTGGATCTTACGATGAACCCAACCCTAGGGCAGTTGCTGCAGCAGGCTCGTGGTGAAAAAATCGAAATCGTACTCAATTCAAACACCACCCCAGAAACTGGCGTAATCCTTGGCATGGAATCACAAATGCAACCGGGCCCTAAAGACGCCCTAGTGGAAGTGCACCAATTAAATCTGGTTGGGCCTGAAGGAATTCGAGGCATTAAGCTTACAGATATCAAGCGCATGAAATTCATCAATCCAACCTTGAACGAAGAGTTACGCAGAGCGTTGGAAGTTGTTGCAACTAGCCATGATCAAATGAAAAAAACCGTCACACTGCAATTTAAAGGTGAAGGGAAGCGCGAGGTGAAAGTTGGTTATGTTGCTGAAAATCCAATTTGGAAAAGCAGTTATCGTCTTACCTTGCTAGGCAATGGCAAAGGTAGATTGCAAGGCTATGCCTCGGTGGAAAATACCACCGATGAGGATTGGAAAAATGTGCGCATGGTGTTAGTGAGTGGCAGACCGATATCGTTTCAAATGGATTTGTACCCGCCCCTGTTTGTGCCCCGGCCTACGGTAGAACTAGATAAATATGGCATGCTTCGTCCGCCTACTTACAACGGTGCAATCACGTCTGGAAATAATGGAATGGTCGCAAGCAACATGGCTCCTTCAATTCCAATGGGTGGTTTTGGGCAGTTCGGTGCAGGCGGTGGTTTTGCAGGTGGTGCTCAGTGGGGCAATGGCGGAATGGCGAATTTTGGCCAGATGGGCGCCAATCCTCGGGGGGATAATCGCTACCAAAACAATCCGATTATTCAAAATTACAATGTTCCAAATCAACCCCCAGCTAATGACCCCCTTGGAAATGCAAATAATGATGCTCAGCAACAAGCCGGTTTGCCTGCCCTGCAAGCTCAGAATAAGTTGAGCTATCAGGATTTACAAAACCGTAAGCAAAACCAGAAACAGGCGCTGGAAGAGAATCTGAAAAAGGCATCACAGAAAGGCCAGAAAATAGCTGCCCAACATGATAAACAGCTTGAAGCCGAAGCTGCTGATGAAGCAGGTGAATCTTTCCAATACCTTATCGAAGAAAAAATATCTCTCGCAAGGCAAAAGTCTGCTCTTATTCAGATTCTTAATGAAGAAATTGATGTCACCCCTTTCAGTATTTTTAATGAAACGGTTCATGCCAAGTTTCCACTGATGGGGTTAAAGTTGAAAAACAGCACCAAGCAACCACTGCCTCAGGGTCCGGTTACTGTGTTTGAAAACGGTGCCTACGCAGGTGATGCACGGTTGTCTGATATGCAACCAGAAGAAGAAAGGTTTATCAGTTATGCGGTGGATCTTTCGATGGAGGTTAAAACGGAAGTAAAGCAATCTGTTGGGCCTGAAATTCGAATTCAATACCTCGGGGATCGGGTGCAGGCAGGGTATTCATCCAGGCAAACCAAGGTTTACACCATCAAAAACCGGGGGAAACTCGAACGCACCGCAGTGATCGAACACCCGATCCGCGATGATTGGAAACTTGCAGGGGATGTTAAAACGCTGGAGCAAAGCCGTGATTTATACCGGTTTCAAGTTGCTGCTCCATCCATGAAAACCAGTTCGTTCGAAGTGCCCGAGGAACAACCCAAAATTGAGCCAATTGCAATGCTTCCACTTTTAGATGGCAAACGAAGCGTGCTTTCAGG
>Ga0194045_1000646_pt1 | contig 11457 bp, 14 predicted proteins | sample JunL6211m_MetaG_FD_161686 | JGI IMG/M metagenome (GOLD analysis project Ga0194045, IMG submission 161686) | Anoxic zone freshwater microbial communities from boreal shield lake in IISD Experimental Lakes Area, Ontario, Canada - Jun2016-L626-11m | ecosystem: Environmental > Aquatic > Freshwater >...
AAAAGAATATGAATTGACTTAACAAATTAAATTGCTGTGATAGAAGCGACACAGTTTTTATGCAGAAGATTTTGCCACGGAGAAGAAAACAACAATGCAGAAGATTTTGCCACGGAATTTCACGGAATAACACGGAAAAGAATATGAATTGACTTAACAAATTAAATTGCTGTGATAGAAGCGACACAGTTTTTATGCAGAAGATTTTGCCACGGAGAAGAAAACAACAATGCAGAAGATTTTGCCACGGAATTTCACGGAAGGACACGGAAAAGAATATGAATTGACTTATCAAATTAAATTGTAGTGATAGAAGCGACACAGTGTTTAAAAATAAGATTTTGCTAAGGAAAAAATGGACTTAGAACACAAGACGCTTGAACTCTGCTTTTTGTTTACCAAAGTTAAGAAGTAGTCCTACCTTGATTCCTGTTGCCTTCAATTCATTTAATAATTGTGCTTCATCCCGACTATCCATTGAAGGGGATACTTTTAGTTCTACGAGCACGCAATCATTAACTAGGATGTCAGCCCGATAATTTCCAACCACCTGATTTTTGTATTGCACTTCAATATCAACCTCGATTTCAACTTTCAGTCCCCGTAACTCCAATTCCACTTTCATGGCTTGCTGATAAACTCGTTCTAAAAACCCGTAACCAAGCTCTCGAAAGACTTCAAAAGAAGCGCCGATGATTTGTTCTGTAATTTCTTTATGTTCCAATTCCATCAACTTATTGCCTAGCTAATTTTCTGCCTTTTCTTATGCCTGTCTTTTCCGTGTTTCTGCTTCTGTCTTATTCAGTGAAATTCCGTGTCCTTCCGTGGCTAATCTTCTGTCTTTTCTGCTTCTTCTTTTCCGTGGCTAAAATGCCTTTTCTTCTGTTTTTCTTTTCCGTGTTTCTGCTTCTGTCTTATTCCGTGAAATTCCGTGTCCTTCCGTGGCTAATCTTCTGTCTTTTCTGCTTCTTCTTTTCCGTGGCTAAAATGCCTTTTCTTCTGTCTTTCTTTTCCGTGGCAATATCATCTCAAGCTAATTTAAACGAACTTGTCTGAGAGGATTAATTTAGCTTTGGTCCATCTGCGAAAAACTGTTTTAATAGAAATCCCGAGGAGATTTGAAACTTCGTCGTGGCTGAAGCCTTGGTAAAAAATGAGTTGGAAAACAGATCTTTCTTCATCGGGAAGTTTACCGATTGATTCATGAAATTCGACCCACTCTGAAACGCCTGAAGGCCCTTCCCCTGGTTCCTTAGCATCGAGAAATTTGGGATCGGTGGATTGTTCAAAATTCTTCTTAGCGCCATCTTTGCCAAATAGTTTTCTACCCATATCGATGAGTTCATTACGCATTAATACAGATGCAAGTTGAAAGAAATCTAAACTATTTTTTGGCACAATTGAATCGATGGCTTTACTTAGGCGGATGATGAAGTTTTGAAGAAGATCATCGGTATCTGCTTTGGTGCGAAGAAGAGGGTAGGAAGCAATCATACGCTTGGCTAATTTTTTAAAGCGCTTGAAAGAAAACTCAATGATTTGAATCTTGGATTTCTCATCACCTTTTTTGAGAAGTTGAAGCAATTTTTCCACATGCTGAGTGGTATCGAATTTATCGGACAAGAAAAATTCCATTAAGCAAAGGATTCTGGGGCATCCGAAAAGAAAAGTATATCGTTTGCCTTGGAAAAATTCAATTGAGAAAGCAATGTACAAATAAGAACTTTTTAAAATACTTTTGGCCGAATTAGCCTCACCAATCCGATTAATAATATTGTATTTTTAAAATCAAAAAAATTGTAAATATTTATAATAAAATGATAAGATCTTTTTATGGAAACAATAAAAATTAAATGCAATGTCTGTGCTAAAAATTATCAAGTAAATTCCGTACATGCAGGAAAGAAGGTTAAATGTAAAAACTGTTCCAATCAAATTGTAATTCCTACAGAAATGATAAAACTCCAGCCATTAATCCAAGAAGAGTCATTAGAGGACTTTAACGAAATATCTCGAGGCGATATAATTTTTTGGGCATTAACTGGCGTTTCAATTTCTACATCTGCTTCACTGTTGGCAAGATTAATTTTTCTGGTGGCAGAATAACTATGAAAAGTAAAACCCTCTTTAATTTAAAGAAAAAAAGAATCCTTCTTTATGCAAGCAGGGGATCTTTACGATTTGTAAATTCTTGGCAAATGGACCCTTTGATCATCTGTTTATTATTTACCGCAATATTTGGAACCCTAGGCTCTATAGGCACTTTTATAGTTTATAAAAAAGTTAGTTATACTATTTTATCGGGAATTTTATCGGTAATAGGGAACGGTTTAATCATGGGATCAGCCTGCATGGGAAAGAAAACAATCTTGGAAATTCACCAAGCGTTATTAACTACTGATCAAAAAATCAAACTAATTACACACCAAAGAAAAATTACACAAGAAGATCGCCGCCTACATCTTGACAATCTGCGAAAAGAAAAAGAAGCAGAAAACCTTCGAATTAAGAAGGAAAGGTTGGAGGCATCAGAACAAATCAAAAAAGATGAATTAGCCAAGAATCATGAAGAGAATAAAAAACTTCAAAAACAATTAGTAAATATTGAAAACTTAAGACTAAACAAACTAAAATTTTCCAGTTCGAATCATAACTCAAAGTTATGCTGGCATTGTAAACAAAAACTTTTCCCAGAATGGAATCAATGTGTTTATTGCAGGATGATTGCTTAAGAAAAATTCTTCAATACTTCTTTTCTTTAATGAGGACCCAATGGAATATAAAGTTATCCCAATAACAAAAACAGCTGATTGTTGCAATAACACACCAAGTTTATGGAATGAAATCCAAACAGTCTGTAACGAATCCGCAAATAGTGGATTTGTCTTGATCGCTATATATCCTGAAGATTTTGTTAAAAAATCATGTTGTGGCCCAGAATCTATTCATGGTGCCGTATTAGTTTTTGGCAGGCCAAAATGAATATCGACAAATTGAATCATCATTTTGGAATTCCGTCATCCAGTCTTATTTCGAAATGGTTTATATCAAAATTTTTTGCGATACCTGCATTGGCTCATCATGCCACCTGCAAATGTTTTAACCACCATTTGATTCGCATTGGTTCTAACTCCTTTTGTCTGGGTTGCTCTTGCTTGGCAATAGGGGTAATATTTTTCATGACCTTATCAATTTTCACAATGGTATTTGCGCCATTACAAATAAAAAAACTAAATCCCTGGCAGGTTGTTTCCATTGGGTCCATATTTACCGCATTAACTTTTATTCAGCCATTCTTTCAAAAAAAATGGTTTAAAATCTTATCTAGGACAAGTCTTGGTTTTGGAATATCCATGCTGTGGTTTGGAGCGATGGGACTATTATCATATGATAATATAGGTTTAATATTACGAGGTGTTTTCATACTAATTTTTACAATAATGCTTAAATTGAGTTTAATTTTTCGTAATCATTATACGATCAAAACAACATGCAAATGTGGCCGGAATGCTTACCCTTATTGCCCCGAAAATCAAATACGAAAAGAAAAACTTCTTAACCAATATCTAAAAAAATCAGCCAAGGACGACCCTATGATTCCAATAATTCAAGCTATTGCAAAAAGCCAGCAATATAATGGTCTAGTATCTATTTGCGATAATTTATCAACATTGACGATTGAAAAAAATCGCTCTTAAATAAAAATTTTATCCATTTTGCCCTGAAACTTTCATACCCAACAAATCATCAACCTTGCCAGGTGGTAATTTTTTAATTCCAACCGCTGTTTGAAATGCATCATCAAGATTCCACCATGGAAAAACAAATTTAACGGTGCACTTACAGGTCACCCGTTGTCCAAGAAATTTGATATCCCCTTTGGCAATTCGATTGCACCCAGGGCACTTGCCAAGCCATATACTTTTCTCAAAATCAATCTTCTTTGCTTTGGTTTTCAACATTTCAAAAGGAATATCTAGAACATCAATCGTAGTTAAGTCCGCCTTTTTTATTTCAACCTGGGATTCTGACAAACGATCTGCAAGATGCCCTAAGGCTTTTTCATAAACATTTCTTACGAACCGACCATTTCCAAATTTGTCATTTTTTTCTGAAAAAGCACCATTGAAGAAATAAAAGAGATTAGCTTTTGCAATTTGGGAAATAGAGTACTGGTTATTTTTACAAAATTGTTCAAATATCCTGCACATATCAGCAACCGAATAATCTTCAAAATAAATGAACCTAGTAAATCTGCTTTCAAGACCAGGATTGGCTGATAAAAATTCATCCATAGGCGCGGGATAGCCAGCAGCAATGACCACCAACCTATCCCTCAAATCTTCCATCTTCTTTAATATGGTATCAATCGCTTCCTTACCATAGTCACTTCCCCCACCAGTTGGCGATAAAGTGTATGCTTCATCAATAAAAAATACTCCGTCCATTGCTTTAGCTATTTCCTCTGCAGTTTTAATAGCTGTTTGACCAACATACCCTGCAATCAAAGTGGATCGATCCGTTTCCACAAGCAGGTTTTTCTTAAGAATACCAAATCCAAATAAAACCCTACAAATGATACGGGCCACTGTTGTTTTCCCGGTACCCGGATTTCCTTTAAATACAAAATGAAGCGATTGCCCGTTAGTTTTCAATCCATGAGTTATTCTTTGTTTTTGTATATTAAGGAAATTCATAAGTTTTCTTACCTCGGTCTTAACCTCAGGCAAGCCAATCATATTATCTAATTCATGTACCGCTTTTTTCAACGCAACTTCGGGTGTTTCAGTCTCTTCATCCTCATCATCTTCTTCCTTTTCTTTTTCTGATTCATCTTCTGATTCATTTTTGATATTTTTCACTAATTCATAAATCAAATCTTTTTGGTTTTGGTGCATTTTAATTACCAAATCATATTTCTTCTTCTCATCTGGGTCCAAACCTCCACTTACAAGAATATACTTCATTATTTTTTCAATAAGTTTTGCATAAACATCGTAATATTGAGTTACTTCTTTTTTTGCTTTTTCAAGATCTTTGGTACTATCCAGCAAAAAAATCCCCAAAGAAGTGCATTTAGCAAAATGCCGGAAAGTAAATAAAGGGGACTCATCTTCCCCACCAAAATTTGTCCCATCATTAGTAAATTGAATTAAAAAATCTTCTACATTATCTTCGTCAAGAAATTCGAATTCACCATAATCATCATCAAAAACATTAGTGTATCTACCAATAATACCGCCAAGAATTTCTACTGCCCTTTCTAGTTCATCAGGTTCAACAACTCCATCAGCGTAAATGGCGATATGCACTGCCCGTGCAATGGTGGATACCAAACTAACATTTAAAACATTGGCCAAAACATGCGGTTTAGAAAGATCATAATCTTTATAAAGAAAACCAAACTCTTCAGAACCATAAGTTTCTTCTGCGAAATCGAGAAAAGCTTTTCTTTCATGAATTTCTGTTGCCTTGGATATCAAATAATCAACGGTATCTGAAATTTCTCTTGAAAAACTACCCATTGTATTTATTCCTTTAGGTGAAAAATTAACTACTAATAAAACTTTTAGCGAACACGAATTTCTTTACTAAGGCTAACGCCGTTTGATCTTGATATAGTCACTTTCTTCATACCATCTTCTTCCAACTTGATTTGCCAAGTAACTTGCCCATAGGGTTGGCCTGGAATAAATTTTATTTTTTGTTTTATTGGTGTTTTTGTGCTGATTTTTAAACCTTCGGGTAAATCCAAAGTTACAAAATCACCATTTTGCGGTTTATCAATATATGCAATAATAATTGCGTTCTTCCCTTTTTCAAAAACTCCTCCAGTAGAGATAGCAATCCCATTTGCCCCAGCAGATTTCGTCAAAGGTTGAAGACCATAAGAAAATGCACATTCATAGCTTTCCCCGGGTTTTACGATTGCAGGTTTCCAATACATTACAATTGCAGAATCACGTCTAAATGGATCGATTGGGACAAGCCAACCGCAATTGGTACCTGGCCATGCAGTAAGTAATACTTGGGACATAGGAGCAAAATTACCGTATTTAGCACTTACCACTGTTCCCAAATGAGCAACGGTTCCCGGATTAGCCAAATTAGGGAACTCGAGGGCCTCAATATATTCAGGTATTACACTTGGAGTATTAAAATTGGCAAAGGTATTGCAAAGACCATTAAAATTGGGAATTGTAAATGGTACACCATCATTCGACCCAATAAATGTATCCAACATATACCGGAAGCTGAAATTATGGTTCTTTCGGGAATTGTTGGTCAGTGTAAACTTAGCAATGACGGTGTCAAGATTGCCACTTTGCTCGCCTTCAACTATTTTCAAAGTTTGCGAAATATCAATACCAAGTGTTTTATCTGAAACAAAATTTTTCCAAGCTTTTCCTTCGCCATCGACTGGCTCTAATTCTCTAAATGAAGTAACAGGAAATTTTACATTTATTGCAACACCATCAATCATTGTCATCAAGTTATTAGTTGAACCATTCTCTGCAAAAGTCAATCTCCCATAACCATCACGAACGCCTTTCCCTATAGGAACATTCCCAAAACTTTGTTTTTGCAATAATTTATAACTTTCTTCAGTAAGACTTACTCCAAAATTACCTACAGAATCAAAGTTAAAATCCACCAATGGTGTTTTTTTAACTTCTTGACCCTTTGATGAAGAGGAAATTATAAAAACCAAAAAAATTAAGCTTATTGATAGGCGATGGTATAGCATTTTGATTCCTAATTTAATTAAGTTTTTTCCCAGACCCAACAGAAATCAAAGCAGCAAGGAAAATCAACCCTCCCAGTCCCCCTAGAACTAAGACAGGAACCCTACTGACCTTTGACCCACTTGAAATTTCGGGGTTGTAACCTGAACCATATATATTTCTAAGATTTCCCTGAGCCTGATTGATGCGATCGCTAGATTCTGCAGATCGTTTTTCTTGATCTTTGCAATTTCCTTCGGCAAGTAATGCAAGGAAAAATAAACCCAGCGCCATAACGAATAAAATAAAAGATTTCATTATTACTTCCTATCGCTAAATTTTTTGTGTTCAGAAAAATATTTGTAATGAAACAATGGAGCTCATTTAAATTAAAACCGCAACAATACCAGCTGCGCCAAGAAGTATTAACATAATCAATCCAAAACATCCTGAAGTACCAGGTACGTTGTTTAAGGATTTTTGATTTTCTGCCAATTGAAATTTTTCGCTTAAAGAATTGATGATAAAATTTATAAGCTTCCGTTGCTGGCCGCCTTCAGTAAGTGTTGATTGACCTGCAGATTGAACCATCACAGTAACCATGGTCTCATCTTCGTCTATTCCGGTAACACTCACCTGTACAGATTGTTTCCAAGCCCAGCCGCCACCAGAAGCCTGATAAACAATTTGCTTTGCACCTTGATCTGTTTTAGTAATGGTATAATTAGCTGATGTTATTAATTTTATTACCGCCCCCCAAACCTTATCAGAGGCAGCTTTAAATGAAACAGAACTAGATGTTGACATACCAATGTTCCTTTAATTAATTTTCCCGTTTAGAAGAAACAACTCTCCAGCTAAATCCTTGCATTTCACATTCAAATTTCAACGTGAATGATTCCCCAGGAAGCTTAATACTTCCCAATGCACCCTCAGTTCTACCACTAATTCGAATAATTCCCTTTATTGGTTTCTCCCCAATACTTGAATCAAGGTAAGCGTTATAGGTAGGATCAAAAATAGTTTTAATTATGGCGGTCCCCCCAGATTTCATCACCTCATTTTTGATATTGCTTGGACTGTTCCGAATTATCTCTATTTCACTATCAGCATATTTTTTGAACGATTCTTGAGCTTCTCGAAATTCCACAACTTTTGGATCCACTTCAGGTGGTTTGCGTTCAGGGAACGGTTGCTCAGTGATTGGAGGTTGCGATTTAGAAAGCACTGTTTCTTGTTTTGGAGTTATTGCAGTGGCAGTTGAGGAAAAAGTCATACTTTTAGGCCTATCGTTTAATACGATAAAAATAACGATGCCACCCATTATAAGTGCACACATTCCTATGCCCATAAAAACAAGAGCACTATTAAAATTACTTTTTACAGGTATTGCGGTACGTATGCGATTATAATTAAATATGGGTTTATGATCACTCGATATATCATCCGATTCAAAAATCTGTTGTTCATCCACAGATTTTATTTTTTCCTGAACCAAAACTATATTTTTACATTTTGGGCAGCTAAATCGCTTACCGATATTCGTAATTTTAGTTCGAAGGGTTCCTTCACAAGAGGAACAAGAAAATACAAAAATAGGACTTTCCATTCAGCAAGTTCCTTATGAACAGATGTTAGTTTAATCCCATTTGGGTTTTAGCAGCGCTCCCACCTTCAGTAAATGGCATGACGTTGCCATTGTTATCAATGGACACAGTAATTTCTTTACCGCCCTCATTCCATTTAAGTGTTCTTATTCCTATTTCCGTAGAGCCACTTTCAGATGTTGTGCTTCCAAGAATAAGCTTCACATCTTGATGATTCATCCCAACTTGAATTTTTAAAAAGTTATCAGCAGTTAGCTTTGATTTATTACCAGATAACCCTTTAAATCCTTCATTGGCACAACCAAAAAAAGGCATAACTAAAAGCCATAAAAGAATAATTTTGAAAAAACAAGCGGGAAAAGAATTCTTTGAAATACGATTATCTTTCATTTTTCACCTTTTATAAAAAGAACTTGAAAATTGTTGATCCAATACACGAAATAAATCTGGTTACTTAAACTAATCAACCACATAGAAAAGCAATCTACCTATTTCTTTTCCATCAATTTTACGCACGACTTGTAATAAATAATTAGTTGTTCCTGGTTGAGGTGAAACACCCCAAATAATGCCGTTATCAAGTTGAATAATTTGACTTAATCTTCCATTGATATCTAACGTGTAATCGCATCTCTCTACTTTAATAAGCTCATTTCCTACAGTTGGAAGTACAGTAGAACGGTCCACATCTGCGATAATAACACCTTGTTTAAAGATCACAGCTAACCTAGGATCTTGCATTTGAGCAATTTGAACTTTCCACTTACCTTGAAGTCGTGGATCAACCCTATCAACTCTTACAGAAGAACTGCTTCCAGAAGGATTTCCGGAACCCGAGGATTGGGCATTCACTTCTGAAAAATTTGATAACAACAAAAGTGAGGCATATACTGCAAACTGCTTGTTTTTCATGTTTTAACCAATGATTTAAAAATAAACATATTATCCCCGTAATTAAATAAGCGGAATGGATTGCAAGTATTGGTCAATAAAAATTAAATAAATTAAGAAGTAGTCAAAATACCGAGTTAATCTTTTATATTTTAATAAAAATTTTAAAGGTTAAAGGGCATCATTTTCCCAAAGAATAGGCTTGAGGGGATTAATACAGAATAAGAATCGACTCCTCATACCCTAGAGTGAAAAAACACATCGGTAGGGGTGATGAAGAAGGTGCATGAGAATGTAAAACCTGAACTAGCGAAGCGAATTGCCTTCTGACTAGCGAGAGGCGAGTTGGGAGGAAGTAGAAAAAAGCAAAAGAGAATTTAAACTTCCACCACAATGGATTGGCTTCAACAGTAACAAGAAAATTAGAAGAACCTAAATTTGATAATTACCTCATGGTTTGCCGAAGGGGTAGAAGTAGCCTGCCTGGGGGAAAGCATTAAAGGTGCGGGGTGGATCGAATCTAACTGGATTTCTTAAAGCCCACTCAAAATACTTTTCACCTTTTTTACAATCAACAATTTCTACAGTGCCTACTAAAACCCCACGAGGCAATTTCAAAGGATCCAGCGGATCTTCATGCCCAGGAAGTAGCACGGGCGTCTTCGCTGCATATATATAAATCTTGCCCCGATGCGTCGTCGGCCAAGTTCGATACTCAATTTTCTTATCACCCCGCAGTATCCGCTCTGCATATGGCTGTCTAATACTCAACGCTCTGATTTTTTCAGGCTCTACAGATGTCACTTCATTCTTAGGACTTACTTTACCATCAAGAAGCTTAGCAAGATTGATTGCTGTATTAGATGAAAGTTCACGAACTCCTCTAAAGGTTTGGGGATCAGGTTTGAATTCGGAACCATCGCCTTTGAATTTTGGATTCGTACCATCTGCAAACCGAAAAGAAGTAAGCACACTTACGGGGACATGTAAATCAAACCGCATTCGAGTGTTGAGTGATCGATCATGAAAGACATAATCATTTGCCCATGTATGAGCACCTTTAGGGAGCAGATTTTTAGCTTCAACTGCGTTCAAGGTTCCAAATTCAACCTTTAGGCAGCTCATGAGATGCAATGTATCTGCAAAGCAAGCGACGATAAAGAGTTGATCACCTTTGATTATGCCTCGTTGTTTGAATTGATTACTTGCTGCATAGATAAGGGGACTATTGGGTGCGGATTTCCAAACCTCGAACTCTGCACGAGTCCATAATTGGATAAAAGATCGGGTCATGGGCGAAATGACTCCAGCTAATTTTAAGCGAATTAAGGCATCGGGATAAACTGCACCGCATCGGCCACCACATGGCCATTGGTGTTGGTGTTGGTGATAAGAACAGTTGCAGCAGCATCTTTTTTGAAATCAAATTTGCCAAGGGTGACAAAGCCGACCTTGTTAACTTTACGCTGGTCTACCAAAATAGTTTTCGAACCAGCAGCATGTTCGATGGTAACGGGAACATTAGTTGCGCGATTTGCATTAGAGTTATAATAAAAGCGCACTTCATAAGTTCCATCTGCGGGAAGCTTTGCTTGGAAGGAAACAGATTTGGAGCCATGGCCTTCATTACCATCATGGATGTAGCCAGAGCCTACAAAGCCAGCGATGGTGGCACTTTCGCCCCAAGAACCTTTTTTGGTAGCTTGGATATCATCGATGACAACGCCCGCCATTTTTTTAGGATCTAAAGCAGGAAGGCTGGGAACAGCATCTTTAGATTCAAGCACCTGTTTATCTTCCAACAATTTGGTTTTAAGTTTTTCGTAGGGAAGATCTTGGACATCAACTTTTGCATCGATAGCAAGGCATGCAGCGGTTGCAGCAGACTGGCCTAGGATAAAGAAAACAGGTTCCATGCGAATGCTGCCATAGGCCATGTGAGAGCAGGAAATGCAAACAGGAACGAGCAGATTAGTTGCGTGTTCCTTTTTTGGGGTGATGGATTTGTAACTAATTTTGTAAGGGCCACCTGGGCTGACTTGGATATCGCCTTCGTTTTGCACTTTGCCATCTGGTGTGACATAGCGCATGCAGTTATGGGAATCCATGTTATAGGAACCCATGCCTATGGATTCTGGAGTCGCACGAAGTTTTCTGCAATCGAGTTCGGTCATGATATATTCGCCAATCATACGCCTAGCTTCACGCACATAAATTTGATGAGGCCAGTTGTT
>Ga0194045_1000649_pt1 | contig 11429 bp, 14 predicted proteins | sample JunL6211m_MetaG_FD_161686 | JGI IMG/M metagenome (GOLD analysis project Ga0194045, IMG submission 161686) | Anoxic zone freshwater microbial communities from boreal shield lake in IISD Experimental Lakes Area, Ontario, Canada - Jun2016-L626-11m | ecosystem: Environmental > Aquatic > Freshwater >...
AATCTTCTGAACCTGATGGAATGAAAGCTCTACTGGTGTTTCGCGGCCAAAGATAGAGACAAGCACCTTGAGCTTTGCTTGCTCAGGCATGATCTCTGAAATCGATGCAGGCAAGGTTGCAAATGGGCCATCCATAACTGTGACTGATTCGCCAACTTCAAAATCAATAACGCGAATCTCTGGCTTATCACCCTTCTTCACTGGGCGAGGAGCAAGAATATTTTCAACTTCACCAAGGCTCAGTGGTGATGGGTGATGGGCATTGCCAACAAATCCTGTGACACCTGGTGTGTTACGTACACATGACCATGACTCATCTGTCAGATCCATACGAACTAATACGTAACCAGGGAAAACGTTGCGCTTTACTTGCTTGCGCTGACCGTTCTTAATCTCAGTGATTTCTTCCTCAGGGACTTCTACTTGGAAGATGAAATCTTCCATATTCAGTGCCTGAATACGGTTAGCAAGATTTCCCTTTACCTTCTTCTCATAACCAGCATATGAGTGAACTACATACCACTCACCAGCGGCCGTGCGAAGAGCACGACGGAATTCTGCATTCTCATCATCTTCTTCTAATTCTGATTCCTCAGCTGCTACCTCAGCATCAATTGCTGTGATCGCCTCAGCGCTTCCAACCTCTTCATCAGCGAGCACTTCTTCAACAACCGGTTCTGGTGTTGCAGCGAGCGCAGCTTCAAATGGGTCGATAGTCGCAGCAACTGGCTCAGCAGTTACTGTCTCTTCGAAGAATGGGTTCTCAATTGTCATCTGTGTATGCCTATCCAAAAATCCAGAAAACGATCTTGGTCAATGCCAAGTCCAATATTGAAACAACGGCAATAATGAAGCCAACGAAAACTAAAACAACAGCGGTATATGTTGTGAGCTGATTGCGAGTAGGCCAGACCACCTTGCGAAGTTCTGAAAGAACTTGGCGATAGAACAGGCCGATACGACCAAAGATGCCTTTGGCTACTTCGGTATCGTGCTTCTCATCAATCACGTTGCTTACCTTTCTTATTACACGTTGTACTTCTTATTACTTACGTACTTGCAGGGCAGGAGGGACTTGAACCCCCAACCGCCGGTTTTGGAGACCGGAACTCTGGCCAGTTGAGCTACTGCCCTTCGAGCGTTGTTAAGACATGAGTGATCATGACCTATTGCAAGCGCCAGACCGAGGAGTCTAGAGCCCAGCATGCGTATGAGTAAAACCGGCTAAATCTCACGCTCACGCAGCCCCCATGTTTGGCATACTCCCCCTATGAGCGAAAAAAAGCCACGCATTTCTTCTCGGACAGCCGCGATCACTGAATCAGCAACACTGGCGGTTGATGCAAAAGCAAAAGCTCTTAAAGCAGCGGGTAAACCTGTTATTGGTTTTGGCGCCGGTGAACCAGATTTCCCAACACCTGATTACGTTGTTGCAGCAGCAGTAGATGCAGCATCAAAACCTGCTAACCATCGCTACACACCAACACCAGGATTACCAGAACTTCGCGATGCGATTGTTGCGAAAACAAAGCGCGATTCAAATTATGTGATTACCGCCGATCAAGTACTTGTCACCAATGGTGGTAAGCAAGCTGTCTATGAATCATTTGCAACAATTATTAATCCGGGAGATGAGGTAATTCTTCCTTCCCCGTATTGGACAACTTATCCAGAGTGCGTCAAGCTCGCTGGCGGAAGCACGGTTGAAGTCTTCGCCGATGAATCACAGAACTATCTAGTAAGCGTTGAACAACTTGAAGCTGCTCGTACGCCTAAAACCAAAGCGCTCTTATTTTGTTCTCCGTCAAACCCAACGGGCTCTGTCTATTCAGTAGATCAAGTCAAAGCAATTGGTGAGTGGGCGCTTGCTCATGGCATATGGGTGGTCACAGATGAGATCTATGAACATCTTCTCTATGACGGTGCAAAAGCACCGAGTATGCCTGTACTTGTTCCTGGGCTTGCCGATCAGTGCATCATTATCAATGGCGTTGCAAAAACTTATGCAATGACGGGTTGGCGCGTGGGTTGGATGATTGGTCCAAAAGATGTCATAAAAGCAGCTACAAACCTTCAATCACACTTAACATCTAACGTTTCAAACGTTTCTCAGCGCGCTGCAATCGCTGCTCTCAATGGTGATTTAAGCGCCGTTCATAAAATGGGTGAAGCATTTAATCGTCGCCGCACACTCATTGTGAAGATGCTCAATGAAATTCCTGGTGTTACTTGCCCAACTCCAACCGGAGCTTTTTATGTCTATCCATCTGTGAAGGGTGTTCTAGGCAAAGAGATCCGCGGAAAGCGCCCTCAAACATCTGCAGAACTTGCAGCACTTATTTTGGATGAAGCAGAGGTAGCTGCTGTTCCTGGTGAAGCGTTTGGTCCTTCTGGTTATCTTCGATTTTCATACGCTTTGAGCGATGATGACATTGTTGAAGGTATTACTCGAGTACAAAAATTATTAGCTGAAGCTAAGTAACTTAAAGGCTAAGACCAACAAACTGAACTTCGGGTTCAAGAGTGATTCCAAATTTATCTTTCACTTTGGCTCGCGCCGCTCTTGCTAACCCAGCAATGTCATCTGCTGTGGCGCTACCTGCGTTCATCAAAGCTAGAACGTGCTTATCTGAAATCTTTGCCCCTGAAAGTGCTTCACCTTTGTGAACTCCCGCATGTTCCATAAGCCATGCAGCAGAGGTCTTCACGGTTCCATCCGGTTGTGGCCAACGCGGTGCATCTGCAGGAAGTTTTGAGGCGCTCTCTTGGGAAATAATTGGATTAGTAAAGAATGAACCTGCGCTCCAATTTTGGTCGGAGTAGAGCATGCCTTTCTTAGCTCTCAAAGCAAGAACAGCGGCGCGAACTTCTGAGATTGCCACTCGCGCTCCCACTTCTACATTGAGTGCGCCAGATAACTCTTCATATTGAATTGGAAGTGAAGTCTCACCACGACGCAATTGAAAAGTAACATCTAAAATTACATAGCGCTCAGGCTCCTTTTTGAAGATAGAAGAGCGATAAGAGAAGTCACAATCACTTGCCATAAAGGTATGAATCTCTTTTTTCTTTCTGTCATAAGTACGAATACGCGCAATGACTTCTGCAACTTCATGGCCATAAGCGCCAATATTTTGAATGGGAGCCCCACCAACAGTTCCTGGAATTCCACTTAAACATTCAAGATTGGCGAGGTCTTTAGAGATTGTGAATTCAACAAATTTGTCCCAATTCTCCCCTGCGGCTACTTGCAAGGTTCCACCACTGCAGGCATCAATCTCATATGAATTACCTTGTGTTTCAACAATCAGCACTGTTCCATCAAATCCAAGATCGCCCACTAATACATTTGAACCGCCACCAAGTATTAAAAGTGGCTCATGTGATTCATCACATTGTTGAACAGTTGCAATGAGTTCTTCTTCCGTATGCACATGCACAACGCGCTTAGCTGGCCCTCCCACATGCAGGGTTGTTAAGTCAGAGAGATTCTCGGCCATGGGATAAGGCTATCTTCGCTCAACTAAAATCTGATTTTTCCCGCGGAATCGATCCAAGATTCGATCGTAATTCTTCTTGGACTGGGTCTCGCGAAAACTCTCTTCAGTGTCGTAATAGCCATGGTGGCGTCCTTGGAAGAGTGGAAGTTCCATTTGCAATAAACGCCCTTGAGATTGACGAAGGCGAAGTGAAAATTCCATGTCGGCGTTTCGATAATAAATGGCACGAATATTAAATCCACCGCATGTCACCGCAGCATTACGGTTCAGTGCCATGAAGTAACTGAAAAGAACATCCACTTCTCCAGGTCCACGGTCATCAACACTTCGCCATTCGTCTTCGACATTTACTAAACCACCGTGCCATCCAACTGCAGCCCATTCGCCACTTATCAGAGCTGTTAGCGCTGGGGTAATTGCATCACCAGTAAACTGTGTTGAAGGATCCATAATCACTACATACTCGCTGGGCGCTAACTTCAGTAGAGCGTTAGCAGCCTCACCCCACCCAACGCCGCCAGATATTTGTGTAATAAAAGTTCGCTCATCAAGGCTCTCTTCAAGTCCCTTAATATCGGGAGTCCCGCTGACAATCGCAAGAATTGCGCAATCTTTGGGTGCAAATTGTTTAATGCTGTTGATGCTTACAATTGCATCCTCACAGAAACCATCAATAATCATTGCCACCGAGATTGGAAACGTGTTCTTAGTAAAATTACGCAGATCACCAATGCGGGGGTAGCTTCTTATCTGGGCCATAATGTAATTAAGGTTATAGGGCGATGAGCGCCTTGGCCATTCCTAATACTTTAACCTCATTACATACGGCGCTAATTTCAAGGCGAATGGAATCTGCATTTACTTCAGTTACCGTTGCGCTCACAACTAATTCCACATCAGTATCAGCGGGAACTACCACTGGCTTTGTGAACCTGGCAGAAAACTCTTTCACATGAGCACTACCTGCAATTGCGCTGACATATTGACCTGCTAATCCCATCGTATACATGCCATGAGCGATCAGATTTTCAAGACCAACGGACTTTGCAATTTCTTCATTTAAGTGGATTGGATTGCGATCACCACTTGCATCTGCGTAAGTGACCAGCTTTTTACGGTTAATGATGAATGTGTGTGGCGACAATTCTTGGCCAACTATGAAAGTGCTCATCCGCGAAATACCAAGGTAGCCCAGGTCGATGCAACGAGTTTTGAATCAGATAGAAGATCTGCCTTAACACTTACGATTTCATTTCCGGCAACTACGCGAGCGCTCTCAATTGTGCAGTCACAGGTGAGGCTCATCCCAGCAACTATTGGAGTATGAATTTCAAAGCGCTGGTCTCCATGAACCACACGCGTCCAATCCAACCCAGAATCTTGCAAAAGAGATTGTGACTGGGCAAGAGTGACCGTAATTCCAAATGTAGGGGGCGCAACTGAAATGTTTTCTTCACCAACAGCATGTGCAAAAGCAGTGATGGATTCTTGAGAGATTGTTGTACTAGTCGCACCAGTGAAAGTGCGCCCGACTAGGTCGGGGTTAAGCATGTGTTATCGGGTTTCGCGGTGAACTGTTGAAAGTTTGCAACGAGGGCAGAACTTCTTTAGTTCCATGCGATCTGGATCGTTACGACGATTCTTTTTTGTAATGTAGTTACGTTCTTTGCAATCAACGCAGGCCATAGTGATCTTTGGGCGGACATCCGCACTCTTGCTTGCCATCGTCGTGCTCCTTTAAATCGAACGTGTAGAAAACTAAGAGCCAAAGGTTACTTCAAACCTCTGCAATCGTCTAAATCACGCGTAGCTGGGCGTGATTTAGAGGTGGATTGGTAGCGGAGGCCGGACTTGAACCGGCGACACTGCGATTATGAGCCGCATGCTCTACCAAGCTGAGCTACCCCGCCAAGAGTATGTACATATGTAATTTTATTCTAAATAAATTCTAAACATGAATCCTTTTCGAGCCCCCCAACGGAATCGAACCGTTGACCTCTTCCTTACCATGGAAACGCTCTACCGACTGAGCTAGGGGGGCGAACACTGCTTCAGCGTACGAGCGTACAGGTAGACTCATTACCTAATGAAATTAACTTTTTTTTCGCGCAAGATCGCGTTTTTTTCGACCATAAGCCTCATCGCAGTACTAGCGGGAGTCGTCGGGGCCTACTTCTACGGCGAGAGGAAGGGCGTGGAAGAAAAGTTCCCAGCGATCATTTCTCATGCTGATCTGCCACTTCGGGCAATGCAAACTTTTGCTGATTCCCAAAATATCTCGCTACCAGATGACAGTTCTTCTTTCATAGATTCAACCTGCCCCAAACTTTCACCAACATGGGTGCATGATGAAAATCAAAAACCTGGTGTGGAAATGGACGCTGCAAAATGGAAGCGTTTAGAGCTGCCTACTGCGCACGGCAGCGCATTGTGGCTTGATCATTCATCGGCCTCATGTGGGCAAAGTATAAAAGTCCATGCTGCCCTTTATGAGTCGGATAATAATCAAACTGTTCCTGGACCTCGCTATATCGCTGCATGGCGTATCGGGTACTACAACGGTTCCGGAGCACGAGAAGTATGGCGCTCCCTTGAAATTAAATTGAAGCCAGGGAAATCAACAACCGTCCATGATGCAACCCGCTATACGGAAGCCAGATGGCCGGTCTCGACCACATTCAACGTTGGAACGGATTGGACTCCAGGCTTTTACCTGATTGTTTCACTTTCACCATTTGGACAAGTAGAAAATGCTGCACCTTTTATTGTGCGAAGTCCACTTGGTTCATCAAAAATGGTCATGATGCAATCCTTCTTAACATGGAGTGCCTACAACAGCTTTGGTGGGCGATCCACCTATGAAGGACCAAATAGAGATGGCGTAAGTACACATAGCCAACGAAGTCGTATTGCATCTTTTGACCGACCTCTCTTAGGAAGCGGAGCATTCGCACTGCAGCGTGATGCAATTCCCTTAATTCAATTTACTGAATCGCAGGGATTAAATATCGACCAGGTCAGTGATTTAGATGTGAATCAATGGCCTTCTCTTACATCAAATTACAATGCCATCATTGTTGGGGGCCATGCTGAATATTTCACACAGCGAATGTTTAATACTTTTATTTCAGCTAGAAACCAAGGAATAAATCTGGCAATTTTTGGCGCCAACACTGCTTATTGGCAGACTCGGTTAGAGTCCTCTCGTACAGGTGTTGATCGTCATTTAATTATGTATAGAAAAGCCGTTGATGACCCAAATACAAATGTTGATCAAGTGACCATTCAATTCGCAAACCCTCGGATCAATACCCCTGCAAATCTATTTACTGGAGAACAAACCGGTGGGGTGCATGTCTTTGGAACCCTCAAGCCAGTCTCAATCCCAGCGTGGTTAAAAGTCCCAAAGAACCAAGTAATAAGTGGACTCTCGAGTGATACTGAAGTCGAGAAGACCGTTGTAAATGCTGCGCAGCCTCCTCAAGTCCATGTGCTCTACAGCGGGAAAATGACACGTCGAGATATGGTGCATGGAGATTTAATTGCAACACCATTGGCGCAGACAAGTTGGGTTGCGTATCCATCAGGAAGCGCTGGGTTTAATGCTGGAATGACTACATGGGGCTGTCAGCTCAGTGATTCCTGCACAGATCTTCCATTCGATCTTGCCTCACAAAAACTCATCCGCTCCATCACCTTGCAAGTACTCACGCTTTGGCAACAACGAGAAGTAGGCACGTTACTTAAATAGGGCGACAACTTTGCCCATCACGACTAATCTATGAATATGACTCATGGAATAGATAAAGGCGCAGAACAGTTCCCCGCAAAGCTTGATGAGAAAAAGCTGCAAGAGACCCTTGATCCTCTCTCTTACGATGTATTGCGCAATGGCGCAACGGAACGCCCTTTTACTGGCGAATACACAGATTCAGAAACTGTAGGCAGCTATCGCTGCAAGGCGTGTGGGAGCGAACTATTCAAAAGTGAGACAAAATTCCATTCAGGATGTGGGTGGCCATCATTTTATGCACCCAGTAAAGATGATGCCGTGCTGCTCATTGAAGATCGCTCACTTGCCCCCCGGGTGCGCACAGAAGTCCGCTGCGCTAATTGCGGCTCTCACTTGGGACATGTATTTGAGGGTGAAGGCTACGGTGTTCCAACGGATCAACGTTGGTGTATCAACTCGGTTGCCTTAGTACTTGAACCTAAGTAATTATTTAATAAAACGCTCGTAATCAACCTTTAAGCAGCGGTCTTGAATAACTTTTAAACCAGCCTGTGCCCCTCGGCTAGCTGTCACATCATCCACAAGGCCAAGTTGCATCCACATGGTTTTAGCTTTCACCGCAATTGACTCATCAAGCACCACTGGCATATCAGCGACATTTCTAAAGACATCGACGATATCTATCCACTCTGGGACCTCGGCTAGTGAGCGGTAAACAGGGAAGCCGAAGAGAGTAGTAATCCGCGGATTAACAAAGAAAAGATTGAAGTGCGAATGATCAAGGAGCCACTCACTTACCCCGTAGACAGGTCGATGAGGATCATCTGATGCGCCAACGATTGCCACGTTCTTTGAGCTCTCAAGGATCGAAGTGATCTCATCATCTGTGGGGGCAATCCATCCAATGGGCATGGGGTGGAGTCTAGATTGTGCTCTTTGCCCCCGCCTGAAATGTCCGATTTTCAGGGGCCGTCCCTGAGAAAATTATGGGTAAATCTCGTGTTTAAGGTTGCCAAGCATTCGCAAGTAGCGGATTATTTACTCATTCACAGCGCGTGCGCCGCATTCCCCACGTGGCCTCAGCGCTCTGGAACTAGCCCCCAACCGGAGGGCTAGCTAACTAGCCCTCACGGAGGCCCATTTAGATGCTACACCTATCAAATAACCAATGGAGCTCACTTTTTAACATTTTCTCCTTTGGCCTAATTTCAATGATTGCCTGCACAGTGTTCACACTTGTGTCGCAGTCACGCGTTGCTCCTAAATACCGAAATGCATTAGTTATGTCTTCAATGGTGACATTCATCGCTGGATATCACTATTTCCGTATTTTCAATTCATTTAATGAATCATCAATGAAGGGTGCTGTAGAAATCGGCACACAGCAAGGCGCATTCAACGAGGCTTACCGCTACGTTGACTGGATCCTTACTGTTCCACTACTTCTTGTTGAAGTTATTGCAGTACTTGCACTTGCAAAGGAAGCTTCAAAGTCACTTATCACTCGCTTGGTTCCTGCATCAGCAGCAATGATCATCTTGGGTTACCCTGGTGAAATCTCAAGCAACAATGGAACAAAAGTACTTTGGGGAATTCTTTCAACCATTCCTTTCCTATACATCCTCTACGTATTATTCGTAGAACTTGGAAAGTCACTAGAGCGTCAACCAGCAGGCGTAGCAGCGACCGTGGGCCGCTTGCGTCTCCTTTTGATCGCTACATGGGGCGTTTATCCAATCTCTTACCTCATCCCTGTGTTGGTAAAGAACCCTTCAATGGCCCAAGTTGCAAGCTTGTTTACTGATCGTCAGATCGGTTACACAATTGCAGACGTACTTGCAAAGTGCGTATTTGGTCTAACCATCTACAAGATCGCTCGCATGAAGTCGATCGCAGAAGGTATGAAGGAAGATCACTAATTACTAGTAATTAGTACTGAAAAGGCGCCAGGAAACTGGCGCCTTTTTCATTTACTCAATCGATGATTGTTAGGATACAGATATGACAAATCTTCGCTATGGCGGCTATCTTCTCATCGCACTCGGGCTCATCAATCTGCGCTACCAAACCGGTCATCACAACGTACTTATTCATAGTCTGACAATTGTTATTCCCGGACTAATTTTGCTTGCAGCTACATTTATAAAAGCAACTCAAAAATACCTTGCAAATCGTACAAGTCAAATTGTGGTTGGAATTATTGCAGCGCTATTAGTTGCCTACTCTTTTACAAATAAATAACTACTTGCGGATTCCTCGCTTGCCCAAATAGACCCACATAGACATAACTGTAAGAACTAATGAGAAGCCAAAGAGAATATCTTCTATTGGCGCGCCAGCAAGCCGCGGGCCAATAATTGCCTTTGGGTTGTACATAACAATATTGCGAGATGTAAGCCACCAGTTTGTGATGAGCTGCATTGGGAAAATAATCGCGTAGGAAGTCCAGAAGACAGATTTAGTAAGTAACTGTGTCCTGATTACATAGAGGTCAAAGAGCACTGCAAAAAGTAGAGAGCCAATCGCTATATCGCTATAGATCATCACCATCTCCTACCGGCCAATGCTTCTTTACTTTTCTCACACCTTCAAGAGTCATTATTCCTGCAATAGGAATGATGATAAAAAAGAGATACTCCTCAAGGGGTATATGAAATGGACCGATAATTCCAAGCATCTGCTTCTCATCAAAGTGCCAGTGATGTTTCGCGATTGCATATGCATCCCAGCAAAGAAAAATAAAGGCACTTGGAGCAATACTCAAAAACAGGCGCCTAAATCTTTTGAGTACGCCAACTTTCAAAACGATTTCAAGCCAGAAAGAACCCACGACTGTGAAGCCGAGCATGGCTACATAACTCCATCTGATCACGTGCCTATTCTGCTCCAAACTAGATAGTTGTCTAGAATTGCCCAATGAACCAGGTGGCAAGTCGGCTTTTTAATCAAGTCAGACTCTTCTCAAACCTCGCAGTCATCTTCGCAATACTTGTGAGCGTCCTCTTTCAGGGGGTAATAAATTCAGGCGATCTTTCATGGCAAGTGGTTCTTTCAGTACTTGCGTTAGCTATTGGTATTCCGCATGGGGCTGTTGACCACCTCATCACAATTCCAAGGAGCTCAAAGACCAGATTCATACTATTCATAGCGGGGTATGTAGCAATCGCTATTGTTGCTGTTATCTCAATCCTTCAATGGAATGTCATTGGATTTGAAGTTGTCGTATGGATGAGCGCTCTTCACTTTGGGTTTGGGGATGCATCTTTTATTGCAGAAAGTGATCGCTTAGCAGGTAGAGCCATTATGCCTAAGTATCTTGAGGTTTTTTATGCACTTTCTGCAGGATGCCTTCCAGTGATCGTTCCACTAGTACAAGAGAAGAGTTCGAGCGCCTTAGGAAAAGTAAATTCTTCTCTGGTGAACTGGGCAGGAAATTACACATCCACTCTGAGCTACTCAGTTCTCACGATTACCTTGTTAGCACTTGTCATGCTTGCCACTCAAAAGCGATATCGTGAAATTATTGATCTCACTGCGCTTGCGACTCTCGCTCTCGTTGCTCCCCCGCTTGTTGCTTTTGCTTTTTTCTTCGGATGTTGGCATGCCACAAGACATACTGCGCGGTTGACCCTCTTACTCCCTGGCTCTATCCAAGCAACTCAAGCGGGTGATGGAAGAAAGTCCTTGATCAAAGCGATTGCTCCTGGGTTGCCTGCGCTGGTGGGAACCGTACTTGTTGGGACATCACTTGCTGTGTTTAATAAAAACGGGTTGAGTTCATCATTACTCTGGTCACTACTTGTTGTCGTTTGGGCGCTTACCGTCCCACATATGATGGCAACAGCAAAGCTAGATCTAAAAGCGCTTTCCTTTAATTAGAAAGTCGATCAAGAGCGCAGAGAATATGCTCATATTTTTGTCCGGTTGCTCTGCTCATTCCAATCTCACATGTGAGATTCGTAGATAGGTAAGCATCGAATTTCTTTTCATTAATTTCTTGTGCTTGAACAAGTGTGGCGTTTGCTGTGAGTTCTGGATGAAGCATGCCTCGATCTCCAGCAAAAGCGCAACATCCCCACGACTCTGGGATCTCCACGGTAGAAGATATTGCCTCAGCAAGCACTTTCAGATTCTCATGAGAGTTGAGCGCAGTACTTGAACAAGTTGGGTGCAGTACAGCTGAATCAATTTTGCTC
>Ga0194045_1000650_pt1 | contig 11429 bp, 8 predicted proteins | sample JunL6211m_MetaG_FD_161686 | JGI IMG/M metagenome (GOLD analysis project Ga0194045, IMG submission 161686) | Anoxic zone freshwater microbial communities from boreal shield lake in IISD Experimental Lakes Area, Ontario, Canada - Jun2016-L626-11m | ecosystem: Environmental > Aquatic > Freshwater >...
TTCTCTATTAATTCCCAACTTTCATCGCTAAGGTCACTGGTGTATCTTTTTGACATCTCTCACTCTTTTTGACCTCAATAATAACAACTTCTCGCACTATTTCAATCTTTTGCGTGACTGGTTCTAATTATATGTAGTAAAATCTACATAAGCAGCTAAAGCGACGCATAATCAATTATAAAGGATTAGCTATACAGACTGCATCCTTTGCTAGTTGGGTCGCACTTCTCTTTATTGAAATTGATATATTAGGAAACTCTTTATTTAGTTTAGAAATTGTAAAACATGATTCTTGTCTCTTACCTAGCTTAAATAGTGATTCAGCTAATTTTAATAGATTGTCAGGAGCTCTACCACTCGTCGCACCAACCTCATAACCTTTTAAATGCTCAACTACAGCTTTATCGTATTCTCCATTGTTAGTATAAATTTGACCAACCCAATAATGTGCAGCTCCAATAAGAGTATCATTTGGATTATCTTTGATAAATTGCTCAAATGCACTTTTAGCCCCAGTAAAATTTTTATCTTTAAGCAAATGGTAAGCAGATTTAAATTGCTCAACTGCAGCACTTAAAGATTTAGAGTTATTGAGTTGAGGTTCAACTGGATCATTAATAACATCTTTCAATTGTGATTCAACCTTATTTATAATCTTCGCATTGTCTTTTTTTTCTTTGAATAATTCCTCAAAATCAGAAATTCTACTTTCAATATCCATACCCATCTTTGAGATTTTATCAGTTATATGATCTACTTCTTGCTTTATATTTTCTATATCAAGTCTGATCGATTTAAATTGCTCACCAATATCATCAATGTTAATATTATTTCCAATATATTCAGAGCTCTGTGAATTATTTAATTTAGAAGCGCTTAAATTATAAATATATTTCTGTAATACATCTAGCCCCTTTTCTATTGAATCTAATCTCGCTGACGTTGCACTTTCGGATACATCAGTATTTGTTACATAAACTGGAGGAGATGCTTGAACTTCAAACGAATAAATAATAAAGAAAAAAAATAGGAAATAATTATATAATTGTTTTTTCATTAATTGACACCACTAAATTTATAACTCAGACACAAACTATATTGATGATTTTATTTGGTACATATATCACTTTCTTTATAGCTTTATCATTTAAAAAATTCTTTATAGAATACATCTCTAATGAGATCTTTTCAACCTCTTCTTGAGCAAGATTTTTTTGCACTTCAATTGTAGCTCGAAGCTTGCCATTAATTTGTATTGCAATAGTCACAATATCTTCTTTAATCATAGTAGTGTCAGCCGAAGGCCAAGCTGAAAAAGCTAAAATATTTTTCTCACCAAATCTAAACCATAATTCTTCTGTGATATGAGGAGCTATTGGATTCAATAATTGTATTAATATTTTCAACCCTTCCTTTTTTATGGCTTGAGAAATATTGTTATTACAAAGAGAGTTAGTTAATTCTCTTAATCGTGCTATTGCTTTATTGAAATGAAAATTTTCAAAATCTGCAGTAACCAGCTGTATTGTTTTATTTATTAAACTTAGTGTTTTTTCATCATCACCTCGAGCAATACTATCAGTATCATTTAAGATATTGAAAGCTAGCTTCATTATTCTTTGTAGATATTTATTGCACCCTTCTACTCCAGCTTCTGTCCACTCCAAGTCTTTTTCAGGCGGAGAATCAGAAAGTAAAAATAATCTTATGGTATCAGCACCGTATTTATCTAAAATCTCTTCCGGTTCCACAACATTTTTTTTAGATTTACTCATCTTTTCAATGCGACCAACTACAACATGATTTCCACTTTTTTTTTCTATAGCTCCAGATTGCGTTTTTATTACTTCTTCTGGATAGAGCCAATTATTGTTAATGTCTTTATATGTCTCATGATTGATCATCCCCTGCGTTAGGAGATTTATAAATGGCTCATCTATGTCCAAATAATTCATTTTCTTTAAAGCTTTAGTAAAAAAGCGTGCATATAATAAATGCATCACTGCATGCTCTATACCGCCTATATACTGGTCTACTGGCCCCCAATATGATACTTCGTTTTTTTCAAAAGCTAATTTTGAATGTGGTGAGCAATACCGTAAAAAATACCAAGAAGATTCAAAAAATGTATCAAGCGTATCAGTCTCTCTTATAGCATTTTTTTGACATTTTGGGCATGCAACATATTTCCAGGTTGGATGATGATCAAGCGGATTACCATTTTTATTGAATTCAATATCATCTGGGAGGATAATGGGCAAATCTTCCTCTGGAACAGTAACCACTCCACAATTATCACAATAAATAATAGGAATAGGACAGCCCCAGTAACGTTGTCTTGAAATTCCCCAATCTCTCAATCTATATGTAACTTTCTTTATGCCTAACTTCTCGCTTTCAACAAATTCAATCACAGCTTTTTTTGCATCATCTACTCTTAGAGTATTTAAAAATCCAGAATTTATAATAATTCCATCTTCCAAAAAAGGAGCTTTATTAACGTCTATTTCTGCATCGTCAACTGGCTTCACCACTTGTATAATGGGCAGATTGTATTTTACCGCAAATTCGTAATCTCTTGCATCATGAGCTGGACAACCAAAAATAGCCCCAGTTCCGTAATCAGCTAACACAAAATTAGTTATAAATATTGGTAATTTTATACTTAGATCAAATGGGTGTATTGCTATTAAATTAGTCTTAAATCCTTTTTTTTCAAAATCACCCTCTGCGGCATTAACTCTCTTACATTCTTCTAAAAATAGTAAAAGAGAATCAGTTTTCTCAAGCATTTCAATCAATTGATGATCTGGCGATATTCCTATAAAAGAAGCCCCAAAAAGCGTTTCTGGCCTTGTAGTAAATATTTTAATTTTATTATTAAAATCAACTTCAAAATCAATTTCACATCCATATGATCTGTTAATCCAATTTTCCTGCATCAATTTAACTTTTTCTGGCCAACCCTTGAGAGTATCTAAACCAGCTAAAAGATCATCAGCAAAATCCGTTATTTTTAAAAACCATTGTTTTAATTTTTTTCGCTCAACAATAGCTCCAGATCTCCAGCCACGACCATCAATAACCTGCTCATTCGCTAAAACTGTTTGATCAATTGGATCCCAATTTACTACTGCTTCTTTTTGATAAAGGAGCTTGTTTTTATAAAAATCAATGAAGAATTTTTGTTCATGTTTATAATAAGCTGGTACACATGTATTTATTTCTCGATTCCAATCATATGAAAAACCTAATGGCATTAATTGCTTTTTCATATTTGCAATATTTTCCATGGTCCAATCTTTTGGCGCTATTTTGTTTTGTATAGCTGCATTTTCAGCAGGCAACCCAAAGGCATCCCATCCAAAGGGGTGCAGCACATTAAATCCTAAAGATTTTTGCATTCTTGCTATCACATCGCCGATAGTATAATTTCTAAGATGCCCCATATGTATCCTTCCAGAAGGATACGGAAGCATCTCTAATATGTATTTTTTCGGTTTTGTTAAATCTATATGAGCTTGAAATACTGATTTCTCATTCCATATTTTTTGCCATTTACTTTCAATCTCTCTATGATTATAAAGCGCCTGTTCCATTTTGAAAATTATATAAATTAATCATAATTAATTAAAATTTATCAGATTTTCTTGATTCTCTCTTTCTTTCGTTAGGATCGAGATAACGCTTACGCAATCTAATATTCTTAGGAGTTACTTCAACTAATTCATCATCTTTTATATATGATATGACTTCTTCCAGACTAAACAATCTGCACGGAGTTAACTTAATATTTTCATCAGTGCCAGAAGCTCGCATATTGGTCAACTGCTTGCCTCTAATTGGATTTACTTCCAAATCATTATCTCTTGTATGCTCACCTATAACCATTCCTTGATATACTTTTGTTTTCGGCGTTATAAATAAAGAACCACGCTCTTCCAAATTCCAAAGCGCATAGGCGACAGCTTCCCCATCTGAATTTGAAATTAAAGCACCAGTATGTCTAGTGGTTATTTCTCCTTTAAATTTTTGATAACTATTAAATAATCGGCTCAAAACTCCAGTTCCACGAGTATCGTTCCTGAATTCGCTCTGATAACCGATTAAGCCTCTGGATGGGACTAAGAAAATTAATCTCAATTTTCCGCTACCAGAATGCTTCATTTCAAGCATCTCCCCTTTCCTTATAGACAATTTTTCAACAATTATTCCGCTATAGGTATCATCAACATCTATCACAACTTCTTCAATTGGTTCTAATCTAGTACCATTATCTTCTTTAAATAAAACTCTTGGTTTTGAAACAGAAAGCTCAAAGCCTTCTCTTCTCATTGTCTCTATCAAAACTCCAAGCTGTAGCTCTCCACGTCCACCAACTTCAAAAGCTTCTCCAGAAGGCGCAATTTTTAAAGTAATTGCAACATTAATTTGAGCCTCTTTTTCGAGTCTATCCAGTATCATACGAGAGGTGACTTTAGATCCTTCTTGTCCAGCTAAAGGAGAGTCATTAACACTTATTGTGACCGCCATTGTTGGTGGATCTATAGGCGTTGACTTTATAGGTTCGTTCACAGAAGGTACACATATAGTATCTGAAACAGATGATTTCATAACTCCAGCGATAGCAACAATATCACCAGCTTCAGCTTTCTCTATATTGATTCGCTCAATACCTTGAAAACCAAACAATTTAGTTAGTTTAGTCGTTTCGACAATCTCTCCGTTTAAATTAATACTCTTTACAGCAGTCCCTATAGAGGCAGAGCCAGAATATACTTTACCTATCAAAATTCTTCCAACATATTGATCATTGGTTAATATACTTGCTAACATTCTAAAAGCACCATCACCGTCTACGTCTGGTTCTTTTATATGGTTTTTAATCGCTTCAAATAATGGTTGCAAGTTCTCGCCCTGAACTTCAGGTTCAGTTATAGCCCAACCATTTCTTCCTGAAGCATACAGTACAGGAAAGTCTAATTGGTCATTAGTTGCATCCAAAGATATAAATAAATCAAAAATTTCATTCAGAACTTCATCTATTCTTCTATCTGCTCTATCAACTTTATTAATTATCACAATAGGTTTTAAGCCTAACTTTAATGCCTTCATTAACACAAATTTAGTCTGCGGCATCGGACCTTCAGAAGCATCAACAAGCAATGCTACTCCATCTACCATAGAAAGAACCCTCTCAACTTCACCACCAAAATCAGCATGTCCAGGAGTATCCACTATATTGAACTTAATTCCTTCGTAAAAAAACGAAGTGCATTTCGCAAGTATTGTGATTCCACGTTCTTTTTCTATATCTCCAGAATCCATAGCGCGTTCCGCTACTATTTGATTGCTGCGAAATATACCGCTTTGTTTTAACATTTGATCAATCAAGGTTGTTTTGCCATGATCAACGTGAGCTATGACTGCTATGTTGCGAAATTGCATTTTTTATAATTTATTGAATTAATGTTGATAAAATAATATATTAGCTTTTTTAAGCTTGCAAAAATTATGGAAATGGATTCTATATTAAATTATGCATTTTATCAATACAGTGATGTGAATTAAAAAGAGTAGAGGTTTTGTGAATAGCGAGCAAATAAAAAAATATAATTTTAGTATGAGAATTATGCATTGGATAGTAGGCATTTTTGTCATTGTTCAATTAGCTGGCGGATTTTTTATGAAAGATATTGAATTATCTCTTCAACCTTCTATTTATTCCTTACACAAATCAATAGGAGTTTTAATTGGATTATTGTGCATTGTGCGTATAGCTAATAGATTAAATTCGAGTATTCCAAGTCCACATCAATCAATTTCAAGCTTTGAAAGATTTACATCTAGAATTGGAGTATTTTTACTTTATGCTGGAATGTTCGTTATGCCAATTAGTGGTTACTTAATGTCAATATACTACGGATATCAGGTTTTATTTTTTGGTATAGGATTGCCACTAATTGTCGAAACAAACAATGAAATTGCATCGATTTTCTCAAAAATTCACTCAACAACAGCGATAATCTTCTTAGGAATAATATCTCTTCATTTTCTGTCCACAATAAAACATATTTTAGTTGATAAAGTAAATATTTTAAAAAGAATAACTTAATAATGCAAATTATTGCTACTATTGACAATTATGATTGAATTAGCGTTGAATTAACTGTATTAACTTATGCGTAACAGGTAACTGGATAGTTGCTGTAGCTTTTGCTATAGAGGAAAGTCCGGGCTTTACAGAGCGATGATGCCGAATAACGTTCGGCGGGAGTGATCTTAGGGAAAGTGCCACAGAAAATATACCGCTATTGAAAAATAGTAAGGGTGAAAAGGGGAGGTAAAAGCTCACCGGGCGTGTAGTAATATATGTCGCATGGTAAACCCCATCATTAAGCAAGACTATATAGGCATATTACGTTAATTCGTGCACATGTTCTGAGTGTATATATGCGGGTAAGTCGCATGAGCTCAAGCAGTAATGCTTGGAGACAAGATGAATAACTATCTAAAGGTTTATCCTTTACAGAACCCGGCTTATAGGTTACCTGTTATATCAACTCTCAGATAAAAGAGTGAAAGTGGTGAGGAGCGATTATAGTCAAATCTACATGAGCAACAAGCAACTGTGTAATATTTTTATCTGAGAAATGATATTATATGAATATCTTTTGGTTTTTATTATGATTCGTGTATTGATTGTTTTGCTTATCTCATTCATTCCAATATTTATTTATTGTTTTTTATATAATAATGCAAAAAAAGAAGCAATTGCAAAGCTACTTCCAGCACCATCCTTCATGAACGAAAAATTATTAAAGGCTTTTATACAATCTTTAGTATTAGCCAGTATATGTTTCATCACTCTCATTATATTTTATTTTTGCTCAGATCTTTCAGGAAAATACATACCAGCAACAATAATCAATGGAGAATTCATCAAAGGTCATGTCAATAAGTGATGAAATAACCATACTTTACACAACAGTCTCTTCGAAAGATGAAGCCATCTCTATAGCTAAGAAAATTATAGAAGAAAACGCTGCAGTCTGTATCAACATAATAGATAATGTTAGCTCATTTTATAAATGGAATGATAAAATCGAAAATTCTAATGAAGCAATTATAATAATCAAAACACTGAAAACAACTTCTTCTAATATTCATGAATTAATAAAGAAGCATCATAGTTATTCCGTACCATGCATAATTTCATTTGACGCTAACTCACATAATCCAGAATATAACAGGTGGTTGCTGCATTCTAATTCTTAATAAAGTTATATAACAAATTTCCAGCAAGTTAATAGAAAAATGAAGAGTAATATATATATATAAGCAAGAGATCTGACGAAAAAAGAGTGTGCAGTAAACTCTCAAATAAATTATAAATTTACCACACACCTGGGCCTCGTGTCGACAACCTATAAACCTTTCCTACTTATTAATTGGCACTACACGCAGCTTCCTTCTTTCGTTTTGCGGTTTCTCAATCTTTATTGTCAATAACCCACTAGAAAAAGAGGCTTATACCTTGCCTTCATTAGACCTCTTAGGAAGCGAAATTATACTTTTAAAATTCATAAATAACCTCCAAAATTTTATAATTCAAACACGAAGGAAAGAAGGACGCTGTACAAAATTTCACAGCTTTGCAGCCCACTCGCACGCGCCCCAACAGCATAAAATCCACGCATCTACCAATTGATCGTCATATTATCTACAACACTAGCAATACCCGGAATTGACCACGCAGCCTGGCGAGCCTCTCTGGCTTCATCAAAATTCTTCACTTTTCCTTTTAGAATAACTTTGTCGCCATCAACCTCTACTTTGACGTTATTTGCATCAATACGAGCATTGCGCTCAAATTCGCTAATAATCTTATTTTTAACATCCTCAGGCTTAATTTCAGGCTTTATCTCAATATTATTTGTTACATACGTAACTCCATAAAGATCGCTTACAGCTTTCTGAGCACGATCTCTCTGATAATTATATGAAACCTTGCCACTTAACGTAAGATGACCATTGTCTACAGCTACCTTTATGTCTTTATGAGGAATTAATAAATTCCACTCAAGCGCATGCAGCGCCGCCTTAACAATCTCAGCATCATTCCTTTTATAAGAAGCAAGTAAATCCACTGTTATCTCATTTGCCACACCGCGTACATTCTCTATTCGCTCGATCGCCTTTTCGGCCAGACGTTTTTCTACATAGCTCCTAACATAACCACCTAAAACAACAATTCCCTCATCCTTTATAGAAACAGTAATATTCGTTTCATCAAGACCTGGTTCAAAGTTTAATTTCTCAACGACCCAGCCGTACAGTTTATTATCTACTACCATAAACAACCTCCAGAAATTTCACTTATTATAGAACTATCAATAACTTGACACGCCCATATTCCAACACTGCGCTAAAATACAAGCAAAGTCAAGCAGAAATAGCAATAAAATAAACTTTAAGTACAAAAATACATGTTCTTATGATAACTTATTAAATAACAAGATGTTATTTTCTATCTGCAATCGAATAAACAGCAATTATGATTTCGATAAATATCTATTTATTCCCATCTCCAACTTTTAATACTTCAATAAATACTGCTTTTGGTATATCAACTCTGCCAATAGATCTCATTTTTTTCTTTCCTTCTTTTTGCTTATCAAGCAATTTTCTTTTTCTGCTTACGTCTCCACCATAACATTTTGCTGTTACATCTTTTCTAAATGCACTAATAGTCTCTCTTGCAATTATTTTTCCACCTATTGCAGCTTGAATTGGAATAGCAAACATATGCCTTGGTATTAAGTCTTTCAACCTATTACAAAATTCTCTCCCCCTACCCTCCGCTCTGCTTTTATGGAGAATTATAGATAGAGCATCCACCGCTTCTCCGTTTATCAATATAGTCATTTTAACTAAATCGCTTTTTTTATAATCAGCTATTTCCCAATCAAAACTAGCATATCCTTTAGAGCATGATTTCAAACGATCGTAAAAATCAAAAACTATTTCATTCAACGGAAGCTTATAAACAACCATTGCCCTGCTTCCAACATAAGTAAGATTAATTTGCTCGCCTCTTTTCTCTGTACATAATGAAAGTACAGCTCCAAGAAAATCGTCAGGAACAATTATAGTTGCCTTGACCCATGGCTCTTCTATGAATTCAACATGAGTTAAGTCTGGTAAATCTGCAGGGTTATGTAACTGAGTAATTATACCTGATCTCATATGAACATTATATATTACGCTTGGAGCGGTCGTTATTATGTCTAGGTTAAATTCTGTTTCTAGACGCTCTTGAATAATCTCCAAATGCAATAATCCTAAAAAACCACACCTAAAACCAAATCCTAATGCATTTGAGCTCTCAACTTCATATTGAAAACTTGCATCATTTAAACGTAATTTTCCTAAGCTCTCCTTCAAAATAGGAAAGTCACTCGCATCAGAAGGATAAAGACTGCAAAAAACTACTGGCTGACTGGGCTTAAAACCAGGCAATGGATCTACATCATCACCTTTTTCATCAATTATTGTATCACCGATACTGCAATCTGCAACCTGCCTAATGCCAGCAGTCATAAATCCAACTTCTCCAGCGTAAAGAGCATCAACCATTATTTTTTTTGGCGTAAAGACGCCAACGGTATCTACCGCATGGACTGCACCATGAGCGATCATTTTAATCCTTTGTCCTTTTTTTAAACAGCCATCAATTATTCTTACTAAAATCACTATACCCAAATACTGATCATACCAGCTGTCAACTAACATAGCTTTCAATGGATTATCTCTCTTCCCATATGGTGCTGGTAATTTATTTACTACAGCTTCAAGAACATCTTCTATACCATGCCCAGTTTTAGCTGAAATTAATACAGCTTCACTCGCATCCAATCCTATAACATCTTCAATTTGCTGCTTCACTCTATCTGGAACCGCTGCTGGCAAATCTATTTTATTTAAAACTACAACTATTTCATGGTTGTTTTCTAAAGCCTTATAAACATTTGCTAAAGTTTGCGCTTCAACGCCTTGGCTTGCATCAACAACCAATATAGAGCCCTCACATGCAGCAAGCGAACGACTGACCTCATAAGTAAAATCAACGTGACCTGGTGTATCAATTAAATTTAAAATATAATTCTCTCCATTCTTTGCATTATACTTCAATCTAACTGTTTGAGCTTTTATTGTGATACCTCTCTTTTGCTCAATCTCCATTGAATCTAGAACTTGCGAGGTCATCTCTCGCTTCTCAAGACCACCACAAAACTCAATTAATCTGTCAGCTAACGTTGATTTGCCATGATCTATATGGGCAACAATAGAGAAATTTCTAATATGGGATTGTGGTATAGTCGATTTCATTTCAGATGATATATTCAATATAATTACGAATTAAATCTTATATATCAATTATTTTATCTTTTCTAGTTTATAAGAATTAGCTGTATCTAATATTTTATAGCCCTTTTCTGTTATCTGATCGCGTAATGAATCTGCTAATCTCCAATTTTTATCCAATTTAGCTTGCAAGCGATCATTTGCAATTTTTATGACATCATTATGAAGAATATCCTGCTCTTCGTCATCACCTATTTTAAAGCCTAAAAAGTTAATACTCCAAATCAATTCGGCACTAGCTCCATCATCTCCCAGGTGAAATTTTTTGACCAATTCATGTAGATAAGCAATTGCTGCTGGAGTATTCATATCATCAGAAATAAAATTAACTATCTGCTCAGAAACTTTCATTTCATTCTGTAAACATCCTTTGAGAGCAGAAAAAATTTTCTTTATGGCTTTTTGAGCATCTTCTAATGCTTTCTTACTTAAATCTAAGGGTTTTTTATAATGCGCCGTTAAGTAAAAATATCTTATCACGTTACCAGAAAAACCTTCATCAATGATGTCCCTTACTGTCTTAAAATTACCCAAGCTTTTACTCATTTTTTCACCATTTACAGTCAAAAAACCATTATGAATCCAATATCTTGTAAAACTTGAATTAACATTTGCACATTTACTTTGTGCTAATTCATTTTCATGATGAGGAAACATTAAATCAGCTCCGCCACCATGGATATCAAAATCAACTCCAAGATAAGCAAAACTCATAGCAGAGCATTCAATATGCCAACCAGGCCTGCCCCTGCCCCAAGGGCTGTCAAAGCCATATGCATAATCTTCGTCAGCACATGGTTTCCATAATACAAAATCAGCTGGATTTCTTTTAAATGGAGCGACTTCTATTCTAGCTCCAGCAATCATTTCATCTAATGATCTATTGGCCAACTCTCCATAATTATCATAACTACTAATATCAAATAAAACATGATCATTGATAACATAGGCATGATTTAGTTTTACCAACTGCTCAATCATATCAATCATTTGCTCTATAT
>Ga0194045_1000651_pt1 | contig 11425 bp, 8 predicted proteins | sample JunL6211m_MetaG_FD_161686 | JGI IMG/M metagenome (GOLD analysis project Ga0194045, IMG submission 161686) | Anoxic zone freshwater microbial communities from boreal shield lake in IISD Experimental Lakes Area, Ontario, Canada - Jun2016-L626-11m | ecosystem: Environmental > Aquatic > Freshwater >...
CGGACACGCGTTGCCTTGGAGATTGCTGCTAACCACTCGAAGTACCTGGTTGCTTGGATTGATGTATTCTTGCGCGAGTTTCTCGTGGTACTTTAACATCACGTACATTTCCAGGTATTTAGAAACGCAGCATGGTGTGGCGCCCACCAGCATCAGCGGCGCGCTTCTGAAGGGTGGGCCATTGCTGTTAGGCGGCGTTGGTTGCTTGATTGGTGGATACTGGACCGACTTTCTTCTGCGACGTTTTCGCCATCGTCGTTGGGCTCGACGTATCCCTGCGATGATCGGACACGGGCTCTGCGGTCTATGTTACTTGGCCGTTATTCAATCCGATTCTGCATGGTCGGCTGCACTAGCGATCGCGTTAGCAGCATTCTCAAACGATTTGATGATGGGAGCCGCTTGGGCGACGTGTCAAGACATCGGACAACGGCACACCGCCGTTGTTGCGGGCTGGATGAATATGCTTGGCAACTTTGGAGGTGCCATCTCAGGCTGGACGATAGGAACGATTCTTGAAATGTCCGTCGCACGTCAGGCGGCAGCAGAGCATGTCGAAGTCGTGGCGCTCACCATGTCTGCCAAACAAACAGCCCTATCCCAAGGCTATGTGATTGTCTTTTTCGCGTTCACAGTCGTTTCGTTTATCGCGATGTTTGCATGGCTATTTGTCAACCCCGAGCAACCACTCGAAGAAAATAATGGTTAGCGCGTCGTCATTGCGCGATGCTCCGCGTCGAAGGAATCACGACGGCGGAGCGTCGTGCAACTTACGACAGGATATCCTTCACCACGTGCGATTCTTCGACTCCTGTCAATCGCGTATTTAATCCACGGAACTTGGTAGTGAACCGGCTGTGATCAATCCCTAAGCAATGCAGGATCGTCGCATGAAGATCCCGAAGGTGAACTGGGTTCTCTGTAATGTTGTAGCAGAAGTCGTCGGTCGCTCCATACTCGACCCCGCCACGAATTCCGCCGCCCGCTAGCCACACCGTGAAGCTCCGGCCATGATGATCGCGCCCCATACCCGGATCCCCCAACTTGCCCTGACTAAACACCGTTCGACCAAATTCGGTCGCAAAGACTACAAGCGTATCTTCCAACATGCCGAGTCGTTTCAAATCGTTAACAAGTGCCGTGGTCGGTTGATCAATATCACGACATTGGTTCGGTAGTTGCTTTGCAATCGCGATGTGTTGATCCCAGCCACGATGATACAGTTGCACGTAACGAACATCGCGTTCTAGCAAGCGACGAGCCAACAAACAGTTGGATGCATAGCTACCTGGCCTCTGTACCTCGGGGCCGTATGCTTCCAGCGTTTGAGCCGACTCGCCGCGAATGTCTGTCAATTCGGGCACCGAAGTTTGCATGCGATAAGCCATCTCGTACGCATGGATGCGAGTCGTGGTTTCCGGGTCTCCCAATTCCTTGGCTCGCATTTCATTCAGTTCCGCCAAGTCATCTAAAAAATGGCGGCGCTGATCGGGTTCGACGCCCGGCGGGTTTTGCAAATAAAGAACGGGATTGGCGCCCGGTCGCAAGCCAACGCCTTGATGCGACGACGGAAGAAATCCGCTTCCCCAGAGTCGCGAAAAAATCGGTTGGCCAGGGTTCTTGCCCGTCCCTTGGGAAACCATGGCTATGAACGCTGGCAAGTTTTCATTCTCGCTCCCCAATCCATAACTGACCCATGCCCCGATGCTTGCATAACCGGGTTGTTGATTCCCGGTATTCATATAGGTAATGGCTGGGTCGTGATTGATGGCTTCTGTGTTGAGACTCTTTACGATGCAAATATCATCGGCCAATGTTTGGATTCCCGGGAGCAAATCGCTGATCCAAGTTCCGTGCTGGCCACAGCGTTTCCCAGGCTTCAACGGTGGCACGATCGGATAGGTGGATTGTCCGGAAGTCATTCCAGTCAGTCGTTGTGTTCCCTTAACAGACGCCGGAATCTCTTTGCCTGCATGCTCATGTAGCATGGGCTTGTCATCGAATAAATCGACATGCGACAGACCACCGCTCTGGAAAAGACAGACAACCCGCTTGGCCTTCGGGGCAAAGTGTGGCAAGCCCGGTAGTCCGCCGACCGGTTTGGGGGCTTGAGCTCGAAGCAACTCAGGGGACATCAACGATCCCAATGCCATGGCACCCACTCCCATGCTGGATTGGGTCAAGAATATTCGTCTCAGTTGACTTTGTTGTTGTGCGAAATGATCCATGATTAATTCTTCGTAAGCGTTTCGCTAAGATTGAGTAGAAGTGAAGCGACTTGAGACCAAGCTGCGAGTTCCGCCGCATTGTCCTCATTGCTGACTTTCGATTCACCTACCGAAAGGTACGCCTTTGCCTGGTTGATTCCGCCTCGATAATGTTCCCGCTCTCGATCCAGCGCGCGCACTAGAATCGATCGTTCCTCGGAAGTTGGGGTACGACTTGTCGCCTCCAAGAATGCCCATTCAAGGCGGTCTTGATCGTCCTTGGCTGTCGACATTAGGCTGCGTTCAGCGAAGGCCCTGGCTGCTTCAACAAACTGCGTGTCGTTCAGCATAACAAGTGCTTGGAGTGGAGTCGTCGTGTTGCCACGCGAAACAGTGCAGACCTCCCTATTCGGAGCATCAAAGGCCATCATGTTGGGCGGCGGGGCCGTTCGTTTCCAATAGGTGTAAAGACTTCGTCGGTAGAGCTTCTCGCCGTGGTCTTGGACAAACGTTTGAGCCGTCGCGGGCGAGCTACCATAGTGACTGACCTCGCGCCATAAATCGCCAGGCGTGTAGGGGTTGACACTCGGCCCGCCGATGCGAGGGACAATCAAGCCGCTGATCTTCAATGCCGCATCGCGAATAAACTCAGCCGATAATCGAAACCGTGGACCGCGGGCCAATAGCAAGTTTTGCGGATCGCGTTCCACAAGTTCGGTGGTCGTCACAGACGCTTGTCGGTATGTTTCCGAAAGTACGATCGTACGAATCAGTTCCTTCACATTCCAGCCTTGGTCGACAAAATCGACGGCCAACCAATCCAGTAGTTCTGGATGCGTCGGCCATTCACCTTGAGAGCCGAAATCCGCTGGAGTGCCAACGAGTCCACGACCGAAAAGCATTTTCCAGAACCGGTTGACTGCGACTCTGGCGGTAAGCGGATTTTCCTTCATCACAATCCACTGGGCCAATCCCAAGCGGTCCCGGCTGCTCTCCGTTGGCATCGCAGGGAGAACGGCTAACGTACCTGGGCTAACCTTGTCCGTTGGTTTGGAGTAATCGCCGCGTTGCAAGACAAATGTCTCGCGTTGCTTGGCGGCTACATCCATCACCATGGTGGTAAAAGGCTTGGTCAAAACGTCGAGTCGTTCTCGAAGATTGGCCAACTCGATTCGTGAAGGCAAAAGTTCAGCCGAGTGTTCAGCACAATATTTCCAAAGCGACGCATGCTGATCCGCCGATCGATCCTTTTCCGAAAGCTTTAGAATTGTCAGGATGTCCGACGGCAAATCGGTGTCGTCATCCACACCCGTGATCACTTGCAATTCGATCGACTTTGCGACGAGGCTACGACCGTTACCGAAGTTTAACTGTACCGTCAAATATGGTGCCGAAACAGCATCGAAGGGTCCTGCGAAAGAGGCCGTTAGCCGAACGGGGCCTGAATGATCATGGTCGGGTGACCATCCACTATCATTGCGAGGGTCCAAGCAACCTGCCGGTGGATTCGATGCGTCCCATGAATTTGCTGTCACATGATCGATGGCCATAAGCTTAAACAAATTGACTTGATCGCCAGGGACTTTGTCGGTTGTAACCGCAAGTGCGGTGAGCATAAACGTCCCTTTGACTTTTTTCTCATCGGGCGATTCCGATGCTGCTTTGTCTTTCTTCGCTTTGGCTTTGAGTGCATCATCGGGCCCATAACCCCAGCCGCCACCCGGTAGTTCGGCCATCGGATGCATGATCACTCGCAAACCCGTGATAGGTTGGCTGATCTTGGGTATCTCAGCGACCACATCGATGGCACCCATGGAACCAAATCCGTCCAAACGCACTCGATTGGTTGCTTCCTCGATCTCGAAGCCAGCTCCACGATTCGGTGTCGATACTTTTTTTAGCGAAACGGGATAGGTTTGCAAATCCTTGCCGCGAAGTGCCAACCTCGCCTGTTCGCGTTTTTCCCAAGCCGATAGCCGAGCAATGTCCATGGTTGAAAGCGATTTTTCGATCGCCTCGATCTGTTCGCGAAGATGTGGCACTTCGTCCGTCTTCAGAACCGTTCGGGCTTGAATACTAGGGCCAGGATTGACGCCTGAATTTCCGTCCAAGCCCTTGTCGCTAATCGTGTTGAAGAAGGCGAACATTTGATAGTATTCGCTCTGTTTGATCGGATCGAATTTGTGATCATGACATTGAGCGCAGCCCAGCGTTAAGCCCAAGATCGATTCGCCCAGCGTCTTAACTCGGTCCGCGTTGTAGTTCGTGAGATTCTCTTCCGGGATCGTCCCTCCTTCGTGGGTCACCATGTTGTTGCGTTGAAAGCCGGTTGCAATTTTCTGTGCATCGGTGCATTTGGGCAGCAGGTCGCCAGCAAGTTGTTCTAGCAAGAATTGATCGTAGGGCAAATTGTCATTAAAGGCTTGGATGACCCAATCACGCCACAACCACATGTGCCGTCCGCCATCGATCGAGAAACCATTTGTGTCGGCATACCTGGCTGAATCCAACCATTCGATTGCCAGCCGCTCTCCAAAATGAGAACTCGACAATAAACGCTCAACTACTTTTTCGTACGCGTTGTCCGACTTGTCGGCAACAAACGCTCGCACTTCATCGCCACTGGGTGGCAGTCCGATCAAGTCAACGTAAAGACGCCGAATGAGAGTTTCCCGATTCGCTTCCGGGGATCGCTTCATTCCTTCGGCTTCTAATCGAGCGTCGACAAAAGCATCGATAGGCTGTCGCGAAGGGCCCGAGGGCAATTCGTGTTTTACGGGCGGAATAAACGACCAATGGCCGGCGTAGGGTGCACCTTGTTCGATCCATCGCTTGAGCTTGTCCTTTTCTGCGTTGGTCAAACTACGGTGCGAAGTCGGGGGTGGCATGACTTCGTCGGCGTCGTCACTCATCACGCGTCGCCAAACTTCGCTTTTGGCTAACTGGCCGGGGACGATGGCAATGGTCCCTTTGCGATCCGAGTAGGCCGATTCGACGATGTCAAGTCGCAGATCTGCTTGCCGGCTTTTTTCGTCGAATCCATGGCAAGCGAAGCAATTCTCGCTCAGGATCGGCCGAATGTCGCGGTTGTAGTCCATGGCACGCTCACCAGCATGGCACAGGTTAATGGAGAGTATGCTGCCGCATGCGATACCAAGCAGTAGACGGCTGAGAGCGGATCGAAGTAGGATTGAATTCATTCGTAGGATCTGCGGGAAGGAGTGCTGGGCGGCCTGGCTTGGTTTGGCAGGCTTGGTTTGGCTGGCTTGGCTGAGATCGCCAATCGTTGATCTTAAATGATACACCTACATCGCATCAAGAATATTCACCCTACCGAAAGTAATTCCGATAGAAGCTGGCTGGTGGTGAATGTCGCTGTGGTCAATGTCCCAGACTAACAACGCAGGTCAGCTTAGAGGCAGTACTTCCAGCTTCTTTGACCCCTCGACCAATAGGCCAATTTGCGAAGCTCGCGCGGACAACGCATTGAGTGCCGTTTGCCCTGTCTCGCCCAGGTCAATTGTCCAATCATTGACATACAGGTCAACGTGTTGCATCAAGATATCATCATCGAATTCCTGTGCGTATTCCCGCATCGTCGTCAACGTCTCATCGCGATGGGCAAGACCATACAGCAACGACTCCTTGATCACCGCTTGAACTATTTTTAACGTGTCCCATTCCAGCGCTCGCGATCCAAGGATTCCTCCAAGCGGTAACGGGCAATGCGTCTCCGATTCCCAACGACTGCCCAAATCCTCAACCAAGTACAAGCCCTCGGCCTCCCAGGTAAAGCGACCTTCATGAATGCAAACGCCAAAATCCGCTTTGTTCTCTTTCAGCATCGGCATAATTTCGGAAAAGACAACTTGCTTCACGCTGGCGGTGTTCGGATAAAAGAGTTGAAAGAGCAGCGTCGCAGTCGTGTGCGTACCAGGGCACACAGTCAACTGCGAACGTTGATTTGGAACATCATTGCGTTTGGATGACAGGAGTAGTGGGCCGACACCAAAGCCCAATGCGGAACCACTTGGCAAAACCCACATTCGATCCGCCAAGAGGAGGGCAGCATGGAAGCTTGCTTTTGCAATATCGAGATCGCCGCGAAACAAGCGATCGTTGAGTTGCTGAATGTCGAGCAGTTCAACCTGGAAATCAAGGCCACGCCAATCAACCAACCGATGAAGCAAAGCGTGAAAGGCAAACGTATCGTTGGGGCAGGTTGAGATGCCTAGTCGTATGGTGTTGCTCATATGCCCAAAACCTCGAGAGCGTTGACTTCGACGGCAGCCATCGACTCATGCATCCGCCAATTGGACTTGTTACGATCGCCAGCTCGATTGGAAATGCCGCGAATGATTCTCAAAGGTGTTTTGTGGGTAAGGCATGCTGCCGCGACCGCAAAGCCTTCCATGTCCTCGGCTATTGCATCAGGAAATTTCGTAAGACGCATTTTGACGTCGTCTTCACATGCAGACGCCGCACAGCAGGTAAGCAATTGTACCGGTGACCCTCGCTTAATCGGGTTTTCTCGTAAGTCATCCATTGAGATGGAGTCTTTGATCTCAAATCTATCGTGTTCAGAACGCCAATGACACCAACCCATTTCTTGGGTGGTAACATAGTTTTCACCCGAACCGGCTCCAACGCCATAACAGACTACTTCATCGAATTCGACGGAGTTTGCTACTCGCAGTTCTTGAGTCAGCCCACCCGCTACGCCAAGCAACAGGACTCTATTGGGTTTATGTTTGGAAATGAGTTGCGAAGCGAGGATGCCAGCCAAGATGGGTCCAAAACCGCACAACTCAATCTTGCAGCCGAGATCCGCGATTCTTTGATGGAAAGCGTTGGACAAGAGATCCAATTCCATTCGAGTCGGAACAAGCAATAACGTCGAGACCATTTATGTTGTCGAAACTAAGTTGTCGAAAAATTTCGTTCAGCGACTTGAGCGAGTCGTTGCCACGACAAATCGTCTCCTGCCGCTTCGAGGAAACTGCGGGCTCGATCCCAATCTGCTTCGGTCTGCATTTGAAATCGGAGTGAGTCGTGGGCTAATTCCTCGGGCAACGGTATCAGCTTGGTTTGAAATAGGGCCGGATGCCGTCGAATGATATCTGGAACATCGCACGGTTCGGTCGTGAGCTTTTCCCTTTCCATTTTGCCAATCGCCATGGCCGAGCACATTTCACCGACAAGCCCCAAAGCTTGCAAGGAGAAGCTTGGGTGTTTCTGGGAAACGAAGCCTACCAAGTCAACGGTGGGGTTAGCCCACGCTCGCGAAACAAGTCGATCGATCAAGCTTGGGTCGGTGAACGGGCAGAGGGGACTAGCAAAGACAATCCAGTCCGCATTCAACTGATCCGAAACCTCTTTTGCCCGTTGACTGGGCGTGCTCAACGCACTTGGCATCCAACGTGCATTGCAGAGTCCAGTATTGCTGATCAGCTCTCGATACTCAGCAGGACCAGTCACCACAATGGTCTCGACGAGCGTTGTTTCACTGAGCCGGCGAATGCACCATTCAAGAAGTGTAAGCCCATCGAGTCTACGCAGCGCATCTCCAACCCGAGTCGTATTCTTTTTATTGCCCGCAACAGCTAAATCAATCAAAGCCACAGTTTGTTTAGGATTCGTCGCCATACTATGCTCCATGCGTTTAAGGGAGAGGCCGTGTGCAACCGATTTGTGTGCCGAAAGAACTCAAGGGTGGCAATCAAAAGCGGCACTCGTGTACAGAATTAAGTTATCTCCCTGTAATGTCCTGTACAAGGACCCACTCAAGGTATAGTGCCGTTTTCCAAGTCAATCGGTCTATGAATAAATGCTAGCAGTCCGCCGAACAAGGCTGGCGGGATTCGAATCACCTCAGGCTTGACCTGTGGATTTGTTATGCTTTGTGGACACAGCCGACCAAAGTCAAAGTAGTAGATAGGCACATTCCATGTGCCGTCCAGCAGGAATCTCAAAGTAGTAGGCACATTCCATGTGCCGTCCACCTGGAATCCTGGCAAAAGCTCGACTGCGAACGGCACGGCGGAGCGTGCCCGCGCCTTTTGTCGGCTATGTCTTTGTGGTTGTCGGCTATGTCTTTGTGGCTATTCAAGGCCGTCGCTCGTCGCACGGTTTGACTATGCTAGCCTAACTGACTGCCAAGGTTAGGTTCGGCGCCCTTAAGTCAGAAACTCCGTTGCTAGAATTAGTTGCATTATCTGGGTTTATTGGGATAATGCCCGCCTGAATCGGTCGGCGAAGCAATTCGGTGACTTGATGATGCCAATCTGGTCCATTGACTGTGTTGGTGATCGATAGAACCTCATAGCAATAGGAGCAGAAGTATGTTGCGACGAAAATTTTCATGGGCCTTGAGCCTCGCGTTGCTGATTCCGTGTGCCTACCTGAGCGCGGACAGTGGGTTGAAGGAAGGCACACCGGATATGAAACATGCTGGAGCGTTGGCGTTCGCCCCACACGGCGTGCTACTTGTCGGAGATACGGTTAGCGCTGCGATTTTTGCGATCGACACGGGCGATGACCAAGCTGCGACGACTGCTGCATCGGTTAACATCGAAAAGATCAACGAAAAAGTCGCGGCCATGCTGGGGAGTAGCGCCGAAGAAACCGTCATTAACGACATGGTCGTAAACCCGCTCAGTGGCAATATCTACCTGTCGGTTTCGCGTGGTCGTGGGCCAAGCGCTGCACCCGTGATTTTCAAAGCGGATGCCAAGAGTGCATTGTCCGAAGTTAACCTTAAGAAAGTGAAGTTTAGCAAAGCGGCTTTCGCGAACGCTCCCGACTCGAAAGAGGGTGCACGCAATCCTCGAATGAGTGCCATCACTGATATCCAATACATGGATGGCAAAGTTGTGGTCGCAGGGCTTTCGAACGAAGAATTCGCCTCCAAACTGCGATTGATGAACTATCCCTTTGATGGTAGCGAGCAATCCACCAGCGTCGAAGTTTATCACGGTGCTCACGGTAAACTAGAAACGGCTTCGCCTGTCCGCACCTTTGTCACTTATGAGAACAGCGTGTTAGCTGCTTATACTTGCACTCCGCTCGTCAACATTCCCATTGGCGATCTCAAGCCAGGAACCAAGACGCAAGGCAAAACCATTGCAGAACTGGGCAACATGAATCAGCCACTGGACATGATTGTCTACAAAAAAGGTGACCAAGATTACCTGCTGATGGCAAATTCCGCTCGAGGCGTAATGAAACTAAAGTTAAGCAAGAACGATATCGAGGGAACCAAAGCGATTACATCGAGAATTGCGGATACCGCTGGCCTTCCTTACGAGACCATCAAAGACTTAAAGGGTGTTGTGCAACTCGATAAACTGAACGCAAAGCAAGCGGTTTTGCTGGTCAGCAACGAAGGGCGTCAAGATATCCGAACCATCGATTTGCCGTAGAGCGAGGCGCTGTATCACCCAGGTTACACCGGAACGGCGCGAGCCCTCCGGTGATGACCCATGTCGCCGAGAAAAGAAGAGTCAAAACCGTTGTTGTCACCACCACCCTTTGCTGTCGTCGCTTTCCTTCTCTCGGTTTTGATGGGTGGCATCGTTCGAGGGCAAGACGATAAAACGTTAGCAAAGGTGTCAACCCAGAGCCAACGCGTCGGAACGTCCGCCATTTCCGTCGAACTTCGTGAGACTTCCAACCTATCCATCTTCGCCGTTCGCGGGTTGCCGAATGTTGATTGCTTACGAACACTTGATGCTGAGCAATTATCAAAGTTGTTTAACATCCGCGTCCAACCAGTAAAGGGCGATGTCGCACTTCCATCGCTGCTTGGAACCTTCTCCGTTGTCGATGGGGAATTGCTATTCCAAAGCCGTTTTCCGTTGAGTGAAAGCGTTCGCTATCAAGTTGAACTATCCAGCCAACTGGATGACCCTACGCGAATCCTTCCATCGCTCCTGTTTTCGACGCTTCCCAAACCGAAGCTGCCCGCCGCATCCGTCTCGGCTGTCTATCCTTCTTCGGATGTTCTGCCTGAGAATTTGCTGAAGTTCTACGTGCACTTTACGGCTCCGATGAGTCGCGGCGAAGCCTATCAACGGATCCATTTGATGCAAGGAAGTCGCGAGGTAAAGTCACCCTTCCTCGAGTTAGGCGAAGAGTTGTGGGACATCGAACAAACGCGGTTCACCTTGCTTGTTCATCCAGGTCTCGTGAAACGTGGCGTTAAACCACGCGAAGACAGCGGTCCACCCATGAGCAGCGGCAACGAGTACTCACTGCAGATTGACTCATCGTGGCAAAGCGCAGACCGACAGCCTCTTGCCTCGACTTATGTCAAGAAATTTCGCGTTGTGGATGCGGATGATCAGCAGCCTAGCCCAACGATGTGGAAAATCGGAACACCCAAGGCCAATACGAAGGAGCCCGTGACGCTGACTTTCGATGAACCGTTGGACCATGCCATGCTGAATCGTGTGTTGGTTGTTCGTGGTCCGTCGGGCTATCGGATTGAGGGGGACACGACCGTGGAACAGCATGAGACTCGTTGGAGTTTCAAGCCTGCGAATCCTTGGAAAAGCGACGACTATAAGGTCGAGATCGCCACGAATCTCGAAGATTTATCGGGCAATAGCTTGGCGAGGCCCTTCGAAACCAAGATAGTCGATGAGTCAGACCAGAACGACCAAGCCGAGGTAGCGACTCAAATTTTCGTCGAGTTTTTTGTGCAATAATCGATCGACTTTGCGGCGGAATAGCGCAAGCTGTCTGGTGAGGATTCGCTCACCAATGCTCTACAATCCCTGTAAAGTCAACGAACCATTTCCATGTCCAAAGCGACACTCGATCAAACCGACAAAATGCCGCCAAGTTCAATCTCGCAAGTCCTCTATGCCGTTGTTGGTTTCTGTTTGATCGCATTTAGCAACCCGCCTCGGGTCGTCGCGCAAGGCTCTGTTGATATGGAGTTCGTCGACAGCGCAAGCGGTGAACCTATCTTGGCAAGGATGATGTTCACCAAGTCGACCAGAAAAGTTGCTCGGCCTAAAAAGCTTCTTTTCTCCGGCGATCAATGGCTTGCCGAACCCAAGTTTCCGCTTTCGGTTGCTAATGGAGATTTTGAATTCATTGTCCGGCGTGGCCCTGAGTTCACGGAAATACGAGGGGGCTTTACCATCGAGCCGCGAGCCAAAGATGTGATTCTAGTAGAAGTCCCGCGAGCCATCGATATGCATGCCGAACAC
>Ga0194045_1000652_pt1 | contig 11425 bp, 4 predicted proteins | sample JunL6211m_MetaG_FD_161686 | JGI IMG/M metagenome (GOLD analysis project Ga0194045, IMG submission 161686) | Anoxic zone freshwater microbial communities from boreal shield lake in IISD Experimental Lakes Area, Ontario, Canada - Jun2016-L626-11m | ecosystem: Environmental > Aquatic > Freshwater >...
CGACTTTACCAAGGCATATGGCGACCGAGGTGACGACGAATTCAACCAGCAGTCGGTAACGATTCCCCAGCGATTGTTGGTCATGAACGGTTCGTTTGTCAGCGAGCGAATCAAGCATAATCCCGTAATGAATGCTGCAACACGCATTGCCGAATTGACATCGGATGACCGTACCGCCATCGAAACGGCAACCCTGTCGGTATTGAATCGACTTCCTAGCGAGTTGGAGCTCAGTGTTTTCGGCAAACGACTTGGCAATTCGCGAGGGCCTACACGGTCGGCCGAAATGAGCAGTATTTTTTGGGCACTAATGAATAGCACGGAATTTCAATGGAACCACTAAATTCAGGCAGAATACCTACCGCAGCAGAAAACGTCGGATGCGACTCCTGGCGACAGTTTCATCGACGGCGTTTTCTGAACGGGACTGCAACCCTTGCTGGTGGGCTTCTCAGCCAAGGCATGTTGACGCGGTTGGCGGAGCGACTTGCCTTGGCCGCCGAATCGAAACGGGTTGATCAAGTCTCTGCCAAGAGTCTGATCCTACTTTGGATGCAAGGGGGGCCGAGCCAGCTTGAAACGTTCGATCCGCATGCTGGTTCGATGATTGGTGGCGAGACCAAAGCCATCGGAACATCGGCAGCGGGGTTACAAATTGCAAGTTCGCTGCCTCGAACAGCCGAAATCATGCATCAAGCTACGCTCATTCGATCGATGATTTCTCGCGAAGGCGACCATGAGCGCGCGACGTACAACATGAAGACGGGTTGGCGGCCTGACCCCACATTGATCCATCCATCGATCGGGGCTGTGATCTGTCATCAGTCGGAAAACAATATCGAAATCCCACGCCACGTCTCGATTCTCAGCGACCAATGGCCATCGCGAGGAGGCTATATGGGAAGCGATCTTGATGCATTCAAGATTGGCGATCCAAGAAATCCGCTCCCGAACTTAAAGAGTTACACCGATCCTAAGGTCTTTCAGAATCGAGTTAGCGATCTTCACGAAGTGCTTGAGAAAGAGTTTCGGCGTGGACGGGTTCGCGATCTCGACAAAACCAAAACGCTGCATGAGTCATCGACGTCACGCGCCACAACGATGATGGCCAGCGAGCAGATCAAGGCTTTCGATATCGCACTAGAGCCTTCCAAGATCGTGTCCTCGTTTGGGGATACGCCCTTTGGACGAGGGTGTTTGGCCGCGGTCCGATTGATCGAAAACGGTGTTCGATGCGTCGAAGTCGAATTGTCCGGTTGGGACTCGCATGTCGAAAACCATACCCTGCAAAGCAATCGCTGTGCGATCTTGGATGCAGCCCTACACGCTCTCATCGAGCAGTTGGACGAGCGCAACCTTCTTGAGCAAACGATTGTGATGTGCGCAGGCGAATTTGGTCGAACACCGCGAATCAACGTAGCCGGTGGCCGCGACCATTGGCCAACGGGCTTTAGTACTCTTCTGGCAGGTGGTCCATTTCGCCGAGGTCATGTTCATGGGCAAACCACACACGAGCTTGTCGAAAACGGCAAGGACCCTCTCACTGGCGTACAAGATGCGGTTCGAGTGGAGGACTTGCATGCGACGTTGCTACACGCCTTTGGAGTCGATTTTACCAAAGAGCTTCAAACCCCAATCGGTCGACCGTTGGTATTGAGCCAAGGGAAAGTTGTTAACACGCTTCTTGCGTCCTAGCCAAAGCCCGGGCTACGCTGACGTCATTCGTATTGATCTGTTAGAGCTTTTTGTAAATCCTCGCGAACCTGACCTTGCCCAACCGATTTTTCGAACCAGTCCTTTACTTTCTTATCAAAGATATCGTTTCGGGTCGGCGAAAGTGAAAAGTAAACCGCTCGAGCGGCAACGTCGATCGGCGATTGCGGGCTAAGCGTCAGGTCAGCTATGGCCAGGGCGATTCCAGGCGGTAAACGATCCCAAGCGTACTTCTCGTTTTTACCTTGGATGCGAATCGTCAATTCCGAACTGCTGATAAGGACGATGTTGAGCTTATTCTTTCCAACCGTGAGAACTTGGGTCCCTCCCAACTTTTTCTTTCCTTCTTCGAGCGAATCGGTGAAGATCTCGTACAATTGCCCTAATTGATCCAAACGCGCACGCTTGGCAAGCATCTCGTCGTTCGAGGATAACGGCAACGCGATTTCCATTTGTTGGTGGAAATTAGCAAAGTCCGCCGCGTCGAGTGCTGCTCTGGATTTCTGCATCGCCAACGCCCAATTCTTAGTGGACATGACGTTGGGGTTCGTTTCCGGACCAGGTGCTGGAATGGCTGGCGGAGTTACTGGCGGTGGAGTTACTGGCGGTGGAGTTACAAGCGGTGGAGTGGTAGGCGTAGTGACAGGTGGTGAAGTGGTAGGCGGATTGACAGGTGGAGTCGTGACAGGTGGAGTCGTGACAGGTGGAGTCGTGGCAGGCATGTCGGGCATGTCTGGCATCATGACTGGCGGGGTCTCGACGGGGTCGCTTGTTTCTTTTATTAGGCTGGGCAGCCCGGAAGAAAAGTCTTGAGATCCTTGGTTCGACCGACCCTTTGAATTGTTCGGCGCATTGAATGGCTTGGGACCAGACGCAAGATTTGGGGGGATTGGATCGGAGGTTGTTCGGCCTGGAGCGGATTGCTGAGCGACTTGTTTGCGATTTAAGACAAAGCTCACTCCGGAGTAGCCTAGGAATAGAATCGCGATAGCACAGACACCAGCTAAGACCAACCTCTGCTTGTTTCGTCGTGCACGTTTGAGCTGTTCGATGCGAGCAAGACTCGACTGACGATTGGACGCCTGTGTTGGTTCGATAGCAGGCAAGGGCGAAATTCGAGAACCTGGGTTGGTAAATGTTTTTGCCGTTGATCGTGGAGCGAGCAAATCGAGTTCGCAAAGAGGTGGGATACACCGCTGGAGCTCTCGCCATCGCAATTGGCCATTCCCTGGAGAGTGGGCCCAAATTTCGTTTGCGTCGGCTGGTGCTGCGTCGGCTGGTGCTGCGTCGGCTGGTGCTGCGTCGGCTGATGCTGCGTTGACTAGACAGGCTGCGGGGTCGAATGACTCAAAGGGATTTCGATCGGGAAAGAAGACATTGGCCGCAGCGAGGGATTCGGCCGCGATTTGCTTGTCATACTCGATCTTGGAAGCTGGGTTCAGCAATGTCGTTTGGGCTTGCTTGAGAAGCTTGGCGACCAGTTGTGCCGATTCCGGATTCGATTTTGTGTCGGAAGCATTCCAAGCGGCGGCCGTTGTTTTTAAGGCGCGTTTAATCTCATCCGCGTTTGCGTTCGTCGAAACGCCCAGCAAGCGATAGTGGTTCAAATCGTGCTCGGCAATTCGGCGTTGTAAGTGTTTTTCAATCGCCAGCGTTAATTTGGTCATGTTAGGTTTTTCCGATTGCTCGCTTCATCAAACGAACGGGCTGTCTGGTTCATCTTGTCCGGATTTTGCGGCAGAGAAATGCTTGAGACGGACGTTGATCGAGTGCAGAATTCCGACCCACATTGCAAACATCAACGGAGAGGAATAGCAAAAAAGCAAAAAGATCAAATGCGTGGTTCTGTCGGGTTTGCCTTGTTTGGCAGTTTGAGGTAGTCCAAAAAATTCATTGATGCTGTTGGCGATCGTCGGGACTCTTGCTGCCAACATGATCACCATGGAAACACCCGCGAAAACGACCATGGAGAACATTAACATCCAAAGACTAATCGTCGTTCGCGAGCGTCGCGATTCGGCGAAGGGTCCGGATTCCAGGTTCGAGTTCGACATTTGCGTGCGCGGGAAGAATGTGTGAGAAATCGTGGTCGCTTTGGAATCCATTGCTTTTATGCATCGTGACAGACGCAGTCCAGTAAATCAACTGCCGCGGGCGTTAGGATCGTTCGATCCGGCGTGTTCGGAAAGGGTAAGCTGCCAAGATCCGATGGCAAATTCTGGTAGATTTTGGTTTCGATGAAGTTCTAGCATTCCGGAAAATGAACGCGTCGACCAACCCTCTACGTCCTCAGTGTGTTCTTCCAATTTTTCCCATTTCAGTCGCACGATTAGCGAGCATTCCGTAGCTTTTACCCAATCAAAGGAGCCTTGGAGGATGCGTTTTACATGTCCGCGATCGTTTGAGATTGGACCTTCGTAGGTTAAATACCTAGGACGATGGTCAGGCAAGCGAGTCGCGGCGGTTGGATTGGACCATTTTTCGGGCGGGACGAGCAATTCAAAGGAAAGCAAGGAATCGCTGCCTGGGTGAGGGTGTTCGAGCAAAAGATCCCAATGGGTTGCTCTTAGAGAATGGGTCGGCACAATGTGAAGCAAAACCGCGAAATGAGACGGTTTAAAAAAAAATCCTTTTTCTTCAAGACTTTCATTTCCACCCATGAGGCTTGGAACCTTTCCAAGCCTTCAACATCCAAAGGGACGTCAAAGGCCGCAAATCCGTCGCGTTGAGCGGCAATTGACCAGTGTAGTTAGCTAGTTTTGGTAAAATCTTCATCGTTTTTCGATGTGCTGGGGAGGATCCGACCCATTCTTTAGGGTGGTTTCGGTTCGAATTCCATGTTCGTTGTTGCGTATGGGGTGGGCACAAGTTTGCATCCAAATCCAGCCCAACTATACTCGAAACTGAGTGTTATTCCGACTGCCAGATTCTTAGGGTTGTTTTTTAGCCTTAATGTTTGGTTGGTCGGGACACAATTTTACAGCCTTGCGAGGTATTTCATTTCGCGAGGAGTTCCTGGCTACCTTTGCACTGAGGGTTGGTGATGACCATCCGCCGGCTTCGCAACAAGAGTTTTTCCATCAGATCCATTGCTCCTCAAGACGCTGTATCAAGCGAAGCAAAACGGGCCAAACTCCGTCGCTGCCTGCTTGAAACCCTAGAGTCTCGGCAAATGTTGGCTGCAGGTCCTAAGTTGATTGGAGTTCAGCCGAACAACAGTGATTTGATCGAGAATGGCGTGGTGCGCAGCATCGCTCCGAGGGAGCTCACGTTCCGGTTCGATGATTCTCAGATCATCGACGCAAATACACTCAGCGGCATTCGCATCACGCGGTCCGGAGGTGATGGTTCCTTCGGTTTAGCTAGCACTTCGAGCGATTTTGGAACGCTTGGGAAAGTCGACATACAGCTCAGTTCGGTTGCCCAGGGAGCCGCCTTCGATGTGAACGTGACTCGAGGCACAAGTTTCGCTCTCTCGATTTCGAACAGCATTATCTCGGTGACTTTAGCGCCAAGCACTACCGCGAAGCAACTGGTAGATGCAATTAATACCACACCTGCGATCAATACTCAGATCCGGGCCAAGATAAACGGGGGGCTGGAGACTACGCTGCTGAGCGCTGGGAATCCTACCTCTTATTCGCCCATTCGATTAACGCAAACCAACGACATCATCGTCCAACCGGGCGCTCGAAGTGTTGGCGAAAATCCAGACGAGAACGAAGTCACCGTACGATTCGCGGAGAATCTGATCGATGATCAATATCGCATCGAAGTCTTTGGTTTTGACGACCCGACGTTAGGTATCGTTGGGTTGCGAAATGTGGGGGAGAATGGTCTCCCCGGAAACCTGCTGATTCCGTCGAAACCCAATACCCGATCCGATACGATTGACTTCCGGTTGGATCTCGGACCGCAAGTTATTTCGGTCGTACCGCAACCGGTTGTGCGTCAGAATGGACAGTTGACTCAGCAACGCGACACGATCGTCGTCTACTTCGACAAAGAAAAGCTGTTGGTTGAAAACGACGCTCAAGGTCGTCCGACATCTCGATCGGTTGAGAACCCTGATTTCTATCAATTGATCTTCACAAGGGATACTATCCGAAACACGGATGATGGAGCGGCGTTCAAGCCCATTTCGGTGCGCTACAATGCAGCCTCCAACACGGCAACTCTTGTCTTTGCTAGCGACTTGGATACGCTTCCGGGTTCCGGTGCTGGTCCAGTCACATACCGTTTACGAATCGGGACTCGCGAGACGCAGCCTCTTGCGCCGACCAGGAACGAAGCGGCCGCCAACGCCATTACGGATTTCAACACGGCAGGTGCAGTCAAAGTTCGATTCACAGCCAACCAAATCGGTGAAGCGGGCAATGGAGTACAGGTCGAGTTCGTGAACTCGCTCAATGGAAGTTCGCCGGCTGTCTCGGTCGTTGGTCGTAAGATCACGGTGGATTTAGGGACGGCAACGGTTACGGCGAAAGAGGTGGTGGACGCCATCCTGCTCGTGCCAGCCGCAACAAGTTTGGTGAGCATCGACTACGAGCCAGGCAGTGACTCGTCGACGGTTATTGGCGATCGATTGCTAAGCTATTCGCCGGTCACTTTGTTTGGGCTGGGGAGTTCGTTCAACACCGCAACCAATTTAGGGTTGATTGGCTCTACGAATCTGCTTCAGAGCAGTCTGATTCTGTCGTCCTCGATCGATCCAGAGCCGTTCGCGCTCGACTTGGAGGGTGCCAGTGATGACCCGGCTCATCGTACATTGCCTCAGAATCTACAAGGCAGTTTCGAGAATCACGTCAACGCAGCCTTCGGAGCAGATCCGACGGCTGGAATCACAACGATCTATTACAACTTCAAGACGATTTACTCGAACGACAACTTAAATAATCCCTTAGTTAATTCGATCACTGAAGAGCAAAAAGGCCGAACGCGGGAAGCCCTCAATTTATGGGCTTACAAGATCGGAGTTCAGTTCGTGGAAACGGCGGATCAAGGTGTGACGATCGCGTTGGGCTCGTTGAGTGGACTCACGCCGGTCGCAGCCACTCAGATTCAAACGGAAGCGATTCAAGTCGGACTCAACAACACGATTAATTTCGGTGTGCGGATCGATAAGACATTTGCCAACTCATTGATCATTTTGGAAGCCACTCGCGCATGGAATAATTCGTACGGAGAGGATTATTTCCGATCGACGATGGCAAGCATTGGAATGGTTCTCGGCCTTGAGCATGCAGGCGATCTACCTCAAAGCACGCTCATGCGATTGGATCCAACTTTCTTTGCTGGTACCGGTCCAACGATCAATCCGAACGACGCACAGTTGACGGCAAGTGAAGAACGTTTTGAGCCAATTTTTCCAGGCAATCAGGACGTCCTCCACGGTCAGTACTTGCATCGACCGGACGGTTCGGATATCGATTTGTATCGTTTCGAAGTGAATTTAGGTGACCCCAGTCGAGCGGGCTTGTTCACACTGGAAACGTATGCGCAGCGTCTGGCCAACAGCAGCGAGTTGGACACGAATCTGCATCTGTACAAGCAAACACAAGCGACGGGTTCGACCAACTTTGGTGTGAGCAATCTGTTGTCGGTTGAGTTCACCGCAGTACGACCAGGTAGCCAGGGAAATCAGTTTCAAATTTACCTGACTCAAAGCGTGCGAGATGGAGCACCATCGATTTCGGTGTATCCGAACGCGATCGGGATCGATCTGAACGCGACTCCTGGCAGTGAGAGCACGGTCGATGAGATCATCGCGGCGATTCAGAGTTCGAGCGAGGCAAGCCATTTGGTCACAGTCAAATTGGCCAAGGGAATGGGTAGCACCAAGGTCGGCGGAAATCTGCTGACTCAAAATCCGATCATTCTTTCGGGCGGAAAGATGGAGTTGATTTCACGGAACGATGACTACTTCAGCCGCGATTCGCTGATCAAAGTATCGCTAACCAGCGGGGTCTATTTTGTTGGTGTCAGCGCTAGCGGCAACGACGACTACAACGCGGCCATTGCTGGTACCGGTTTCGGTGGCCAATCGCAAGGCAAGTACGAAATGCGGCTCACGTTCCGTGGGCAAGTTGGCGTCAATGACGCGATTCAAGACGTTTCGACGAACGCGCAGAGCGACCCATCCGTCGGATTCGATGGCGACGGGGATGGAGTTGCGGGTGGAACCTATAATTTCTGGTTCGAAACCCGTCCGCTAAATCGAACACTGAACTTCAACGCGGGAGGATCTGCTGCGATCGAGAGCAGGACCGTCACGGTCGTGGGTTCGAATGGAGCTACACGCGTTTTCGAGTTCTCGAGCGACACCATCGTCAGTCCTGGACGCATCCGAATCCCCTACGTGAACGGCAATACTCCGACTGATTTGGCGAACGCGTTAGCCAGCGCGATTGCCTCTCAAGCCGCGTTGGGAGTCAGTGCAACAGTCAATGGTGGCAGCATCGTATTGCAAGGCGAGCGATCGATAACCATCGATCCCGCGTTGCGTTTGATTGACGTGGTCGGCAAGAACATTTTCGTCGACAAATCCGCAGGTCCGAATGCGGACGGCAGCTTGCAACGTCCGTTCAACAATATTGCCGGGGCTGGAGTCCCCAACGCGTTTGCCTCGGCCTTGCCAGGTGATATCGTGCGGATCGTCGGCAACGGAGGTAGCGACGGCAAACTGGAAACAATTGGCGACAACGTTGCGTACGAAATTGGAATTGGTCTCTTGCCTGGAGCCATTCTCGCAGATGGGTTGACGATGGATGTCCCGATGGGGGTCACCACGATGATCGATGCAGGGGCAATTTTCAAAATTAGAAATGCTCGGCTGGGTGTCGGTAGCTCTAGCTTGAACGTCAATCGATCCGGGGCTGCATTGCAAGTTCTTGGTGCGCCGTCTTTGCTCGACGCTAGCGGAAACATGCTTAAGCAAGCGACGGGTGGTGTTGCACCCGGAAGCGTTTATTTCACCTCTTGGCTAGATGAAACGATTGGGCTCGATACGTATGGCCCGAGAACGACCCCCGGTGCAGGGGATTGGGGTGGGATTTCGTTTCGACGAGATATCGACGTCGCTTCGGGGCGGCGCGATCGTGAAAACGAAGGAATTTTCCTTCAGTATGTCAACAATGCCGACATGCGATACGGCGGCGGTAGCGTTGTGGTAGACGGGGTTGCTCAAACCATCAACGCAATCCAGATGTTCGAAACGCGTCCGACGATTACTTACAATCGAATCACACGGAGCGCCGATGCTGCGATGAGCGCGCTCCCGAACAGTTTCGAAGAAACGAATTTCAACGAACCGAGATTCCAACTGAGCGGCGCGTTTACCAGCGATTATGATCGAGTGGGACCAGATATCCACCATAACACGTTGACCAATAACTCGCTCAATGGATTGTTCATCCGCGTCGATACACCCTTGGACGGGTCACCGAAGACACTTACTGTTCCGGGGCGATTCGACGACATCGACATCGTTCATATTCTTTCCGATAACTTGATTCTCTCTGGAGCCCCAGGTGGTTCGATTCTTGACGGTTTCACGCCGTCTGCGGATTTGGTCTCCGTGGCACCTGGGGTCGGCGGAACGCTTTTGCCAGACATCTATAATTACAAGCTCACGTTTGTCGACCGAAATGGAAGCGAGAGCGTTCCTTCCAATGCCACGAGAAGCATCTCTCTGGTTGGGAGTCAGACCGCGATTGCGCTATCCAGTTTGCCGTCGGCGACGGGCGATTTTGTGACTCGCCGATTGTACCGCAGCAGTGTAAGCGGAACGGGAGCGTACGAATTGATTGCGTTGCTGGACAAGGCAACATCGACTTACTTGGATATTGGCAAGTCCTTGGGGGGCACGCTGGCTCGTGATCGTTTGGATGCGTCTGCTGTTTTGCTCGCAAATTCCGTAGGTGGGGCACTGGCCGCCGGCCGATACAATTACCGTTTCGTAATGGTCGACGCGGCTGGACAAGAAGGGCTTGCGTCCAATCCGACCAGCGACATTGTCATACCACTTGGTCAATCGGTTGTGTTAACGCAATTGCCGCAACCTATTCCGGGTTATGTGGCCCGACGCGTCTATCGAAGTGCGAACAATGGCTCGGGACCTTATTCGTTGATCGCCGAGTTACCGAACGCAACGATGTCCAACCTAGCCTCGCTGACGGACAATGGTTCCGTTACAGGTGCTGCGCTTTCGCCTGAGTCTCTGGCGGTCAAGCGACCTCGTTTAAATGCATCCTTGGTGATCGATCCGGGTAGCGTTTTGAAATTGGAAGGCTCGCGTATTGAGGCTACCTTTGGTACTCGCATCATCGCCGAAGGTACCGAGGATTTGCCGATTATCTTTACTAGCAAGTTGGATGATCGGTACGGTGCTGGCGGTACGTTTGACACCAACAACAACGGGACGAGCACGCGTCCGGCAGCACGCGACTGGGGTGGCATTTACGTAGCGCCAACTGCATCTCTGAGCGTCGACCATTCGACCTTTGCTTATGCGGGAGGTGTGACTAGGTTGGACGGTACGTTCCGAGCCTTTAATACAATTGAACTTCAACAAGCCGATGCTCGCATCGCGCATTCGGTCTTCGAAAACAACGCCGATGGTTTTGGTGGTCAGGGACCGGGAACCCGATTCGGTCGATTGCTCAACGAGCCAGCCACGATCTTTGTGCGAGGGACGCAGCCAACCATCCTCGGCAATGTGTTCCGGAACAACATCGGCGCTGCGATTGATATCGATGCGAACAGCATGAATGATCATGTGATGGCGGATTCAGGAAGGCAGACTGGAAATGTTGACATCAATCCAATTTATTCTACGAACCAAGGTCCTTTGATTCGTGAAAATAGATTCTCGAATAATGGCCTTAACGGTTTGAAGATCCGCGGCGATACCTTGACCACCGCCAGCGTATGGGACGATACCGACATCGTTCACGTTGTTTATGATGGGATCTTTGTTGGGGACTATCAGCACGAGGGGGGCTTGCGATTGCAGAGCGCCACCGATGAATCGTTGGTCGTCAAGTTCGATGGATATGGTTCGAACTACAATCGCAACCTGGGCGCGGGGATCACAGCCAATGGGCAGTTGATGCCGGGCAACAATCGGGTCGGCGGCACGTTGTACTTGGTGGGCCAACCAGGCTTCCCGGTGATCTTGACGAGCTTGAAGGACGATACTGTCGGAGCAGGCTTGCGTCCGGACGGACGATCGCAGAACGACACGAATAATGATGGTATCGGTTCTGTCCCAAGCAGTTCCGACTGGCGCGGTGTATTGCTTGATCAGTACTCCAACGATCGCAATGTTGGACTCGTATTGGAAACCGAGGATATTTCGGCTGCGGCTCCTGGCCCGAATGGGTCGATTCGCACGGCACAAGGCCTTGGTAGCTTGGCCGCCACCGCTTCGTCGGGTAGCGAAAACCTTCGGCTGGGCTTTGTGATCCAGGGTGTGCTGAGCCAGGATGAGGACGTCGATATCTACAGTTTTTCGGCCGAAGCAGGGACTGAGGTTTGGCTGGATGTCGACTATACCAAGACAAATCTAGACACGGTTATCGAGTTCCTTGATGCGAATGGTACTCTTTTGGCCCGCAGCGATAACAGCACCGAAGAAACGCTCGTTCCAGCGTTGCTCTTCCGATCTCCGCTGATCGATCCGAGCAGTGTCAATCCTTTGCCAGTGCGTACC
>Ga0194045_1000655_pt1 | contig 11385 bp, 8 predicted proteins | sample JunL6211m_MetaG_FD_161686 | JGI IMG/M metagenome (GOLD analysis project Ga0194045, IMG submission 161686) | Anoxic zone freshwater microbial communities from boreal shield lake in IISD Experimental Lakes Area, Ontario, Canada - Jun2016-L626-11m | ecosystem: Environmental > Aquatic > Freshwater >...
ATCAAAGTGTGACATATTTTAAGAGCATCTATTGATTGCTCTTTGCTCAACATTTTTAAAGAGGGCAAGGCTTTTGATAACAGGGTAAACAATTGCAGCTTGTTTGTTTGCAAGACCAAAGGTTCGACCTCGAAAAGCGCTTGAGCTATTGCAGGGTCTAACTTATTAATGAGTTGATCCCGTGCCTTGGTACGGGCAGGGTTATCTAATGGAAGCAACATGGAATATAGAACCGCAAGTGCTCCTGCAGGATCTTTGCATTGGTTTTCAATTGGGATAAGAATAGGCAGGGGTGGGGGTGCATTTTTCGCAGGCATTCGCATGGTGCCTGCTAGGTTTGAAAGTTGGGCAGCAGAAAATGCGATGTCTTCGGTTGGTGCGGTAGTAGTTGCTTCAGAGGCATTTTCGGGGGGCTGAAAATGAACTCCTTCGATTCTTTGAATTCTTTCTTCTAACGGAGGGTGGGTTGCAAATAATGCGCTAAACCCTGATATTCCGTTTCCAAAAAACAGATGGCTTGCCTCGGGTGCATTTGGATTTTTAATGATGGACCCTTGATCCCAACCGGCAATTTTTCGTAGTGCCCCAGAAATTCCTTCCGGGTTGCGGGTGAACTGCACAGCAGAGGCATCTGCGAGAAACTCACGCTGTCGCGATACCGCAGCTTGAATTAATCTTCCAAAAAACCACCCCATCCAACCTAGGATGAACAGCACCAAACCAATCATGAATATCGCACCTTTACCATCATTCTTTTTCTCGTTCGATGAATTACCGCTATAGGAAATCGAACGAATCAGTATTTCACCCAAGATACTTAGAAAGAAAATGCCGTAAAGAATTCCCATCAATCGGATATTAATTTTCATATCCCCATTGAGAATATGGCTGAATTCGTGGGCTATCACACCTTGCAATTCATCTCGAGAAAGGGCTTCGACACAACCTCTGGTCACGCCGATCACCGCATCATTGGGCGACCATCCTGCTGCAAAAGCATTAATACCATCTTCATCCATGAGATAAACACGGGGCACAGGCATGCCTGATGCGATAGCCATTTCTTCTACGATATTGAGGATTTTTCTTTCGACGGGGTCGCTGGTTTCTGGTTGAAGAAGACGGCCACCTAGCGATTCTGCAACCGATGCCCCGCCACCGTTACTAAGTTGGGATAGGCGATATAAACTCGCGCTACCAATGACAAATCCGAGGAAGGCTGCAACCAAGGCGAGTGCGGGAAAATAAGTTGCAAGTATTTTTCCCCAGTTGGCACCATCTAAACCACCAGGTGAATCTGAGAATCCCAAGCCAAGTAGAAGAATAGCATCGATACTGAAGATCAGCGCAAATACGCCTAGTCCAAATAGAACTAGTAATCTAAAGGTGTGATTTCGTGCCTTTTCTTGATGCTCAAAAAATCTCATATTATATCAGTTCTGTAGGTTTAGAACTTCACCTTGGGGGCTTCTCTTTCGGTCGGATTTTCCAGCGTGAATTGTTGAGCTGTTACAAAACCTGTCAAGCCTGCAACAATCACATTGGGAAATGTTTCACGGTAGATGTTGTAATCCATAACTGAATCATTGAACGCTTGGCGGGAAAATCCAACTCTGTTCTCGGTGGATGTTAATTCTTCTTGAAGTTGCATCATATTCTGGTTCGCTTTTAAATCAGGGTATGCTTCTGATAACGCAAACAAACGCCCCAAGGTTCCGCCCAACGATGATTCTGCAGCCATAAGGGTCTTCATCGCTTCGGGGTCGCCTGGGTTCGCAGCTGCTTTTACCCCTGCATTCGCTGCTTGATTTCTTGCAGAAATCACAGCTTCGAGGGTTCCTTTTTCGTGTGTCATGTATCCTTTAACAGCTTCCACAAGGTTTGGAATAAGATCGTAGCGCCTTTTAAGTTGAACATCGATTTGGCCGTAGCCATTTTTAAAGCGATTGCGCCTTGCAACCAATCCGTTGTAGATACCTATGGCAAATAATAGCACTAGGAATCCAATTCCTAGAAGTACTACAACACCAATTAAAACCGGTCCAAAATCATTCATGATGAATCTCTTTCAAGCTAAATTAATCTGTTTTCCAGCTTCAGTATAATCAAATAATAAGCCATATAGTCAACAATAATCGGATCTGATCAAGGTTTCCATAATCATTATTCGAGGAATGTGTCGAATTATTTAAGATTTTCATGTAAAAAGAAATAAATATCTATGGAGAGTTAACATGCGTCTTGGAATTTTTGGCGGTACATTCGATCCGGTTCATTTTGGACATTTGGCACTTGCTGAAGAATGCCATGCTGTAGCAGGTTTGGACGAGGTTTGGTTGGTGCCCGCAGCTTCGCCTCCTCATAAGGGTGGAAAAAAACTTTCACGCTTTGATCAACGCAAAGAAATGCTTGAGCTCGCGATTGCGGGAAATGAAAAATTCAAAGTCGAACCCATGGAAGCTGATCGCCCAGGGCCAAGCTTTACGATCGATACCCTTGAAGAAATCCAGAAGCGCAAGCCCAACGATGAATTGTTTTTGATTATTGGTGGTGATAGCGCATTGGAATTTTCCACTTGGAAAGATCCCGCTAAAATTGCATCCTTTGCAACTATTATTGTGCGCATCCGGCCTGGGGTTACTATGCCTACAGAGCAGGAATTTATTTCACAATTGAGAAAAGAGTTAGGTGTAGTTCCCAAAGTGATTTTTGTTGCGGGCCCCCCTTATTTAGATGTTTCCAGTTCTTTATTAAAAGAGCGTGTAAGCAATAATAAAAGCATTCGGTACTTATTACCAAGGGCTGTGGAAGTCTATATTCAGCAAAAAAAGCTTTATCTCTCCTAATTCTCAAATACTTTTATATTTTTTTTTGACAATAGTAAAACCGTGACCTACGTTTTCAGTGGGTCGCTATTTACTTCACTTCCAGATGGCTTCCCGAAACACATCTTGTTTTATTATTTTATGAACCATTTAATATATGGAGACATATCATGCGTATGCACGACTTGGAAGTGTTGTTTAATTCGAAAAAGGGTAAAAAAGGATTTGTCCCATCATTGCAAGCACTTGAATCTAGAGAAGTACCGGCAGGAAATTTAGTTGGTTCTTTTTCAATCGATAACTCTTGGGGCTCTGGCATGCAGGGGCTCATCACCATTCAAAACACAGGTGATGTTGCTGTTACCAATTGGGCCGCCACTTTTAAATATGCAAACACCATTAGTTCTAGTTGGAATGGCACCGTCACTCAAACTAGTGCAGGTAATTTTAAAATCACCAACGCAGGTTATAACAGCACCATAAACCCCGGACAATCCATTACCGTGGGATTCATTGGCGGTGGTAACTATGCGCAAAACCCTTCGAATTTTGCTTTCACGGGTGGTGGCCTATCTTCAGTAATTTCACCAACTCCAACACCAGCACCAACGCCAGCGCCTACACCAACTCCAACACCAGCACCAGCACCAACGCCAGCGCCAACGCCAGCGCCAGCGCCTACACCTGCACCAACGCCAGCACCAACGCCAGCTCCAACGCCAGCGCCAACGCCAACGCCAACGCCAGCTCCTACACCAGCACCTGGTGTTTCGGCTACGCTGAGTTACAAGGTCACCAGTGATTGGGGTAGCGGTTTTAATGCTGATATCACGATCAAAAATACAGGTACCACAACGCTTAAGTCGTGGACTGCTTCCTTCGATGCACCATGGACTGTGGATAACATTTGGAGTGCTTCCGTGGTTTCCCGCACTGGCACCAAGTACACGATTGGTGCTGCAGATTGGAACAAGGATATTGCTCCTGGGGCTTCTATTACCTTTGGTTTTTCAGGCAGTGGCGTCGCTGCCACTTCTCCTACTAATGTGGTGATCAATGGTTCTAGCTCGGTTGTAACCCCTACGCCAGCACCTACGCCAGCGCCAACACCAGCGCCTACGCCAGCACCAACACCAACACCAGCACCAATCGTAACTCCTACTTTGGTCGTTAACGATGTTTCGGTGACAGTAACTGGGATGTTAGATAACTCAGCATCGAATGGATTCCTTTCAACATCAGGAAATCAGATTGTTGATGCCAACGGAAATGCTGTGCGCATCACGGGTATCAACTGGTTTGGATTTGAAACCGGCAATAAAGTATTTCACGGATTATGGACTCGTGGTTATACCTCTGTGCTGGATCAGGTAAAAACTCTTGGTTTTAATACTCTTCGTGTTCCGTTCTCTAACGAAATGCTTCGTAGTGATGCGGTCACCAGCAGTATTAATTTTGCACAGAATCCAGATTTGCAGGGGCTTACTCCCATTCAGTGCCTCGACAAAATGGTGGAATACTGTGGCAAGATTGGCTTGCGTGTCATTTTCGACAGGCATTCAGCCAAGGCTGATGGGTACCTGAATGAAGATGTTTGGTACATTCCAAATGATGCTTATTACACTGAGCAGCGTTGGGTTGACGATTGGTCAATGCTTGCAAAGCGCTATGCCAACAACCCCACGGTAATTGGTGCAGATCTCTTTAACGAACCTAAGAGATCAGCGACTTGGGGAAATAGTTCCGCAGCAACGGATTGGAATAAAGCTGCAGAGCGTGCTGGCAATGCGATCCTTGCTGCAAATCCCAATTGGCTTATCATTGTTGAAGGTGTTGAAAAATTCAACAATGAAACAACGTGGTGGGGCGGTAACCTTACGGGTGCAGCTCAATTCCCTGTCAATCTTTCTGTGCCTAACAAGCTTGTTTACTCTGCACATGAATACCCTAGCAGTGTTTATGCACAGAAATGGTTTTCCGACCCTACCTATCCCAATAACTTGGATGAGGTTTGGAACGCCCATTTTGGATATCTCTTCCAAAATCAGACTGCCCCTATGTTCATCGGCGAGTTTGGTACCAAACTTGGTTCAACCAGTGATCAAATCTGGTTGGATAAATTTACCGACTACATGGATGGTGATTTGAACCTTGATGGTGTCAAGGATTTGGCGGCCAACCAAAAGGGCATGAGCTGGACTTACTGGAGCCTTAACCCTAACAGTGGCGACACGGGCGGCATTCTTAATGACGACTGGACTACTGTTAATACCACCAAGATGGGTTACATCCAAGCTAGCCTTGCTCCCATGCTTGGAACAGCCACTGGAAATTCACAAACCATGAATTTCCAAGTGAAACTTTCTGCTGCTTCCTCGGGCTCTGTTACTGTAAAATATGCAACTGCTAATGGTACTGCGATTGCAGGCACCAATTATCAGGCTGCGTCTGGCACTTTAACTTTTGCTCCGGGGGAAACTACCAAGACTGTTTCCATCGTGATTCCAAGCCAGAATCTTTCTGCTTCTAAAACTTTCTCCCTGTTGCTTTCAACACCAACGGGCGCAACCTTGGCGGATGCCTCGGGTGTTGGGACTATCCAGCTTGCTGGTTCTCCAGCCCCAACTCCTGCGCCTAGCCCAACCCCTGTTCCAGTGAATAGTGCGCCTGTTGCTGTTGCGGATTCGGTTTGGATTCCATCTGTATCGGCAACAAGCATCTCTGTGCTTGCTAACGATACCGATCCCAATGGCGATAAAATTTCGGTGAAGACTGTGACTCAGGGAAGTTTTGGAACAGTCTCGATCAACCCAGATGGAACTGTTAATTATACCCCTGGGTCGGGATTCACGGGTTCGGATTCCTTCAACTACACTATTGCTGATGTTGCAGGGCTTACTTCGACTGCAACGGTATCAGTAAAACTTGTAGCAGAGGGAGCCAAGGCATGGCCTGGAAATGTTTTTGCACCTTATGTGGACACCACACTCTGGCCGGTTTTGGATTTCACCAAGATCGCTCGTGAGCAGGGGCTTAAATATTTTTCGCTTGGTTTCATCACTGCAACTGCTGCCGGCAAACCAGCATGGGGTGGTTTTACCACCTATGAAATTGATGGCCAGCAATTTGATTTGCAGATGCGCGCCAAGGTGAATGATCTGCGTACCCTAGGTGGCGATGTTAATGTTTCTTTTGGCGGTGCTGCCAACCAAGAGATGGCTGAAGTGATCTCTGATAAAGTTGCCCTCAAGGCTGCTTATCAACAGGTTATCAATGCCTATGGTTTGACAAGGATTGATTTTGATATTGAAGGAGCAGCGCTTGCCAACAAGGCGGTGATTGATCGCAGGTCTTTGGTGCTTGCAGAGTTACAAGCCGATGCTTTGAAAGCTGGCAAGCCCTTGGAAATCTGGCTGACTCTTCCTGTGTTGCCCACCGGGCTTACCCTGGATGGCATCTATGCGGTACAGAGTGCTTTCAAGGCCGGAGTAAAGTTGGGTGGTGTGAACATCATGGCAATGGATTACGGGGATAGTGCTGCTCCAAATCCCAATGGGAAAATGGGCGATTACTCCATCCAAGCTGCTACAAGTTTGCAAGCCCAGCTCAAGGCAATCTACACCGGGTTTACAGATGCTAAGCTTTGGAGCATGGTTGGGATAACACCCATGATAGGTCGAAACGATGTTTTGACCGAGGTGTTTGATCAGCAGGAAGCCAGAGAAGTGTTGGCATTTGCACAGCAGAAAAACCTAGGGTTGTTGTCTTTCTGGTCGCTTAATCGTGATTTGCAAAATGCAAGTGGAGTGCTGTCGCGAACCGACAATTTCTCTTCAAGCATATTGCAAACCCCTTATGAGTTTTCCGGAATATTCAAGGTGTTTGCTTCCCCAGTAGTGGCTGCAACATCCCCTACCGTTGCTGCTGCCACAGTACCAACGGTAACTTCATCGCCTGCAGCAACCGCTGATTATCTTTTTGCCCTTGATCCAAGTGGCACGATGATAAAATCAGGCAGCATGGTTGTTTAATAATCTGAAGATGGTTAAACAAAAGAAGGCTCGCTGAATAAGTTTCAGCGGGCCTTCCTTAATTTTATAATTGAAAAAATTAATGGGTATGTTTGTGAGGATGAGGGTGGCTATGCAAATGCAATGGACTGATGGATTGGGAACATGCAAAAACTAATTTGGCATGATGCACACCTTTCAAACCGCCAAGGGCATCTGCTAGGTTCTGTAATTCACCAGCGTGACCACGCAATGCTATCAATTCCATGCATAGATCATCATCAAGATGAACATGCATGGTTGAAACAACACTTTCTGAATGCGCATGTTGTAAGTCGAGAAGTTTGTCGGTGATTTTTGTTTTGTGGTGATCATAAACAAGAGTAAGGCTCGCAGCAACATGGGAGTTTTCATCCGTGCTTTGGGAAGAAACCAGCTTTTCGCGAATGAGATGCCTTACTGCTTCGCTGCGGGTTGCGAACTTGCCCTCGGTGCAAAAAGAATCAAACTGCCCTAACAGGTCATTTTCAAGAGATACAGAAAATCGCACGATATCAGGCATAAAAGGCGCTCCAGTGAATTTAAGATGAAGATTTACTATATCCGAAAAAAAACGCTTGCTTTAGGAAAAGAAGCCGGTATTATTATTTTCAATTCTGTAACACTGTAGTTTGTACTCGATATGCACACTAAAAAAGCCTTCACCCTTATCGAACTTCTGGTCGTCATTGCAATCATTGGTATTTTAATTGGCTTGCTGCTTCCTGCGGTTCAGAAAGTCCGCAGTGCTGCAAGTGCTCTTGATTGCAAATCTAGGCTCAGGCAGATTGGCCTTGCGGTTCATGGCTACTTCGATGTTTACCGCGGGGAGTTTTTCCTGCATCACCCCTATGATTCTGATGTTAGCTCCAATACCACGCATTCTAATTCGTTTGCTGAAATATTCTGGGCTGACAAGTTAATGCCCTTCATTGGCAGTGCCGCTGAAGCTGATGAAAATAATTCCATCAAGGGCGTTTTGGGTAATTCCGACAAAATCTTCCGTTGTCCTGATGACCCTGCGGAACGAAAATTGATTTTTGATCCTGTCACTAGTCAACCCGATGGTGTTGAGCACAGAGTCAGTCACCTTATGAATTCCCTTCTTAGTCATAAGAGCAGGCGGTATGGGGCATGGAATCTATCCCGTTTTATTAATGAAGTCGGAACTTCCAATTGGGTTGCTTTTGTGGAACGAAACCATCTCGCATTTCTCGACATCAATGGCGAAAATCCCAGGCAGGATGATTTTGATATCTGGCTGGGAACAGATACCTTCAAGGATTGGATCGCACATCAAAGGCATTCGGGGAGTTCAAATTATCTCTACCTTGATGGTCATGTTTCCATGATGCGTTTTGATGACGCTGTGATTGGTATTTTTCCTGATAAAATCGTTCTAGCCCAGGATGGAAGTTATGCGTATTGATCAAAGGGCGCTGATTATTATTGCAATTACATTAATGCCTTTTGGTTGTTCATCAAAAATAGAAATCAAAGAAAGCCCTGCAAAGCCCGTAGCTCGTGAGTTTCTTCAAGCCGTTTCCCAATCAGATATTGATGCAGCTTGGAACCTGGTAGATCCAGCTCAAAAAAAAATGCTTACCATTGAAAGATTTAAAGCCGCTTGTAGGCGACTTTTGAAAAAAGTAAATCTTGATCAGCCCGCCGTTCAAATAAAAGCATGTACCGATAAAGATGGAAAAGCAATCGCCCATGCAGCTTTGGTCAAAGGCTCCAAACGCTTTCGAATTGATATAGAACTTTGGTATCAAAATGAAAATTGGGTCGTTCACCTTGGACGCGACTTTTTCTAGCACATTTCTATTAGCATCTTTCTACTTGGGCCATTCCCCACCAACAATTGCTTTGCCTGAAAGCTTTGTGGGGTCGATCATCAAGTGCCTGACTCTAAGCCTTTTCCAAGTGTAGGTGATATGCACCATGCCATCTGCTGTTTGGATGATTGCAGGGTAGGAATATTCGCCAGGATCTTTTTCGAGCACTAATGCTGCCTCCCAATTTTTGCCATCCTTCGAAATTGCAAGGTTCAAAGGGCTACGACCTTTTTCGGTATGATTGTAAACTAAAAGATGTGTGCCATTTTTTAGGGTAACTGCATCCGTCCCCGAGTTCGGGTTGGGAAGATTGGTATAGGAAAGAGCGGACCAAGATTTACCCAGATCTTCCGACCAAGTTTCAAAAATCTTTCCTCCCTTGGATCTTCCCAAGGCTTGCAACTTGTTGTTGTCATGAAATAGGATGCTGGGCTGGATAGCTTGAATTGATTTTTCAAGTGCAACGGGGGCGGGCTCGATTTTGCTCCATGTCTTTCCCAAATCCTTGGAAAGTTCGAAGTGCACTTTCCATAAGCCAAACAGTTTATTTTCTTCGGTGCTTGTGGGCGAAAGAATGGAACCATCGGGAAGTTGCACGGGTTTGTTTTTGATGGGCCCTAAAATTCCATCGGGAAGCCTTATAGTTGTACTCCATGTTTTTCCGGAATCCACACTGGTGCGTAGTTCTCCCCACCAAGTCGAAGGGCTAGGGCCAACTTTATAAAATAGCATCAATGGTCCAGTTTTAGGTTGGAACAAAACAGGGTTCCAGCAGGGGTGGCGTTTGCCATCAGCTTGGATACCGTTAGCTACTTCGGTTGGCGTTGTCCATTTTCCTGAATCACTTCTTGAAACCCAGATACCAACATCGGGGGCTTTTTCGCGTGTGCCACCGAACCAGGCTGTCACCAATCCTTTGGGGGTTTCTGCGATGGTGGTTGCATGGCATTGTGGAAAGGGGGCTTCTAAGTAAATGAATTCACGAATAATTTCTGGGGTGTTCGCTTTTGGGAGGGCGACTTGCATTGCAATGCAGGATACCAAGGAAAGAAAAATGTTCATGTTGCTCTCAATGCAGGATTATAAACCGATATACACAAATATAGTTTTAACCTAAAGAAGAACTCGAGGCAAAGAAAGTATCCATTTAAACAGTGCGCCTTGTGTTTAGATGTGTTTTTTGTTTGCAATCAACGATCTTTGTGGTATCTTTAAGTTTATTAGTTGGTTAAATTATAAGGGTAGTCATTTATTTTCGGAGTATAAAAATGTCTTTTAAAAGATTAAGCTCTCGTGCATTTACTCTTATCGAACTCTTGGTTGTAATCGCTATCATTGCGATTTTGATCGGGCTTTTGTTGCCTGCGGTGCAAAAGGTGCGTGAAGCCGCTGCAAGAATGAAGTGCTCCAATAATCTTAAACAGATTGCACTCGCTACCCACAACTATCTTGCAACTTTCAATACCTTTCCCTACGCCGGTAAGGGTTACAGTTGGTGTCAAAGTTCTGCAACGGGCGATGCAAAAATTTATAATGCCAACGGTTTGCTGCTCATGCTTCCCTACTTGGAATTATCGAATCTTTATCAGCAGTTCAATTTGAATGAGGCTTTTGCAAGTGTTAATACCAACGGTGGAACCAATCCTGCAAATAATACAGGGGTTATAGTTGGTAATCCTCAGACCAATGGCAACGCTGCTCTTGCTTCAACGGTGATTCCAGCTTTTAACTGCCCGAGTGATTCTTCTGCAGGCCCCACAGATCGGCTTTCCGGTGGATATTATGGCCCGGGGGGTAACTTCAAAGGCGCTGCTACCAATTATGATTTCATCTCCAGCGATAGCGATTTCGGTATTTGCAACAATTGGAAAACCAGTGGGGCCTTAAGAAGAATGTTTGGTGAAAACAGTAGCACCAAGCCTACTGATATTACGGATGGTTTGAGCAATACACTTGCCTTGGGTGAAACCACAAAATACCATGCTAACGGTGCAGCATTTGCTTGGTCTTATCGTACCTGGGTCATGACGGGTGTTGATCCGGGAACTAGCAACCCAGGTATTAATCTTTGGCATTTACCAAGCGTGGATCCCACTTGGCAAAACCCGCCATACACTCCTGTTACAGGCCGCATTCGTACTTGGTGGGCTGCTGCGGGTAGTATGCATTCAGGCGGCAGCCATTTTGCTTTTGGGGATGGCTCGGTTCGCTTCCTTAATGAAAACACCAGTGCAGTAACTCTCGAACAACTTTCTACCATTGCAGGTGGCGAGGTAGCTGTTGTTCCATAATATATAAAGATCTTTAATGAGTAATGATTTCATGCGAATTCAATTTCTGATGGTACCATTATTGTTGCTTACTTTTGGATGTGCAGACAAAGGCCCGCCTTTGGTCAAGGTGGAAGGCGTTGTTAACCTTGATGGTGTGCCTTTGCCATTCAAAAACATCATGTTTCATCCGGAGGGTAAAACTTTAGGGGCAGGAGCGGGTGGTAATACCGATATCAAGGGTTATTTCAATGTGCTTGCTGTTCGTCCGGGGGCTACCCGCGATACCTTGGGTGTTCCCCCAGGCTCTTATCGGGTTGTTCTTAACGAACCCCTCATCCCTGTGGATATCCCTGCTGCACCTGAAGGAAATGAACCCGCCCCTGCTATTGGCATTCCCATG
>Ga0194045_1000656_pt1 | contig 11384 bp, 11 predicted proteins | sample JunL6211m_MetaG_FD_161686 | JGI IMG/M metagenome (GOLD analysis project Ga0194045, IMG submission 161686) | Anoxic zone freshwater microbial communities from boreal shield lake in IISD Experimental Lakes Area, Ontario, Canada - Jun2016-L626-11m | ecosystem: Environmental > Aquatic > Freshwater >...
TAGGAAAATCGGGTTTTCGCCATTGTCCCTGGTGGAAATGTACCCGCCGAAGAAAGATAAGAATGCAAAGCCAATCCCATTTGTTTTTCATTGTTGGTGCAACTCAACCTTGCTGCAGCTTCACGAACCTTTTGCACTGCAGGCAGTAACAACCCGATTAAAATTGCAATGATTGCAATAACAACCAAGAGTTCGATCAAGGTAAAAGCTTTTCTTTTCATGAGTGGGATACTCTTTAAATCAATATTTAAACTGATAATAGAGCTTAATTTAAGCAGTATAAAGATGCAAGTTTATTCTAAATCTACCCGATGAAAAAATATCATATTTTTGTAAACATCCGATTCAAGTTGCAACCTAGTACGCAGCCATTAATGCCTACGGCACTTAACAAACCTCGCTAAGCCATTTCGGTTCAAGCAGCACGACCGGGAGATTGGGATGATTCTAGCCATCGGAGAGTAGCTGAGGCACTCTTTTATTACGGTAACTTTCCCAGAGATACTTCGAAGGAAATAGTAAAATCATAAAAACAACGAGAACTCCGGCGCAAGCAAAATTGATCACATTGCCGCGTAATGACAAAACAAACAAAATATTAAACAAAGCGCATCCCTGAAGAATCGCCAAACAAATAATACAATTATTTCGCCATTCTCCTAAGGCTAAATAAAAGGCATCAGATTCAGTCATTTTGGAAGCGTCTTCAAGTTCTTTAGGAGTCTTTTTATATTTGACCAACGACTCTTCTGAAGAGTTTTCTGGATTTGTAATGGTGTTGGTTTGTGGAGGTTTTGCCAATTGCTTGATCGGATTCCACAAGAATATACATACTAAAACGACACCAATAAACGTCAGCATAACCCCAAAACCTGCTGGAAAAATATTCAAATCAGTTGATTGAGGCAACCCCTTTGAGAATATTACATAGAAAGCAAAGCTAGTAGGAAAGAACACCATATAAACCCAAATATATTTCGAGGTCAGCAGTACTCTAGCTTCTTCAGATTCCATCGTTTCGATTTCATTCATATGATACCAACGCCCCTTACAACTTAAATTTGGTCAAACATTAAACAATCTTTATATACCAATATAAGTTTTTAATACCAATATAATCTTTATAATCTTATTTTTATAAATCAGAACAATTGTAACTTTTCAAACATATCACTTAGAAGATAATCAAAAACATTAATCATAATATTAAAAGTATTTAAAATAAAGTTTTAAAGGGTTCCAAACGATGATTTGATAAATCCCCAGTCGGCCTTCAAACCTTTGTTTTCCTTGGTTTGGCCAAACGATTGCCTAACTTGGTGGCTTGATTATCAAGGCAGAACCGGGCAGTCTTTCGGGAGAATGCCAACTTTCCTTAAGCCAAAAACAACAGTATAGCGAAAGAAACATAAGGTCTTAAGAAGAAACGCTAGCAAAAGTGGCACCTCAAAACCTCCAAAACCAAGAATCTTTAGCACAAAGACGCTAAGTACGCTAAGAAGCACCAGACAAGTCCAGATTTCTTGTCTTCCTTTGCGCTCTTTGCGTCTTTGCGGTGAGAATGCTTTTATTCTTCTACGATTCTTTACTACGGAGAAGTTAAGCAACTTACCGGTACGCAGAAATCATTTAGATTCCTTAATTGCCTTGGCTTGATTGCGGGAAGTTAGCCAAGGAAGGGTTTTTCAGGAGCGACTATTTATCAAAGAAGGGAAAGAGCCTCTTAAGTTCATCCCGGTTTGGGCGTGATCCATACTCACACAGTTCAAAAGTCTCGGCATATTTCACAGCACGGCCTGCCTCTTCGCCATACAATCGAACTAATAACTCACGATGCCTACTGGCCTCTGCACTTTGCCTTCGCGACCAATTTTCCTTAAGCCAAGCCTTCCTTGCAACAGAGTTAGATTCAGGAGGAATAGCACGCACTTGCTCTTCACTACCATTGGCTCCGCCCTCATAAGCCTGTGATGGAAGTTCATGAATTGCCGCAAGCTTAATATCAAAGACATCGTCCACAGAAACAGCAACATCAGGGACAAAAGGATAAGGTTTCTGAAATCCATCGCTTGAATAAAGGAATACCGGATTCTTCTTTAGAGGGGCCACATCTGGACAGAAAAAAGGCACAGTAACCATGAATGCAGCATCCTGTACCAAAACGCCAACATAGCGATGGTCGGGGTGATAATCCCAAGGGCGGTGTGCAATTACAATATCCGCGTTCCATTCTCGAATAAGCCTAGTGATGGTTTTACGGTTTTCAAGCGTGGGCAATAGTTCTCCATCGTGAATATCCAAAACTTCAGAAGTGACACCAAGAACCTTGGCAGCAGCTTTAGCTTCAGCTTTTCGCCTAAGCGCTAGAGGGCCACCTGCCATTTTCCAATGCCCGATATCTCCGTTGGTGACTGAAACAAGTTTCACATGATGACCAAGCTTTGCCCATTTCGCAGCGGTGCCGCCCGCTTTGTATTCTGCATCATCGGGGTGGGCACCGAAAACAATGATGCGCAATTTGTTCTCGGCTTTGGGGACAGCATCCCCTGCAATTGAAACACTTGAGGATATAAAAAAGAATGTCAATAAAAGCAGAAAAGAGCTTCGCATGATGGTTTCATCCTAAAAAAATAAGATTCAAAGGCAGATGAGTTAATCTAACACATCTTTAATCCAAGATCGAGAGTTATACAAGAAGGGGTAAGCCTTGAAAGTATTGATCAAACTTCCTTGAAATTTCGGATGCGGGAAACAAGGGGAAGCATTGCAAGCACAAGCACCCCTGCGAAAAGGAAGGGCGCCATGCTGTCAATCTTATAAAGGGTTAGCCCAAAGATTGGACCGAAGATGCGAGCAAGAGAAGAGCATGATTGATTAACGCCTAGGATTTCACCTTGTCGTTCTGGGTCTGCGCGTTGTGAAACAAGTGCCTGGGCACTGGGGGTAAGAAAAGCAAATCCAACAACTGAAATAGTAAGGCTCACCATCATGAGTGGAAGAAGGAAATCTGCGAGGATGTTATTGCGGGAAATATAGGTGATACCAGCAAGGCTTGCAACGCCCGTGCCCATGAGCAGAATGCCCAAGGTAAGGAAGAAATAGACGGAGAATTTATGCGAAAGCGGGCGGTAAAGCCCATTGGCAAGGCTGAGAGTAAGGCCGACATAAGCGAAGAGAAGAAAATTGGAGGTCTTGCCAAACTTAAGGACATCTTGGTTGATCATCGCGAGGGTAGATTCAAAAGCACCAAAGCCGATGGTAGCCAAGAAGAAGACAAAAATGATGGGTCCAAGCGCAGGGTTGGAAAGAACACTCTTAAAAGCTGAAACATCAAAGATCTTTCGATTTGCACTATGCCCGCCTAAGACTCTGGTTTCGGGCATTTTCACCAGACCAAGGATAAAAGCAAAAAGCGAAAGTCCAGCAGAAATATAACCCGTAGCGCCTGCTTGATCAGGGAAAAAGGTGAGAGCACCAAAGCCAACCAAGGGGCCAAAAGTGAAACCAATACCAAAAGCTGCGCCGATTAATGCCATGCCCCTGCTACGGTTTTCCTTAGAGGTACAATCTGCAATAACAGCTTGAGCGGTGCCAATAGTTGCCCCGCAAATACCAGCGCCAATGCGTGCTGCAAATAAAAGAAAAAGTGCAAGGTGTGCGGATTCCGCAGGCAGGGTGGAGGCATAGCCAAAGAGCGTATAGAAAATAATGGACCCAAGAAGGCCTAGAAGAAGGATGGGTTTTCTTCCTATGAAGTCAGAATACCTTCCCCAAGCCGGGGCGAAGAGAAATTGCATCATGGAAAAAGAAGACATCAGCAAGCCAAGTATGATGCCATGAAAAATACTGGAAGAGCCTTCTGGAAGAACTCGTGCCACATATTGATCGCCATAAATGGGAAGCAAGGGCAGAACAATCCCAAAGCCAAGAAGGTCTATGAAAACAACAAGGAAAACCATCAAAAGGGCAAACTTGTTTGATTTAGCGGGGGCAGGATTAATCTCGGTCATGAATACAATTTCCTTATTCAACAATGGAACCAAGAGTAGTTATACCCGCTGAATGAGGCCGAAGGGAGTGATTAGCTGGAAAATAAAGAAAGAAGCCTCCGGGAATCATTGGGCAAGCACTTGCCGAATGAATTGCGAAAACTGCCATTGATAGGGAATTTCCTTGGTTGGATATTCCTGCTGGCACAGATCCGAGGCAAGTTTTTGGGAACAAGCGAAGTCAAAATATTTCTGGGCTTCGACCCCTTTTCCCTTGGAATAAAGCACTTTGCCTAGTTCTGCAACGATCCTTGTGGATTCGGGGAAAACCTCATGCGCCTTTTGCAGCAAGGCTATCACTGCAGATTTATCCTGCAGGGGAAGCGCGACGATTCCAAAAACAGCCCTAGAAAGTACATCCCTTGCATAAGGATGCTCCATGATCGAAAAAGTTGAACCCACCCTGCTAAGAATCTCAAGCAAGGCTACAGGCTTTTCCTCAGGCGAATAATTATCAAGTCCGATCAATGACAACGAATAACAACTGGGAAATCCCGCATCAGCTTTTTTACACCAACCAATGCCATCACCCGCTTTTTGAATTGCAAGTAATCGCAACAAATACTTCCACGCAGGCAGAAAAGATGTTTTAGAAAGGCATACCTGCTTAAGCAGAGCCACCGCCTTATCACGATCTTCCAACAGAAAATAACTACGGGCGATTTCGATCTTAGCCCTGCCGCTATGAGGGATCAACTCGAGCGTTTTTTCCAGCGCCTTAATTGCATCGCCGGGCTGCCTTAAACCATTCAGGCACTCGCCCAGTTTCAACCATCCGAAAGAATATGCGGGCTGCTGCTGGGTCAGATTTTTCAACGACTCGCCCTGTTCGTTGGCAGATGTTTTTGCAGATGCTTCAAGAAACTGCTTTTCAACAACTCCTGCACGAAGCTGGAAATACCCAGCTTGCTTTTCCCCTACGCCTTCTAATGAAATTAATATCTGATCATCAACACCCTCAAAAATAGAATTGTTCTTATCTAAACTTTTGTACCACTCAACCCTGCTACCAATATGGTCTTCCATCTTTCTTTGTTTAATAACAAATTCATAAGCCTGATCACGAATTTGCAAACGAAGTTTTGTATCTTGATAAAGGCGATCCAACTGGTTGATCAATTCTTCAGGGGTGTTGAAGAACAGTCCCGTTTCGCCATCCTTGACAATATTGCGATAAGGCTCAAGGTTTTGATAAATACCTGCAACGCCACAAGATGCATATTCCAAGAACTTGACATCCGATCTGCCCTTGTTGTACTGCGTGGGAAGAAGGGGAGCGATGCCAACATCAATAGAGCCAAGGAAATCAAGGTAGGATTCGATGGATCCGAAGGGTCTGAAATGAAAGCGCGAGGGATCAAGATGGAAGAACTCCATTGCAAGTTCATTGGTCATGATTGCAAGATGAGTATCCGGGTGGGCATTGAGCCAATTTTGCAAATAGGGTGCAACATGGTAGAGATCTGCAAAGTGACCGGGGGAACCAGCCCAACCAACGGTGAAGGGCCTTTCAACAATTTTAGGTAATGGCTGAAGATGAACCAGTTGGTTTGGAAAAACTTCCACCTTGCGAGCGCCCATACTTCGCCATTGTTCAGCAAGATAAGCCGTACTGGTTTGCACCCCATCAGAAAGGCGCAGGAGTTGCATGTATAGTTCTTGAATTTCTGGATCCTGCCAACTTCTTGCAATCGGGTTCCAAGGTTGAAGATCGAAGAAGAAATCGTTGGCTTCAAAGATGGTTATTTTGCCAAGCTTTTTACGCATACTTAAAAGTGGAATCAGATCCCAATCTGAAAAGAACTGCAGTACAAGTACATCGGCCTTCTCTGCAAGCATGGGTAGCAAATGATGATGAAAATGAACATCAACGCAAACCACTCCATCAATCAAACCCATGAACCTTGCGGGAGCATGAATACGATAATGAGCATCGCCATCGGTTCCAAAATCGCCAACCTGCACGATCAACATGTCTTAACTCCAATGTATGGCATAGGCGAAAGAGACTTCTTCAAATAAAGAGGATGACTAGGAAAACCATCCTTCGTCTCCTTCAAACAATGCAATTTATCACCAAGCAATGCAATCACTTCCTGATGCCGATTTAGATGGCTGCCATGAGTTCCCCAGGCTGCAACTATTACAGAGGCATCCTTTGCGATTTCAACGAGCCAGCGATTGTTATCCTTGCCTACTGGATTGGGCTGCGCCTTCATTACAGTAGGAAGGGTCGCCCGAAAAGAAAAGATATTCATCATGCAAAGGGCGCCAAAACCCCAGCGCATCGAATAATCAATGCATCGCGCAACGGTTGGATCGTTTTGAACTTCATCCGCGGTAGAGGGGTTAAGGCCGATGAACATTGCATAACTGGGGTTGGTAAAATCCCACTGGCGCCAAAGCGTGTAGCGATACTTTCTGCATTTGGAAAATACGGTGCTGCGTTCCATACCGTAGGTACACCTTTGAAATCAAGAAAAGAATGCGCCAAGCTTGACCTTTGCAACAATGCAGGTGATCATGGGAATATCTTACTTTATTAGCAGAAAGAAAACATGGATCACTCGACACAAATTGCAAACGATATCAAAAAAGAAGTCACGCAGCAGGCGGCCAGCCCTAAAGATGCAGTCGCCTATATTGTGTTCGATACCGAAAGCATCCCCGATGGTGAGTTAGTTGCAACGGTTAAATACCCATCCGAAAACCTTTCGCCCGATGCAGCAATCGAAAGGGCACAAGCCGAGGCGAAGGCGAAAAGCTTTTCCGGATCGGATTTTCTCCCATTCACTTTTCAAAAACCCGTCGCTATTTGCACTCTTACCGTAGACAAAAATTTCATGCCCATCGGTCTCAACTGCCTGGATACACCCCAATATCGTACCAACGAAATGGTCAAGCTATTTTGGCTGGGAATTGAAACCTACAAGCGAGCGAACCTAGTCAGCTTCAATGGCAGAGGCTTTGATCTCCCACTTTTGGAGCTCGCAGCCTACGATCAGGGAATTTCTGCAACCAGTTATTTCGCAAGCGACAAACGCAGCAGATACCGCTCACCCTACATCGATTTACAAGATGTTTTATCAAACCAAGGTGCATGCAAATTAGAAGGCGGATTAAACCTGCTGGCACGCAGGCTAGGTCTGCCCGGAAAAATGGGCATCACCGGGCATGATGTATACCCCATGCACAAGGCGGGCAAATTACAGGAAATCAACAACTACTGTGCCTGCGATACCATCGACACTTATTTCGTATTCCTGCGAACTAAAGTTCTCATGGGCCATGTAACACTTGACCAAGAAAAGAAAATCTTCGAAGACGCAATCGATTGGTTCAAAACCAAGGCCGAAGACTTCCCAGCATTAGGCAAATATCTCGCCAACATTCAACGAGGCAAACCTGCTTAAGCCCACCAGACAAAAACCTGTAAAGAAGCTAAATAAACCGCTCAAATACTTCTCAATCTTGCCACAATTTTTTAAGCCGGGTGAGTGAATATCTATCTGAGCCAGAAACGTAAGCGACATAAATATATCCTCTTTAAATAACCTGCGTCTGGGCGAGAAAACCTACTTGTCCTGATTGTTCATAAATCCCGGGCCACCTGCGCCCACATAACCATTGCTCGCGCCCTTTGCATCACCAACCCAGAAAGAATAAAGCGAACCCTTCGTCAAATAAAAGCGCAAGCGCACTGGTTTCCCAACCAAGCTAGATAAATCCTTTCCACCACGCCAACGAACCATCAACTTCGCACTATCCCCCATCAAGGGCAGACATTTATCTCTGCTAAACTCATCGATTACTTTTCCCTGCTCATCCATAACTTCAACCTGAAGCCCGCCCCGTTGCGATTCAAGATTCACAAAAAGATTCGCTCCCGAAAACTTCAACAGCTTAGTGGTAAGCGAACCCTGAACATCGCCAGCATCCATCGAGGCGAAGCCATCCCTTCGCATGGTTGCAAGCCCTGTTGCACCCGAATCTGCAGGCTGCATCGTGCGCCCGGAACAATAAAAATAAAGCTTATCCCCAACCACCAAACAACCACCACCCACCGACTGCACATTACCCGCATTCCATGCCTTCGAATCTTCACTTACACCAAGAAAGCGATCGCGATTGCTACGATCCCAATGGAAACCATCCCTGCTGAATCCCACCAGCACTTCGTTTCGTTTGTGAATCCCCAACGCTTGGCAAGTTTCATTATCGGGCCCCTGCCAGATGGTAAACAAACCCACCAACAAGCTTTCATAAGGAAACACATCTAAGTTATAAAGCTGGGGTTCAATATGTTTGAATCGGGGATCAGGATTGCGAGGGTCGAGCTTATCTGCAGCTACCCAAGGTTGCAGATCACCCGGAATATAATCACCCTTGGCTACTAAATCGGTGTGCTGAGTCCACCCAAGGACATCCCGTGCATTATTTGCCTCGCGATAACAACGAAGCCGATGCACTCCCTCCTGCCCAACATGATCATGCCCACGAATGCTTGCAACCCACAAACTGCGAAACGGATTATAAAAGATTGTGGAACGATCCCACGAAGGCCCCGAAACTTTCACCTCATCAGACCATTTCTTACCATCTGCAGAAACCCGTAAAGCAATATGGTAGGGCGACTTTTTCGTGCGGGCTTCAAACAACTTGAACCGTTCTTTTTCATCATCCGCCTGATGATCAAGCATCACAGTCGCAGCATCACGGTTTGACTTCAGCACCACATTACTTGTAGGCTCCAAATCAAGTTCTGGGCGCTTCCATTCCACCCCATCTTCAGATAATGCTAGACAGGTTCTCCCGGTTGCAGATCGATACCACATCATAAACATCTTCTGCTTGGAATCAAACCAGACTCCATCGCTAAAAGGCGCCGCAAATGCTGCAGTTTTACTTTTCTCCCATGCCATCTCTGGTTTTAACACAGGCGACTTTTCATGATACTTAGGTTGATGAAACCGCCTCTTTAAATCCGTTGATTCAATCAAAAAATCATCAATGAACAACTGCCTACCAAGATCAATGGGAATAACTCGAGGCCCGTTTTTCAAGTAAGGCTGCACCATCGGCTCAAGAGATTTCATCTCTTTTGCAGTACGCAGCGGGGGCCAGGGCGATGAAAGCTCGATGCCATTGTAAAGCACCTCTTTCTTCATCACCCCAGACTGTGCAAAACCTTGCGGGCCGAATGCAGCCAATCCAATCAGCACCAAAAATATAATTCTCATGCGATATCTCTTGAGCCTAAGGAACCTATTATTTATCCAGCACTTTTTTATGCTTAAGCCAGTAGGCGAAGAAATCATAAAGCACCTCATTTGATTCCACAGTGGGCGAATGGCCGGGCCGGTTCGACATGAACACCCTGCCCTCGTAACCCAGGAATTTGTTCACCGCAATTAAATGATTGAGTGCCTGCCAACGCGATGGGCCATCTTCCGCACCCCCCGAAACTAACACCGGCCTGGGCGCAAGTAACGCATGCAGTTCATGCAAATCATGGCCTGTTTCAACCAAGGTTTTGTACGGGCCAGTGCGTGGGTTATCCGCTTTTACAACACCAGGCTTACGACTGACACCCTTTTCGTAACCAAGGTACCAAGGCTCCCAGTAATTCACATTGGATCTTTTTTCATCAAACACAATCCCGGGATCGGACCAAGCAGTTGCTGCAAATTTTTCATACAAACAAGATCCAAATAACGCCCACTTGCCACCATAGCTATGGCCCGTCAAACCAATCAATCTCGCATCAACTTCGGGAAGGGATGCAAGCACCTGATAACCGTTCGCTGCAACATAACCGTGGTAGGTGAGGGGTTGAAGTTTGACATCTTCGCGAGAGGGATAATAGCTGTTGGGGTCGCTGCCCAAAGAAAGAGTGACAAAGCCCCGCTTTGCTAGCTGCCAAGCGAAGTCGCGCATCTCCCCTTTTCTTCCTATCCCAGAAAGTGATTCATAAAAGACCACTACAACAGCAGGGAAAGGCCCCTTTCCTTCAGGGATGAGAAGGTAGGCATCCTCAGTTTTTTTCCCGGGTGCGACCTCGATGCGAATATGATGCTGCGCCACTTTTTCACGCATCTCTTTTTCAAGATACTCTATTTTTGGTTGCTCAAGAATTGCAGGCCAATTCCCCAGCGCATCATTCCAACTCTTTTTGATTTCTTGCCTGCGCTTTTCCCAATCCTCTTTTGTCTTCACCCCTTCTAGCATGGATTTATACTTCCCCATATCGCCTGCGTATTCCTTAGCTGGCTGAGCGAAGGGCTGCAACCTTTGCAATAGCTTCTCGCTTTCCTGAGCATGTAAAAATGAACCACCCAAAATGCACGCACCAAAACAAACAACTGCAAAAGTTTTCATGATTGTTTCCTAATAAACCAACAGGAATGAAACCTTAGACTATCACAAGATATCTTTGAGTTACAGAATTTAGTTTTTGTGAGCTTATCAGTAAAAAAGAAAGGAGTATTTTCTGATAGATTCAAGATGCCAACACATTGTGGCATTACCTAACTTTATAGGCTAGTTTAAATCTGCTTGGCAACACTCAGCAGTAGGGACCTTTTCAAATTGAGTTGGAACCCGGAGAAACCGAAATAGAAGCGCCGGTTATGTGTGGCCCTTTGTCAGGCTCTATCTTGCGCGGGGGATAAGATACGAACTTTAAACCGCTCTTTTTCTCTTGCTCTTTGATGTCTTGAAATATTGCATCAAGATCATAATTGAACAACGCAGCATGGGCGTCCCGAATGCGTCGAACCTCATCCACAATTGGATCGATCATGGCTTTGCCTCCAAAAGTTCTTCGGGCGTACAAATGATCGGAGCCTTAAGGCCCCTCACCATACAAACACTTTCAATCATGGGTCGCATGGTGGCAACTAATGGATGGTGAGTCAATCATTTTTAAATCCTTTCCCATAGCTGTTAGAGATGTTTATTGGTTTGGCTTGATAAGTATATCCAACTTTTTTGAGCACGATCAAGCAACCGATCATAAAAAACTGAATACTACTCCAATGAAAGACGACCTTATTCAGAAAAAAGGGATGGGATGTTTCCTGAAAGCGAGCAAGTCTCTATTCCCTTTTCTAATGCGCGGTAAAAACATGTCTTCTAACAAACAAAAAGGTTATAATTCTGATCTATGATTTAGTGAACTTCTACAAAGGGTGTTTTCATGAATACTGTTTTATCTTTGCTGATTACCCTCTTGCTGGCAGGTCAGGAAACCAAAACCACCAAGCCAAACATTCTTTTCTTCTTCGCAGATGATCAACGAGCAGACACCATCAACGCCCTTGGCAACAAGACCAT
>Ga0194045_1000659_pt1 | contig 11369 bp, 9 predicted proteins | sample JunL6211m_MetaG_FD_161686 | JGI IMG/M metagenome (GOLD analysis project Ga0194045, IMG submission 161686) | Anoxic zone freshwater microbial communities from boreal shield lake in IISD Experimental Lakes Area, Ontario, Canada - Jun2016-L626-11m | ecosystem: Environmental > Aquatic > Freshwater >...
GGGGTTGCTCGCCAACTCGGTCCTGCCTGACCCCAAGACCTTTGTCATCTATATCGCCGCCGCCCTCTTTGCTGTTGTCGATGGCCTGCAACGTCCATCGATGGGCGCCATCTTGCCGCGGTTGGTCAGCCACGAAGATCTGCCCAGTGCATCCAACCTTCTGACTCTTCGTTGGCAGTTCGGCTTTATCTTGGGGCCAACTCTTGGCGGAATTATCTTCTCGACATTTTCTATCAGCATCGGATATGTATTCGACATTGTCACGTACTTAATTTCTCTGATTTTTCTTGCGCAGATGCGAAGCGTGCTGCCTTCATCAGAGGCTGAAAAGCCATCTCTGGCAGCGTTATTAGAGGGTGTGCGCTATGCCTTCAGCCGCCAAGATTTATTGGCGACCTACATCATCGATCTCGCTGCGATGTTCTTTGCCATGCCCAATGCGCTCTTTCCATTTTGGGCCGACCTCTTACATGCACCCTGGGCACTTGGGCTTTTCTATGCCGCCGGAATTTCAGGTGCTATCGCCGTCACTCTGACAAGTGGGTGGACCAAGACTTACCGATTCCATGGTCGGGCGATCATTGCCGCAGCTCTTGGGTGGGGCGCAGCCATCGCACTTTCCGGTCTGACCCACTCTTTAATCTTGGTTCTTATCTGTCTGGCAATTGCTGGAGGGTCAGATCAAATTAGCGCCCTCTTTCGCCAGACGATTTGGAACCAAACAATCCCCGACGAACTTCGCGGTCGCCTTGCCGGTATCGAATTACTTTCCTATTCAGTCGGACCATTGGCTGGACAACTTCGCGCCGCATCGATTGCAGCTGCTACTAGCTTGTCCTTCTCGGTAACTTCTGGAGGGCTGATCTGCGTCTTTGTGGTCGCAATTTTGGCGATTTTTCTCCCCAAATTTAGAAAATATGACGCCGAAACGAACGAATTTGCCGTTCAAGAGCGAGAAATTCGCAAAAATCGGGAAAATTCTTAACTCTCAATCAATTATTGAGAAAAATGCGGCGAAAATGCGGTGTGCATCGGTAGAAAATACTTTGAAATTTTGCGCAAATACATAGAAAAATATAAAAAATAATTAGCGACACGCAGTGCAATTTTTCTCACAATGTAGTGGTAATTCTTTCCATATTCAGTCACACTTATCCACGAAACAGGTTTGGGTGACGGATCCGAACCCTTCCGATTAGGAGATAAACACATGGCTGCAGCTAAGAAATCTGCTCCAAAGAAGCGCAAGAAGGCAGCTGCACCAGCAGCACCTAAGAAGCGTCGTAAGAAGGCTGCTGTAACAGCAGCTCCAAAGAAGCGTCGCAAGAAGGCAGCTGCTAAGAAGGCAGCTCCAAAGCGTCGTAAGAAGGCAGCTGCTAAGAAGGCAGCTCCAAAGCGTCGTAAGAAGGCAGCTGCAAAGAAGGCAGCTCCAAAGCGTCGTAAGAAGGCAGCAGCAAAGAAGGCTGCTCCAAAGCGTCGTAAGAAGGCAGCAGCAAAGAAGGCTGCTCCAAAGCGCCGCAAGAAGAAGGCAGCAGCTTCAACAGCTGCTCCAAAGCGCCGCCGTCGCAAGAAGGCAGCAGCTAAGTAATTAATTACTTATAAAAAACCCCGCCAGGCAACTGGCGGGGTTTTTTATTTAATCTTCTACCGGATTCTCTTTTAACGAATCGGTAATACGTTCAAAAATCTCAGATAGAACTCGTTGATCTTCCTTGGTCAGGTGATCGATGAACCTGCTGCGCACACTTTCGACATGGTCAGGTGCTGCGGCAACAATCGCCTTCCACCCCTTGGCTGTCATCACTGCAAAGTAGCCACGTTTATCAATAGGGCATGGCTCGCGCTTTACCCAGCCAGCTTTCTCCATCACCTTGATGCGGTGAGAAAGGCGAGAGCGAGAAAGCATTGCGACATCGGCCAATTCGCTCATGCGCATTTTGCGGTCAGGGGCATCACTGAGCTGTGCCAAGACTTCGTAATCGGCCATCGAGAGTTCATGGTGGACAAGGTCGTAATCCAGGGCCTCAAGTAGGCGCCGGCTGGCGATGATGTAGCGGCGCCAAGCCTTCATTTCGGAAGCGCTGAGCCAGCGTGGTGTTGTAGCGTTTTGCCCTGCCATGCGCACAAGTGTAGGGCAGAAGTAGAATACGTTGAACTTTCAACTACTTATCTTCACACGAATTGGATGACATGAGCCTCACATCAGGAATTGATAGCGCCTCCCTTGACCCATTGGTCCGCCCTCAAGACGACCTCTTCCGCCACTACAACGGAAAATGGGTCACCGAATACGAGATGCCGGCCGACCGTTCTAGCGATGGAATCTTCCGCAAACTTCACGATGAGGCAGAGGCGCAGGTTCGCCAGATTATCGAGACAGCATCGGGTGCCGGTGAAGCCCAGAAGATCGGCGACCTCTACACATCATTTATGGATCTGGCTGCCATCACGGCTCGCGGCATATCTCCGATTGTTGATGACCTTGCTGCCATCGATGCGATTGGAAATCTCCAGGAATTTATTACCGTCATGGCGCGACTTGAAATGCGCGGCATCGGCGGAATCTTCGGCGCAGCTATCTATCCCGATGCGATGGATTCCAATACCAATATCTTGTACCTCGGCCAAGGCGGACTATCACTACCCGATGAGTCCTACTACCGCGAAGAACAATTTGCTTCAATTCGCACAGCTTTCCTGGACCACGTTGCCAAGATGTGCGCACTTGTAGGAATTAAAGATGGCCCAACCCTTGCCACCAAAATCCTCGCACTCGAAACCGAAATTGCATCCCACCACTGGGATCAAGTGAAAGATCGCGATGCAACGTTGACGTACAACAAGTACAGCCGAGCAGAGCTAGAAACCCTTGCCCCACACTTCTTATTCGACATGTGGGCGACTAATGCACAGATACCTGCCAAAGCTTTTGAATCTCTGGTTGTCTGCGAACCATCATTCTTCGAATCAGTCTCTACCATGTTGGGTAACTTTGATGCCCATCGCGATTCATGGATAGCCTGGCTCAAACTCAACCTTGTCTCTGCGAGCGCTGCATTTCTGACCGACGATATCGTTCAGCAGAACTTCGAGTTCTACGCCAAGACACTTTCTGGTACTCCACAAATTCGCGATCGCTGGAAGCGCGGAGTATCTGTTACGCAAGGCGCACTGGGAGAAGCCATCGGCAAGGTCTACGTCGAAAAGTACTTCCCCGCCAATGCAAAATCTGAGATGAAGGTCTTGGTCGAGTATCTCCTTGAGGCATACCGAATCAGCATCATCGATCTTCCGTGGATGTCAGATGCCACCAAGCAGAAAGCGCTCGAGAAGCTGACTAAATTCACGCCCAAGATTGGCTATCCCGATAAGTGGCGCGATTATTCAACGCTTGCAATTTCAGCAGATGATTTGATTGGCAACCTCTGGCGCATCGCCGAATTTGATCATGCCTATGCCATCGCCAAAATTGGCGCACCCGTCGATCGCGATGAATGGCATATGACCCCTCAAACTGTTAATGCCTATTACAACCCACTTGCCAACGAGATCGTCTTTCCCGCTGCAATCCTGCAACCACCGTTCTTCGACCTCGACGCTGATATTGCGGCCAACTACGGAGGAATCGGGGCAGTAATCGGCCACGAGATTGGCCACGGCTTTGATGACCAAGGCTCTAAATATGATGGTGATGGCAACATGATCGATTGGTGGACTGATCAAGACCGCGCAAAGTTTGAAGAGCTCACCAGCGTTCTGGTGAAACAGTTCGATGCGCTATCTCCTGAAAGCACACCCGATATCCACGTCAACGGCGCCTTTACATTGGGTGAGAACATCGGAGACTTGGGTGGGCTTGGAATTGCATATAAGGCCTACCAATTAGCCCTCAAAGGCGCCGAAAGCCCCGTGATTGATGGACTTACCGGTGATCAACGCTTCTTCCTCTCATACGCCCACTCATGGCGCAATAAGAACCGACCTGAAGAAGTGCGCCGACGTATCGCAACTGACCCGCACTCCCCCGATGAATTCCGTTGCAACCAGATAGTCCGCAATGTCCAGGAGTTCTACGACGCCTTTGCGCTCACCGAGGCTGACCAATTGTGGCTTGCGCCTAACGAGCGCGTTCGGATTTGGTAAAGGTAGGATTTCAACCATGAAAAAACTTTCTCGTAAGCAGTGGATCATCGTGGCTGTCGTCGTACTGATCGGCGGGGCAATCCTTCGCTCAGCCACCAATTCCGGCCCAACTATCCCTAAAGATAAGACGACTCTTGTCCAAGAGGCCGCACCTGTTGCGACCATCGCTTTCGACAAGCCACTCGATCTTGGTGGAGGCATTTCAGTCACTGTCTCTGCGCCAACTAAGTTCACTCCAACTCAATTTATGACCAATTACGATCAGAAGGCAAAGACAGCCAATTACTTCACTGTCACTATCAAGAACGCTGGAAAGAGCGCACTCGATTTCGGCACAGTCTCACTTGAAGCTGATTCGGGTGCCAATGTCTGCTTCGATATTTTAGGAGATCAAGAAATTAACGGTGCACCAGTTGATCCACTCAAAGCTGGCGCAGAAGTGAGCTACAAGTATGGCGTCGGTTGTAAGGCGGCATCAGGAGATCCACTCAACTTGAAAGTTCGCGTCAGCGGCTCAAACGTTGCAGTACAAGGCAAGCTCGCATAACTCGTTGCACATAAAAAAACCCCGGCCACATGGTCGGGGTTTTTTATTGAAGAGTTAATCTCTAATCTTCTGGATAATGACAAGCAATGCGATGGCTTGCATCTTTACCAATCTGCAGCAGCTGTGGAACTTCAGTGCGGCACTTATCTTGCGCCTTCCAACAACGAGTATTAAAGACACACCCTGCTGGAGGGTTAACAGGACTCGGCAGATCTCCCTGCAAGATAATGCGTTCGCGCTTGCGACCCTTGATGGGATCTGCGACAGGAACAGCTGATAGCAGCGCCTTTGTATAGGGGTGGCGCGGATGGGTAAAGAGGTCGACCTTGTCGGCTTCTTCCATAACCTTGCCGAGATACATCACAATCACACGATCTGAAATGTGCTGCACAACAGATAAATCATGAGCCACGAAGATATATGCCATATTAAATTCATCTTGCAGATCTTCTAGCAGGTTTACCACCTGTGCCTGGATTGAAACATCGAGCGCTGATACTGGTTCATCAGCAACGATGAGCTTTGGTTTTAAGGCAATTGCGCGAGCAACGCCAATGCGCTGGCGTTGTCCGCCCGAGAACTCGTGCGGATAACGGTTGATGTGTTCTGGGTTAAGACCCACGCGCTTCATGAGGCGTTGTACTTCGGCTTCTACGCCACCAACGGGTGTAATTCCTTGAATTTCAAAGGCTGCGCCAATCACAGTTCCGACTGTGTGGCGCGGGTTTAACGATGCGAAAGGATCTTGGAAGATCATCTGCATCTGCGAACGAAGTGGCTTCATCTCTTTAGGAGAGAGCTTGGTGATATCGCGACCTTCAAAGGTAATCGTGCCTTCGGTTGGCTCGTATAACTTCAAGATGGTGCGACCTGCAGTTGTCTTGCCGCAACCGGATTCACCCACAAGTCCAATGGTCTGACCTGGATAAATCTCAAGGTCGATACCATCCACAGCTTTAACGGTTGCCTTCGACTTAGAGAAGGCGCCACCTGCCGTAATGGCAAAGTGCTTCTTCAGCCCTTCAATCTTTAAAATGGGCTGCGTCATTACTTTCCACCAATTTCTGTGCGAGCCTTCACGAGTTCTGCCTCTGACAAGTGACAGCGTGAGAAGTGATCTGTTGATTTCTGATCAAGAGTTGGTGCAGTTGTTGCACAGAGGTTATTGGACACTCGATCTACAAATGCGCAACGGGCGCGGAATGAACAACCTTGCGGAAGATTAATCAGCGATGGTGGCTGTCCTGGAATCGCTACTAAGCGCTTAGATTCTAGTTCGCCAATTTTAGGAATCGAATTCAGAAGACCGATTGAATAAGGATGGTCAGGTCGATAATAAATATCTTCTGCTCCGCCACTTTCAACAATCTTTCCGGCATACATCACATTGACGCGATCTGCGACCTCAGCAACAACGCCTAGATCGTGGGTAATCAGAATCAGAGCCATGTTGAACTCTTTCTGCATCTCACGGATGAGCTGCAAAATTTGAGACTGAACAGTGACATCGAGCGCGGTAGTTGGTTCGTCAGCGATCAGAAGTGATGGGTTATTGATTAAGGCCATCGCAATCATGACGCGCTGGCGCATTCCACCTGAGAACTGATGTGGATACTCCTCAATTCGCTTGCCTGCATCAGGAATCCCCACAAGGTCTAACATCTCAATGGCGCGCTTCTTGCCATCTTGCTTACTGCCCTCGTTATAGAGCGACCACGCCTCGATCAACTGATTACCGATTGAATAGTATGGATGCAGCGCTGACATCGGATCTTGGAAGATCATCGACATCGCCTTACCGCGAAGTTTGCGAACTACTTCATCATCTGCAGAGATAACATCGATTGGTCCAGTCTCAAGATTGAGAATTGCCTGACCAGAAATCTCTGTGCGCTTGCGATCGTGGAGACCCATGACGGCAAGGGAAGTCACAGACTTACCTGATCCAGATTCGCCTACTACAGCGAGTGTCTCACCGCGTGCGACGGTAAATGAGATGTCATTAGATGCCTGCACCAGACCATCTCCAGTAGGAAATGCAACATTGAGGTTCTTCACCTCGAGGAATGGCTTATGTGTCATTATGCAACTCGCACTCGTGGGTCGAGATATGCATAGGCAATATCGACCAATAGGTTGGCGATAACCACAAATGATGCCGCCAAGATTGTTGTTGCAAGAATTGTCGGCAAGTCATAATCACGCAACACTGCGCGAATAGATAAGCGTCCAAGGCCCGGCAAGTTGAAGATACCTTCGGTAATAATTGCCCCGCCCAGAAGGCCAGCAAAATCTAAACCAGCCAGGGTGATAATCGGAGCAAGGGCTGCGCGCAAGGTGTGCTTACGCAGAATATCTCGCTCACTCAAACCTTTAGCGCGGGCAGTACGGATGTAATCCTCTGAAGAAGTTTCAATCACATTGGAACGAGTAAATCGCGTATAGGTCGCCGCATACAGCAGCGCCAACGTGATCCACGGGAAGATAAATGTTTTAAACCATCCAACGGGATCTTCATAGGGAGAGACCCATCTACCCATCTCGATGGGATTGACGAGGCCAAATTTGAGTGCGACAAAGATCAAAATCAAAATTCCCGAGATAAATGTTGGCAGAGATGTGCCGATGAGAACGAATGCGGTTGCCAATCTGTCCTGCCAATGATTTCGCTTTCGAGCTGCCAGGATTCCAAGACCTACGCCAAAGCTCATCCATAAAATAAATGAACCTATCGCTAGGGATAAGGTGACAGGGAATGCCTCACCTACTAGCTGTGTCACGCACTCATGGCGGTTAAATGAATATCCAAAGGCCGGTGCAGGACATGTAAATGCTGCTGCACCGTCACCGTATTGGCGACCAACAAATAAACCCTCAACAAATCGACCATATTGCACCTGTACTGGAACATCGAGTCCTAGGCGATGGCGATTTCCTTCGATAACCACTGGCGAACACGCTTTACCGCATGTCAACGCTGCTGGGTCCATCGGCAATACTGCAAAGATGACGAAGACAGACATGCTTACGAGAGTTAGCACCAACAATGTGGCGCTAATACGTCGTACTAAATACTTCAGCATTCTTCATATCTCCTTAAAAAATTAATGTGAAATCTCGTGACGTTGCGGACGGCCTAATTTCTCAGACCGCCCGCAACGTTCTACGAGCATGTAATTAACGAACAGTTAAGAACTGATCAGTTAATTAGTTCTTTACGTAGAGGCCACCGAACCCGAAGGTTCCCTGTGGCTCCCAGTAATAAACTCCGCCAACCTTTGAGCCCCATTCATCTTGGGCCTTGTTAAAGATTGGGCGGATGATCCAGTAGTTATCCATAACTACCTGTGACAATTCCTGCCACATCTTTGCTTGCTTAGCGCGATTTGTCTCGTTAAGCGCAGCATCAGACTTCTTAGCGAAGGCTGCATAGTTTGGATCATTCCAGTTCTGTGTCAAGTTAAATCCATGGCCCTTAATAAAGAGCTCAGGAATAACTGTTGACGCATTTGCCCAGTCAGCACCCCAACCAGCAGTTGAAATATCATTCTGCTTTGCGTTGTTCTGAACTGTTGCGTAGTACTGGCCACCAGGAATGAAGTTGAACTTCACATTGATTCCAGCTGCCTTGAGTGCATCTCCAAGAAGAACTGATGCCTTCTGGTTAGTTGCAGACTGTGAAAGATCCCAGGTGATTCCCTTATCAGGGTTTGTCGCCTTGTCATATGTTGCAGGACATGAAGTCTTAGCCTTAGCCAAAACTGATGCTGCATATGTTGGGTTACCGTTGATGCTCCAGTTTGAATCGTGGATATTTCCGGTTGTCTTTGCATAGTCAAGACCAAGAACTGGCTTGATTGGGCTATCTCCTGGATCTCCGTAGTACTCGCGTCCACCTGAAAGGTCGATGAGAGCCTGTGTGTTGATCGCAAAGAAGACTGCCTTACGTACATCGAGGCAATCCATGTGGCCAGCAGATGTGTTCATAGCTGCAAAGCGAACATATGGATCGTAGACGTTGAAACGCTGATCCTTCTTTGTTGGATCTGCGAAGAATGCACGCATGTTTGCTGGTTGCATTCCATCGAGAGAAACAGTGTTAGGGATCTGATCTTGAAGCATGATCTGATCGCGCACATCTTCAGCAAGACCGAAGCGAACTACGATGTTATCTGGATATGGCGTACGAACTGAGTCAGAGGACTTCTTCCATGACGCGTTACGTACGAGTTCCATCTGATCACCGATTTTGTATGAAGCGATCTTGTATGGACCGTTTGAGTAAGGACGAAGTTCGTACTTATCTCCGGTGTCCTTTGAAGCCTTAACAGGTGCACCTGCTGGGTAAGTAAGTGCATAGTTGAAGTCAGCAAATGAGCGGTTCAAGTTAAATGTCACTGTGTTACCAGAACATGTAACAGCCTTGTCGAACAAAGCCTGACCTGTCTTCTTGTATGGACCCTTGTACTGTGAAGTACCGTCAGCGTTTGTAGGAATCGCAAGCGCTTGTACTAGGTACTGAGGACCATCTGTGATGACGTCAGTTGCGAATGGACGTGACACGCCGTACTTAACATCAGCACAGGTGACGGCTGATCCGTCTTCCCATGTAACGCCAGCACGTAGTGTGAACTTCCATGTCTTTGCTGCATTTGAAGGAACACCAGTGTTAGTTGCAAGGTCTGCAACGAGTGATGAACCTGCTGATCCTGCAACTGGCTTATAAGAAACCAAGTTACGGAATAGATAAGAGTTCAAAAACGCAATGTCGCGACCTGTGTAAACACGGGCTGGATCAATGTGATCGAACTGATCATCGTGGGTAATGAAGTACAAAGTGCCACCAGTTACTGGTTTTTCGGCAGCATTTGCACTGTAGCCTGAAGCAAGCGTTACACCAACAGCAAGTGCAATAACAGCTGTTGAGGCAAGAATGCGACGGCTTGTTTTCAAACCGGACATGTGTCCTCCTTGTAGAAGCGGTACTAGAACACGGGACGTGAACTAGCTGTGAAACTTCATTAAGAGAAACTCGCGAGATATCTCTTCACTGAAGCTTCTTCCCCTATCGCTAGGGAAATCTGGGGTCTATCTACCTGCCTGCCTTAGGGTCGAGCGCATCGCGAATCGCATCGCCCAGAAGGTTGAGCGAAAGCACAATTAAAATCAAGATGAGAGATGGAATAAGTAGATATGCCGGATCATCACGCCAATATGAAATTCCATCGGAGAGTACGAGTCCGAAAGAGGTATCTGGTGCTTGGATTCCAACACCTAGAAAGGAGAAGGTCGCTTCAGCAGCGATATAGCCAGGCAAAGAGAGTGAGATAAAGACAATTGCAGTTGGCCACAAGTTAGGGAGAAGCTCTTTCGTAATAATGCGCCAGCTTGAAGCACCCATTGCTTGGGCAGCCATAACGAAATCTCGTTCGCGCAGTGACATCGACTGCGAGCGAATAAGACGGTAAAAACCCGTCCATCCGAAGAAGACTAAGAAGATAACAAGAACCACAATTCGTGCTGAGTTATCGTGGGCAATTCCACTTGCCTCAACGCGCTGCACCAACGGCAGCGAGAGGGCAATAATCATAAATGTGCTGGGGAAAGAGAGAAGGAAATCAGAGAAACGACCGATAGTTGAATCAATCTTGCCTTTGAAATAACCGGTTGCAATTCCCACCAGCATGCCGATCCCAATTGCTGCAACGGTAGAGATAATTGCCACTGTAAATGAGATACGTGAGCCATACATCAGTAGCGCAAAGACATCTCGCCCGGTTCCAGGTTCAAGCCCCAGTGGGTGGGCCAGGGAAATTCCACCCCAATGCCCGATAGGCATCGCATAGCCGTTAAGGAACTTTGGATAACGAGTTTTATTATTGACACCAACAGCTCGCGCAATAAGCGGGGCGAAGAATGCAACTGCGATAAAGGATGCTGACGCGTAACCTGCAATAACGCCGACTTTATTGCTCTTAAAGCGGCCCCAGGCAATCTGCTTGGGGGTGCGCTGAACAATGTCTTGTGACTCTTCTTCGAGTACAGCGGTAGTCAATTGCAGATCCCCTTAAGTGAATTCCTATTGAACAAATCTTTGCGAGTACTGGAGAGTAATCCCACTATGCGGAAAAAGAAACCCCAAATGCCCCAAATCGCCCTATTTTGAAGGCAACGTTACACACTCGTTATAGGCGAGGTCATTCTCTTCATGGCAAGGAAGATTGGGATTGACAGGAAGCAGCCAAGGAACATTGTTACAACCCAGGCCGTTCCCAGATTAGCTCCCAACATAATTCCGGTGATGGCAGGTCCCAAAACTCCAGATACCGACCACTGCAGACTCATCCATGCATTAGCTCGACCACGAATATGTTCGGGAGCAAGTTCATTGGCAAGAGTTGGAATTGTTGGTGCTTGCACCATTTCGCCAAATGCAAATATCAATTGGCTAAAACAGATTGCGATACCTGATGCAACCATAGGTAAGTACGGTGCGATACCAACAAAGAGCCATGATGCCGCCCAGATAATTCCAATAGAAATCAGCGCTGTATATTTCGAATATTTATCGAGGATACGCATCACTAGTGGCTGAAATACAACGATAGAAATTGTGTTGACACCGAAGATAACGCCAAGCCACTTAGGACTCAAACCCAGAAATTGTGTGGCAAAGACA
>Ga0194045_1000660_pt1 | contig 11364 bp, 11 predicted proteins | sample JunL6211m_MetaG_FD_161686 | JGI IMG/M metagenome (GOLD analysis project Ga0194045, IMG submission 161686) | Anoxic zone freshwater microbial communities from boreal shield lake in IISD Experimental Lakes Area, Ontario, Canada - Jun2016-L626-11m | ecosystem: Environmental > Aquatic > Freshwater >...
GAGTTTAAGTCTTTGAGCTGTTAAAAAAGCCGCTACTTCGCAAGAAGTAGCGGCTTTTTTTATGCCTGTTATTTTAATGTTGAGTCGTTATAAATTGCCAAGTGCGCGTTGCAAGTGCAATGTTGCTAACGCTAAATCGTAAGTGGCCTGATGCCAGTTCTGATTGCTTGTGGTGCGTAAATCTTCTGCATGAATGACATCAGTGTGCGTGGCTAGGCCTTGTTGATAGCGATCATTCATGACTTTGCTGTTTTCATTGGCTTGCGAGATAGCATGCTCTGCGACGATGATGCGCTGTTGTGTTTCTTGACTTTCAAGCCATGCTTGGCGAATTTGAAGTTGAATTTGCTCTTGTAGCGTTTCTTTTTTTTCTTGCAGTGCCAAGGCTTGATGAGTTAGCGAATCACTTTTATGTGATGTAGTGCCGTCAAAGGCTCGCCATTCCACGCCTACATTGGCTACCCAAAGTCCTTCATGGGCTTGATAGCGATTTTGCTGATAGTTATAGCCTCCATTAGCACTGACTTGAGGCAGTAAATCCGCTTTAACACTCTCTTTTTGTGCTTGAAGGGAATCAATTTGCTGTGTTATTACGAGTAATTCAGGGCGATTTTTGAGTGCATTTGCCGTGAGTGTTTCGATGTTTTCTTTAGGGAGAGGTGGGAATTGCTTCGCTAATTGGACAGGTTGTGTGAGGGGTCGCGTGAGCAATTGATTGTATCGCGCCTTGGCGTTATCGAGTTGCGTGGCAGTATAAGTAACGGCTTGCTTTGCATTGAGGACTTCAACATTGGCCGCCAATATCTCATTACGCGCGACGATACCTTGCTCAAATTGATTTTGAACGTCGTGTGCATGAGCTACTAAACTCGCTAAATGCTGCTGCACCACTTCGAGCAAACTCTCTTCGCGTAAAACAGCGATATAGGCATCAGCAATCAACATTTTCAAATCGAGTTCAGTGACCGTTTCATTTGCTTGGGTAGCAGATAGGTTAGCTTGTGCGGCTTGAATATTATGCGTGATTTTTCCACTGCTGAAAAGTGGAATACTCGCCATTGCTTGTGCATTGACGCTGCTAGCTTGCTGGGTGGTAAAGTTCACCGTTTGCCCTTCAATGGTTGTTTTCGCACTGGGTGATTCATTATATTGTGTATAGCCACTGCGCAAATTCAGCTGAGGCAACATTTGACCTTGCGCAGCTAATAAATTTTCTTGAGATACTTGCGTATTCGCCTCAGCAGTTTTGATTTGATGATTGCTATTTAAGGCGACTGCCCACGCTTCTTCTAATGTTTCGGCTTGTGCATTGAGTGTGAAAAATAAATAAAGAAGTAAAGACGCGTTGAATTGTGTCATGAAAAATAGAGGGGTCGTCAAGTTTGTGTTTCATAGGTCACCTAGCATAGCAAATTGCTTTTGCTTTGTGCAATGTTATGAAGATGAATTGTCGAATTGATAACTTGGCGAGGGGAGGATTTACGTCTAATCAATCACATTGCAAAATACGAATGAGTTGTCTGTACGTGTTTAAACACTGGCGGGCGATATTTTTATTAAAATGACTAAAGTAAAGGAATTTAAAATATTAAGGTGATTTTAGGTATCGTAATTTAGGTGTAACTTACTTATTGCTCTAACGCATTGTCAATTGCATAAAGTGTTTATCGTCATTTGCATTTGATTACAGCATGTCACGTTGCATCAATTGAGCCATAAAATCTTCAATATCATAAATGCGGCGTTTTTCTATAATACTACTGAGTATTTCCTTTTGTCTTTCCTCAGATAAAGATTCAATTAAATCAATAATTTTCATGCGTGCTGATTCGGATCCCTCTGATTTAAACATTTCACCATTACCCGTTAGTAACCACTCAATATTGATATCATCGAACGCATTTGCAATTCCGACAAGCAATGCACTTGAAGGATTTATTTTTTTGCTTTCTACTTCAGACAACGTGCTTGGCGAAATCATTGTTTTGCAAGCAAAATCTTTTTGGCTGAGTTTTTTGTACTTTCGAATTTCAATTATCTTATTAGTTATACTTTTGGTCGTCATGTCAATTTTAATGAGGTTATTATAGGTATTTAAAATCGATAATTAGAATATTTTAAATATTAATTATTGATTTATATACCATATTTTATCAATAATTACGTGAGTTGTGAAGTGATTATGCGATGTCTTGATGTTTGTTTATCTCGTTATAAAGCGTGTTTGTTCGGCATTAAATGCCGTAATATCACTTTTTGGTTTTCGGTCTAAGCGTAGAGGATTGATGACTTTAATCGGTTATTTATTGATCTTAATGCTATTTATTCACGGGATTATAAATCATGGATATTTTGATTTATTTGACTATATGTTTTAGTTAATCATGAGCTCAATATTTAATTCGTTTTTCGAATTAAATATTGAGTGGATTAAAATGATAAACACTTTGTAACATGTTTTAGTAAAAAGGGGAGAATAGGGATATTAAATGCATTGAAAATAGAGAAATTAGCTTAAATCCGTAATAACTCTAAAAAATCTCACTTAAAGAATGATCCCGCTACACTAAACAGGACACAAATTTTTAAAATAGTCTTAACAAAATGAGTATAGCGAGTCGCATATTTGAACCATCTTACACAACAAAAGAAGTTGGCGAGGGCACGGGACTGAGTTTATCGGCAGTTGTAGGAATTGTACATAAAGCAGGTGTGCATATTTTACTCGAAAGTGAAGTAGATGTAGGCACAACGTTTAGGTTGCTGTTCTCAAATGCATTGCAATAAGCATAGGATTAACAAACGAATTGAGTGTTACGTTTTTTTGGAAGTGAAAATTGACAGAGCGCAATGTTAAAATATGAGTGGTATATGTCAATTTCAATCTGCGTAACATCCGTTATGAAAAGAAATTATTTACCTAATTCAATTTTTTGATCGTTGTTTTTATCCGCTTCGGAAAACCATTTTAAACGTGATTCATTGTATTCATCTTCAGTAATTTTACCATCATGGTCTTCATCCATTTTATCGAAAACATGATGTTCAACGCTTACCGGTGATTCATTTGTGGTTTTGTGAGAATGTTCTGCGTAACGTTGCAAGAACTCTTCTTTTTCAATAGCGCCATCGCTATCAATATCCATCGTTTTAAAACGCTTAGCCGCTGACTCTAAAAACTCATCTTGCGTGACCATGCCATCATGATTGTTATCGAACTTTTCAATGATATACGCATTTTTTTCGGGTTCTTGGGCGATAGTTACCGTATTTTGCATAAGAATAAGCATTGAAACTGCTGAAATAAGGGGGTTTTTCATAAAGATGCTCTTTTTAGCCTTTAACGCGGGTGATTTTAAGTACAATGGATAATTCTTTTAATCGACGCATAATTCTCGCTAAGTGAACGCGATTTCGTGCCGTTAAAATAATGGAGTCAACGCAAACGCGCGCGTCTTGATCGACAACGGTAACGTTTTCGATATTGGAATCTAAATCGGAAATAGTGGCGGCAATGGTGGCAAGTGCGCCGCGTTGATTTAAAATTTCAATCCGAATTTCGGTTGCAAAATCGCCCGTTGCGTCATGTCCCCACTGAACATCAAGCCAATTATTTTGTTTTTTCTTAATCAATGCGTGATTGTGGCAATCATGTTGATGCACCACAATGCCTTTGCCGGGATTGAAAAAACCAATAATCGCATCACCAGGAATAGGGCGGCAACATTTTGCCAATTTCACCACCATGCCCTCTGTGCCTTGAATCATCAAAGGACGGTTTTGTGTTGTGACACTGTCATTGAGTTTGACGTGCGTATTCACATCATCTTGAACCAACTGTTTTGCCACCAAAAAGGGCATTTTATTGCCAAGTCCGATATCTTCAAGCAAGTTTTCAAACGATTTCAATCCCATCAGTTTGAGTAGCGCAGTAATTTTTTCTGGGCTAATGTCATTTAACTGAACACTCATCGCCAGTAATTCATTTTCGAGTAAACGTCGCCCTAAACCAAGCGCTTCTTGTCCTTCAATATGTTTTAAACGATTACGAATAGCCGCTCTTGCTCTTGCCGTGACGACATAATTGAGCCATAAGGGATTAGGTCGAGTGTGCTCTGCGGTGATAATTTCCACCGTCATACCACTTTCAAGTTGCGTTTGCAGTGGAATGAGTTGTTTATCAATACGCGCTGACACGCATGCATTTCCTAAATCGGTATGCACTGCGTATGCAAAGTCAACCAACGTGGAGCCACGCGGTAATTTAATAATGGCGCCTTTAGGTGTAAAAACAAAGACTTCTTGCGGGAATAAATCGACTTTGAGATTGTCTATAAATTCTAAAGAATCGCCAGCACTTTTTTGGATTTCCAGTAAATCTTTTAGCCAATCATTGGCAAGGGCTTGGAAGTTTCGTGTTTTATCAGGATCGGACTTATAGAGCCAATGTGCAGCAATGCCAGATTCTGACATACGGTGCATTTCATGCGTTCGAATTTGAACTTCAATAGGGACGGCATAAGGACCAATTAAAACAGAATGCAGTGATTGGTAGCCATTTTCTTTTGGCAGGGCGATGTAATCTTTAAATCGCCCTGGAATAGGTTTGTATAAATTGTGCATGATGCCAAGTACGCGATAGCAAGCATCAACATCTTCGCAGTAAATCCGAAACGCATAAACGTCAAACACGTCAGCGAGTGGGATTTTCTTTTGCACCATTTTTTTATAGATGCTGTAAATATTTTTTTCGCGGCCTGCCACATCACAGGGAAAATCAACTTCTTGCAAGCGTGCACGAATCGTATTTTCAATCGTATCAATCATTTTTCGACGATTACCACGCGCTTTTTTAATGGCGCTACTTAATACGGCATGTCGATAAGGGTACATCGCTTCAAAACTTAACGATTCTAAGCGATGACGAATTGAATTCATGCCTAAGCGATTGGCAATTGGCGCATAAATATCTAAGGTTTCGCGTGCAATACGTCGTTTTTTAGGCGGCAGCATGACACCTAACGTTTCCATGTTATGCAAACGATCAGCGAGTTTTACAATAATCACGCGCAAATCTTTTGCCATCGCAAGAAACATTTTTCTAACGTTTTCCCCTTGTGTTTCGGCGTGCGATTTGTTGTCAATTTTTGACAGTTTCGTCACGCCATCAACGAGTTCAGCTACTTCGTTATTAAATTCAAGCGCTAGTTGTGATTTACTCACGCCTGTATCTTCAATCACGTCGTGGAGAATTGCGGCTGTAATGCCATCCGCATCCATGTGCATTTCAGCAAGGCTGGTGGCGACGGCAATGGGGTGGCAAATATACGGCTCACCACTTTTACGAAATTGTCCTACATGGGCGGCTGCACCAAATCGATAAGCGTGAATACACTGCGCCACTTGTTGCTGATCTAAGTAGCTTTCTAAAATGCTATTTAAACGAGCAAGATGCGCTGATTCAAGTGGATGAACGCTTTCTCTTAATGCAGTTGAGTTTGGCATAAGGACAAGTAAACTTAAAACAAAGGATTCACTGGCGGATGATGATCGTGAACATCCCCTACGCGATGCAGTGCATTCACATTCGCTTCTGTTACATGACCGGCTGCAATTTCACGCAACGCAACAACGGTATCTTTATCTTTGCCGCGAGGGACAAATTCAGTTGCACCATGACTTAATTGTCTTGCGCGGGTGCTAGCAAGTAAAACCAATTTAAATCGGTTTTCAAGGTTTTCTAAACAATCTTCAATCGTTACGCGAGCCATCTTTATATAGTTCCAAAAAGTTAAAGTGTAAAAAGTTATCTGTCTAAAATAGCGACAGCAGGCAAGGTTTTGCCTTCTAAAAATTCTAAAAACGCACCGCCTCCTGTTGAGGTGTACGATATTTGGTCATTAATGCCATATTTATCAATGGCTGCAAGTGTGTCGCCACCGCCAGCGATTGAAAAAGCGTCACTACCCGCAATGGCATAAGCCAGTGTTTGTGTGCCGTGTGCAAATTGATCAATTTCAAAAACACCGACGGGGCCATTCCAGACGATGGTCTTGGCTGATTTCAAAATGCTTGCATAATGTGCAGCGGTTTCGGGGCCAATATCTAAAATTAAATCATCTGCTTCAATATCGGCAACATCTTTAACAGTGGCCTCTGCAGTATCAGAAAATTCTTTTGCGCAGACGACATCCGTTGGAATAGGAATGTCTGAGCCAGCGGCTTTCGCGTTAGCAATAAGTTGCTTTGCTTCATCAATTAAATCAGGTTCATAAAGCGATTTTCCAACTGAAAATCCTGCCGCAGCAATAAACGTGTTGGCAATGCCACCACCGACAATCAATTGATTCACTTTTTGAGAAAGTGCTTGAAGGACAATTAATTTACTGGATACTTTTGAACCACCAACAATGGCGATAACCGGTTTTTCAGGTGTTCTTAAAGCGCGACCTAGTGCATCTAATTCAGCAGTTAATAAGGGTCCTGCGCAAGAAATAGGTGCGAATTTTGCGATGGCGTGCGTGGAGGCTTGTGCACGATGAGCGGTACCAAATGCGTCCATCACAAAAATATCACATAGCGCGGCCATTTTCTGACCCAATTCGTCACTGTCTTTTCCTTCGCCAATATTAAAGCGAACGTTTTCACATAAGACGACTTCACCGGCAGAAATAGTAATGCCTTCCAGCCAGTCTTTTTCTAAACGAACCGGTTTATTTAAAAGTGTTACCAAATGATCTGCAACGGGTTGCAGTGAATACTCTGGATTGTATTCTCCCTCAACTGGGCGGCCAATATGCGACATCAGCATGACTGCTGCGCCAGCATTTAGTGCATGTTGAATGGTGGGTAAACTTGCTTGAATACGAATATCACTGGCTACTTTACCATTTTTTACAGGGACATTTAAGTCTTCTCGAATTAAAACGCGTTTTCCCGCAAGGTCTAAATCTACCATACGCAAAATGGTCATAGGTTATTCTCCCTCTTTCCATTTAATAGAACAGCCAATACTGCTTAATTGTTCTTCTGGTCCATGGTTAGTTTGTGCTACTAATTTCATCGCTTCAAATAAATCACGTGGTGTATTGTCAGGTGTTATTTCACGGCGACTTGAATCAAGACGGCCACGATATTGCAATTCAAAATTGGCGTTATACCCGAAAAAGTCAGGTGTGCAAATAGCACCGTAAGCCTTAGCCACTTCTTGTGTTTCATCGATTAAATATGGGAAACTGAACTGCAATTCATCAGATAATTTTTTCATGTTCTCAAGCGAATCGTCAGGATAATTCGCTACGTCATTTGGCATAATGGCCACGCTGTTGATGCCGAGTGCTTTAAGTTCGTTGGTATCACGCACGATACGATCTTTGACCGCTTTGACATACGGACAATGATTGCAAATAAACATCACAAGCAAGCCTTTCTCGCCCATACAATCTTGCAAAGTCCAGTTTTTGCCATCGACACCAAGCAGTGTAAAATCAATTGCTGGTTTACCAAAATCACAAATCGGTGTTTCTAACGTCACCATAAATTTCACCTCGTTTATTTGAAATATTGAGATGATTATATAGTGTGGCGATGAGAAAATAACTATTAACCTTTGAATTTATGTTTCAAAGGATTGCAATAGCGCGCGGCTAGGGTAATGATATGCCATCGTTATTTATTTTTATTTTACTCAAATCATGAAGGAAAATCGTATGATTCAAACTATTAATTTAACCGTGACAGGTATGAAATGTGGCGGTTGTGAAACGAATATTGTAGGAAAACTAACGGCTTTAGCGGGTGTTGAAAGTGCGGTCGCTAATTTTAAAGAAAATGAAGTCAGCGTTGATTTTGACGCAGATCAAATTGATGTCGATGAGTTGGAAGAGGTGATTATTGCCGCTGGTTTTGGCGTCGAGTAACTGGCGATGACTGCGAATTCTCATGGTTCTCAAGAATTGCGTTTATCTATTTTAGGAATGCGGTGCGCTGGCTGTATTAGTGCTGTTGAGGGAGCATTAGGTTCTGTTTCTGGGGTGGAATCGGTGAGTGTGAATTTTGCCGATCATTCTGCCATAGTGAAAGGGAATCCTGATTTTGAAGCGCTGAAGAAATCGATTAAATCAGCGGGTTTTGATGCCGCCGTAATGGAAGGTTTTGAAGATCCACGTGAACAAGAAGCGCAAGAATTGGCGCGCTATAACTCGCTTATGTATAAAGCAAAAATAGCGGGTGGTTTTGGCGCATTTCTAATGATAGGGGAACATTTGGATTGGTTTCCGATGATGGGCATGGCGCATAGTCAAACTTTTTGGACAGTCATTGCTGTGTTGACGTTAATGATCATGGGATATTGCGGTGGGCATTTTTACACCGGCGCTTATCAGTCATTTCGACTGCGTCAATATAATATGGATACGTTGATTGCTTTAGGTACAGGCTCTGCGTGGTTTTACTCTTGCGTGATGATTAATTATTACATGACGTTTCCTGCGTTATCGCAGCATGCTTATTTTGAAGCAGCTGTGGTTATATTAGCGTTTATAAATTTAGGTAATGCGCTTGAAACGCAAGCGAGAGGCAAAACATCGGGCGCGATTCGTCAGTTACTGGGGTTGCAGCCACGCACCGCCCGCGTAGTGCGAGACGGTGTTGAAATGGATGTGCCTATTGAAGGGGTTGGACTAGGCGAAACTTTACGTGTGCGTCCGGGTGAGAAAATTCCCGTTGATGGCGTATTAGTTGAAGGGTATTCGAGTGTTGATGAATCGATGTTAACGGGTGAATCCATGCCGGTTGAGAAAACGGTAGGCGCACACGTTGCAGGTGGCACGATGAATCAAACGGGCAGTTTCTTATTTACGGCAACGCGTATTGGTCGTGATACCGCGCTTGCTCAAATTATTAAAAGTGTTCGATCAGCTCAAAATAGCAAACCTAAAATTGCGCGTTTAGCCGATCAAATTGCGAGTATTTTTGTTCCTGTTGTGGTTTTAATTTCAGGTGCAACTTTTTTGCTGTGGCTGATTTTTGGCGGTGAAGGGGCATTGAGTTATGCGTTTGTGTCATCGATGACTGTGCTGGTGATTGCGTGTCCTTGCGCATTAGGATTAGCGACGCCTATTTCGGTCATGGTGGCAGTAGGGCGTGCAGCGCAATCGGGAATTTTGATTCGCAAAGGTGAAGCGTTGCAAACGGCAGGAAAATTAAACTGTATTATTCTAGACAAAACCGGCACGGTGACACAAGGTAAGCCAAGTGTTGCAGAGATACTTGCTTTTGGCGATTTTGATGAAACGACAATTCTGCAACTGGCTGCAAGTTTAGAGTCTGGATCAGAGCATCCGCTTGCGGGCAGTATTTTAGAGGCGGCAAAAGCACAAGATTTGACGTTAACGCGTGTTAAGCAGTTTCAAGCCATTGCAGGGCGCGGCGTTAGCGGTCAAAGTAAAGAGCAGGCTTTACTGTTTGGAAATAAAACGCTCATGCTTGAGCGGCAAATTCCAGTAGATGACTATATTTGCGTATTGCAGGAGTTATCGCAATTAGGTCAAACGCCAATGTTCCTTGCTGTAGACGGTCAAATCGCAGGCATTATTTCTGTTTCTGATCCTATTAAAGCCGATTCCGCTGAAGCGGTTCGTGAATTAAAAAAATTAGGCGTTCGCTTAATTATGGTCACGGGCGATAACGACATCACAGCAAATGCGATTGCAAAACAGGCGGGAATTACCGAAGTGAAAGCACAGGTGTTGCCCGAGTATAAAGCGGCTGTTGTCAGTGAGTTGCAGCGCATTGGTTATTGTGTTGGTATGGTAGGTGATGGCATCAATGACGCGCCAGCGCTTGCACAAGCTGATGTCGGCATGGCAATTGGCGGTGGAACGGATGTGGCTATTGAAAGTGCTGATATTGTTATTTTGCAGGGTTCACTTTTAAAAGTGGCTGAAGCAATGAAGTTATCAAGTGCAACTTTGGTGAATATTAAACAAAATTTACTTGGCGCATTCTTCTACAACACCATTAGTATTCCTTTGGCAGCGGGTTTGTTTTATCCCTTGTTTGGGGTATTACTCAATCCGATGATTGCTGGTTTGGCCATGGCGATGTCTTCGGTGACGGTGGTATCAAATGCGAATCGTTTGCGTTGGATGAAATTTTAAATTTGGGAGTATGATTTAATGAAATGGCAAAATATAAATAAAATAAATGTCGGTTTGATGTTATGTGCTTTTGGATTTAATGTCTTTGCGGCGGATTTAACGCGAAGTGATATTGAGCAATCCCTCAAAAACGCTGATAGCGCTCATATTGCTGATTTGCGTCGCAAAGATTTTCGACGTTTAGATTTATCAAAGCTCGATTTTCGTCATGCCGATTTATGGGGCACAGATTTGCGAGATGTGAATTTAGATGAGAGTGATTTATCGAATTTGAATTTAGATTTAACGGTGATGACGCGTATTCATCTTGCCCGCGCAAATTTAGCAAATAGCAGTATATTTGGCGTAAGTATGATGGATGCCGATTTATCGGGTGCAAATTTATCAGGCAGTCGTTTTATTGCGAATTTGGAGCGAGCGAATTTAAATCATGCGAACTTAGCCAATGCAAATTGGGGGGTTGATATGAAAAACCAACCGATGGGGTTAATGCGTGTGACGCTTAATAGCGCCAATTTATCGTATGCAAATTTGACGAATGCGAATTTGAATAAAGGTTTGCTTAAACGTGTGGATTTAAGTCATGCAAATTTAACGAATGCGGATTTGAGTGGCGCTGATTTAACGTCGGCACGTTTTGATCATGCTAATTTTACAGGTGCAAATTTAAATGGCACGCGTTTTAGTGTGATGAAAGATAAAACTGTTTTTAACGGTGCGATCAATGTGAACAGCGCTATTTTTGAAGAGTAATATGCGAATTTCAAGACTTTACGTAAACGATACATTGCGAATCAATGAAACAATCAATTTAGATGACGATAACGCGCATTACGCTCGTAGCGTTCTGCGTTTAAAAAACGATGCACAAATTATTTTGTTTAACGGTCAAGGTGGCGAATTTCTAGGGCGCGTCGTTGAAGTGAGTCGAAAAAATGTACGCGTTGAATTGCAAAAATTTATTGATCGCTCCGTTGAATCGAATTTGAAAATACAGATTGGTTTGGGTATTTCGCGTGGTGATCGCATGGATTTTTCGGTGCAAAAAGCCGTTGAGTTGGGCGCGACAAAAATTACGCCATTGATAACAGAGCGTTGTGTTGTGCAATTTAAAGATGAAAAAAAATCGCAACGCTGGCAGCATTGGCAAAAAATCATACAGCACGCCTCAGAGCAAAGCGGTCGAACGGTTTTGCCTGAGTTC
>Ga0194045_1000663_pt1 | contig 11345 bp, 7 predicted proteins | sample JunL6211m_MetaG_FD_161686 | JGI IMG/M metagenome (GOLD analysis project Ga0194045, IMG submission 161686) | Anoxic zone freshwater microbial communities from boreal shield lake in IISD Experimental Lakes Area, Ontario, Canada - Jun2016-L626-11m | ecosystem: Environmental > Aquatic > Freshwater >...
AGTGACGCCATACGAGACTGCGCCAGTTCCTGAACCGCCACTGCTCGACAAAATGATGCCGGTGAAGATGTCGCCGGTCACTGTAGAAACATTGAGTGCTGCTTGTGTCTGACGAGCAATAGTCACAGTTGTGGCTATTGATGACTCCACCAAATAGTTCGTAGTCGCTGCGCGTGTTGCCGTCACCGTGCATGTTCCTGGTGTAGTTGCGCTCAGCAAGTTGCCACTCGAAATAGAACAGCCGGCAGTACCAGTTGATGTGACTACATAAGATAAAGCGCCACCACCAGAACCACCCGTGGCTGCCAGAGAAACGTCGGTGCCATATGTTCCCGAAGTAGATGTAAGTGTTAACGATGCCTGCGTGGCTTGAGTGATACGAAATGTTGCCGGAATAAATGTCAGTGCGTAATTCGCGTTACCCAAGCTGCCACCGGTTATGGAATAGGTATTTACATTCTCACCACTCGCACGGCTTAAAGCACCAGTTAATACGTCAGTGCTATACAACGAACCCGACGAAATTGAATACGTCAATGTGGGATCACTCGCACCATAGACCTTTGACAATCCTGTCGTTGGAGTAATGGTGAGTGCTCGTAACTGAACAGATGGGCTCAGCGACGTGGTGGAATTGGAATATGTAGATGTTGTTGGAGTGAATTGTGCAGAAAGCGCAGCAACTCCCACAGTGGTAGGTATCCAATCGCATGTTGCTGTCATCGTTGTAGCTGTGACCGAGCTACATCCAGAAATTGATACACCACCCACCATGAAGTTCACCGTGCCCGCCCGCGAGGTTGTGGCAGTAATGCGATCCACGGTCCCATAAGTTGGTGACGAAGCGGCTAAAGCCAACGACACCGTTGTTGATGCATAGCCAATAGAAAGTGTAAAACTTGAAGTTGATGCCGTGGCGCCGTTTGCGTCGGTAACCGTCACCGACACTGTGGATGTACCGGTAGCTGTCGGTGTTCCAGAAATCGTTCCCGTTGAAGTACTGAGACTCAACCCACTTACCAGAGTTCCCGTCAACGCATATGCGAGAGACGTACGACCACCAGAACCAGCTACGGCCAAAGAGAACGCGCTGTGGGCAGTGCCTGTAAGACCCGTCGTTGGAGTTGCTATGGAGAGCGCACTAGCAACGGTCAGTGCTACAGCAGTTGAAGTGACAGACTTCGAAATTCCCCCTACTACAGCATTCGTTATGGTGACGCTGTAATTTGCCGCATCATCAGCAGCAACAGGGTTCACCGAGTAGCTACTAGATGTTGCATTGGTAATAGCAACTGCATTTTTTAACCACTGATACGACAAAGTTCCACCGTCGCTGACAGATGCCGTGACAGAGAAAGTGACCGACTGGCCCACTGTTCGGTTGGCTGCCACTGGTTGTGATGAAATTGTTGGTGTAGCTGCTACAAGGTTTGTTGTTACTGATGCTTGTGAGCTTTCTGATGAGTCGTTGTAGTTCACACCAGCATCGCCAATGGCAGTCACCGTAATTTTGTAAGCAGTGTTGTTAGCAAGCGAGCCATATGTTGCCGTAGTGAGCGTTGTTGATGTTCCTGTCACGTTGGTCTTTGTTGCCAACACAGACGAACCTGCTGCGTTGTAAATTCTTACTGAGTACGACGATGCATTCGCAATGGCATCCCAGATCACATCAATTGATTTTTCGGTTGATGCCGTAGCCGTAGCAGTAACTGAAGATGGCGTGCTTAAAGTAACCGCGGGAGATAGTACTGATACTGCGGCTACTGAGTTGGTTGTGGTGTTATTACCAAGCGCGCCATATGTATTTAACCCCCAGCACTTCACCGTGGTGTCGTTGAGCACAGCACATGAGTGGACATTCCCAGGCGAGACTTGCAAAACCCCTGTCACATTGGGTACCGCAGTTGGCGTGAGAATGTTTGTTCCAGAACCCCCAGCTTGTCCATTGCCGTTATACCCCCAACACATCAGAGTTGCATCGGCTAGGAGTGCACATGGCGTATATATACCTACATCAATTGCCGTAACTGTCGACGTAAATCCCGTCACTGTCACTGGTGTTAAACGATAGTAGTCGGCACCAGAAGCTGCCATGACGCCAATGCCAAGTTGGCCGTTGTTGTTCAAACCCCAACACTTCACAACACTGCCAGCGGTTTGTATTGCACAAAGATTTCCCCAGCCAGGACCCCCAGAGATTTTAGAAACAGTAGAAAGACCAGTTGGTGCGGTTTTAGTACTTGTACTGTAAGTAGTTGATCCATTTCCTAATGCGCCATTGTTCCCCGCCCCCCAAGACCGCACCGTTCCATCTGTTAACAAGACACTCGATCCAAAAATTCCGGCGCTTACTTGCGTAGCTCCCATTGGCAGAGCTGGGTTGGGTGCAGTTGGTACTGATCGATCTGTTGTTGTACTGTCACCGAGCTGCTCGGTAACATTCCAACCCCAACACACCACCGATGCATCGGCCTTCAATGCACAAAAGTGACCGTACTTTCCCGAGATCTGAGTTGCTGTGGTGAGATTACTTACTTGAACGGGAGTATTCGCGTTAGTTGTTGCGCCGTTACCAAGTTGTCCCCAGCTTCCCCCTCCCCAGCACCAAATTGTCCCATCAGATTTCAATGCGCATGATGATGTATCCGCCGAAGCAACTTGCGTGGCGTTCGTCAGCCCCGTTACTTGAACTGGCCGACTTGCATTTGTTGTCGTGCCATTGCCAAGTTGGCCGACATTGTTCTTTCCCCAACACCACACCGATCTGTCAGCCTTCACCGCGCAGGTGAAATAGGTTCCGGTCGATACTTGTGTGAAGCCGGTCATTGCAGCAGCATTCGCTGGTTGCACATTCGCACCGCCCACCACAGCAATGATTGAGGCAAAGAAAATTGCGATGGCGGTAAAAAGGGATTTCCCACTGTTTGTGTATGGAGTACTCATATATAAGTACTCTATACATTTCTAGTGTACTTAATACATATATAAGGTGTGACGCATCAAACCGCGAGCGACCCTATTCCTGCGGTGGCTTACTTTGGGAAAACGCCTTTTCGACCTCACTAAAGGTGAGCGCATCCTCTTCTTCTGGCAAATACGACTGGTCTTTGTAGAAGCCCTTCGCTAAGCGCTTGAAGAAGATAAAAATGACGATGGTCCACAAATACATGGAACCGCCAGTTTTCATAATTGCACCGGCTAATTGCTGGTCGGTTTGAACCGTCAGTCCCCACACCCGAATAGGGATGTCGTAGTGCTTGTACACCGATCCTTCGGCAAAGGTGAGCCACGCGGCGGGGACTGTTGGAACTACCGACATGAGAAAGAGGTAAATCGTTTTTCCTGCGTAACTAATATGCAATTCTTTAGCGGGTCCGCAAACTGGTATCCACATGCACAATGCCGTGAACACCAAAAGAACGTGGAGGCTGTAGTGCAAAGGCCCATTTTCTGCGCTGCGATTCACCAACCCGGGGATATGGGTCACCATCACCACTCCATTGAAAAGCACACCAGCAACAATGGGTTTACTCAATCGCTGTACGAATCGATACGCCTTACCTTCACCAATGACTGCCCGAAAAAGCCACTCTGGTGTTGCGAGGAGCGCAAGTGGTGGTACAAAATACGACAGGATCATGTGCTGGAACATGTGCACTGAATATAAATATTCTTCACTGATGTCGTGAATTGGCCAGTCGGTCACTATCCATAAAAGTGCCATAGCAGTAACAAAAGCCAAGATATTTTTTCGTGAAACGACCTTCTCGCCCACTCCAGCTTGTGGACCAATCACTTTGATTGCGTAGATATAGGCGCCAATGAGAAATGAGACAAGAAGCCAAACTTCGGGGTGTGGCTGATAACGCCAGGGGTTGAGCAGTGGGTTGGCAGCTTCGGCAATCACGACGCCTCGGCTGTACTTGTTATGCCGCGAAGAATTTGAATGTGGCGAGTGCTATGCAATACACCATGACTGCTAAAAACAGTCCGGCATAAAAACAGAAGCTGAAAAGTTTGTTATCGAACTTCAAGTGCATGAAGTACGAAACAACAATGAAGAACTTCAAGCACATCAAGGTCAAGAGAACCGGCAAGAAAAAAGCGCCAAAATCAACGTAGTAGGTGGAAACTTCAAGCGCGGTCATTGCAGCCAGAATGATCGCTACGCGAATATAGCCGGCATTGCTCATGCCATGTTCGGCGTGATCGTCATGTGAGTGATCGTGTTCTGAGTGAGTTTCTGTTGCAACTGTCATAGTGGAACCTTCATTTGAGGGTGCGAGTTATGCCGGGATGAGATAGACGAGTGTGAAGATGATGATCCAGATGACGTCGACAAAGTGCCAATACAAACCAATGAGTTCTACAACTTCTGCTTTGTCGCCAGGGATGTCGCTGCGCTTAATGATGCCCACAAGTGACATGAGCATAATGATTCCTACCGTCACGTGAACACCGTGAAAGCCGGTGAGCGTGAAGAAGCTTGAACCAAAGAGGCTGGTGGTGAAGCCCAAGCCTTCGTTGTACATCGCTGTGAATTCATACACCTGGCCACCAACGAATGTTGCGCCAAGTAGTGCAGTGACCGTAAGCCACAAGGTGGTTCCGCGGTCATCACGCTTCTGTGCTGCAGAAACCGCGAGCACCATGGTGAGCGAACTCATGAGAAGTACAAAGCTGCTGACCGAGGTGAACGGAATATCGAACACGTTGCCAGGGCGCGGTCCAATAGAAACGCGTCCGCGGTAGAGCATGTAGGTACTGATGAGACCGCCGAACAATAAGCACTCTGAGCCCAAGAAGAGCCACATTGCTACCTTGTTGTTCGACAGACCCGTTGAGGTGATGTGTCCGTGTGTGCCGTGATCGGCTTCGTGAACTGCTACGTCAGACAAGTGGAGCCAACTCCTTCGTGCTTTCTCCCGATGCGGGAGGGTCGAAATCGGTTTCAGGTGCAGTTGATGGCTCTAGTGCCCAACCGAACATTGCCAATACCGTGAAGATGCCGCCAAGGATGGCAACTGGTATGGAGTAAATGACGCCAATCATGATGACGGGCAAACTTGCTGCAAGAACAATTGGCCAATACGACGGTGACGGCATATGAATGTGCTTGTCAGCATGCGCTTCTTGATCGGCGAGTATTTCTTCTGCAGTCGCGATTTGCTTGTATTCATGCGTTACCGGGTCTTGCTCATACTTGCGATGGAAGAACTCATCGAGGTGATGAACGGTAGGAATGACGTCGAAGTTATGTTCCTTTGGTGGACTGCTTGTCATCCACTCCAAGGTGCGTGCATCCCAAGGGTCGAGCGGAGCACGTTCCTTGCTACGTGATGTCTTCACAACGTTAATGAGGAAGAGCAAAATACCAAATGACAACACCAACGAACCGATTGATGCAATGCGGTTCCAGAACGCAAGGTTGAAGAAGCCTTCGCCAGCTCGAGCCTCGGTCCATTGGTACATACGACGTGGTTGACCTTGGAGGCCCAAAATGTGCATTGGCCCAAAGGTCATGTTCATACCAATAACCATGAACCAGAAGTTGACCTTGCCCAACTTTTCATTGAGGGTCTTGCCGAACATCTTGGGCCACCAGTAATAGAAACCAGAGAAGAGTCCGAATACTGCTCCACCGAAGAGGACGTAATGGAAGTGAGCAACGATGTAATACGTATCGGTTTGTTGCGTGTCAGATGGTGCAACAGAGTGAGTAACACCTGACAAACCACCAATGGTGAAAAGCACAATGAGACCGATTGCAAAATGCATTGCTGCAGTAAAGCGCAACTTGCCGCCCCACAAGGTGAGTGTCCAGTTCACAATTTTTACACCGGTGGGAATAGCAATGGCCATTGTGGAAATGGAGAACACTGCCACCGACACGGGGCCGAGTCCGGAAGCAAACATGTGGTGAGCCCACACACCCCAACCAACGAATCCGATAGCTGCTCCAGAGAACACAACAAATGGGTATCCGAAGAGAGGCTTCTTTGCAAAGACAGGAAGTACTTCAGAGATAATGCCGAAGCTCGGCAGAATTAAGATATATACCTCGGGGTGCCCGAAGATCCAGAACAAGTGCTGCCACAGAAGTGGGTCGGCACCGGCTGATACGTCGAAGAACGTCGCACCAAAGTTTCGTTGGAAACTTAAGAGGAAGAGCGCCACTGTAATAACAGGTACTGCGAACAACAAGAGGAACTGCACGACCAAGGTAAGCCATGTGAACACGGGCATTTTCATGAGGCTCATACCAGGAGCACGCATATTCAACACCGTCACGATGAGGTTGATTGCACCGGTCAACGATGCAATACCTGCGATTTGCAGACCAAGTGTCCAGAAGTCGATGCCGTGTGATGGCGAAAAGATTGGACCCGAGTTTGGTGCGTACATGAACCAACCACCGTCGGCTGCACCGCCGAGGAACCATGACAGGTTGATGAAAATACCGCCACCCAAAATGCACCAGAAACCAAAAGCATTCATGCGCGGGAAGGCAACGTCACGAGCACCAATTTGTAGTGGAACAAAGTAGTTCGCAAAGGCTGCAGCCATTGGCATCACGAAAAGGAACACCATCGTGGTGGCATGCATGGTGAACATTTGGTTGTACACACTTGCACTCAATACCTTGCCGTTTGGTGCAGCAAGTTGCATACGAATCATTACTGCTTCAATTCCTCCGAGAAGAAAGAAGAACATCGCCATGACGCCGTACATGATGCCAAGTTTTTTATGGTCGACGGTAAAGAGCCACGACTTCCAACCTGTTGTAGACACCGGACGGCGAAAGCCACCTTGTGCTTTTGTTGGGGTGACAGGAGCTGCGAGTGCAATGCCCCCTGTAGTTACTGGTTGTTCAATAATTGCCATATCAGCGTGCTCCGATCACTTCAGTGTGGAGAGGTAAGCCACAAGTTTGTCGATGTCGTCCTCTGTGAGTCCGAGATTCGGCATACCGCGGTATTTACCGTTGGTGGGTGTGAGTTTTGTTGGATCGGAATACATCGGCTTCATTGCCGGTGCGTTGCGTAGCCAACGACGTAGATCTGTTTGATTGAGGCATGCTTCGCTGACGCCAGCAAGATATTTCTTGCCCACTGTTTCGCTACTTGCACCCCAAACATCTGCGCGGCATTTCTGAGAAAGGAGATCCCACGAGGCGCCGGCAAAAGTGTTGCGCGACATGAGGTGGGTGAGGTTTGGTGCAGCGCCTGCCCAGACGTTTTCGTCTGGTGCAGCAATTGCTGGAGTGCCGTCGGCTTTCTTCAAGCCGTTCACTTGGTGGCAACGTACGCACTGGTTGAGGAAAACTCCTTCACCTTCCTTTGCCAAAGTTTTGTCGGCAGGTGATTTTGCATCGGTGAGTTGATTTGCTACCCAAGCAGCAAAGTCTTCTTTACTCAGCGCAACTGTTTCCATTCGCATGTTTGCATGCGAAAGGCCACAGAATTCGGTGCACTGACCAGCGTAAATTCCTGGCTTATCGGCATCGATGCGCAAAGTGTGCACTCGACCCGGCACAGCATCGCGCTTACCGTTCAGAGCGGGAATCCAATAGGAGTGAATCACGTCGCGACTTGTTTCGCGGAGCAAAACTTTTGTTCCAACGGGAATAATCATTTGACCAGAAGTAATGATTGGCTTAGTAATGCCAAGTTCTACTTGAGCGGGGTAGTCGTATTCCCACCACCACTGTTGGCCCGTTACGTTGACCACCATTTGAGTATCGCTGGTCTTTGCCAGTTCGAACACTGTGCGAAAGGTGAATACGCCAACGCCAGCCAAAATGAGAGCCGGCAAAATGGTCATACCAATTTCGAGAGCTGGCTTACCGTGCGTTTGCTCTGGCATTGCCTGACCACGGTCGCGGAACTTAATAACGCAATACACCACAACACACAAAACAATGACGCCAATGACGCCGGCTATTGCAAATACTGGCTCTTGCAAGTTGTCGATTGTTCTTGCGTTAGACCCTTTTGGCTGCCAGGTGTCTTGTGGTGCATTTTTTGCACAGCTCGCAAGAAATGCTGTCGCAGCAAGCCCACTGATTCCTGCAGTTATACGACGAATTTTTGTGCTCATGATTAAGGCACCATTATTTCTATTGATTGACCTTCAAGGCCAGGAACAGTAAGTGTGTACGGCTTGTCAGAGGCCATTGATGGTTTAGCAATTTTAAACGTGAGTGCTTGCTCGTGGCCTTTGCCAATCATTTGCGTGCAGTCAAGAACTTCTTCCACTACGCCAGTCTGCACCGCTTTTGTTCCGAGGTACGCAGTGAGCCGTGCTTCTTTGTTATCTTTATTGCGGAAAATGATGGTGGCATTATTTGATTTCGTCAAAGTAATGGTCTGCGTTGCTTTGTCTATGCCTAACTCATGAGCAATGAGTTTGCCATCGCGCAGTTCAACGGTTGCGTCAACGCTAGACCGCAAAGAAATTGTTCCTTGGGCTGTGCCGTCGAAATGGGCATTTTTTTCTTCACCACAATCTTTATGACTGAAGTGATCTTCAGCATTTGCTGCCACAAGATCTGCGCGCTTACCGTTGCTGGCCGCTGCAATGCCACTGGCTGCAACACCAACTGCGCTGATAACGCACACGCTTACCACCAAAGTCTTTTTTAGATTTGGCTTCAGAGCAAAAAGAGTTCCTACTAAAAGAACCACTGCGCCGGCCCCAATGAAAATGATTGCGCCAGCTTCTCGCTGCACTGCAAGCATCACGCGTGAGAACGACAGAATCACAACGCCTAAGCCAACGAGTGCAAGTACAGGAAACTCAATTGGCTGTAACAAGCGGCCACGAATGGATGCGTTATATGCATTGTCGCTGGAAGCACCTTCGCTCCATGACTGAACAAGCCACTCTACGCCTGCTGCTAAAAGTACAATGAGGCCGAGTAGAAAAACAATGGGGTGCGTGATCAGACCCACAACAATTCCAACGAAACCAACAGTGGCAATGAGCGGCCACAAACTTGCAGTAAGTTGCTCTGCGCCAGCTGGTGCATCGGTAGCGCCAACTGCAACATCGCCATCACGGTTAAAGAGTGTCAGCCCGGCAAGGAGAGCAGTTCCGGCGGCAATGAATAACAAAGTGACAGCGCCACCCATGGAGTTGTCGACCAATGCCACATAAATGACACTGACGGCAACAGCGAACCCTGTGAGCCCGAGAAAGAGTTTTGAACCTGGCGTAAACATCGTCGACCTATTTCTGCACGAAGACTACGAACCACACTGCGGTGTACGCCGCAGCGAGGAAATACCAATACAACGCATGTGCATTTAAAAGATCGGTGTTCGTTGCGCGACCACCAATGCTTTTAAAGAGAGATGCAACCGTGAACACAAGACCAGACACAACGAGCACCGTGAGCGTGCCGACAATTGCGTAGAACATTGACTGATATGCACCAGAAGCAACACCCACATTGAACTGCACGAAAATGGCGGCTTGAGCGTTGAGAATGGCAATTCCAAAAAGAAGCGTGAGACCAAGCGCAGCAACTACATGCTTCGAGTCGCCGCGGCGAGCCGCATACGCAGCCCACTGCACCATGACGCACACAACGATGAACGACAAGATGCCCACGTTGGTCACGACTTCTGGCATTTTGAGGTCGGCAGGTAGCCAATCTTTGATGTGGTAAACGCCGTCGGAAGACAGTCGTGTTGGAGCCGCAGCACGGAAGCGCAACCACAACGACAACATGCCACCGATGAGCATGGTTCCAGCTACTGCTGCAATGCCGGTGCTCATCATGAGCTGACGACGAGGTGCGGGGCGTGGCCCAGCGGGAAGTGCGTAGGTCATTTCTGTCCTCCTGCAGGCTTGATATCGAGAAGTGGTTCTGCACTTGCAACCGATGGAGTTGAGACAAAGTTGCTTGATGGTGCGGGTGACGACACCGACCACTCCAGGCTTTGTGCATCCCATGGATCATCGCCCGCTACTTCACCAGCAGTGAACGCGCGCAATGCAGTGAGAATAAAAAGAAGAACTGATACGGCAACAAGTGCATGGCCAGCTGCCGAAGCAATGTTCCACAATTCCTGAGGCCCACTATAAGAAAAACCATCAACAATATTTGCGGGTTGATTAGCAAAGCCGGCGATGTACATCGGCAATGCAGCAAGCACTGTTCCTAAAAACGCAAGTCCACTGATGCCGAGCACTGCTGACGATGGCAAAACACGGCCCCAAAGTTTTGGACCCCAATAGGAAATTGCTGCGAGCCCAATGAGCAGTGCGCCATAACCCACATAGATGAATTCGCCTTCTTCAAAAACTGTTCCGGCAAGTTGTGCTGGGCCAAAGAGTGAAACAAGGTGCCCCACCATGCCGGTGAGAATCATGCCAAGACCAAGAAGTGCTGGTGCCATTGCAGGAACCAAACGGGGCTTTCCTTGTGCAATACCCAGCAACGAAACACCCAACACCACAAGCACACCAAGAAGTGGCAAGGCGTTGAAGATGAGGAAAGGAATGAGTTCTTTTACTTTGTCGCTTGAACTGGTGTTGGTCCAGGTGAGTGCATGTTGCACTTGAGTTGCTCCACCAAGTGCAGCAACAGAAACAACGGCAATGCCGGTGAGAAGAACAGGGCGTAACACTTGGCGCTTACCGCTGACTACGGCTGCAATTTCTGCAAGCACACCTACACCCATGGCCACGTAAACGTACGTTTGTGGTTGGGTGAGCGACCAGCCCATCCAGTCGGAAATGCCTTTGTTGCCACCAAAGGCAACGCGGCCATAATGGTGATCAACGTAGAGATACACAAGTGTTCCGAGTAGTACCGGCAATGTCAGCACTAATGCAACTCCGCCCGTGAGTGCAGACCATGACGACATCGGTACGCGAAGAAGTGTCATGCCAGGGGCACGACTGGTGAGCACTGTGGTAACCACAGAAACTGCAGCGGCGAGTGCGCCAATAACAGCGAGCCCCATGCCGAGTAAAAACAGATCGACCATTTTGGCGTTTCCGCCACCAGGGCCACCATTTGCAATGGTGGAGCCAACTGCTAGCCCCATGCCAGCGAGCCACATCCAAAAACCGAACATTGCGCTTCGTGCAAAGGCAATCGTTTTTGCACCAACTTGAAGCGGCACCACTGCAATTGCAACACCAAGAAGGAGTGGCAACATCACGCCAAAGGAAAGCCCTACTCGGTAGAGAGAGAAAATTTGGACGATGGAATCTTTATTTAAAATTGAGTAACCCGTTGCGGTGATGCGCTCAACGCCAACAACTGCGCCAAGTGCCGCTGCAGCAATTGCAATGAGCAATGAGCAACCAATGAAGAGTCGGCCAATACG
>Ga0194045_1000666_pt1 | contig 11303 bp, 10 predicted proteins | sample JunL6211m_MetaG_FD_161686 | JGI IMG/M metagenome (GOLD analysis project Ga0194045, IMG submission 161686) | Anoxic zone freshwater microbial communities from boreal shield lake in IISD Experimental Lakes Area, Ontario, Canada - Jun2016-L626-11m | ecosystem: Environmental > Aquatic > Freshwater >...
GCCTTGCATCGCTTCCTGGCACGGCCGCTGAAATTTTGGATGACGACATTCGTGCCATCATCTGTTCAGACAAGGTGAACACCGAAGAATGGCTTGAGTGTCATCGCCAAGCGCATTCCATTGGTTTGCACTCAAACATCACCATCATGTTTGGCAGTGTTGAGCATCCTCGTTCATGGGCGAAACACATGGTTGTTACGCGCGAGCTGCAAAAGGAAACCGGTGGCTTCACCGAATTCATTCCGCTCCCGTTTGTTCACATGGCGTCGCCGATTTACTTGCAACGTAAGGCTCGTCGCGGACCAACATTCCGTGAAAACGTTCTGATGCACGCCATTGGTCGCATTTTCTACCATGGTCACATCGACAACGTGCAAGTCAGTTGGGTCAAGATCGGCACAGCAGGCGCAGCGCAATTGTTGCAAGCCGGCTGCAACGACCTTGGCGGAACATTGATGGATGAGAATATTTCTCGTGCTGCAGGTGCCAACCATGGTCAGATGATGACTGAAGGTCGCTTCGGTGAAATTGTGGCGCCGATGCGCCGCACATTGGTGCAGCGCAATACTGCCTATAAGTTTCTCAGCCCTACTGCAGGTGCGTAGCAACTGCTGCACGGGCGTGAGCGATATCAACTTGTAATTGATCTTTCAATTCATCGATACCGGCAAACTGACGTTCGCTACGCAAGAACGCAACGAACTGAACAACTGCTACTTCTCCATACAAGTCACCGCTGAAGTCCATGAGGTACGCCTCAAGCAATGAATGCTCGGCGTTCACATAAAACGTTGGACGACGACCCAGGTTGATGGCACACGGATGTTCACTGCCATCTGGTCGACGATAAATACCTGCATACACGCCGTCACTTGGCACGCACATGCCGTTTGGTATTTCAACATTCGCTGTGGGAAAACCAATGGTGCGACCGCGCTGGTCACCAGTCACCACTGTGCCGACCACTTCGTACGAGTGGCCGAGCATCTTTGCAGCTGTTGCAATTTCTCCACCCGCTAAGGCGCGACGGATAGCTGTAGAACTCACTGGTTCATCAATGTCATCTGCGCGAGCAATCAGAACAACGGGTTCGCACGCGAAGTCGTGCCTCTCGCCCATCTCACGCAACAACGTGACATTGCCTTGCCGCATGTGACCAAAGTGAAAATCCGAGCCAACAATCACAGTGCTGGCATGAAGACCATCAACAATGACACGTTGCACAAAATCAGAAGGAATTTCTTTTGATTGTTCGGGCGTAAACGACAAGACGACCACTGCGTCAACACCAGTAGATGCAAGAAGTTCCAATTTCTGTGCTGTGTTGGTCAATAAGCGTGGTGCTGCATCGGGACGCACAACGCTCGCAGGGTGACGGTCAAACGTAACCACGACACTTTTCGCACCAACTCGTGCTGCTTGCTCGCGAACCTGAGCAATCACTGCCTGGTGACCAAGATGTACACCGTCATATGCACCAATAGTGATGACCGTGCGCTCATCTGGCCATGGCCACGTGGAGAGATCAGTCACTACTTGCACAAGGAATAACGCTATCTCGCTTGAAAGACCACTGTGGGTTTCGCAATTCGTTCGCGCCACACTTCAAACACACCAACCAATTCACCGGCACTGTCAACAGCAGCCCACGGCCCATCACCTTCCCACGCAATTCGTGTGCGGCCAAAATGACAATCAACTACTTCAGAGTCATCTAGTACTTGTACGGCTAAATGTCGCACAGCCTCGCGAATTGGCAAAAGAGTCGGTTCAGCAATAGTGCTTGCTTCATCAACCGAAAACGGGCCGACTGAAAAACGACGCAAAGTACGAATATGTGCGCCACCACCAAGCGCTGTACCTAAGTCTGCGCCAAGAGAACGAATATAAGTTCCCGCGCCACTACGAACTGTTGCACGAATGACCATGGGGTTCTCCGTTGCTTCGACTTCGAAAGAATGAATTGTGATGGGACGCGCAGGACGTTCCACTTCAATTCCTTCTCGTGCCAGTTTGTGCAACCGCACACCGTCAACTTTCAACGCTGACACCATGGGAGGAACCTGCATAATCTCGCCTAGGAATTGTTCAGCAATAATTCGGCGCACTTCGTCCAAACTCGGCGGTGTCATTGCGTGAGTTGCAGTTACTGCACCCGAGTCATCTAATGAATCGGTCTCCACTCCAAAAACGATTTCACATGAATATGTCTTATCCATGTCGGCCATGAAACGAAATAGCCGAGTGGCGTTGCCAACGCCAATGACGAGCAGCCCAGTGGCATCAGGGTCAAGGGTGCCAGCATGGCCAATTCTTTTTTCACCAAGGTGGCCACGCAACTTGTACACCACGTCATGACTCGTGAGACCCGCTGGCTTATCAATAAGGACTAGCCCATGAGCCGTTGATGGCTTCTTTCGGGCCATGCGCTACTCGGAGTCGTCGTGTGACGAGATGGGAGACGTATCAGGTTGTTTGCGCAACAACTCTTCAATGCGTGCCGCACTACGAATTACTTCATCTGGTCGGAACGACAAGATCGGAGTTTTACGAGCATGCATTTGGCGGTTGATTGAAGCCTGCATGCGGGGTCGGAACTCGTTCAGAGCCTCAACCACTCCCTCGTCGCCTTCTTCGCCAAACATTGAATCGAAATACACAATCGCCCTGTTCATTTCAGGGTCCACATCAATAGCGGTGATTGTCACGAGATCGAGTCGCTCATCGTCAATGAGGGTGAGTTCATCAGCAATGACTTCACGCAACACCTCAGACAATCGGGCGGTACGGGGATACCCCTTTGAGGAGCCTCCCTTGGACTGACGTTTTCCCGGCCTTGGGCGCTGCTTTGACACGACCTATACGATAGGTGCTTCAATGAGTGACACCACGACGCCGCCCAATTCACGCACATCGTCAGTGCCCCCGTTTCGCTACTCTGCCCATCTCGCAGCAGAGCTTGAGGCTCGCTGGCAAGACGCATGGGAGCAGAACGGCACGTTTGAGGCACCAAACCCAGCTGGACCTCTTGGTGATCCGGCAAAAGTTGCTGGTCGAGAAAAACTTTTTATTCTCGACATGTTCCCGTACCCATCTGGTGCGGGTCTTCATGTGGGACATCCGCTTGGGTACATCGGAACAGATGTGTTTGCGCGATACAAACGAATGAAGGGCTTCAATGTTCTTCATGCTCTCGGATATGACAGTTTTGGACTTCCAGCTGAACAGCACGCCATCACCACCGGTATTCACCCGCGCGTAAATACCGAGTCAAACATTGTCAACATGCGACGTCAATTGCGTCGTCTTGGCCTTGGTCATGATCCACGTCGCAGCATCAGCACCACAGACGAAGAGTTCTACAAGTGGACACAATGGATTTTCTTGCAAATTCATGGCGCATGGTGTGATCCATCAACTGGTCGCGCACGTCGTATCGAAGAACTTGTTGACGAATTCGAATCAGGCGTGCGTGATACGCCGACCGGCGCATCGTGGTCATCACTTTCGTCGGGCGAGAAACACGACATCATCGATTCATACCGTCTTGTGTATTTGTCTGACGCTCCGGTGAACTGGTGTCCAGGTCTCGGAACCATCTTGGCTAACGAAGAAGTAACAGCTGAAGGCCGCAGTGATATTGGTAACTACCCCGTGTTCAAACGCAACATGCGTCAGTGGGTCATGCGCATCACTGCATATGCGGACAGATTGATCTCAGACCTTGACCGCCTTGACTGGCCAGAGCCAATCAAGTTGATGCAACGCAACTGGATCGGCCGTAGCGAAGGTGCACGCGTTCGGTTCGCAACATCTGGCGGCCCTGTCGAAGTATTTACAACTCGGCCAGACACATTATTCGGCGCAACATTTCTTGTGTTGTCTCCTGAACATCCACTTGTTGACACTGTGACAACTGCATCACAGAAATCTGCTGTTGCTGCATACCAAGCAGAGGCAGCAGCAAAACAAGACAACGAACGTCAAGACGATTCAAAACAAAAGACCGGTGTGTTCACAGGCGCAACTGCCACAAACCCAGTTTCAGGCAAAGACATCCCTATCTATATTGCCGATTACGTTTTGATGGGCTACGGAACTGGCGCCATCATGGCTGTTCCTGCTGGTGACCAACGCGACTTTGATTTTGCGCGCACCTACAACTTGCCCATCACTGCAATTCAGATGCCCCCCGTTGCATGGTTTGATCAGTTGGCAATTCCTTCGTCTGCAGATTGCTCAACATGGCCCAGCGCATTTGTTGGCGATGGCGTCTACATCAACTCTGAAAATGGTTCGCTCAGCCTGAATGGGCTCACGTCAATTAGCGAAGCAACCACCGTGATCAACGCTTGGCTAGCTGAAAACGCTTTTGGCGAGCCCACCATCACCTATCGCCTGCGCGATTGGTTGTTCTCGCGTCAACGCTATTGGGGCGAACCGTTTCCTATTGTCTACGACGAAGACGGACGCGCGCATGCAGTCCCTACTTCATCATTGCCTGTGCTGTTGCCAGAACTTGCAGACTTTAAACCAACTGCTCTTGACCCGAATGATGCCAACAGCGACCCCATTCCACCGCTCGCACGGGTCAAGGATTGGACCACAGTCACCCTTGACCTAGGTGACGGTATGCGCGAATATCGCCGCGAAGTCAACGTGATGCCGCAATGGGCAGGTTCCTGCTGGTATGAAATGCGTTACCTCGACCCCACTAATTCAGATGCCTTCATCAACCATGAAGTTGAGCGCTATTGGATGGGACCACAAGGCGACGGACACACAGGTGGTGCTGACTTGTATGTCGGCGGTGTTGAGCATGCCGTTTTGCATTTGTTGTACGCACGTTTCTGGCACAAGGTGTTGCACGACCTCGGACATGTGTCTAGTGAAGAGCCTTTCCATCGTTTGTTCAACCAGGGCTATATCCAGGCATATGCATACCGTGATGACCGTGGCCAAACAGTTCCAGCAGCAGAAGTAACTGAAACTGATGGCGTGTATTCATGGGAAGGCGAAACAGTTGCCCGCGAGTACGGCAAAATGGGTAAGAGCTTAAAAAACATCGTGACTCCTGACGAGATGTACGAAGAGTTCGGTGCAGACACTTTCCGCTTATACGAAATGGCAATGGGTCCCCTTGATGCCAGCCGTCCATGGAATACACGAGATGTTGTCGGTATGCAGCGCTTCCTGCAACGTTTATGGCGCAATGTCATTAATGAAGACACCGGCGACACTGTTGTCACCGAAGACGAAGCCCCGGAAGAACTCATGCGTCACCTACACCGCACAATTGCGGGTGTTGACGCAGACCTTCAACACCTTCGTTTCAACACCGCTATTGCCAAACTGATCGAGTTCAATAATGCACTGACCGGCCTCGTCAATTCAACCCGCGTTGCACCGCGGGAATTGGTCGAACCACTTGTGCAAATGCTGTCACCGTTATGCCCTCACCTTGCTGATGAATTGTGGTTCCGACTTGGCCATGACTCCACCGTCACCTATATCCCCTTCCCTATTGCTGACCCCGCACTTCTTGTAGAAGACAGCATTGAAGTTCCCGTGCAAGTAAACGGAAAAGTACGGGCACGCATCCAGATGTCGCCCACCGCAACAGAAGATGAACATCTAGCCGCCGCGATGGCACTCGATGCAATCATTGCCGCCCTTGATGGACGTACTCCACTGAAAACAATTGTGGTTCCGGGCCGAACTGTCAACATTGTTGTCAAGTAATCGGCAAGACTAAACACATGGCTGTTAGCAAAGTAGAGATGGCCGTGCCTGCCAAGAAAACCATCGCATTAGTGGCTCACGACAACATGAAAGATGAGTTGCTCGAGTGGGTGTCTGCCCACAAGGATGCACTCGCCCATCACACCCTTGTCGGAACCGGTACCACTGGTCGTCTCGTGAATGAACAGACTGGCCTTGCCGTAGAACGACTTCGTAGTGGACCCCTTGGTGGAGATCAACAAATTGGTGCTCGCATTTCTGAAGGCGAAGTTGACGTGCTGTTGTTCTTTTGGGACCCGCTAGAGCCGCAACCGCACGACCCTGATATCAAAGCCCTCTTGCGTATTGCGGTTGTCTGGAATATTCCAGTTGCATGCAATAGAGCATCTGCAGATTTCATCATGTCGTCTCCACATATGGACATTGCCTACGTTCGACGAGTCCCTTCACACGATCGGTAACTAGTGAAAGTCTTTTTTCAAATCTGGTGCATCACCTTTGGTCTTGCATTTATCTGGCCACAGGTGTGGCGTGCAGTTCGCCACGACACATCTCACGGCATTTCCCCCTTTGGTCTCATGCACGGCCTTGTGGGATCTTCCTTGTGGTTGACATACGGTCTCTTACAGGGTGATGTTGCAATCTGGTTCGCCAATGTTTCTTTCATCATTGCTCAATCAATAATCATTTCAGTTGTGTACCGCCACGGGAAAATTCCTCGCCATGTTCTCATTCGAGTCGGAGTGGCGCTCGCCGCCCTTGCATTGCTACTGACACAGATCTCTGCCACGCCAGTTGGCTTCGTAGCAATCGCCATTAGTGGAAGCTCAATAGTTCCACAACTCATACATGTCATCCGTACAGAAAACCTTCATGGCATCTCAATTTCGAGTTACCTGTTGACTATTGTCAACTGCTCATCGTGGTTGTTGTATGGCTTCTACGTACATGACCCCATGGTGTCGGCACAGAACTTCTTTGCAATTCCCATTTTTGTGTACATCACGGTGAAGGCATATCGGTGGCGCTCTGCCAATCCTGATTACGTAACGACTGCTATTTAATGCAAATATTTTACGACTGATGCAATAGCTGCAACTTCAGGTGCGCCACGTTCAAACATGATCAGGCGAGTCACGCCTTCAGCCACTAGCTCTTTATGGAATGGATGATCCGCATCTGCATACTCTGGCTCGAACCACGACCACACTGACGAATCAAAATCAGATCGGTTACCACTTGCCTCACGTGCAGCGGCAAACAAAGCAGCACGCTCTGGGTGATTGAACCGAGTATTCACTCCGTCAGTTGTTTGTCCTGCCCGAATCGCCAACGCCATGCTATTAACGCCAACAATGATTGGCGGTTGTTGCGCCGGACGTGGGAACCCTGCAAAACGCTCATCTCTGTTGTCGGCCCACATCGAACGCATGATGTTGACTACTTCAACCAGGCGATTATGACGATCCGCCATTTTCGGTAACAGTGAAATTCCGAGAGCGTCTTGTTCGGCGCTGAAATTGGTATTCGGCGCAGCCCCAGCACCTATTCCCAATATCAATCTGTTCTGCGAAATCTGTTGTATTGATGAAACGATGTTTGCTAATAAGCCTGGTTCACGATTCATCACGTTCGTTACCAACGTTCCCAGACCAATCGATTTTGTCGTTGTTGCCCACGCTGTCAGGCTTGTAAAACACTCCATCATGGAATCAGAATCAAATGCAGATCCAGAAAAATGATCAAGGTTCCACAGTGTGCCGAACCCAGCTTCTTCAGCAGCAATGCCGGCATCGCGCAATAACTGCCAAGGCGCTGAGCCCTGGTTTAACTGAAGGTCGATAATCATGGCACCCACCTCGGCGCTGTCATCGGCCAACGTTTGTACACTTCGTCCGCAATCCAAGCACTCTCGGGCTTGCTCCACAAGGCACGCAAACTTCCCTGCATCCAATGACGATGAATCAGTGTGTCGTACATGCCAGGCAAATCTCTCAGTTCAACTGAGGAGGGGTCCTTTGGTGTTACTGCAATCAGTGGGCGCCCGTTCCCTTCATGATCAATCGATGTCACATGATTGACACGAGACAATAGGTTGATCTCATCTATGCGAGGTGAATGTCCAACTTGCATAATTGCCGCCCACAATGATTCCTTCGTGATGTCTGCTGCTGTCACACCTGAAGGATGTGTGCCTTCAAGAATGGCAATCGCTCCGCGCACGGCAGCGTCACCAACTTGGCGCATGACCACGTCGTACGCCGCCAATTCTGGAGCAGTCTCAACAAATATTGGCGTGCCATCGTCTTCATAGCCAACAACCGATCCGTGGGGTGCGGTGACAAGTGCTTCTAACAACTTGATGACCCCCAATAAACGAAGGTTGTCAGTAATTGATCCGAACTCATCCATCGCAAATCCATGCATAGCAATGCGCATTCGTTGTGGTGATGCATCCCAATACAAGCCCGTCAAACGACCCTCAAGAGTTCCGAGATCACCAGATTCACCAGCTACCAACTCAGCAAGATCTGCAATAGTCGACCCCGTCCAACCTAGGTCCACAACGATGTGATGACCCGGTATAAGAACACCATGAGACTGCAAATACGTCAATAGACGGGTGCGTAATGTCTTGCTTGCAGACAGTACGGCATCGGCATTTACTAGGACAACGTCTCGAGCAGTCGCTGCATCAATTGGTTTTTCTCGATCTAAATCAGATGCCAGTGCACTACCTACGCGACGCTCCAAACGAGCGACAGTGAGAACTTCATCGTCTCCAACAAATCGACCCACATTCTCTCGCGTTATCTCTGTCAAACATGCACGCCACACAACCGACCGTGAAAATGCCGTGTACGTAGCATTGGGCAAACCCCAATCGTGAGACTTCAAGATATTCCATACGCGGTGTGCCAAGTACCCATCACGAGCTGCAAAATGAACACCAGCCACTGAACGTTGTTCAAGAACACTGCGAGCATCAATTACCTGGGCTGCCACAATCATGGCGATCAATCCCCCGCCGATCACTTCAGCGCTGTCCCAGCCTGTCTCATCCATCGCATTGCGATAACACGACTCAATACGCGAAAGCGCAAGTACTGCTGGAGACGTATTAATCATGTCTCGATGCGATCTGCGCATGGTGTCTCTCACGTGCGTAAATATTCCGAGCGACGCTGGCACATTTCCATCTGCATGTTCATCATCACCTACGTGGAGAACCGAATGAGTGGGCACATTCAACGCCGAAAGAACTACCGGCCATAACATGCCGTTGTGCTTCATGCCCCCGTGTTCGCAACTTACAAAAATGTCGGATGCACTAAGCCAGACGTACCCAGCAGCATGAGCCATATTCAATAAATGTTCAGCCGGCATGTAGTTATCACTCACTACGACCACTCGTAATCCTCGAGACCGCGCCGCTTCCGTGATTGCTACTCCAAATGGAACAGACTGCACCAGACGAATTTCAATGTCGCGTTCAAGTGCCATCACCATGTCACGATCAGCTCTCGTCAACTCCAATTGTTTTGTTAATTGATATCCAATTTCATCAAAGGTCACATCGCGATGTTCGTTAGCGCTTTCGATTCCTTGCCGGGCGAGAAGTTCAGATTCCACTCTGGCAACAGCAAATCCACGCCACGCCGTGCCTCGCGTTGCAACGAGCTCTTGCTCCATCACTGCAAATACGTGCGTGGGTTGGGCAACGGAACGCGTAATCAGCGTGTCAAAGAAATCAATGCTGAGAACAGATGCCAGCGAGTGCTCATCGAGGACTTGCTCGGCGGAGAGCTGCACGGTCATCTGCTAATAGTACGACGAAGTGCCCTGCCAACAGCGCGGATGCCATGAACTGGATGACGCACATTGTGCGCAATACGACGCACCATCGGCTGAAGTCTCATTATTTGACTAGCTATACGTTCAAGATTCAGGAGAGCATCCGAGCGATTGTTTCGAATCTCACCCAAGAGAACTTCAGTAGCCGCCACAACAGACAACTCGCCTTTGTTGACCCCATTCACTGGCGGTTCAGTTAACCATTTGTCCTGCAATTGCAATTTCACACTGCGATGCAATTCTTCGCCAATGATGATTGAGTTGCCCGACACTGCATCACTTTCGGGAGTGCGTGTGTGATAGTGCGCTAGGCGGTCTGGAATAAAATAAAACTCACCGGCAGTCACCGCCCGCAAGTTAAATTCCCAATCACCGAGCACTGGTAACGACGCGTCAAAATTCCCAACCGCGGCTAAAACTGTTCTGCGAAATACTGCAGCGATTGGCGGGAATGTATTTCCACCAATCATGCCCCGATACGTAAGCAGACCTTGTGACAACGGAAAGTCTTCATGAGAAACGGGCCATACTTTTCCACCGCGAAACGTTTCATAAATACGGGTCACGCCAGTCACTGCCGCAACAGCTGACGAAGAGCTGCGCAAAGCACGAATTGCCGTGTCTAAGAAACGTTCGTCCCATGAATCATCGTCATCGTGGATGACAAAGAATTCTGATTCAGAATCTAAAAGGCCTCGGTTTGATGCCTCTTCCATGCCGACTCGATCGGGCAAGTGAAGGACACGAATTGTGCCGCTTGGTGTGGCATTCATTGCGGTACGGACAACGCCATCCACTACAGATGATTCGCCTCCATTATTCACAATAACTAGTTCCCAGTCGGTGAAAGTTTGTACCTGCACGCTGGCAATAGCTCTCGCAAGCAGCACTGGACGTTCGTACGTCCTCATTACAACGGTAATCATTGTCATCTTGTGGAGCTGAGGGGAATTGAACCCCTGACCTCTTGCATGCCATGCAAGCGCTCTGCCAACTGAGCTACAGCCCCGTATCCGGAACTCATAACTCTACACACCGTTAGGCCCAGGGCGTTGGGACAATGTCCTTATACAGGCGCTCGATTTCGTAAAACCTACGCATTTCATCGATAAAAATATGTACGACGACATCGCCGTAATCAATCAATACCCATTGCTGTTCGCGGGTCCCTTCCGAGCGAAGCGGGCCTTTGCCCACTGCTTCGCGCACGTTGTTGAGCACTGAGTCGGTAATAGCACGAACAAGCCGTGGGTTTGAAGCACTGGTCACGATGAAGTATTCGGTGATTCCAACGACTGGACCCACAGGAATAACTATGGTGTTTTCGCCCTGCTTTTCATCAATCACTCTGGCAATAAAGACGGCCAATTCAAGTGAGTTGAGGTCAGCTGCCGCTGCATCTGAATTGGTGGTGTCGGTCACTTGGGCTCCGTTGTACTGGTGGTTGATGTGCTGGTCCCTGACCCTTGGCCAAGGAACGCAACAAAATCGTTACCTAAGACGATACGGAGGTTCACCCCAGAGATGACATCTTTGCTCTGAGAGAACTGAATAGGTCCGAGAAGAGTTGAATACGTTTCGGCTTCAGATTTTGCAAGCGAATCGTTGTAATACACAGTTGTCATCTCGGTCGCCACCTCTGAGGTCTGACGAATCAAAACGACATTTGCCCCCAAATACGCCAAACGAGTGACCACTTCCTTAGT
>Ga0194045_1000668_pt1 | contig 11300 bp, 6 predicted proteins | sample JunL6211m_MetaG_FD_161686 | JGI IMG/M metagenome (GOLD analysis project Ga0194045, IMG submission 161686) | Anoxic zone freshwater microbial communities from boreal shield lake in IISD Experimental Lakes Area, Ontario, Canada - Jun2016-L626-11m | ecosystem: Environmental > Aquatic > Freshwater >...
ATCGATACGTTGCGTTTCGAGGCATCCAACTCTATCGAGCAACGCCGGCTAATGAGCACGTGCCGATCCCTGTGGGATCGATCCTGTCCGGTCGACGCAACAATCCGCCTGACTTGAAAGCGGGAATCCGATCACTCGCGGTGTTTAGCCCCATTCACTATCAGGAGCTACCCGAATTGATGATGGACTACGTCTGTTCGCTAACGGGAAAGAGCCCCTCGACGACGGGTGCTGGTAGCGAAGGCGCACTGACCAAAGGGCCGTTCAACGCGCTCAACATGTGCTATGACTTGAACGCATCGATCGTCAGCATGATCCTGACCGGACTTGGAGGGTTCAGTACTGCGGCAGGTCACATTGGTCCGGAGATTGAAGTGGGGCACGACATTAGTATGTTTGTTCCAGAGATATGGTGCCGATTGCGACCGGAGGAACGTGAGCCGGAGTTCCTAAAACGAGAGGGATTACTCGAACGAATCGAAGATTTCTTGCATCAAGGTGTTTTGATTCCAGCAAGTCGATTGGGATACCGCATTACTTCGCGATTCGTGCGCCGGTACTTTGGTCGCGTCTTTGACAATCCAAGCAAAGTGTTTGACGACCGCATTCTTTGTCCGGAAAAGCAAGATCTGGATTCCTACGCGGATGGAATCCTACACATTGCAGAAGCACAGAAACGCGTTGCTGAGATTTATTTGAAGGATGGTAGTTTCGATATTGCGTGTCCACCCTTGCAAGCGATTCTTAAAATCATGGCAGAGGGATCCTGGAATGGCTTCGGCCTAAATTCGCCTGAGGTGCGAGAAATGTTTACTCGCGAAAATATGATGCAAAGCGAATGGTACAAAGCGAGACTCGTCGCCAAACAACGAGTCGACCAAAAAATCTGGCAGCGTCACGTAACCTATCTGACGGAATATTGCAGCAGACCAACCCATGCTGCGGTAACCAAACGTCTAGGGTTGCAGACGAAATTGTCGCATGCGAAATCGCAATTGGAATTGTGCAGCCAAGCGGAGTACTTAAACACCTTGGTCGGAGCGATCGGCGTGGATCCGGCCATTTATGATGTTTGACGTCCCGATCTCTCGCGTGACGCTTTAGGCAAACGGCAGATTGCAGTATCCCAACCCGAAGCGCAACGGCTTGTTGCTTTAATGAAGTCGTTATTGGGTAAGGGTGGTACGACGGACTTCCAAGTCCGTCGATGGGGAATTCGACGGACTAGGAAGTCCGTCTTACCTTTAAATCAACAGCCCGCTAGCGTCCGGTTGTAACTCCACACCGCCGATGAACACCCGTTTCGGGTGCAACTTTTTGTTTAACAAAAGAATATCCGCTCGTTTACCCGGTTCGAGGCTACCACATTCACTTGCGATCCCTACTCGTTCCGCAGGAGTAAGGCTAGCCATGCGAAAAATCTCGTACAACGGCGCTTTTGTCGCTCGAACCATAACGCGTACCATGCGGTCCATGCCGGCGGTACTGCTGGCTAAGCCATTTCCGTCGATGCTTCTACCGACTTGCCCATCGCTCAAGAACCATTCGCCATCGCGATTGTCGCCAAATCGATAGCGGCCCGGTGGCATATCAAGCGCCCGGCTGCTGTCCGTCACAAGACACAAACGACTTGCCCCCTTCATTCGAAATGCGAAATGCAGCAGTTCGTCGGAAAGATGGCATCCATCTGCGATCACCTCGGTACTCATTTCGATGTTCGCAAGAACAAATTGCTCCATGCTGGCTTGCATGGGCGTACCGCAGCGAGTTCGCAACGACACGACCGAACTCATGGCGCACCAGAAATGGTCGACATGTCTCATCCCATTTCGAAAGGCCTGATCCATTTCCGTCCAATTTGCATTCGAGTGCCCGCAAGTGATGAAACAGCCGTGTTTCCGAGCTGCTTTGTAAAATGCGTCCGCTCCGGGCAACTCTGCAGCGCATGTGGCAACACTCACGATTTTGGAATTGAAATAGCGATTGTATTCGGCGCGAGTTGGGTCGCGACGCCCATTCAGCCGATGGCAACCGACTTTATCAGGCGCAAAGAATGGACCATACAGATGTACACCGGCGATGCGTGCACCGTGCTGGGGAGTCCATTGCGTTTTAGCGATGGCTGTTGCTTGCAACATCGCTTCGATTTGTTCGGGAGTGCCCGTCGTTGTGGTTGGAAATATAGTGGTAGTGCCATGCTTTGCGTGGCATCGTATTGCAGTTCGCACGGCTTGGACGGTCCCATCCATAAAATCTGCTCCTTCGCCACCATGAACATGGATATCAACGAAGCCTGGCGCGACTATCCCACCACGAGCATCCACGACGATCGCATCTTTTGGTAGGGGAGCCTTTGATGCTCCCGCGTACTCAATCACACCGTTGCGAGCGATGACTAGAGCATCGTCGACCGTGCTGTTAGGCAAAACGAGCGTTCCATTTCGTATGGCAACGACCGGCGGATGAGCGTTTAGAGATTTCGACATTTTCTCTCTCTAACACTCGAGGATCGGTCGTTATCACCTACGTCTTTACCAGTCATCAAATCAGGTCTTTTTCTAACCCAATGTGCAACTCATAGACTAGTTTTCCACTCACTCGGCGAGGACGCCAACTGGTTTCGGTTAACAGCAACACGATCGCTGACCTTCATCATTGTACGAGTCTTGGCTTCGATCTGCAACGTAATGGCGGGCTGGAAATACGATTCATCCAAGTGAGCGTCCTATCGTTTCGAAACCTTGCGAGCTGCGAGGTCGTCATGAGACATCGATTTGTGATTGTCGAGACCCTCAATGCTCAGTACGCGACCGGCTTGTGCGAATTCGCTCTTGAGTTCGTATAGCCGAGTCATAACCGTGTGATCAATGAACGGAGCGTGTGCGCAGTCAATTACGATCTCACGGTCCGCCGGTAGTTTCATGATTTTCCTTCTTAAAATCAACCAATTCGAAAAGACTGCGGACGACTCAAGATGGAGGAATATTTTGTTCTCTGTCTCTTCGACGACCGACGGAATCCGAAAAAAGTGGAGCGGATTTACCCCGAGACACAATTGCACCAAGATCTTAACCAGAATCCCGATTCCAACTCCAATCAAGAGGTCGGTCATAAGCACTCCAATAATTGTGCTTAAGAAAATCAGCAACTGCTCTTTTCCGATGTGCCACATGTGGAGGAACTCTCTGTAGTGAGCTAAGCGACAGCCAGCATAGATAAGCATCGCGGCCAATGCAGTTACTGGGATCAAGTTCAGAACCGTCGGCAAAACAATGATGCTGATCAATAATAAAAAGCCATGATAAAAATTGGACCAACGAGTCCTTGCACCGAAGTCCTTGTTCGCCGAGCTCCGCACGATCTCAGAGATCATCGGCAGTCCCCCGATGCATGCCACGGCGGTATTTGCGATTCCAACGGCGAGTAGATCTCGATTCAAATCGCTTTTGCGTTTCCAAGGGTCCAACACATCGACGGCTTTCGCACTCAAAAGCGATTCGAGCGATCCGACGAGCGTGAACATCAAGACCCAGGTCCAAAACGTGCGAGTCCCAATGTTCTTGAAATCTGGATAAATAAAAGCAGCAGGCAGTTTGGCTGGACTGTCGGGGACCTTGACCAGGAGCGACTTCACCACTTGAGGTTCGGCGTGCCCTTCATGCTCAATGTCGTAGGTTCGGCTGTTCTTATCGAAATCCTTGAATAGAAACATCGCGACCGGAATGGCGATGATCAATATAATCAATTGCGGCGGAATCGTTTTGCAGATTGCAATTCGCTTTTTGAGGTGGGGATAAGCGAACAAGATGGCCAAGCTTGCAAAGCCGATTAAGGCAACTTGCCATGCAAAATGGTACGCGTGAATGGGCAGATCGAGATACGCTTCATATGCTTCGAGAGCACCGTTTGGTTTAAGACCCAGGAGTGGATAAAGCGACTTGCCGATAATGATTAAACCGATCGCAGCCAGCAGGCCATGAATAACAGCGGAAGGGAATAAGTCAGCCAACGCACCAGCCTTCAAGAGTCCGAAAACGACTTGAATGATTCCCGCTACGACAGCCACAGCCGCAACGCTCGGCAAATACTGCATGTAGATCGCCGCATCACCGTTATCTTTCTCTACACCCGCCATGACCGCGAATTCGGATGCACAGCCGAGAACGATAGCGATCATGCCCGCCGCAGGCCCTTTGATGGTTAGTTCGGAATTGCTGAGGAATCCGCAAATGATTCCGCCAAGAATTGCAGTGAAAACCCCATTGATCGCGGGGAAGCCGCTTGCGCCCGCAATTCCAAGGCAAAGTGGCAACGCAATTAGGAAGACGAGTAGTCCCGATACCAAATCGAACTTCATGTACTTTCGGAAACCCGCAAAGTCGCCACGCGGTGTTTCGTTACTGTCCGTCATCGATTCAGGATCACTCATTGCTCATGGAACCTATTCAAGGATTTATGCGAAGACTTGCTTTGACTTAAATTTAGTCCTCTTCGACCAAACACGCGAACCCAAGCAAATACAGTACCGAGTCTAGACTGTCGATTGAGAAGTCGTAAAACGCTTGGTCTGTCGATATCAGGATGTAATGTAAACGCATGTTCGACGTTTGGAAAACGCCAAACTGCGTTCGATACGCAATCACTCCAACGACCGCGATGTGCAAAAAAGTGCAGTGGGTGTGCAGAACCTTGCAAGGCAATCCTGTTTGAACGATGAAGCGAGAAAGTGAAATCGAAATCGTCCGGAAAGGCGGCCAAGAAAACGAAGTGATTTCTCAGAAATATGAGTCGTACCAAGAGCAACGCAAGATTTGGCACACCCATTGCTGTGTCCCGTAACAATCGCTGCTGCAGGAGCATCGAAAGGTAGTTGCAATGCGAACTTACCCCGAAAGTTGCTATGGAATCGGACAATAGATTGATGTTGATTGCGGGCTTGTCCCTGATTGCGGGGATGCTAGGCGCGTTAGTTCTGCCAACCAACCGTAGCAGAATAGCCTTCAATCTATCCGCTCAATTTGTCGCGTGCGTTTGCGTGCTGTTCTGCACGATTCCGATCCTTTTTGGGAGCGCGTCTCAGCAAGGGTACATGACGTGGTCATATCCGGTCGAACGAATCGATTTGAGCTTAGACCCGCTCGGTTCATTCTTCCTGACCTTCTCGCTGCCGATGACATTTCTTGGCTCGGTCTATGCAGTCGGTTACTTAGAGCATGACATTAAGAGTACACGTCATGTTGGGACGCACTTTGCATTGCTTACGCTAGTTCAGTTTTCCTATATCATTGTCTACACGGTGCAGAACGCCTTTGCATTTCTGGTGGGCTGGGAATTTGCAGCGATCGGAGCTTGGCTGTTGGTAATCTGGTATCACCGCAATCAGAAAATTCGTTTTGCCGGCTTCAACTACTTGGTGTCAACGCACTTTAGTCTATTGTTTTTGGTTGCGGCCGTTGTAATTATGCACGGTGCAACAAACAGTTTTCAGTTTTCCGACTTTAAAGAATTCCTGTCGACATCGAGCGTAGCGAGAAACATAACATTCGTTTTGTTGATGACATCTTTTGGCTTGAAGTCAGCCTTTTTTCCATTTCATTCGTGGCTTCCGCGAGCGCACTCGGCGGCCCCGGCTCACGTCTCGGCATTGATGTCAGGTGTGATTCACAAGGCTGGATTGTTCGGCATGTTCAAGGTGATCTCGTTGGTACAGACTCCGGAACTTTGGATGGGTTGGTACTTGATCATTGTTTCGTGTGTGTCCGCATTCATGGGTGTGCTTTACACAATTTCGCAACGGGACATCAAGCGGTTGCTCGGCTATTCTTCCACAGAGAACGTAGGGATCGCAGGGATCGGAATCGGAGTTGGTTGCCTAGGTTTGGCCATGAAATATCCGAGTCTTGTCGCGCTTGGGTTTGGAGGCGCGTTTCTGCACATTTTTAACCACGCTTTGTTTAAGTGCTTGTTGTTTTACGGTGCGGGCAGCATTTACCGTTTCACGCATTCGATCGACCTCGAAAAACTCGGTGGTTTGCATGCACGCATGCGTTGGACGACGCCGCTTTTTTTGATCGGTAGTTTCGCAGGCTCGGCACTACCGCCTTTCAATGGATTTGTTAGCGAATTCATCATCTATTGTGGATTGCTGCAACCGGTTGCTGAATTGGGTATGGGGCGAGTCGTATTCTTGTTGGTGGTCGCGTTGCTCGCGCTCGTTGGTGGGCTTGCGGCACTTTCCGCAGCTAGGTCATTTGGCCTGATTTTCCTTGGTGTTGCGAGAGATCCGAGTTGCGTTCATCCCGAGTCCAAAGAGCATCCGTTAATGATCATTCCGATGGTGATTCATCTGGTTGGGATTCTGCTGATCGGGATCTTCCCTGCGCTTGGCGTTTATCTGGTAACGCAGCCGACGACTTTGATGCTAAAGCTATCTTCGTCGCCCGACGCAGTCTTGAGTGAGTTTGTTCCGATGTCGCTTATGAACTCTTTGACGTTCGTTTCGGTGATTCTGATTTCCGTTTTTGCGTTGATCATGGTCGTTCGGTTTTCGGTCCTGCCAACATGCAATCGGCGGCATGTGACATGGGGCTGTGGGTACACGGCTCCGAATTCAAGAATGCAGTATTCGGGTTCTTCTTTTTCAGATCCGATGGTAAAGATTTTTGGAGATTTGCTTCGATTTATCACACGTGAAGAATTGCCGGTAGGAGTTTTTCCAGAGGATGGCAAGTACGAGACGCATTGCATTGATACGGTCGAGCGGAAGATTTTTTCGCTTCTTGCTGGGGTTGAGAAGGTCGCCGACAAAGCGATGCGTAAGCTACCCGAAGTTAGCGAGTTCTCATTTGCGATCGGGTTGATAGCGTTGATACTGCTTGTCTGTTTGGTAACGCTTCAATAGTCCACATTATTCCCTATCGATAAGTTGGCTTAGCCTTCGCTCAGCTCCCATTGCCGAAAACGATTTTTATGCTTCAACTATTTTTGCTAATTATCCACATCGCTGTGATTTTTGTTGGCCCCATTTTCATGATTGGGATCATCAATCGCGTGAAATCGTTGTGGTCCGGTCGTCGTGGGCCACGTTTGAACCAAAGCTATTTCGAGTTGTTGAGGCTGCTCCGCAAGACTCCTGTGTACAGTCAGGTTACAAGCTGGATCTTTCCGATGGCACCGACCATTGTTCTGGCAACGACCATCACTGCAAGTCTTTTAGCGCCGATTGTGGCGGGTTATGCTCCCATCAAATTCCCCATGGACTTCGTTGCCTTTGTTTACATTCTGGGGTTGGGTAAGCTCATGATGATGTTAGGTGCTCTTGATACCGGTAGTGCGTTTGAAGGTATGGGAGCAAGTCGGGAGGCAACGTATTCTGGCCTCGCCGAGCCAGTTTTCCTTTTGGGGCTGGGAACGCTCGCGTGGGCGAGCAACGCAACGACCTTTCAAGACTTGGTTGCTCCATCCAACGTTCCTTTGCTCGATCTTGGTTTGCGAATCACCATAAGTCTCGCCTTTTTTGCAATTCTGATGATCGAGGCGTCGCGAGTGCCGGCGGACGATCCCACCACGCATTTGGAGCTAACCATGGTGCACGAAGTCATGATTCTCGACCATAGTGGTCCAGAGCTTGCGATGGTGCAGTATGCGTCCGCCATGAAACTGACGATGCTTGCTGGCATTATCGCATCGATCCTAAATCCTATCGTTTCCGGTGACAACGTATTTTTAACCATCGTATCGGCATTGTTGTCCATTTTACTGATGGTGGTTATTGCTATCAGCATTGGAATGATCGAGTCATTGATCGCGAGGTTGCGATTTGTCACGCTCCCTTTATATGTGCTTGCAGCGTTTGTGGCGGTGGTTCTCTCGCTCGTCATTGTCACTGCAAATCGAGAGTATTTCTAAATGAATGAACTGTTTTTAGCATTTGCGGCGGCGTTCATCGTGCCTCTGCTCTTTCAGTCTTGGCGCATCGCAATCGCTGGATTGGCGGTCCAGGGAATATTGTTATCGATACTTCCAGCGGCGCACGTTCATGAGTGGACACCGCAAGTTGTTTTTGAGTGCATTACGCTGTTTGTATTTCGCGGGATCCTGACTCCTTGGTTGATCGTAACGCGACTGAGTCCGGATCTGCGAGTGGAGCGATTATCGTTAATCGGAACAAATCTATTTCAATGGGCCTGCGCGGCGATCTTAATTACGTCGGGTTATTTACTAGCCAACGCAATTTCACCCAACAATGCACAAGAGTCTATTCAATTTGGAACGGCTGTCGGCTGTATCCTTATTGGTATGCTCATTCTTTCGAATCGGTCCAACCGTTTGGGGCAAGCCGTTGGTCTCCTAACGATCGAGAGCGGCATGGCTTTGGTTGAATTGCTGTCACCACACGCAATGCCGTTTCCTGCGAGTATCGGTGTTGCCGCTGTCTATTTGTTTTTAATCTTGACGATACTAACCTATTTGCAAAAGAGACCCGATAAGATGGCCACAGTGAGTCCAGCAGGAAATGGGAGAAACGTATGATAGCGTTATTTTGCGCAATCATTCCGTTTGGAGCGGCGATGCTCATTTATGGATCCGTTGTGCGAGGCAAAGCGGCAACAGGATTGCTTTTAGGAGCAGCTTTTTTGGATGTGCTGCTAGCCATGTTCATTGCGCTGCAACGAGAGCCTGGGACTACGGATTTTTTGCTCGGGAAGTACTTCTTGATCGACGCCAGTTCTGTACTTTTCTTGACCCTGATCACCGTCCTCTTTTTTGGCATTTCGATCTATGCCGGCCACCGATTCCTATTTGTCGAGAGGGACAACGTCGAAGCGCCTGAACACTTCTGTTCCAATGCACTGCTTTTCTTCTCGATGAGTGTGATGGCGGTATTGAGCAATCACTTGATTGGAATGTGGGTCTTCCTAGAACTGGGAACTTTTGCAATTGCTCCCTTGATATTTTGGGGAAGAGGTTCGATCGCGTTGGATGCATCTTGGAAATACCTAATGTTTTCCGTGGTTGGCCTTGGCTTCAATTTTGTCGGACTCATGTGCTTGGCTCGTGCAATGGGTGGGGCTCACGGTGAACACGAGCTTTCATTCTTCATCGATGCGCTTCGAGAGGTTCCCACACTTGGCGAGACAATGTGGTGGAAGCTTGGCATGGCATTGATGGTTTTTGGATTAGGTACGAAAATGGGACTTGCTCCAATGTACAGTTGGTGCCCAGATGCCTACGACGAAGCGTCACCCTCCGTGACGGCCCTGTTGGCATGTGTTCAATTCAATTGCGTGGTTCTCGCTTTGTTTCGCGAGATTGGATTGTTACGATCGTTTGATCCAACGTTGATCAGCGAAGAATTGATCATCATGGGTCTTGCCTCTCTCATCGTGGCTGCGGGGCACATCATCTTTGCAACGAACTACAAACGGCTTATCGCCTACGCATCGATCAACCATGCGGGAACGATCGCGATCGGACTAGCCGTGGCAATCAACATGAACGCAGCCTATGGAGTGGTGTTGTACGTGGTCAGTAACGCCTTCGTAAAAGCAGTTCTTTTTATGACCTGTGGCAACATCACGGCTCAATTTCAAACCAAGGAAATCTCCGCCCTAAAAGGTATGGTTCGCGTGATGCCTTTCAGCGGTTGGGTATTCATGGTTGGCGTTTTTGCACTTTTGGGTTTTGCCCCGTTCGGTAGCTTTATCGGCGAGGTGATTATGCTTAGCAATATGACGAGCGCAAGCTATCTAGTCGTTTTTTTCGCGATCTGCGTTGTTCTTACGCTCATTCTGCTGGCTTGCGGCAGACTGCTTTTCCCAATGATTTGGGGAGACGCAGAGGACGAGGGTGTACGATACGACGATCCGTTGGGGTCCAATGTCGCGAGCATCCTGTTCATTGTGATTCTGGTTTCGCTTGGAATCTACTCCCCCGCCCCTGTGAGCGACTTGTTCAAAGAAGTCGCTACATCCTTGGTTGGACGTTAGGCAGACAACGAAAATGAGATCCAAACCGATCCCAGAAGCTAATGTAAGAATTGGAGAAATGACGAAATGTCCACAACACAAGTACTGCTAACTCCCCTCGATCAAATATCGAAGACGGACCTCGGATCATTTCGAGCGAAGGTTCTCAGTTGCATCCATAGCGGAGATCGATTGATCAGCATGTTTGGTACGCCATCCAGTGGGCTACCTACGAACAGTCCGACATTGCATGCCGTGTTTGTGTCTAAGACCCAGGGGATTATTCATTTCTGCGGGCGGCCAACAGCAGACGAAGCATTCCCCTCGTTAACAGCCGAGTTTCCGGAATTTCATTGCTTTGAACGCGAGATCTTTGAGCAATTTGCAATGGAGATGGAGGGGCATCCATGGCTCAAACCGATTCGGTTTGAAGGGAAAAATTTGAAACGGATGAACGATTATCCGTTTTACAAGTTGGAGGGCAAAGAGATCCACGAAGTTGGCGTTGGGCCCATCCATGCTGGTGTCATTGAGCCGGGCCATTTTCGGTTCATGTGCTATGGCGAAAAGGTTTTTCACTTAGAAATTCATTTGGGATACCAACACCGAGGCGCTGAAGCGATGCTTCGCAAAGCGTCACCTCGCCGGATTCCTCCAATCGTTGAGAGCATAGCAGGTGATTCGGCGGTAGGCTATACATTGGGTTTTTGTCGTGCTTGGGAAGCACTTTGCGGGCTTGAAGTTCAGCAAGACATCGAAGTCATTCGAGGGATTGCGCTGGAATTAGAACGCGTTGCCATGCATTTGGTCGGTTTGTCTGGACTTGCAACCGACGTGGCGTTCCTGCCCGGTAGTTCAACCTATGGCCGATTGCGAACCTCTGCGATCAATCTGTCGATGCGGCAATGCGGTAGCCGATTCGGACGGAGTTGGTTCCGGCCTGGAGAGCTGAGATTTCCGATGAAACAATCCCATCGAGATGACATTCGAAAAACAGTTCAGCAAGTGCAAACCGATATCCGTTTCATCAACAAGCTCTTCCAAAATTCAAAAACCGTTCAACATCGACTCAAAACGACAGGTACGGTTCCAACTGAATTGGCGAGGGAGATTGGATTGGTGGGGATGTCTGGGCGCGCTTCAGGCCTTTCGTGCGATATTCGAAACGAATTGCGGGGAGGTGCCTACAAGGCTCATCCAATTCCGCTTGTCGTCGAGTCCTCTGGCGACTGTTGGGCGCGAGGACTGATTCGCATTCATGAGATAGATGAATCGTTGAAGTGGATCGCAGAAGCCATCGACGGGCTCGGGGACGTTGAGTCCGAGTCGCCA
>Ga0194045_1000670_pt1 | contig 11275 bp, 9 predicted proteins | sample JunL6211m_MetaG_FD_161686 | JGI IMG/M metagenome (GOLD analysis project Ga0194045, IMG submission 161686) | Anoxic zone freshwater microbial communities from boreal shield lake in IISD Experimental Lakes Area, Ontario, Canada - Jun2016-L626-11m | ecosystem: Environmental > Aquatic > Freshwater >...
CTTACGAGGCGAGTAATCGGTTGGGACAAGAAAGCGAACGTCATTACCGCTACCACGACCCGCCGGAAGATTTGGATGCGAATCGCGATACTTTTTCATGAACTCGGGAAACTCGCTCCTGAATCCTTTCCAAGACTCGTCGGAGGATGCTTTATCTTTATGGGCTAACAGATAGATAAAGGCACTATTGTCCGTCGCAGTCCAGAACTTGATGGTTTGCATCCCATGCTTGGTGAAGATTTCTTTTTCGCCTGAACCAAACCGATCTACGGTATGCGGCACGCGTTCGGGCCCATCGTTGTATTGCCGTAATTCCCAAAGTCGCGCGGGGGCATCCGAGTTTTTGTTGACGGGCTCGTCGATGGCAGAGAAATCCGTCTCTCGCATGAGGATAGCGCTAGGAGCTTTGGCCAAGATCTTGCCCTTTTCCTCGGATTTGGCTGCAACCGCTTTCCACTCAGGGTCCGCGATGAAGGCTTTCCAAGACGCATCTTTGGCAGCTTCGTCTTTGTGGGCGATAATGTAGATGAGCATATTGTCTTTATCATCGTCGCTCTTCGCTGCCCCATCGATCACATTCCAGTAGATGATGTTCTCCATGCCATGCTTTTCAAATAGCTTCATCGTATGATCGCGAAACCGAGCATGTAGATCCGGTAGCTTGCCTGGATTCGTGGTGTAGAAACGCAGTTCGTATAGCTTGCCATCTTTCTTTGCAGTCGGCTGTTGGGCTGTTGCATTCGAAAAAAGAGTTGCACATACTGCAACGAGAAGAGTGACTTTAAACAGAGTCTGCATGGTTGGCACCTGAACGGCGGGGTTGAAGTTGCATTGGAAAGGCCATGTTTTGACATGTCTGTCCAGTGTACTGCAAGACTCCACGAAAAGGAAACTGGCATCAACCACAGAAACACGCATTTACTTGAAGGCAATCCCGATGCGACCATCGAACCAACAATTTTTCGTCTTTCTGGCTTCGCTAGTGAGCCTAACTGCAAGCTTGCGGGCACAGCCAGTTCGCGACGTGCAGGAGAGTTACTTCAACCAAAAAGTTGCAGACTCCAATCCGCTACGCACAGAGCAAGCTCGCGAGTTGGATGCGTACATCAAAAGCATGGCGGTAGATACAACGCGCTTTGCAGACCTTTTCCAACCGAACTTCGCGTCTTCTCAAGCCTTTGAACAATCTGCCATGCCGCTTCGCAAGGCATTCTGCGAATCCATAGGTTACCCACCTCCCGGTCAGCGACCGAAAGAGTCGGCCACCTTCACGCAAATGGGTGAAGACCAGCTTGGAATTTACTATCGAGCCATGATTCCGGTGCTGCCTGGCGTGCATTCCGAGGGGATTTACATTGTTCCAAAGTCGCTTCGCGGCAAGGCGCCGTTGATGATATCGATGCATGGTGGGGGTGGATCTCCAGAAGTTGCGCTTTTCAATGGTGGAGCCAACTATCACGACATGGTTCGGGGTGCGGTGAAGCGTGGATACGTCGTCTATGCGCCTCAGCACTTGTTCCGGGCCGAGGAGTACCCTCAAGATATTCGCCGCCAGATCGATGATCGATTGCGATTGATCGGTACCAGCATTACTGCGGTCGAGATCGCCAAGATTACTTATGCGATCGATGAATTAGCAAATCGCCAAGAATTGGATTCGTCGCGTATCGGCATGGTGGGCCTGTCCTACGGGGGATACTATGCCCAAGTGACGCCTGCCATCGACACTCGGATCAAAGTCTCTGTGTCAAGCTGTTACTTTGGCGTTCAAGAAGGGCGCTACGAGCAGGACGAGCTCTCGGTCCCTTCCGACTTCCGATTTATGAACCGCATGACTTTATTTAACGACGCGGACTTGGTTGCCTTGATTTGTCCAAGAGCCCACCAAATCCAAGCTGGCACAAAGGACAACGCTTCTCATCGTGAAAAAGGGACGAGTCTAGCTCCACGCGCGGCAGCGTATTTCGAGAAACTGCATTTGAGCGACCGTTTCCAACATGTGGTCTTTGAAGGAGGCCACGAATTCAATGACGAAGCTGCATGGGCGTTTGTCGAAAAGCATTTGTAACGCTAGTGGAGCGTCCAAACTTCGTTGCACGACGCTCCGCCGTCGTGATTTGTGCGACGCGGAGCCGTCTTGAATGCTGCGACGCGGAGCGTCGCACGACTAAGGATTCACTACGCTGACTTCTTGTTGGCAAGGTCGCTTTGATTGAGTTTGTTGTAAAGCGTCTTAAGGCTGATTCCCAACTCCTCCGCAGCAGCAGGTTTGTTTCCTTGATGACGATGAATAGCTTCTTGCACGGCAACCAACTCCATCTCTTTTAGGCTCAGTGGGCTGATCGAAATGGTCGCCCCCTTGATTTCGCGTTTCACTCGCTTGTCCGAAAAATGGCGAGGCAAGTGCTCAGGTAAAATCGGTGGATGATCGCATAGGATGGTCGCGTGTTCGACCACGTTGGCCAATTCTCTCACATTGCCTGGCCAAGGGTGTTGTTTGAGTATCTGGATTGTTTCGTCTGCGAACACGTTCTCAATCGACGCATGTTCGGGTCGATGTCTCAAATACAGATGTCGAGCAAGGGGCATGACATCTTCCATCCGTTCGCGAAGGGCAGGCACGTGAATCTCAAAGGTATTGATGCGAAACATCAAATCCTCCCGAAAAGTCCCGGATTCTACCATGCTGTCCAGATCGCGATGTGTTGCGCAGATAACCCGCACGTCAACATGAAGTGTTTGGTTATCGCCGACCCGCCGAATATCGCCACTCTCCAATACTCGCAGAAGCTTTGCTTGCATGGACAAAGGCAATTCACCGATTTCGTCGAGGAAAATGGAGCCGCCGTTGGCCACTTCGAAAAGTCCTTCTCGCTGAGAGTCTGCACCGGTGAAGGAACCTTTTTTGTGGCCGAACAGTTCGCTTTCGATTAGATGCTCCGGCAACGCTCCGCAATTGACTGCAACGAACGCTTTGTCTTTCCGCAAGCTTTCATCGTGGACGCCACGGGCCACAAGCTCTTTCCCACAACCGGTTTCCCCTCGGATCAAAACGGTGCTTTGTGTTGGCGCTACCTTGCGGATGAGTTGCAGCACGTCGGACATGGCTTTTGAGCTACCAATCAAACGACGAGAGGCCGACGGCGAAGCGTTGTTCGAGCGATCGATGGCAGCCGACTGTCGTTTGAGTGCACGGCGTGCAGCGACGCGTTGAAGCAGGGTCTGCAGTTCAGAGAGCCGACAGGGTTTGCTCAGATAATCGATCACGCCAAATCGCAACGCAGCCACCGCAGACTCAAGCGATTGCTTGCCTGTTAGGACGATGGATTCTGTAGCAGGTGACAGCGTGGCGGCTCGCTCGATGACTTGGATACCATTCATGCCCGGCATATCCAAATCTACGATCAAGCAATCGAACGACTCTCGTTCGAGCGCAGCGACAGCCGTGTAGCCATCGGGGCAAACAGTGACGCGATGCCCGAGATGTGGCAACTCCATTCGCATCAGTTCCTGCAACGAAGGTTCGTCGTCAGCAAATAAAATCGAAAGCGGGCTATGCTGTGAGTTTTTCATGGATTGTGTCATAAGACGAGTTGCTAGCGGGTTGACTGGGTAAGACTACTTCAATGCGAGAGCCTTGATTTGCGCCCTGGCTTTTGGGAGTGATTCGACCGCCGTGATCGGCAATGATGCGACTGGTGATAGGGAGTCCAAGTCCAGTTCCACGACCATCGCGTCGGCGTGTGAAGAACGGCTCGAACAAATGCTGAAGCACTTCTTCGGACATGCCGCAACCGTTGTCATCGATGACCAAACGGACGGAGTCGCTCAGCGCCTCGACCGTTACTCGAACGAATCCATCGTTGCGGCCAGGATCCAAGGATTCGAGAGCATTGGTGAGTAGGTTCAGAATGACCTGTTTCATTTCTTGTGGACTTGCCCAAGCGATCATGGGCATCGGTCGCGGCTGAAATTCGATCTTCTGAGTTCGGAATTGACCAAGGTGTCGTACCATATCGACGACGTCTTGGACAACCTCATTTATGTCGATCGATTGCTTGCGTTGGTCGGTCCCAAGCCTTGAAAAGTCAAGTAACCGTTCGGTAATTCCTTTGCAACGGAAGGCTTCATCTTGAATGCGTCGCAGGTAGGTTCGAAGCGTGTTCAAGTCGACCCCCTGAGCGGCTTCCAATCCGGATGGTTGTTCCGCCACTGCGTCGGTCAATTCAATGGGGTGAAGAATCCGATGCAATCGCGATTCGAGAGCTTCTGCGCTCCAAGCAATGGAGGCCAATGGATTGTTGATCTCGTGCGCTACTCCGGCGGCCAGAAACCCGACACTTGCCAATTGTTCGTTGCGGATTACTTCCTGAGATCGTTCTCGCACTTGTTCATTGAGGTCGCGTTGAATATTCAAAAAACTCGCTGCCCCCAAGTTGATCGCGTCCGCCAACTCGGCCAATTCATCCTTGCTGTCAACATGAATACGATGGGAGAAATCGCCTGAGGCAACGCGGCGCGATCCGGCCAGCAATTCCTTGAACGGTCTTATGACAGCGATACGTGCATAGGTAATGAGCCCAACCAACAGGATCGCAGCCAGCGAGGCACTGCTCCAAGCCATGATAATCCACGTCCGATATCGAGATCGAACCTCGTCCTTAAAGCTCGCCATTTTCTCGGTAAGCTTGGTAGGCAGTAAATGCGCCAGATTCGAAAGCTGTTCAATGTCCTGCATTTGATCGACCACAAATGCGTCGCTACCCGACTCCAAGAGATCTCCGTGCCTGTGGGCAATAATGTTGAGCAATTCAGATAGCTCTGACGTTTTTCTGAATTCGTCGGTCCGATCGGATAAAAAGGGATCGTCCATGCCAGAACGTTCCAAACACCACTTGTAACGAGCCAAAACAAGCCGCACGCGTTGGAGTTGTTCTTGAAAGCGAAGTTCGGAACGGCGTGATTCTAAGCCAAACGGCACAGGGAATTGTTTGATCTCCATCGGTTGGTTGATGTCAAGGCGACGAAAACCAATTCGAAGTTCGTCAATGGCTCGCGTCAGTTCGGTAGTAAGGGGCATCTCGGATGCGCGGCTACTGAGCGTGTTTGCAAGATCTCGATAGGCATACACTCCTCGAAAACTGCTATACCCGAGAACGGCAACCACGATTCCCAATACGACCACTGAGACAAGCAGTTTCTTGCGAATCGTCCAGGTGGAGAGCCTTGGGATCGTTAGTTTGGCCATCGTCGTATCACTTTTTCGCGTTACACAAATCGCGGTCATCGAGCCGTTCGTTCATCCCATGGGACCCCGCGGTAGGCACTGCGCGGATCATTGGATTGAGGTGGTGCGACAGTCGGTGGAGTGCTCGCTTGAGGTTGAGCAAGATTATGAACACGAAAGGCATTCATGTTGGGTAATGCAAATTGAGATGTGTTATCAGGTGACAGGCCGTTCACGAGGTAAGCACCTATAGAAATATCTAATTCCAAAGTGGGATCGCCAGCCGGAATTAATTGCACTTTGATCTCATGGGGCAACGATGTTTGAATCGAAGGATAGTATTGATGCTTGGACTGTTGAGCGTTAGCCACGAGTCGGCCTGTAGGATCACGCAGAAAAACTTGTCTGCTGGTTCCGAATTTCGGATCGACAACGAGCGTTCGAGCATAGGCGCCGATTGGACTTGGAACCGATGATGTCATTTCGACCAAACCATCGGCGCGGGTGATCGGGTTTTGCACAAGTTGACTTGGATTGAGCTCACTGATCCCCATGGCCTCGATTAGCCAGACCGGAGAAACAGGCAGTATGCGACGTTCCACTTGTGATTCGAATTCGTCGTGTCTAGCAAAAACCATTTCGGGCGTGGTCCCAAAATTTCGCATTGTCAACCAAAACGCTTCCTCGTTGCTACCGATGTCGATTCCAGCCACTCCGCCGGCAATGCTTGCGGTCATGCGAAACTTCTTTGCGCGAGCCCAAGTTACGTTGGTGTTGATGGATCGTTCGTTGTTGAGCGTCACGCTAACCGAGTTCGATTGCAGGGACTGGACGTTTCGCGTTCGATTGAGAACCTCGACCAATTGATCGAGTGTCGGAGGGGCAGCAAACATCGGCTGAGGCTGAAACTCTGGAATCGTTCTTTTGGGAATGCAGGTGGCGCCGCAAGCGACAAACGCTAACAAGATCATCGCCAAGCATTGCAATGCTGTTTGAGCTTTTGGCTTATCCGTTTCGGATGAGATATGCTGCGGGTTACGATTCACTGTAAAGCAGTTCGATCAATTTTTGTTGAAGATGTTCGGCACTTTCAGAATCGGGGTGACAGATTTGGACCGTAAATGTTCGCCCGTGTTGTCCATGGTGGAGGTGGAGATACGTATCCTCATCCGAGGGAACGTTGCCATCTTGTTCGGTCAGGATACGCCGGCGGATCAATAGCAACGAGAGCAGGTATGCGAGTTCGCAATCCTCTGGCTGCTCACACAATCGTTCAAGAGCGTCCAAGAGTACTTGTGTTGGTGCAAGGGTGAGTTTTCCTGTCGGTTTGGCGGGCATTTGGCTCGCCCACCATCCGACAGTACCCTCTTGTGGTCCGTTCCAATGTTCTTTACTGAGGTCTAGCCGGACCAATTCACTCCCTTTTTGAAGCACGACGGAATAGTATCGCTCGTTCGGTTCAAACGGGCGATTTGCCTTGTGGCATCGTCGAGCGCTTCGTTGGATGGTGTATTCCTGCATGCGTTGGCTTGTAGAAAAACCTGTCCAAAAAAGCAATACGAGTTGGCTAATCGCTTGCGAGGAACGTGTTTACCGGTAATGAGAGCAAAACAATTGGGACAATTGTTCTACAATGAGGCCGCGAGGATCAATGCGAGATTGGCGCCGAGAAATCCACCTAGCATGACCTTGAATGACATCCGATCCAAGCGTTTCGAAAGGGCTTGCTCGCCGCAGATGTCGTACAGGTATAGCGAAAACGTGGACTCGACCAAAGTTACCAAAATCGTCAGGGTCCCGAGCAAATTCACCACATCCGCCAATGCAAGTTCACCCGTGTCGGGAACGAAACTGTTTACAAGATAGAAATTGGTGACTGCGGCAAACAAGGCACCTACGCCTAGCCCAAATCGTGGATCGACGTATGTTGGTTTGATGAAGCATGATAAAAAGGCGATCGCAACCGCGACGTACAGGGCCTGAAACATTTTCAAGTACAGTCCCCACCCCGATCGACCTAGGTTTAAGCCAAAGCGAATTTGTGAGAAGGTCGATTTGCTTGGGCTGATGAGTCGAGGATCGCCGCGTGTTGATTTGTAGGAGTGGGGTTTTTCGATCAAGCTCCAATTCGAAAGTACGTAGCCTGGAACAACCACACGCGAACTCGTATTGGAGTTCTCTGTGTCGGGAACAAACACCATTCTTTGTCGGACCGATTCGCCGTTTTCTAATGCGAGCAAAAGGAGATGTTCGTCGAGAGGGAATTGCTTGGTCGAAAAGGACTTTGTGATTTTTGCTTCCATTTGATAACGTTCGTAGTGGTCTTCTCCGTCATGGTGTTCCGCTTGTCTTTCCTTTGACTCGATGGAACCATTGACAACGACCAGATTTTCGGCGGGGCTAGAGGAAGGTCCGCGCCAACGAAACCAGACATCGAAAACCACGGTCCAAACCATCTCCTTCATCGAGAGACTTGGAATGCGTTCCAAGTAGATTCCGACAGAAACTTTCGTTGCGTCTTGAGTATCCACGATTTCGGCAGCAGTTACGCCAGGATCCGGCTCAGTGGGAGACAACCAAGATCTCATTTCCAGACGGTCAGCACGTTTGATCCTCCACTGCGACCAGGCCAACCCGCCCCCGCACAACACAAAGAAGACGATGAGCAGGATGGTTCCATTACGAAACCAAAGTTGCTCCTTGTCCCGATTCATCGTTCCTTCTGCATCAACTCTGCTATTCATGGATGAATCCTTTTTGCGTCGTCCAAATCTCTGCTTCAAGGAGTGCGCCTGCTGCTACTTTGTGTGGCCTGCTACTTTCGCGATAGCAACCGCAGGTTTCCGCCGATCCGTTCTAATCCGTAATCGCAGAAAGCAAATGCTGAAATCGAAGAAAATTGGCTGCGTAGATCATTCGAGGTCGCCGGGCTTAGGCAATACTTTACTTGACTTTGCGGCGCGTTTTAACAACCGCGACCAAGGCTGCGCTTTCTTTAGGGTATATTCACGGATTTATCATATTGTCCCGCGATCGCAAATTGCTTCTTTCGGTAGCGTTTGTCCTAGCTCTGCTTTGGGCCTGTAACGTCAGAGTATTCGCTGAATCGACCCGACTGTTGCACGGCGAAGTGGAAGCGTTTACCAAGCGACTTGAATTGATCGAGGACGCAAAGTCTTCCGTCGATCTCGATTATTACGAAATCTCGGCTGATGAAACTTCTGGGCCATTGTTGGCAGCATTGCTCAGAGCTGTGGATCGGAGTATTTCGATTCGCATCATGGCAGTTGGTCACCGCGAGGAAGTTCCCAGAGTTGCCAGTCGTCAAAAACACCTTGAATGGAATTGCATGCCGCGATGTGAGGCTATGGAGCAAGTGAAGTCTTGGCTCAGCGAAGTAAGCGCCGCTCCCATCGCCGCAGCCGATTTGCGATGCGGTTCCCAGGGGTTCGATACGCTCAAGTGGCGAGTTGCAACATTCGTTTCCTCCATGATTTTGTAGGGCATGCCAAGAGGCCAACGGAGCCATCGCTCCAGAATTATTGCGGTTACTGCAACAAGCACGCTCGAGTATCCCTACTTTGTGGTCTCCCACGAATTGAAATCTGTCTTGCTGGCTTTGCAAATCAGCGACTCTGGATGTTGCGGGCCGGGATTGAATTGCATGAAATGCAAGGACGCAATATCCTGCACGCAAAACTACTCGTCGACGGGTGTGTCGCGATGGTGGGCAGTTATAATTTCGGTCTTCTGCCAGAACGCCGAAACTCTGAGGTCGCGTTGGTAGTAATCGACGGCGCGTTTTCTTCGCAGGACTCTCATCCGATTGCAGTCCATCGATCGCAATCGAGACCTATACTTCGTGGCGAGATTTTTCGCATGGAAGCGAACGAGAGCAACGCTAGCCGAAAGGATCTACAGCAATTGCGTCGACTGAGAATCGTCGCTCCCGCCATCAAGCGATACTTGTAAGGGATCGCTCGGTCTATGGGATACGCTTGCCTGTCAGCTTCCGCTCGACAGGCTGCAAGCTTATCCCACTCATGCACTCCAGTCGCATTAGTTCTTGACTTCGAACTCGGCATCGATGGCGTCGTCGTCGCCTTCGGCTTTGGCTGGTTTCTCACCTGCCGGTGCTGTACCCGCTTGCGGTCCGAGGGTTGAACGAAACGCTTGTGCCGATTGCTCAAGCTCCATTGTGGCGGATTTGATCACAGCCGCATCGTTGGATGCAATGGATTCGCGAGCTTTCTTGATGGCCATTTCAAGTGGCTCTCGGTCCGAGGCGCTCAGTTTCTCGCCTTGATCCTTGATCGCTTTTTCAAGCCCATAAATCGTGTTTTCTGCCCGGTTCTTTGCTTCCGCCAGTTCGACGAATTTCTTGTCTTCATCCGCATTCGTCTCAGCTTCCCGGCGCATTCGCTCGATCTCATCCTTGCTCAATCCACTCGATTGTTCGATCTTGACGCTCGACTGCTTGCCGGACTTGAGGTCTTTGGCCGAGACGTTCAAAATTCCGTTTTGATCGATATCAAACTTCACTTCGATTTGAGGCATACCACGTGCTTGGGATTCGATTCCTTCAAGATTGAATTGATCGAGCAATCGGTTATGCTGTGCCATCTTGCGTTCTCCCTGGAACACACTTACGGTCACTGCGGTTTGTCCGTCGGCAGCAGTCGAGAACGTCTGCTTCTTTTCGACCGGAATGGTTGTGTTGCGTTCAATCAAGGCGGTCAACACGCCACCTTCGGTTTCGATACCGAGAGTCAACGGTGTCACGTCGAGCAGCAGAATATCGCGTCGATCTCCCGAAAGTACGGCACCTTGGATGGCAGCCCCTACAGCGACGACTTCGTCGGGGTTGACCCCTTGGTGTGGCTCTTTACCGAAGATGTCCTTGACGATCTGACGCACTTTCGGAACACGCGTCGATCCTCCGACCAATACGACTTCGTCGATATCGGATGGCTTCATCTTGGCATCCGCAAGCGCTTGCATGACCGGCTTGCGGCATCTTTCGATGAGTTCATCCACAAGCCCTTCGAAAGTGCTGCGTGTTATCGACATTTGCAAGTGCTTCGGTCCAGAAGCGTCCGCCGTGATGAATGGCAAGTTGATGTCGGTCTGCGGCAAGCTACTAAGTTCCTTCTTGGCCTTTTCGCAAGCTTCTTGCAGTCGCTGCAACGACATGGCATCTTTGCGCAAATCGATACCATTATCTTTTTGGAATTGGGTAGCAACATAATTCACGAGTTGCTGATCGAAGTCATCGCCTCCCAAGTGCGTATCGCCGCTGGTGCTGATGACCTCGAAAACCTTGCTATTATTTTCTTCGTCGGTGCTTGTTGCAACTTCGAGAACAGAAACGTCAAAGGTACCACCGCCCAAGTCAAAGACGATAATCTTTTGGTCTTTGGTCTTGTCTAAACCATAGGCGAGAGCGGCCGCGGTTGGCTCATTGATGATCCGTGCGACTTCGAGGCCTGCGATCTGTCCCGCGTCCTTGGTCGCTTGTCGTTGAGCATCGTTGAAGTAGGCTGGAACCGTAATAACCGCTTTGCTAACACGGTGGCCAAGATAGGACTCGGCTGCTTCTTTGAGTTTGCGAAGAACCTTGGCGGAGATCTCCTGCGGCGTAAATTGTTGATCGCCGATCTGGACTTTAACGTATTCGTTGGATCCCCCTACGACCTGGTACGGAACGATTCTCTCTTCCGACTCGACTTCGGAGTGCCGTCGACCCATGAAACGTTTCACCGACGAGACGGTTCGACGTGGGTTGGTGACTGCTTGTCGACGAGCTGGTTCTCCCACGATCGTCTCGCTTTTGTCGGTGAAAGCCACGACGCTAGGCGTGAGTCGATTGCCTTCCGCATTCGGAATGACTTTGACCTCCGATCCCTCCATGACAGCAACGACGGAGTTGGTTGTTCCCAAGTCGATCCCAATAATTTTTTCGCCTGATGCCATAAGTGATTCCTCTGCGTTACGATGTTGACGGGGTTAAGTGCGATTGCAATTTTAGTAGGGGAGGTAGCCTTCGGT
>Ga0194045_1000672_pt1 | contig 11248 bp, 11 predicted proteins | sample JunL6211m_MetaG_FD_161686 | JGI IMG/M metagenome (GOLD analysis project Ga0194045, IMG submission 161686) | Anoxic zone freshwater microbial communities from boreal shield lake in IISD Experimental Lakes Area, Ontario, Canada - Jun2016-L626-11m | ecosystem: Environmental > Aquatic > Freshwater >...
ATTAATGCCAATTAAATGACCACGCGTATCCACTAAAGCGCCACCCGAATTGCCGGGATTAATCGCTGCATCGGTTTGAATAAAATTTTCGAAGGTATTGATACCTAAATGATCACGCCCAAGCGCCGACACAATGCCAGAGGTCACTGTTTGACCAACACCAAAGGGATTGCCAATAGCTAAGACGATATCGCCCACATGCACCGATTCTATTTTCCCCAGGGTAATGGGTGGCGGCAATTGTTTTAGATCAATTTTAAGTACAGCAATATCGGTATCGGGGTCGCTGCCAATCACTTTAGCTTTGGTTTTTCTGCCGTCTGATAAGGCAATATCGATATCATCGGCTCCGGCAATAACATGGTGATTGGTAAGGATGACGCCTTCGGGGCTCACCAAAACACCCGAACCTAAGCTGGTGCTGGGCTCATCTTCTGGCCCTTGTTCGCCGAAGAAAAATTGATACCACGGTTCATTGCGATGGGCATTATTTTTCCCATTTAAGCTTTTAGCCAAGGCCTTACTGCTAAAAATATTGACTACTGCCGGCATTGAACGTTTGGCTGCTTCGTAATGTGAGCCAGGGCTAATCGAGTGTCCGTCATAACTAGCTTCTTTAAGGCTAACGTTATCAACGAGAGAGCTAACTTGTACACCGGCTAGCCAACTGGGCTTGAGGGTTGCCACAATAAACCAAACGGCTAGCAAAACCGTAATTACTTGGGCAAATAAAAGCCAGAGGCGCTTCATCATATCAATCCAAAATTAAGCAGTATGCAGCCTATTTTTTTAAGCTGTCACGAATTTCGCGCAAGAGGGTAATGTCCTCTGGCTCTGGAGGAGGCTTAGCCGGGGCTTGCTCTGCGGCATCGCTTAAGCGTACGCGATTCACGATCTTGACCATCTGAAAAATCACAAAGGCCAACAAAATAAAGTTAATTGAAATGGTGATGAAATTTCCATAGGCAAAGAGAGGGACGCCCGCCTTCTTGAGTGCTTCATAAGTGCGCGGCACACCTTCAGGAGCTGGTCCTAAAATAAAAAAGAGATTGGTAAAGTCAATTCTGCCCCCAAGTAAGGTAGAGAGCAGGGGCATCACCAGATCATTAACCAATGAATCGACAATTTTGGCAAAAGCAGCACCAATAATGACGCCCACGGCCAAGTCAATCACACTCCCTTTAACAGCAAATTCGCGAAACTCCTTTAAGACGCCCATACATAATTCCTTTTTAGTTGACAGTATGTTTACCGCATAAACCCCTTTTTACTTTAAAATAGGTGGTTTAAGCAATTTTTACCCATAAAATGCATTTTTCAAGGAATTTGTAAATGAGTGACAAGCCTAGTACCGATAAAAGTCGGCGGAATTGGTTAATTGCCACCTCTGTCGTGGGGGGGATTGGTGGGGCAGTTGTCATTGTGCCTTTTGTGACAAGTTTTCAGCCATCCGAGCGTGCCAAGGCTGCAGGAGCCCCTGTCGAGGTCGATATCAGCGGTATGAAGCCTGATGAGGTCAGAACCGTTGAATGGCGTGGTAAGCCGGTATGGGTGGTAAGGCGCACCCCAGAGCAGGTAGCCGAGTTACCCAAAAATGATCCCGAGCTGGCTGACCCGAATTCCTTGCGCAATCAAGATACCCTTACACCCCCATATGCGCGCAACCAATATCGTTCGATTAAGCCCGAATATTTTGTTACGGTGGGTATTTGTACCCATTTAGGCTGCGCCCCTTCGGCTAAATTTGAGTCGGGTGCCCAACCCTCTTTGCCCAATAATTGGCCTGGTGGGTGGTTATGCCCCTGCCATGGCTCTACATTCGATTTCGCTGGCCGAGTCTACAAAAATAAGCCTGCTCCCGATAATCTCGAAGTGCCACCCCATAAGTACTTAAGCGATACCAGGATTTTAATTGGTGACGATGCAAAAGCCTAACTAGAAAGCTCAGGAGAAATACATGGCATTCCATGAAATAAAAGTCCCAGACAATGCGCCAGTAGCGCAAAAATTGCTGGCTTGGGTTGATTCACGTTTTCCCTTATCGTCAACCATTAAGGCTCACCTTACGGGTTACTATGCCCCTAAAAACCTGAATTTTTGGTACGTCTTTGGCGCCCTTTCAATCGTTGTTTTAGCCAATCAAATCATTACTGGCATTTTCTTAACGATGAATTACAAACCCGATGCCGCTAAAGCATTTCAGTCGGTTGAATACATCATGCGTGAAGTGCCATTCGGTTGGTTAATTCGTTACATGCATTCAACAGGAGCCTCGATGTTTTTCATCGTGGTTTACTTGCATATGTTCCGCGGGATGATTTACGGTTCTTATCGTAAGCCACGGGAACTGATTTGGATTTTTGGTTCTGCGATCTTTTTATGTTTAATGGGCGAAGCCTTTTTTGGCTACCTCTTACCTTGGGGCCAAATGTCGTATTGGGGCGCGCAAGTAATCGTCAACTTATTCTCAGCGATTCCCCTGATTGGTCCAGACCTGTCCTTATGGTTGCGTGGCGACTATGTAGTGGGCGATGCAACCTTAAATCGCTTTTTTGCTTTTCACGTCATTGCTATTCCATTGGTATTGGTTGGCTTAGTCGCCGCCCATATTTTGGCTTTACATGAAGTGGGCTCAAATAATCCCGATGGCGTCGAAATTAAAGAAACACTCGATGCAGAGGGACATCCGGTTGATGGCGTGCCTTTTCATCCTTTTTATACTGTGCATGATGTGATGGCGCTGAGCATATTTTTAATTATCTTTGCGCTAATTATCTTTTTTGCTCCGGAGATGGGCGGCTACTTTATCGAGGCGAATAATTTTATCCCTGCAAATCCATTTCAAACCCCAGCGCATATTGCCCCAGTCTGGTATTTCACCCCTTTCTACTCAATGTTGCGTGCCACTACTACTAGCTTCTTAATTCCTTTATGGATCTTTTTTGCGGTGATTTTAGGAATGACAGCGTTGCGCGCGAGGGCATTTACTGTGAAAGTGGGCTGTGCTGTGGTACTGGCAGCGCTGGCGGTTGGTTTTTATTTCCTTGATGCCAAATTTTGGGGCGTCGTCATCATGGGCGGATCAGTTGTGATTCTTTTTTTCTTGCCTTGGTTAGACCACTCTAAAGTGAAATCAATTCGCTATCGCCCCGATTTTCATAAATATATTTACGGTGTATTTGTGGTGAGTTTTATTATTTTGGGCTACTTGGGTATTCAGCCGCCATCTCCTGTGTTTGAAAAGATTTCACAGATTTGCACCATTTACTATTTGGGCTTTTTCTTGGCAATGCCTTTTTGGAGTCAGCTTGGCGAGTTCAAGCCCGTTCCAAGCCGCGTCACTTTCCAGTCCCATTGATTTGGACTACTAAGAAAAATTAGGAACCAGCATGCAATCGATTCTGTCAATCTTTAACACCATTTGCCGAACCAGTGCTTTGATAGCAGCCTGTAGTTTTTTATTGGCCGTAGAAGTTAGCGCTAATGAAGCCGGTTTTCCTCTCGATGCCGCACCCCAGAGAGTGAGCAATCATGCCTCACTGCAAAACGGCGCTAAGCTTTATGTCAACTATTGCGCAGGTTGTCATTCGGCTGAAGCGGTTCGCTATAGTAGCTTGCGTGATATTGGCCTAACTGATCAGCAAATTAAAGATAATTTAATTTTAAATGGTGCTAAATTGGGCGACTTAATGACCATCTCCATGTCTCCTAAAGATGCTAAAGAGTGGTTTGGTAAAGCGCCGCCCGATTTATCGGTAGAAGCACGCGCCCGGGGAACAGATTGGATTTATACCTATTTACGCACCTTTTATAAAGATGATTCAACCCCAACGGGATGGAATAATTTGGTCTATCCCAATGTGGGAATGCCCCATGCACTATGGCAATTGCAGGGTGAACGGGGGGCTAAATTTGCTGAAATCAAAGACCCGCACGACCCAGCAAGAACGGAAAAAAAGTTCATTGGCTTTGAGCAAATCACCCCCGGAACGATGAAGACTGCAGAATACGACGATAATATGGCAGACTTAGTCGCATTCATGTCTTGGATGGCGGAACCAGTACAACTCGAGCGGAAGCGTCTGGGTGTCTTGGTAGTCTTATTTTTGGCGCTATTTGCTGTCTTGGCATGGCGCCTAAATAAGGCCTATTGGAAAAACATTCACTAAGTTATTTTTTAAGGATATTTGCATATGATGGTGTTGTACTCGGGCACAAACTGCCCATTCTCGCAACGCTGCCGCCTGGTGTTATTCGAAAAAGGCATGGATTTTGAGATTCGCGATGTTGATTTGTTCAACAAACCCGAAGATATCTCAGTCATGAACCCTTACGCGCAGGTACCCATTTTGGTTGAACGGGATTTGATTTTGTATGAATCTAACATCATTAATGAGTATATCGATGAGCGTTTTCCACACCCCCAATTAATGCCACCCGACCCTGTTGCACGTGCGCGCGCTAGGCTATTCCTCTTCAATTTTGAAAAAGAGTTATTCATTCATGTCATTGGCTTGGAAAATGAAAAAGGTAAGGCTGCAGAAAAGTTACACGATAAAGCCCGCCTGGCAATCCGTGATCGCTTAACGCAGTTAGCCCCAATCTTTATCAAAAACAAGTACATGTTAGGGGATGATTTTTCCATGCTTGATGTGGCTATCGCGCCGTTGTTATGGCGTCTTGAGCACTATGGTATTGATTTATCGCGTAACGCTGCGCCTTTGCTTAAGTATGCTGAACGTATTTTTAGTCGCCCAGCTTATATTGAGGCTTTAACTCCTTCCGAAAAAGTCATGCGTCGCTAAGCAGTATCAGACTCAGACCTAAACTAGGGGTTTTGCACCCGTCGAACACATGGCCGATCACACCCCTAGTACCAAACCCTATTTAATTCGCGCACTACACCAGTGGTGTAGCGATTTTGGTTTTACCCCATTCATTGCAGTTTTTGTAGATCAGCAGGTTGAAGTGCCAATGGAGTTTGTTAAAAATGATGAGATTGTTTTGAATCTCTCAACTGAAGCATGCCATGAATTACAGCTTGAAAATGATTGGATTAGTTTCCAGGCCCGCTTTAGTGGTGTACCTAAAAAAGTCTTTGTACCCATATCACATGTCCTGGCAATATATGCGCGTGAAAATGGTCAAGGCATGTCCTTTCCTTTTGAGGCAATCACACCAGATGCTACAGCGGATGCTGCCAGCAAAAGTAAGCAAACTACGCCTAGCCGACCAAGCTTAAAAATTGTTAAGTAATGTCTCATGAGTATGGATATGCAGATGCAGCTGCCACCCTTATTAATTACTTCGGCTATTACGATTGCTGATCAGCAACCCGTTATTGGTGATCCCGATGAGCGCTTGCGACTTACTTTAGTTGCGATTGGTAAATGGCTAGAGCTTGAGCCAGAGATTCAAATGGTGATTTGTGATGGTTCTAATTTTGACCTATCTACCATCATGCGAACCCAATTCCCCCAAGCGAAAATTGAATGCCTCCATTTTCAAAATGATGCTGCTCTTGTTGCTAAGCTTGGTAAAGGGTATGGTGAAGGTGAAATCATTAACTACGCTTTAGATCATTCTAAACACTTGCAGGCAGCTAGTTTTTTTATTAAGTGCACCTCAAAAGTGTGGATAAAAAACTTTTCAGCTTGCCTACGGTATTGGAATGGTAGATTTATTTGTAATGCTGATTTTTCAAATGTAACGAAATTTAAGCCTTACACCTTAAACCATATTGATACCCGTTTTTTTATCGTTGATAAGGCGTTTTATCGCGAAACTTTCGCGCAAGCCTATTTACAGGTTAACGATCCTCTGCGGCAGACGATTGAACAGTGCTTTAAAAAAATCGTTTTAGAAAAAAAACTCCAAGGATTTATATTGCCCATTTGGCCAGCTTTAGCCGGTTTTGCTGGTTCAACTGGTGAAGACTACGAGCTTTCACGTTTAGGCATTTGGAAGGAAGATTTCAAGCGTATGGTACTCCGTTGGCGCTCGCCCTTGGTAGCACATAAGTAGTTTAAAATGGCTGCATGCCCCATTAGCTCATCTGGTAGAGCAACTGATTTGTAATCAGTAGGTGGTCTGTTCGAGTCGGACATGGGGCACCACTCTTTTCGATTGAAAATTACTACCCATGGCTAGCGAGTTTGAGACCATTACCGGAATTGGCATTCAATGTGCTCAGGCTGGTAAAAACCAAGAAGCGCTTGAGTGGTTTACAAAAGGGGTAGCCTTAAGCCCTAAATCAGCGCTCGCTTATCTCTACCAAGCAAATGCCTATAGCGCCCTAGGAAATTTAGCAGCGGCGTTAAAAAGCTATAACAAGGCAATTGATTTAAATCCCCAATTTGTTGAGGCTTATAACAATCTTGGTTTGTTATTAATTCAACAGAACGATTATCGCAATGCCTTAATTTATTTTGCGCAAGCGATTCGGGTTGATGCCCAATTTTGCGAGGCTTATCTGAACCAGGGCTTCGCTTTATTTGCCTTGGGCGAGTATGCTGCGGCCTTACAAAGTTATGAAAAAGCACTCCAACTGCAGCCAAATCATGCGCTTGCTTACAATAATTTAGGCAATACATACAAGGCTTTAGAAAAACCGCTGGAGGCATTGCAGTGTTACGAAAAAGCGCTTGAAATAAATCCCGGCCTTGCCGACCCTTGGTATAACCGCGGTATTTTATTGGGGGATATGGGTCAAGAGCAGGAGGGCACGCTTAGTTGCGATAAAGCGCTAGCGATTAACCCGCAGTTAGCGCGCGCCAAGTGGGCAAGAACCTTTCTCCAAATTCCACAAATTGCGGCTTTTGACGACGATCCACAAGTTGCTCGCACCCAATTTACAGCTAGCCTAGCGGCATTAGATGCTTGGTTTGCTGAGCGCGAAAGCAATACTGGCAGTTCACTAGGGACTGAGGTTGGACCCGATGTGGTGGGTAGCTTTCAACCGTTTTATTTGGCTTATCAAGCAGAAAACAATCGTCAATTAATGACCACCTATGGTCAGTTATGCCGTCGTTTAATGGCAAATTGGGAGCAAAGCCAGGGTTACAAAGCCCGCGATTTTGCGGTCCGCGGACGAATCCGTCTGGGCATTGTAAGCCGTTATTTATGTGACCATCCCGTATGGAATGCTTTTTTAAGAGGCCTTGCACACCATTTAAAACGTAGCGAATTTGAATTAATTTTCTTTTATTTAGGGCGGGTGCACGATCAAGAAACGCAACTAGCACGCTCTTTAGCAACTTCATTTATTGAGGGTAAGACGGCAGTAAGCGATTGGGCTGAAACGATCTTAGCCCAACAAGTTGAAGTTTTAATTTATCCCGATGTTGGCATGGATCAAATGACAACCAAGCTGGCCAGCTTGAGATTAGCTCCCTTGCAACTGGTGATGTGGGGACATCCAGAAACCACTGGTTTACCGACAATGGACTATTTTGTTTCGGCACAGTGTTTTGAAAATGCGGCTTCGCCAAATAACTATTCAGAACAATTATTGGCCTTGTCAAATTTAGGCTGTTGCTATGAGCGGCTGAGTGTCAATCCCACTGAAGTGAATTTAGCGCACTTTGGCATCAATACAAAATTACCCATTTTGGTTTGTCCAGGCAGCATTTTTAAATATGCTGCGCAATTCGACTGTGTTTTGGTAGAAATTGCTCGTCGCTTAGGGGCCTGCCAGTTCGTCTTTTTTGTGGCGAGTAGCAAAGCCAATTTAACAGCGCGCTTTGAGGCACGGCTAACCCAAGCCTTTGCTAAGGAGCAACTGCAGTTAAGTGATTACGTGGTATTTATTCCTTGGCTTGAGCGCGCAGATTTTTTTAGCCTGATGCAGCAGGCCGATGTATTTTTAGATACGCTGGGATTTTCTGGTTTCAATACCGCTATGCAAGCCATTGAATGTGATTTACCGATCGTAACGATGGCTGGAGAATTTATGCGTGGTCGGCTTGCTGCTGGAATTTTACAGCGTCTTAATTTGCCTGAATTAATCACTCACTCAACTGAAGAGTACATCGCGCTTGCAGTCAGACTAGCACAAGACTCGACCTACCGCGCCAGTATCGTTGCACAAATACAGGCAAACCGCGATGTGTTATTCAATGATGTTTTGCCCATCCGTGAACTTGAGGCATTTTTAAGCGCGCACTGCCGAAGTTAATGGTGCAAGTTGCTGCGGCGGGTTTCTGGTAAATAAAAAATAGCGAGCAGAGCCGCGCTAGCTAAAAAGACGGTGGGGTACCAAAGCCCAACTAAGGGGCTGGCCCAGGTTTGATTGAGCCAAGTAACAATTAAGGGTAGTAGCCCACCAATCCAGCCCGCCGCAAAATTGTGTGGCAAGGTGGCAGCGCTACTGCGCCGCTTTGCAGGAAAGAGCTCAGCCAATAAAGCCGATTGCGGGCCAATGACTAAGGCCAATGGTATCGAGAGCAGAACTAAAACCAAACCAAGTGCAAGGCTATTTTGCCCTGCATTGCTAGCCAAATATCCCAATAGAGCAAAGGCGGGCAAAATAAAAAGTGCACCGAGCGTAAGACCAGTAATCACAATCGGCTTTCGACCCAAGCGATCAGAAAGTGCGCCAGCAAAGATGGTTAAGGGGAATAATGCAGCAGTAGCAAAGATGCTTAAGGTATTGACTAATTGCGGATCTATTTTGAGTGCAGATTTTAAATAGATCGCGGTATACACTTGCACACAAAAAAATAATACTGAGCCACCCGCTGAAATACAAAAGAACAATAAAAACATATGTCGACGGGTTGTCTGGTCGCGAAAATTGTCGCGTAACGGTGTTTTACTAATTATCTTTGCGCTATGCAGTGCGGTAAAAATTGGTGTTTCTTCTAACGCTAGGCGGGTTTTTAGGGCGATGATGAGAAGTAATATTGACACCCAAAAAGGGACGCGCCAGCCCCATTCTTGAAATGCTTCTGGACTCAGGACGAATTGCAAATAGGCTATTTGCAAGGTTGAAGCTAATATGCCCAGAGGGCCCATCAGCTGCAAAATACTTGTCTGAAAGCCCCGTTTTTCTGCGCTAGCATGTTCGGCTAAATACACTGCGCTGCCACCAATTTCACCGCCAGCAGATAAGCCCTGTAATAAGCGCAAGGCAATCAGTAGCACTGGCGCGACATAGCCAATTTGATTAAAGGTCGGCAAGAAACCGACCGCCAAAGTAGAGCCGCCCATGAGCGTCATCGTGATCAAAAAAACGGGGCGTCGGCCAATCCGGTCTGCTAAAGATCCAAAAAAAGCTGCCCCAATGGGGCGAAATACCATGCCAACACCAAAGGTCGCCAAGCTAGCTAGCAAGCTGTTGGGTGAGCTTGCATCGCCGTTACCAAACGGGAAGAATAAGGGACCAAATTGAATTGCTAAAGCTGCAAAGCAGAGGAAGTCATACCACTCTAAAAAGGTGCCAAAACAGGCCGCCAAAGCCACTTTACGATATTTTTTCGAAGTATTTATACTATCTAAGGTATTGATTTTATTAGACCTTTTATCTAAATAAGGCTTTTTTATTGCAAAGCAGCAAAAAAGCCTTGATTTCTTTCTATAGCTCCATTAAAGTACTATGGTGCAGTGCAATATTAATGATGTATTTTTTTAATGTCTTTTAATTTTTAAATGGAAAATCAGATGAACCAAGATCAAATTACCGCCAAATTGTCGCAAATTCAAAGCAAAGGCCTCGAGTCTACTTTTTCTTTAAGCGAAGCTGCTTTAGAAAACGCAGAAAAATTGGCCGCCCTGAACTATGCTGCTTCTAAAGAAGCTTTAGTGAATGCCCAATACAGCTTTCAAGCTGTATTGACTGCCAAAGACCCAAAACAAGTTACTGAAATGATGAGCGTCGATGCCTTACAAGAAGTTAGTGATCAAGCTAGCGATTATCAACGTAAAGTAACCCAGTTATTGCGTGATAGCAACAAAGAGTTTGTAAATGTAGTCGATGCAAGTATTGATGAAATTCAAGCGAGCGCGCAAGATTGGATGAATACGTTGACTAGCAATGCACCTGCAGGCTCGGATGTATTTGTTTCGGCGTTCAAAACTTCATTTGGTAGCGTATTACAAGGTTTTGAGCAGTTCCGTGCTGCTAGCAAAGAAGCGATGGCTACGGTTGAAAAAAATGCAGACCAAGCAATGGATTCCGTTAAAGGTCAACTGAACCAAGTTAAAAAAGCAACCACACCAGCATCACGTGGTCGTAAAGTAGCAAAATAAGTATTCAGTTTTAGAATTAAATAGACCCTGTTACTTTTAGTAGCAGGGTTTTTTTATTCGTCGGTAATATCTACTGAGTCTGCCGTCTCAATTAAGCGGTTATCAATCAATTTGCTTGGCTTCACGCCCAAGGCCCGAACTTTTTCAGCAGCGCGAATTAAATTTCCTTTACCCGACTTTAATTTACCAAAGGCATCGTGATACGAACTTTGCGCTTGCTCAAGCCGCTGACCTAATTTTTGCAAGTCCTCTACAAAGCCAACAAACTTATCGTAGAGCGCACCACACTGCCGAGAGATTTCCAGTGCATTGCGATTTTGTTGATCCTGTCGCCATAAATGGGCTACTGTTCTTAAGGTTGCCATGAGGGTGCTAGGGCAAACTAACACAATATTTTTAGCCAATGCTTCATCTTGTAAGTTCGGTGCAGCCTTCATCGCTGCGATAAAGGCGGGCTCAATAGGAATAAACATTAAAACAAAATCAATTGCGCCTAAGCCATGTAGAGCGCTATAGTTTTTACTAGAGAGTCCTTGCATATGTTGGCGAATCGATTGAATATGTAAATTTAATTCGGCCTGACCAATTTCTGGTGTGAGCGCTTCTGCATAGCGGGCATAGGCCGTAATGGAGACTTTACTATCAACTACTAAATGCCGTCCTTCGGGTAAATGGATGACAACATCTGGCTGCAAGCGTGAGCCATCGGCTTGGGTATGACTATCTTGCACTACAAATTCTTCCCCTTTACGTAAGCCAGAAGATTCTAAGATGGACTCAAGCACTAATTCACCCCAGTTGCCCTGTACCTTTGAGTCACCTTTAAGTGCTTGAGTAAGTGAACGGGTTTCATCTGACATGCGTAAATTCAAATTTGAAAGCCGCTCAATTTCAGCTTTAAGTGCAAATCGTTCGCGTGCTTCATTTTGATACGACGTACTGACTTGCTCTTTGAATTCAGTCAGTTTAGTTTGCAGGGGCTTTAATAAAGCGTCTAAGC
>Ga0194045_1000673_pt1 | contig 11247 bp, 6 predicted proteins | sample JunL6211m_MetaG_FD_161686 | JGI IMG/M metagenome (GOLD analysis project Ga0194045, IMG submission 161686) | Anoxic zone freshwater microbial communities from boreal shield lake in IISD Experimental Lakes Area, Ontario, Canada - Jun2016-L626-11m | ecosystem: Environmental > Aquatic > Freshwater >...
TGCCTTTTTGCCAATGCGCCCCATTGCCTGACCAAGACCCACTGAGGTAGTGGTTTTCCCCTCACCCAACGGTGTTGGCGTAATGGCTGTGACCACCACATATTTGCCCAAAGGACGGCCCTGAAGCGCCCCTAAGGCTGCCAGCTTGATTTTTGCGACACCTCGGCCATATGGCTCTAAAAACTCACTAGGCAAGTTCAGTTGTTCAGCAATGTCGCTGAGCGGGGCAAGTTGTGCCTTGCGCGCAATATCGATGTCGGAAGGAAACGACACGGGCTTTAATGACCGCCCAGGTATGCGGCACGCACTGCTGGGTCGTTGAGCAAGTCGGCACCCACACCGGTTTTCACCACATGGCCAGTTTCCAAAACGTATCCGCGGTGCGCGCGGCGCAATGCTTGCGAAGCATTTTGTTCCACGAGAAGAACCGTTGTGCCTTGCTTATTAATTTCGGTGATGATGTTGAAAATTTGCGCTATGAGTTTTGGGGCCAGACCCATAGACGGTTCATCGAGTAGCAACAAACGTGGACGACTCATGAGCGCACGACCAATGGCAAGCATTTGCTGCTCGCCACCAGAAAGTGTTCCACCCAATTGGGTAATGCGCTCTTGCATACGTGGGAAGAGTTCTAGTACGCGGGCAAGGTCGGCATCTTTAGCGCTCGACTTATGATCTTTACGTGTGTATGTGCCCATGTCGAGATTCTCTCGAACGGTCATTCCTGGGAAAATGCCTCGACCCTCAGGCGACTGACAAATACCCAATTTCACTCGCTCATGTGAAGGCATATTCGTAATGTCTTTGCCCTCAAAAATAATGTTGCCACCCACCACATTGCGTAAGCCAGAGATGGTGCGCATTGTTGTTGTCTTACCAGCACCGTTCGCGCCAACGAGGGTCACAATTTCGCCTTCATTCACGTTGAAAGAAATACCCTTCAACGCTTCTATTTTTCCGTAGGCAACACGGAGATCTTGCACCTCAAGCATCATCGTCAGGCACTCCTAAATACGCAGCAACCACAGCTGGGTTGTCTTGCACCTCACTTGGTGTGCCCATAGCAATGACCTTGCCAAAGTCGAGCACCACAATGCGGTCAGTTACACCCATGACCAAACTCATATCGTGCTCAATTAAAAGCACCGTGTACCCCTGGTCGCGAATTTTGCGGATGAGATCCATTAATTCAACTTTTTCCGCAGGTGTGAAACCGGCTGCTGGCTCATCGAGGCATAAAAGCTGTGGCTTGGTAGCTAATGCACGCGCAATTTCAAGACGACGTTGGTACCCGTAAGGCAAATTACGCGCAGCATCGCCAGCACGGTCGGCAATACCCATAAAGGTGAGCAACTCCATTGCCGTGTTACGACCTTCTGCTTCTTCACGATGATGCCGTGGCAAACCAAGCAGCGCTCCACCCACACTGGTGCGATGATTCGCATCGGCACCCACCATGACATTTTCAATTGCGGTCATGTCGGGGAACAAGCGAATGTTTTGGAACGTACGCGCGATGCCTCGCTTGGTAATTTGAAAACGCTTTAAACCCGCAAGTGACGTGCCGTCGAAAAGAACACCGCCATTGGTTGCTGTGTATACGCCCGTCATCACGTTAAAGCAGGTTGTTTTCCCTGCCCCGTTCGGACCAATGAGACCAAGAATTTCACCACGACGAATGGAAAAGGTGACATCATCAAGAGCAGTAACACCGCCAAATTGCATGGTGACATGATCGAGTTCTAAAAGATTGTCGCTCATGTTCACTCCTTGTCTGCCGGTGCAGTATTTGTTGCAGGTTTCCAAGATGCCAACCAACGCTCTTTGCGTATTTTGCGAGGAATGAGACCCTGTGGACGAAACACCATAACCAATACCAGCGCAACACCAAACACGAACACACGCTTGTCAGCAAAACCGCGGAAGCGCTCTGGCATCCATGCCACTAGTGCTCCACCCATAATGGCGCCCCACATGTTTCCTGCTCCACCAAGCACTACTGCTGCGAGGAACAAAATGGAGAGCTGCAATGGGAAGTTGCTGGGGTTAATGAATTGCACCTTGCCGGCATAGAGCGAGCCGGCGAGTCCGCCAATTGCTGCACCAATGGCAAAGGCCCACAACTTAAATTTGAAAGTATCAACACCCATCAGTTCTGCTGCGTCTTCATCTTCACGTATGGCATTCCATGAACGCCCTACACGACTATTTTCCAAGCGACGCAACAAGAAAATCACAATCAAAATGACGGTAAGCCCGAGAAAGAAATACGGCTTTGCATCGAGCACGCCGAACTTCAACGGACCAATGCTTGGTGGAGTAGCAATTTTGCTAATACCTCGGCTATCGCCAAGCCAATGCGTGTTGTTGGCGGTAATACGAATAATTTCGCCGAAGCCAAGCGTCACAATTGCTAAGTAGTCTCCACGTAAACGCAGCGTGGGTGTACCCAATATGACGCCGGCCAGCATGGACACTAAAACTGCAATGGGCATGCACACGAGCCACGGCAAGTTGGCATGTTGGCTCGACAAAATAGCAACCGTGTACGCACCAACGGCATAGAAACCCACATACCCAAGGTCGAGCAGTCCGGCAAGACCCACCACAACATTGAGTCCCAATGCCACTAAAACGAAAATCACTACTTGGTCGGTGAGCACACTTGGAAAACTTGTTCCGGGCGTTTCAATGATCCAACCCAATACAGGAATATTCGGCCACCATGGCAATAAGTACACAGCAAGAATGCAAATAGCGCCAAAAGACCACCGCACCGAGCGTGACTGTTTACCCAGTTCTTCACCGAGGCGTGAAACAGAACGCGCGCCAGAAGTAACGCTCTTCATTGATTCAGACAAACTCATACGCGTGCCTTTGCCAGCGACTCACCCAATAAGCCAGTGGGGCGGAACATCAATACAACCAGCAAAAGCACAAAGGCAATGACGTCTTTCCATTGCCCGCCAAACAATGCTGAGCCGTAGTTTTCCGAGAGGCCAAGCACCATGCCGCCTAGTAACGCGCCTCGCAAGTTACCAATTCCACCCAGCACTGCTGCAGTAAAACTCTTCACACCAAGCAGAAAACCAATATTGAACTTCGTTTGGTCGTATACCAAGGTGAACATCATTGCGGCCCCGCCGGCCATCACACCGCCCAGCAAGAAGGTCACCAAAATGACGAAGTCAACATTGACTCCTAAAATTTTTGCCGTTTCAACATCTTGCGCAACTGCGCGCACACCACGCCCCAGGCGCGTGCGGTTAACAAACAACAACAATGCTGTCATCATCAGCAATGCGCCAACAATGACAATGACATAGTCAATACGAATGTCGGTTCCGAACAACTTGAAAAGTGTTTTCTTCTCTAAAACGCGAGGCGTTTGATATTGCTCTCGGTCGCGTGGCCCCCAAATAGCAACTGCTTCTGTAATTGCCGTCGATGCTCCAATTGCGGAAATAAGAAATGCCAATCGAGGCGCCTGACGGCCGCGACGGAAAAGACTGAGGTACACCCACGCAATGGGGCCAGTGCCAATGACGCCAAAGAGGAGGTTCGACTTTGGCGAATTGAAAAATATCAGCCCAACAACAAAAGCGGTAACAAATGCCAGCACTACTGCACCGAATTGATCGCCAGAACCACGTAAAGGCCGGTACGCGGCCCGCTCGAGCGCAACTGCGCCCGCACCCGACAGCACCATTGAACCCACAAGACACGCAACCAAAATGAGAATTAATTGAAAGCCCGTGCGGTAGGGATACTTTCCCGCTTCCAACATCGGCAACCCCAACACGTTTGTTGCTGTAATGAGCGAGGCAAATGTGCCAATCATGAAAATTTCAGAATGAGCAAAGTTGATGAGGCGCAACACGCCGTATACCAAGGTGTATCCCAACGCCACAAGGGCATAGATCGAACCTAAAGCCACTCCTGTGACCGTGAGATCCCAAAATGTTCTGTATATCAGCCAGTCGCGCATGTGTCCCCGAGAACGAATATGTTCCCCTGTTGTTTAGCAGAAAATCTCATATATAAAAGAATGGCCGGGAACATTTGTTCCCGGCCATTCCAGATTACGCATCTCTCAATGAGAGACGATTTTTTTACTTGATCAATCCGAGTGAAACAATCTTGCCTGCATCTACTTTGTAGGCGTAAACAGCGTTTCCTGCAACTTCACCCGTTGCATCCCACTTGATCTGCTTGGTGACACCAGCAGCGTCATAGGTACCGAGGAACTCAAGAACGCCAGCGCGGTCGGTCTTGCCAGCAGCAATAGCGGCAAGGAATGCCTTTGCTGCGTCGTAAGCCTCTGCACCGTAGGTCTGTGGTGTTTCACCAGGGAACTTAGCGGTGTAAGCAGCTGCGAATTCAGCGTTAGAAGCACCATCTGCACATGTGCAAGTGATGATGGATCCATCGGCAGCAGGACCTGCAGCATCGATATAACCCTGATCTTTTACGCCGTCACCGAACACGAGTGTTGCGGTCACGCCAGCATCACGAAGTTGCTTGGCAAGCTTGCCAGCTTCTGCGTAGTAGCCGCCGTAGAAAATTGCATCTGGAGCAGCAGCTTTCATCTTGCTGACAGCAGCTGAGAAGTCAGCAGCCTTAGGATCGATTGAATCGCTTGCAACAACAGCAGCACCAAGAGTTGTCTTCACAATGTCGGCAAGACCCTTGCCGTATTCTGAAGCGTCGTCGATAACGCCAACTTTGGCTGCAGCCAATGTCTTTGAAATGTAAGTAGCAATGCCAGGGCCTTGCTTGTCGTCACCTGCAAGTGCGCGGTGGAAGACTTTCCAGTTGTTGTCATTCAATGCTTCGTTCGTTGCCGAAGGAGTAATGAGGGCAAGACCTGCTGCATCAAACAATGGGTCTGCTGCTTTTGACTCACCTGAGAATGCAGGACCAACGATGCCAAGAATGCTCTTGTCGTCAATTGCCTTCTGAGCAAGTGCTGGAGCTTGTGCTGGGTCACCTTGTGAGTCGAAGTCAACAAGGCCAACCTGGCAACCAGGGTTTGCTGTGTTGAATTCGCTGACTGCAAGGTCTGCACCAGCGCGAATGTTTTTACCGAGGTTGCCGGCGTCGCCAGAAAGCGCACCAAAGAAAGCGATGGAAACGCTATTGCAGGTTACGCCAGCAGCTGCTGCAGTGTCTGCAGTTACGACGGTGTCGGATGATGAGCTGTCGTTATCGCTACCGCAAGCTGCGGTAACGAAAGCAAAGCTCACCGCAATTGCGCCTACGCGCAACAGAGTGGATTTCTTCATTATTTTCTCCCCTTGTTCTATGAGTCGACAATGACTCAATGTTTGTTTGGTGGTTACCGCAAGGTTAGACCGTCTTTACGAAACGTTCAACAGATGACTTTTGGCTCAATACTCATCGCATTCCTTGCAAAATAAGGGTTTTAGGAGATTTGGAGGCGAACCGTCAATTTTTGGGCCGCAAAGGGGGCCTTTTTCGCGACCGATACCCGAAATACACATGACCCCTTGCGAGAGGCCGCCACCAGGTATTTCCCCGATACTGCGCAACTCCCACCGCTGCGGTTCCAGGTGGTTTTCCCTTTCGACAAGGTGGAGGCAATGCGGGTAAGCAAGAGTTTTGACTTTGCCTTGAGCACGACACTTTTTTGCAGCAAACCGCCCACAACAACTTTTGGAATTGCTTGCGATGCCGCCGTTGCAGTGGCCCCCAGTGCCTCGACACTGAATGTAGGAGTTGACCCGTTCGCGAGTCCGCCCACCGTGCAGGTCACCTCAGTAGTTCTGCACACCTCGACCCCGTCAGATGTTTTTACGACGTACCCCGTTGGGGTGCCACTACTCAGCACGCCTACCGACCATGTGAGAACTACCACTTTGTTTCCAGGAACCGCACTGACGAATTCAGGATTTGTTACCCAAGTAGCACTTGGCGTCACCGCACTCGAAGCAGGTGATGTAGCGCTTGCACCCACTGCGTTGGTTGCAATAACAGTGAACGTATAGGGGGATAGATTTTGCAAACCTTTAACGGTGCAGGAAAGTTCAGTTGTTGTACACGTTGCCCCACCAGGTACTGCGGTGGCCGTGTATGAAGTAATTGCACTGCCGCCATTGACAGGAGCTACCCATGTCACCGTTGCCGCACCATCGCCCGCAACTGCGCTCGGTGCACTAGGTGCAAAGGGAGGAGCAGCGGGTACTACTTGAATTTCTGTTGACGGGATACCTGTGCCCAAACTGTTTGAAGCAGAAACCGAAACGCTATAGGTGGTGCCGTTGACGAGGTTATTGATTGTGCAACTATGGCCAGTCGCATCAACGGCACACGTCAAAGCACCCGGATTAGCCGTTGCTATATAACCAGTTATTGCGCTACCACCATCTGAATCGGGACGAGACCACGTAATAGCGACTGCGCCACTACTCGCAGATGCAGAAACTAAGGTCGGCGCCGATGCATAGCAAATAATTCCGCAGGTATACAGCAACAAGTTGGGCGATTGCGTTCCAGCACTTGCACTTCCGTGCACCATCGAGACCGCCCCAACTGTTGCTTTCGAAAGAATTTGATTTGCTATTGCCACCGGTGTTGCCGTGCGTGACGTTTCCAAAAGTCGAGCTACTGCTCCCGCAACAAATGGTGCCGCCATTGAAGTACCCGATAACAACGCCCACGCGCTGTCAGAAGCAACTCCTGTGCCAGATACGGGGTTGGTGGGGTCGGTCGGAACCGCGGGCCAGGCTGACTTAATGTCATAACCAGGCGCCATGATGTTGACACAGTCTCCATAATTTGAAAATGAAGCCTCTTGGTTGTCACGACGAGTAGCACCTACAGAAATGGTGCCATCTGTGCAAGCTGGAGTTACATAACTGGCGTTGCCGATATAGGCACCATCATTTCCCGCCGCAACAACTACTGACACTCCATCGGCTTGCAAAGCAAGTACTGCTGCTTCCAGGGAGGCGGAGTATCCGTTTGTTGCACCCAAACTCATGTTTGCCACCGCAGTGTTCGCGCCGGTGTGGTTACTTGTCACCCAGTTCACCCCGGCAACAACTGCAGAAATCGTTGTTCCAGCATTGCAAATGGCTAGAGAACCGCCAGGAAAAACGCGAACAGGAATAATACGTGCACCTTTGGCGACTCCAAAGGTTGCACCCGCAGCAATACCAGCCACATGTGTACCGTGCCCGCAACCGTCATCGGTAGAACTTAAGCCAGGCGAGTAGTAACCAGCAGCAACACGTGTGGATGCTGGGGCGAATTCACTATGTGACCTACGAATGCCCGTATCGATGATGTAAATATCGACACCAGCACCTGTTGTTGTGTAGTTGTAACGCGCATCGAGTGGTGTCGATGCTTGGTCAATACGATCAAGGCCCCAGTTGCCAGCAGTTGTCCAATCACCTCCGCTTGGTGGAGGAATTGATTGGTCGACGGCGGTCACCACTTTTTGATTCACTTCTATATTGCGCACGCCAGTAAATCGCGACCAAGTAGCTGCTTGCGTTGCCGTGAGCATCACTTCAACAAAGTCGACAGCGCCGAGTTGCGTTGATGTCACATGCAAACCATCGCCAGACATTGCATTCGAAATAGTAAGTGCAGCTGAATTGTCTTGCGCCAGCACGATGTAACTTTCGCGCACTTCAACTGCTGATGCCGGCGCAGAGCAAACACCAGCAACTACCGCCAAAACACATAGAGCGACGCAGGCTGTTACCCGCCCGAAATACGCCCTCTTCATATTCCTAGTGTACGAACTCTATTTTGAGAGTTCGGTAAGAATTCAGCAATTAACGTGCCCGAGATGCCTTCACAGTGAAGCTCGACTTCGTGATTTGCTTCATCTTGAGGGTTAATAATTTCTTCGTGGTGGTCAGTAGGTACTTTCCATCGCGATACACATCAACTTTTCCTTTGCCCGTAATGCGTAAGGTCACCTTGTCGAGCGCGCTGCGCACCACAGAAACCTGTGGAGTGGAATTCACGCTGAGAAAGCCATTGCGAACCAGTGGCACCGAGGTCACAGGAGTTGCTGCGGGCACGGTTGTTGGTGTTGGCGCCACAGTTGTTGATGTTGGCGCCACCACCACTGGGGCAACACTGGTAACGGGCGTATCCACTACGCCACGTGTTCCACCTGTAGTTGCAGGAGAAGCTGAGCCGATATAGAGAAGGAGGTTCACAGAGCCAACTGGGTCGGTCACCACATTCGGTGTTGCATTCAATGACAAAGCAGAGGCAACTGCAGAAGGGGTCATACTTGGGTTTGCTCCAAGCAACAATGCAGCTGCACCCGTGACGTGCGGAGTTGCCATCGATGTTCCCGACAAGGCACGCGATGCTGTTGGCGATGAAGTTGCTGCGGAAACAATTGCTGAACCCGGAGCAAAAATATCAACACATGTGCCGTAGTTCGAGTAGTACGCACGAGCATCGTTCGCTTCGGTCGCACCAACGGTAATTGCCAACGGCTCACTCGCTGGCGACACACCACATGCATCGGCATTTTCATTGCCTGCGGCAACCGCCATCACAATTCCATCGGCAACTGCGCGCGCTACAGCATCGTTCAAGGCTGGGGAAGCTCCACCGCCAAGTGACATGTTTGCTACCGCAGGAACACCAGCAGCATGGTTGGCAATCATCCAATCGATACCTGCAATAACGCCCGCAGTAGAGCCAGACCCTGCGCAATCGAGAACTCGCACGGGAACAAGAGTTGCCATAGGCGCAACACCAAAGGAAGTCCCCGCAACGGTTCCTGAAACATGTGTTCCGTGACCTTGGCAATCATTTGTTCCGTTGCCGTCGTTTACCGCTGTGTACCCGGTTGCTACTCGCCCAACAAATTCAGAATGGCCAGCATAAATTCCGGTATCGATGATGTAGGCAGTCACGCCAAGTCCATTCACGCGGCGTGTGATATTTCCGTCTAATGGAAGTGTCCGCTGGTCGATGCGATCGAGGCCCCACGAAGCTGCAGCAACAGGGTTAGTTGTGGGAACTGCAGGTGCAATTGCAGCAGAAGCAGCCGAAGCGGGTCCGTTCCCTACTGCATTCGTTGCAACAACAGTGACCGTATAAAGAGTTCCATTAGTGAGGCTGGTGATGACACAACCTAATTGAGTTGTGGCGGTGCAATTTGCCCCGCCTGGCACTGCAGTTGCTTTATAAGAAGTAACAGGAGTATTGCCGTCGCTCACAGGGGCTACCCATGAAACTACTAAAGAAGCATTTGCAGGCGACGCCGACACATTTCGTGGTGCTCCGGGAAGCGTTGCGGGAAGTGCAGCCACAAAACTCCAGTTCAACGTTGTGGCACCTTTCGCACCATTCCAACCATCGATGGCAATTTTGTATTCAGTTCCTGCAACAACCGTGCCGTCGACTTTGCTCCACACAACCGTTGAGTTCGCGTCGTCATTCGTTCCTACAACGGTGAGTGCGCTCACACTTGTTCCCGAGTACACCCCGAGTAGCGTGTCGAAAGCACTGCCTTGCGTGGTCACACTGAGTACGCCATTGCTTGGGGCCACCCAGCGGTACCAAATAGAAGCCGAGCCTCCGGTTCCGCCATGTGTTGGCTCACCTGTTTCACGTGTTGCCAAAGTTGTTCTGCCGGTGACGGCACCCGAGTTCCCCACTAGAAGTTCGCTCGCAGCAAATGCATCATTCACGAGTGCTTGAAATGGTGTTGCACTAACAACATTTGACGGATCACTATTGCCAGCGCTGTTCGTAGCACGAACACGGAATGAATGAACGATGTCATTATTCAAACCAGTTACTTGAACAGTTGTATTGGTAGAAGTTCCGTCGGCGAAAACCTGCCATGTAGTTGAGTTCGCTATGGAATACTCCACAACGTAATCGGTGACAGCAGCACCACCAGTTGAACTAGGTGCACTCCATGTGAGAGCAACCGCATTATTTGTTGGACTCGCTACCAAGTTCAGAGGAACGCTTGGCACAGTTGGTGCAATGGGCACAATTGGAGCCACGGCGGCAACAAAGCTCCAGTTCAACTTCACTGCACCTTTACTTCCATTCCAACCATCAACAGCAATGGAGTATTGAGTTCCTGCAACAACGTTGCCATCAACCTTGCTCCATAACGCACCTGCATAAGGCGCGTCATCGTTCATGCCCAAGGCAGTCAAAGTGCTCACGGTATTTCCGGTGTACACGCCTAACAACGTGTCATACCCACTGCCTTGCGTGGTGACACTCAGTGTTCCATTGCTTGGAGCAGTGAATCGGTACCAAACGGAAGCCAACCCACCCATGCCGCCGTGTGTTGGTTCGCCAATTTCACGACTGGCCAGCACAGTGCTGTCGACAACAGAACCCGAAGTTCCCGTTAAGGCTATGCCACCAGCAAATGGGTCATTTATGCCAACCGCTATCGGACGAGAAGTAGCAATATTTGATGCTTCACTTGTTCCAGCAGAGTTCACTGATTTCACACGGAACTGGTACGACGTGTTGTTTGTTAACCCTGTGACAGTTGCGGTAAGGGTTGTCGATACGCCGTCGTTAAATGTCGACCAAGTGGTTCCGTCGGTGCTGTACTCAACCACGTAATCAGTAACTGCTGCGCCACCATTGATCGCTGGCTCTAACCAGGTCAAAGCCACCGAGGCATTGCGCGCAGTTGCAGCGAGTGTTCGTGGAGCACTAGGTGCAGTAGCGGGAGCTCCGGCTGTAGTACCTGAAAACAACAACTTATTTGGAGATAACGCACCCGCGTTGGTCACAACATTCGATGTGGCATTTTGAACAAGACCCTGAGCAATGGTGTCGACACTGGCAGTTGGCGTTGCCGAGAGCATAAGCGCTGCAACACCTGCAACGTGAGGTGACGCCATTGATGTTCCCGACAATGTTGCACGAGCAGTATTTGAACCAATAGTTGATGAGGTGATTCCTTCACCAGGTGCAAATATGTCGAGGCAAGATCCGAAGTTGGAAAATGCGGCACGAGCATCGGTTACTCCAGTTGCGCCTACAGTGACGGCACTGGGTTCGCCTGAAGGCGAATAACGACAAGCGTTGGCATTGTCATTACCTGCTGCCACCACAAACACAACGCCATCGGCCACACCGCGAGCAACAGCAGCATTGAGCGCAGCAGACGAAGGCCCACCAATACTCATGTTTGCAACCGCAGGTACACCTGCTTGGTGATTTCCTACAATCCAATCGATACCAGCAATGACCCCCGAGGTA
>Ga0194045_1000678_pt1 | contig 11188 bp, 6 predicted proteins | sample JunL6211m_MetaG_FD_161686 | JGI IMG/M metagenome (GOLD analysis project Ga0194045, IMG submission 161686) | Anoxic zone freshwater microbial communities from boreal shield lake in IISD Experimental Lakes Area, Ontario, Canada - Jun2016-L626-11m | ecosystem: Environmental > Aquatic > Freshwater >...
TCATTGATGACATATCTTAATATGCTACCTGCTGTTAACTCTTTTTTTAATACTATTTCTCAATTATTAGGTTTTACCCAAGCTAGCTCTACTCCATATTATATTAATACTAGAAAATTTTTTAGTTTTTGGTTTAGCTGTGAGAAAGATGTCTTTCTGAATATTGAAAATCAACAGAGATTTGTTGTAAAGCGAGTTCAAAATCCTGAAGCAGAACTTTATTTGGTTTATAGTGCAAAGCTCTTATCAGAAAAAGCTATCGAAGAAATGATTAGATTTTGTGATATACAAAGAATCACACCTATTAATTTTGATGAGCTTGAGCCAAAATTTAAAACAGAAAATGACAAAGCGATATATAAGCTAATGGTTACTGAAAGAGACAAATTCATAGAAAATAAAGGTGGTAATGCTGCAACTATTTCTGATATGGGTAGATTGATGGAATATCTTATTGAAAAATATGGCGCGTACAATGATTGTGATGTAAAAATAGATTTTTCGAAAGCGCCTGATTTTATAGAAGTAGAAGCTCCAGTTATAATGGCGTGTGCTGGCGGGGATCTTTCGAGTAATGATTTTATAGCTTTTGCAACTGATAAAACAACAAATTTACTATGTGCTGACGCTAAAAAGAGATTACATATAGCTCAAGAAGAATTGCTAAAGAGAGCATCTGATTGGAAATATTTGTTTAATAAGATGATGTCTGTGGTTATGTTAATAGGCGATCATAACCTAGAACTTCAGTTAATGAATTTAAAAAAAGATGTGAGTAATAGTAAATCACCTATTTATGATTTTAGAATGGCTTGCGAAAAATTTAATTACGACTCGCTCTATCACATAAGTGTAATTTTTGTTACAGGAGCTAATGTGCATTGCTATCTATTATATGATGATAATTGCTCTAATGAAAAATCATTAACTGCCGCAAAAAAAATAGATCCATACGTTATTTCTAAAGGCCATACCAAAAAATCAGATCTTTCTTGGCAAAAAGCAGGGGCATTAGCTATCAAAGAAAGAGAACAAAAAATGGAAGATGCGGCTATAAAAATTCAAAAGAAATGGCATCAGTATCGAGAATCCCAAATAACTGATCTATATCAAGAACTACCGTTTGCAGATTGCGATAAAGATCAATTCTCCAACATTAGTGAAAAAGGCGATATGGAGAATCTTTGCATCACTATGATTTAATTAGTTAGAGCGGGATTGCTTTATCCAAACTTAGTAATTGCTGTTGAAGTTAGCTAATTTTGCTGAAATTTTATCTATATTAATTAGTTTTCATATTATGCAGATAAACTATAGATGGATCATATCCAACATCAGTAAAAAATATATTTCAAAAAATAAAATACTTTCTTATTGCTCACAAAATGCTATTATATGATCAATAGAAAATAAGTATATAGCTCATGAAATGGAATTGGCAACAAAAAAGCTGGCCTAATTTTACTTATAATGAAGATACTATAAAGAAACTTGAAGGCTCTTTTATATATAAAGCAGGGGTGTTATTTGGGATTTTTCAATGCATTGATCAGGATAGTAGAGATTATCTTAAAATCGAAATTATATCCAGTGAAGCATTAAAGACTTCTGAAATAGAAGGAGAATATCTAAATCGAGATAGCTTGCAGTCTTCTATTTTAAAACAATTTGGCTTAAAAACAGATAATCGCAGAGTTCAGCCTGCAGAAAAAGCTATATCTGAATTGATGGTAGATTTATATAATAGTTATGCAGAACCTATGACTCATGATTCGCTATATAGATGGCATAAAATATTGTGTGCCTCACGCTCTGATCTTATAGATATAGGCTGTTATCGTAAATCTAATGAGCCTATGCAAGTAATATCTGGATCGATTCATGAACCAAAAGTTCATTTTGAAGCGCCATCTTCTTCAGAATTAATAAAAGAAATGCAACAATTCATTGATTGGTTTAATAATACAGCGCCTAATGGATCAACTCCATTAAATAGCTTAACCAGAGCTTCTATAGCTCATTTATATTTCGTCTCCATTCATCCATTTGAAGATGGAAATGGTAGAATTGGAAGAGCAATTGCAGAAAAAGCAATGGCTCAATGCATAGGGCAACCAACTCTTATAGCTCTTGCCACCGTGATTGAAAAAGATAAAAAAGCTTATTACAGAGAATTAGAAAATTCAAACAAAAGTACTGAAATTACTAATTGGATCAATTATTTTGCTAAGGTGATTTTAGAAGCGCAAAATTATACTCAGCTTCGTATAGAATTTTTAATTAAAAAAGCTAAATTCCATGAAAAATATAGAAATGCTTTTAATGAGCGTCAGGAAAAAGTTATAACAAGAATGTTTAGCGCTGGGATCGAAGGATTTGAAGGAGGACTTAGTGCAAAAAATTATTTAAGTATTGCAAAAACTTCGAGGCCTACAACGACTCGTGATCTTCAAGACTTAGTTAGTCAAAATGCATTGATTAAATTAGGAGATAAAAAGTATGCACGATATTATCTTAATATCTAATCCCATCTCTTGTACGCATAATGGTTTGTCTGCTTGTATTGAAATTTCTTGCGATAAATGCAATAGTTTTTCCTTCCTGCAATTGTTGATTTATCTGTTCTTTTTGTGATTCTGACAAAATTTGAGGGCGACCAAAAGTTTTTCCATTCGATTTTGCCCTAGCGAGACCAGATTGTGTGCGTTCAATTAATAAATCACGTTCAAACTGAGCAACAGAATTGATTACTCCCATAGTCATTTTCCCAGCTGAACTGGTGAGATCAACTCCTCCAAGTGCTAGACAATGAACTCTGATGCCCATTTTCTCTAATTTCGCAACCGTGCTACTAACATCAATAGCATCACGCCCTAACCGATCAAGCTTAGTGACGACTAAAACATCTCCTTTTTCCATTTTATCTAATAAACGTGCAAATCCTTTACGTCTTATAATAGGCATTGATCCTGATATTGTTTCTGTGACTATGCGATGTGGCTCAATAGCAAAACCAGCTTCTTCAATTTCTTTTATTTGGTTTGCAGTTTCTTGTTGTATTTTAGAAACACGAGCATAAGCAAAAGTACGTGGCATTATTCTAGCGAAAATATATTAAAAAGGCTGTCCTAAATATGCAGCATGTCTAAAAGTATGTCAATATAATTTTTGGACACTAAAAAGAGTGATGTCCAAAACCGTTCGTTTTTGGACAGTTATAATGTGTATAAAAGATGGTGTAATGAGTCGCTACAATACTGCGATTCAGCTCATTTAAACTATTTTCAATCCTAAGCAATACGAATTCCAAAATTGAAAATCTACCTTAGATACCATCCAGATTTTGCTTTATTATTTTCAATTACAATTTTCTTAATGCAATGTATTAGACATAAGTCTAATGAGTATTCTTCAACTCTCTATAAAAATTCTCATGCACGCCTAGAGCCAGTAATGTTATGATTTCATTTTGATCATCATATTGATAAGCTAATAAAGTCAGTTGGTTTATCATGCGAAATTTATATATTTTTACTCCTGCCAAATCTCCTTTTTTATTATCGCCAATATTCGGATTACCCATGATCTCTTGAATAATTTTATCTAATTCTTTCTTTTGATTAAGGTGTAGTTTTTTCACTACCTTGCTAAAACTATTAGTTTGTCTTACTATCACGTCATGCATCAAACTTATAATCACTCACTTCACTCAGTGATAATTCTTCTTTTGACAATAAAATATCTTTAATGATACCGTAGGTAAGGTCAGGATTTTCTTCTGCTATTTTACCTATCTTAGACCAATATTCTATTTGCTTCGGCAATGAGCGGCTCTCAATTTTTGAATGCTTTAGTGCATCTTTATATAATTCATCTGACAATTTTACAGCTTGAGACATTTGGATAAGAACTTCAACATAATACAATATTATGGTTTATAATATCACCTAATATAGCTTTTTGCAACCTAATATTACCTTTTGATCTCTTCACACATTACCTAAAGAATTACCCCCAGACCTCCTCGACCTGATACTCAGCTTGGGTCTGCAAGCCATCTGTATCGAAGATGAAGTTATCAGCAGAGAGATCTTTGGCGTTCACGTTCAGGAGGGTGATTTTTTGGGTGCTGGATAACTCTATAACCGAAGCAGTGATGGTTTGTTTATTGAAGTAGTTTTGGAGTGGTGCTGGTACTTTGAGATTATGGGCGGAGGTGGTGATTTCTCTGATTTTCAAGGTGTTGAAGGCTGTTTTGAATTTGGATAGATCTATACGCTCTGAATCGTAGACCGCAAAATCTGATATAATGGTGCCGAATTCACCACTTGTTTCAAAAGTTTGATCAAATATGAAGGTATCTGAATCTTCACCGCCGCTTAAGAATTTATTGCCCGATCCTTTGATAAAGATTTTATCATGGCCAGAGCCTGCATTGACTATATCATTGCCGTCACTCAAATAGATTCGATCATCTCCAGAACCTGTATTTATTATGTTATCAGCATTACTGTCGTAGATTGTGTCGTTGTGCTCGGAAGCTTCGATATTCTCTATATTATATAATTTATCTCCAGATGCGAAGCCGCCGGCGCAATCGCCGGTTTCTAAATTGATTCTAATTCCTGCATCTGAGTGTTTATAAGTTACAGAATCTGATCCATTTCCACCGTCCATAATATCAGCTCCGACAGATCCGATAAATAAGTCGTCACCATCTTCGCCGTACAAAGTATTGTTGCCATGACCTGCCATAATAACGTCATTTCCGGCGCCTGCCCAAACAATATCACCACCTCCAAAGCTCACTATGTAGTTATCCAAGTCATTACCACGTATTTCATCGCTAAACTGAGAACCTTCAATATCTGAAATATTTTTTAAATTATCTGTTCCATTTGCCTTTGAGGCAATGCCAGCCCTTAAATCTACTTTTACGCCAACTTGGTTGAAGTTTAATTTAAACTGATCATTTGATGTTGATGGTAGTAATTTCTGATTGATGTGTAATGAATAGATGTGCGATATTTCTTCATGGTCTTGTATTCTATATTTTTTATAGCTTATTTTATTTCTGCCACTACCGCCATCTACTTCGTTGCTGCCTAGTTCTAGATTGAACGTGTCGTCACCTTCTTCGCCGTATAATTTATTATTTCCTTCTCCGCCTGTGATAATATCATCTCCTTTGCCGCCATAAATCTCGTCATCTCCTTCTTTACCATCGAGAAAATCTCTAACTTCACTACCAATTATTTTATCATTATATTTTGAGCCAATAACGCCTTCTATGCTAATATATCTATCGCCTTCAGCATCTCCTCCTTTTCCTTCGGCCTTTGCTAGATTTACTTCGACTCTTGTTTTTGAATTGTAATATGACACACGGTCTTGGCCATTTCCACCATCTAAAAGATCAGCGCCAGCTCCGCCAACTAAGATATCATCACCATCACCACCTTCAAGTATGTCATCTCCGTCAAGGCCATATAATACATTGTCTTCATCATCACCTATGATTTTATCATTAAATTGAGAGCCAATTACGTTTTCAATATTTTTGTAAGTATCGCCTTCAGCATCTCCACCTATACCTTGGGCCTTTGCTAAATTCACTTCAACAGCCATGTTGCTTGCGCTATAATCTACAAAGTCTTGGCCTTCGCCGCCATCCATATTGTCGGCACCAGCTCCTCCAATAAGGGTATCATTACCTTTGCCGCCATTTAAAATATCATTTCCGGCACCACCACGCAGCACATTATCTTTATCATCACCTGTGATTTCATCATCAAATTCTGAACCTGTAGCATTTTCAAAATTCTTGAACTTATCTTTATAGATTTTATTTGTAGTTGCTGTGCCCGTCGCCATATCAAGCACAACTCCTTTGGCTGAAAATTCATATGATATAGTATCTTCACCATCTCCTCCGTCAGCAAAATCACCATCTCCGGTTAATAATATTTTGTCATTACCATCTTCGCCAAATAATTCATCTTTGCCACTGCCACCATATATTGTATCATCTCCTTTGCCTCCTCTGATGATATCATCACCATTTCCACCCTGCAAAATATTATCTTTTTCATCTCCTATAATTTCATCATCAAACTTAGAACCAATTACATTTTCAATATCTTTATATGTATCACCATGTGCATGACCTCCAGTGCCTTTTCCAGTTGCTAGATTTACAATAACTCCTTCTGTTGCATATGGATGACCATAATTTACTGTGTCAGATCCCTCTCCACCGTCCATATAATCAGGCCCTTCAAAGCCAGTTAACGTATCATCTCCATTGCCTCCAAATAATTGATCAGAACCAGTCGCTCCAAATAGGTGATCATCTCCATCACCTCCTTCTATGATATCGTCTCCACCTTCTCCATTAATATAGTTGGGCCCGCTATCACCAATCAAATGATCATTATATTCGGATCCACCTATATTCTGGAAATTGCTAAATTTATCACCTTCAGCATCGCCACCTTTTGCTTTTTTTGTGCTTAAGTTGACATATACTCCTGTCTTGGAACTGCCATATGAAAGTGTATTGGTGCCTGCTCCACCATCCATATTATCAGCACCAGCCCCGCCTTCTATATGGTCATCACCGTCTTCACCATAGATCTCATCATCGTCTTCATCTCCGTACATAAAATCTCGATCAGCACCACCGTACATTCTATCACGCCCTTTGCCTCCATGCATTCGGTCATTTCCAGCATCTCCATACATCTCATCATCTCCAGCTCCACCTTCCATGTGATCGGATCCATTTCTGCCATACAATTTATCGTTACCACCAAGACCTTTTATGTAGTCACTGCCCGAAGTACCTTTGATGATATTATCTTTTTCATCTCCGATCAGGCTGAATGCTTCAAGATCAAGTAGAATTGGTTCTTTTGCCAATTCTGATAATTTTGTTTTTATTTCATCAACGGTGCAATTGAGCTCTTTTCTTGAAGAAGCTAAAATATAACCAAGCTGCACCCAAAAATCATAGCCCAACTCATATTTGCTTGCGAAGACTTTTGCAGTCTTTAAGATTTCATCAAGTGTACTGCCGAGACTTGTATCATCATCAAAAAATGAATACGAAGAGTTTGTGAATAATGGAATTAATGGACCCTGCACCAACAGGTTTTTTGTTAGCCTGATCAACGCAATATCCCATGCTTTCTGCACCGCAGTTGAGGCATGTTGACCAACAAATTTAGCAGCTCCCAATTGCTTGAATTCCTGACCTGTCATCTGTTCAATAAATGCAACTTTCCTCGCCTCAATATTTGCACCACCTGCAGCACTTCTTGAGTCATCTGCTATGTCTGTAACCCCAGCCCACTCATATAAAATCTCAACTATTTTATCGTGAATATTACTAAATTCAGCTGGCTTTAATTTCATAAAAGATCGCACCAACTGCTCTAATTTTTGGTTCTCATTCATGGCAATGTGTAGTGCCTTGATCTTGCCATACCCACGAATCAGTGGCATAAACAAATTCTCTGAATTTATAGTAACGCCCTCTTCAGTAGTTACTTTTTCTGGAACCTCAGAATTAAAAAATTCATCCTCCAGCCACTCTGTGATTTCTCCTAAGTCTAAATCTTTATTTTCACTCTCTGCTCTTAATTTTTCAGCTCTTTCTATGATTTTTTTAGCAAAAAAGCTATATATTTTATTCGCTTCTTGTTTGATTGAATTGATTAACTCTTCTGCATCTTTTTTAAAAATATTATTATATTTTGTAAATTCACTACTTAAAACTTTTTGAACGCCCTTTTTCTCAACTTTACATTTATGTTCGTGTGTATGTATTTTTTGATTTAATTTGCTTACTTCTTTTTCCTTTAAAACATCTTCTACTTTCTCTACTTTTTCTAAATATTCTTTTGAATAATTATTACGTAACTCTTCTATTTCATTTGTTGCAGCTTTTGTGTAATGATCTCTTAAAATATCTATAGCCGTATTGTATTCAGCACTAAATCTCGCTTTATTTGCCTCAACTGCTTGTTCATATTGAGCCTGATTCCATTGCATTGAAATCACTTGCAAATATGTAGCTTCATTGGCTTCTTTTAATTTTACATTGATACTTTGCAAAAGAATCTCTTTTGCCTTTAAATATTCTTGTGTATGACGCGCATTAATATTTTCTTTCTCTTCATTCAATTTCTTTTGGGCATCTTTCAATAATTCATCAACAATACTTTTCTTCTTATTCTTATATTGATTATTTGCCTCTTCACCTAAATCTTTTTCGCCTTCTTGGCAATTCTCCGCAGACTCTTTTCTCTTTTGCTGATGCTTTAAATTAGCTTTTTCTAATTCCTGTTTTATTTTTTCTGCTTTTTGATCGCTATAATATTTAATATATTCATCAGTCTGTTCTTTGACAATCTTCGCAACCCAATCTTTCTTCTTTCCATCACTTTCTCTATCTTTCTGATACTTTAAATATTTCACTAATTTTTCAAACGTTTCTTTGCGAAATCTTCTTGTATCATCTGTATTATTTGCTTTGCCGTCTTTATAACCATTATTATGAACTTCCCAAGAATCCATGTCATCATTATGATAATGCACATCTGCAACTTCAAATTTTCTGCCGTCTTCGTAACTAAAAGTTGATTTTGCTGTTATTGTATTTCCCTCTATGACTCTATCATCCTTCTCTGTTGCAAGAGAAATACTTTTTATACCAAGTTCTGATAGCTTCTTCAGCTCATCAGACTCGCTGTAGCCATTCATATTCTTATCTTCCCAGATCAATAGATCTTTGAAATTTTCATCTTTTTCATCAATAACTTTATCGTTATTGCTATCAAGCAATGATAATTTGAAAAATGCTGATATTAAATCATCACCAAATAGTTCTGTAATGTCATCTATCTGACCATTCTTGTTTAAGTCCCTTGCTAAGTGCCCATTCCCAGGCTTGAGCCACCCGACCTTCTCCGCAAATCCATCATTGTCTATATCAAAATACACACCCTTAGTATATGGAACTAATTTTATCCCTTCTCCTGTTAAATCAAAAACCAATGGACTAACATGTGACACGGCGTATTTCAACTCATTACGAAGTGGATGAATCCAATCCCCAGGCTTCGCATACTTTCCAAATGCTGACATTTTCATGCTAGGCGAAATATAACTCCTCGCTTCATTGTTCGCTGCACTCCTCATATCAGCATAATTAGCAAAAGTAGTTTTATAGCCATGAACTGCCCTGTTCATCAAGGTATCCATGTTATCATTACAGCCCGGATTATCCAGACAATCGCTAACTGACTTCCTAAACTTATAAATCTCATCAAATCCTAATTTGATCTCTTCTTTATTCCCAATCCCATATAACCAACTCGGCTCTTTTATAAAATTACTCTCATCTCTGCCTTTCCATTTGAAATTGTCCTGCCCAAAACTATCCTTATTTCTCTCTTCATCACCATATAAACCCTTGTCAATATACAGCGGCTTGTAGCTCAACAATAACTCCTTCCTCCTCTCAAACTCCTCACTAAATGGACTTTTCTTACTTCCAAAACTATCATCTCTACCGCTGAAACCACTAAAGCCCTCATCACCTCTATTAAAAATCCACGAACTCTTGCTCCACTGATCTCCTGCCCATGTGCTGGCCTTCGTCCAAGCCCCCTCCCAAAAACTACTCTCATACCATTTGCTGCTACTTCCGCCGCCGCCTCCTGAGCCGCCTCCGTTACCTACGTTTGGACTGCTTCCTCCACCAAAATCTCCTCCACTTGGACCTTCTCCTGGAATATTAGGATTGTTAGGATTCTTCGGCCCTCCGTCACCGCTCGGACCACTTGGATTAATCGGCCCGCTTGGATCCCCAAAATACGGCGGTCCGTATGTGTCATCATCTTTTTTATTGTGCTCTGAGTTTGGATTGCTGTTGCCAGCCTTAACATATGGTGGGCCGTATTCTTCATTATTTTTATTATTATCCGCAATATCACATTGCAGATTTTTATTCAGCTGATTGATCTTGTACATCATCCTCAAATCTGCTCCAAAGCGACTTGTAGGACCATCACTCTCCATCGAGTGTACATAATTTTCTGATGTGACTTTGATTTGCTGGTCTAATTCTTGATATGCTTTTTTACCTACTTTTGTTAATGTTTTAGATTTTTGATCATACCAAGTATCACCTAACATCTCATCAAATCCTGGTGCCCATATGTTGCGATAAATACCTTTTGCATCTTGAAATTTAGGTAATTCAAATTTAAAACCCATTGCTTCAGTTACTATCCGTGCTGCTGTATTTGAATTTTGCCATGATCCATAAGAAATTCCTGGAATTGCTGCTTTATAATCCAAACCTCCATTATTAATCATTTCAAATGCCTTCTTCACATTTTCATGATTTACAATACTTTTTATGTAATCATCATTCCCTTGTGCTAAAAGTGTTTTTGTGTGCTTGTTTTCTAAATCAAAATCTGGATGGTACTTATCATAAGGCAAATTAACAACTTTTAAATCATCAATAAGCCAATTGTTTATTTTATCTCCTCCTTCTGGTCCTCCTCTTATGCCAATTTTTTCACCATCACTCATAGTAATGAGGATGTAGAGATGCTGTGGCGCTTGCTCTTTGGCAAATTCAAATAAACTGATGGGTTTTGCAACTAATTCTATCTTTGCTTCCATTATGTTAACCCTAATTTGCTTTTTTGCTTGACAAATATATCAACTATTTTCTCATTATTATCTAAATAAATAAGCGTATAAAATAAATCAAACGGACTAAACGAGAAAAAATTATTTGAATATGTACATACATAGATTTTTTCATACTCAAAGCTTTCTATAATTTTCTCAGACCTCTGCATGCATTTTGCACCAGAAGAAGTTAAGTCTTTCAAGATCTCACTAAATTCTGTGCCAATTGGATATTTTTCGATCAAATAGCTTTGTGCTTCTTCAGCACTGTCAAAATTCTCAAATTTTATAGGTCTTGGTTCAATTGCATTTAATATGAACATAAATATAGAGCTCATAAAAACTCCTATTATAATCTTTTTTAAAAATTTTTTCATTTAAATAAGAACCAGTCACGCAAAACCTTTAAGGAGTCGTTGCATCATAATTTTTATGAATGCTAATTGTATAAAAGCTTTGGCTGAAGAGGTGGTAA
>Ga0194045_1000679_pt1 | contig 11179 bp, 8 predicted proteins | sample JunL6211m_MetaG_FD_161686 | JGI IMG/M metagenome (GOLD analysis project Ga0194045, IMG submission 161686) | Anoxic zone freshwater microbial communities from boreal shield lake in IISD Experimental Lakes Area, Ontario, Canada - Jun2016-L626-11m | ecosystem: Environmental > Aquatic > Freshwater >...
TTCCTCTGTGGCATCCGCAACAGGATACGCCGTCCGGGCAGGCCAATCTGTTCGTGCGCTGAAAGAAGTAACATCTGTTTCAGATTGCATTGGATCTGACATCATACAGAAATCTGGAATGAACTTGCAGCTGTCTATTGAAGAATTGATCAATCAGATGAGAATTGCGGCATCAAAATCGGTGGGGTGATCCAGACAAATAAAATATGTGAGAGTATAAAATGAGGTTCCTTTTATGTTTAAAATCCGCTGTCCTATTCATCCTTGTAGCAAGCACTTCAGCCTCTCTCTTGAACGCTCATGGAAACGGTGGCAACCACGATCAACATTACAGTGTGAACCGTTCTGATTTGCACGATCACGTGAGTTGGGACATTGGCGTCGTCCACGGCACATCCTTTGTAGCACAAAGGACCCACATGGAACATCAAAGAGGCTTAACAACATGGTTGGGAACAATCAATGAAACAAGTCATGTGACTGTAACCTGGAATTCGTCAGATAGAATTGAGTCTCAAAGCTTTCATCTGACTATTGCTGTGCACATTAACCAACATCACATTCTCCAATATGAAAGCAAAAGTATACGCGATTTTGTATTGATTGAAACCAGTGACATTGAAATACCAGAGGATTCTCCGCGTGATGCACATACAATACCGAATCGGGGCCGCATTACAAACTTTACAGAATTTGACACGCATGCTGACACAGCTCCCTCTGGAATTGTTGACTTGATGATTCTGTACACAAACGACGTAAAGAATGTATTTGGATCAGCCATAGAGTCAAAGATTGTTGCTGCAGTTGCACTTGCAAACTCTGTCCTCAAAAATAGTGAAATCCATTTCACATTAAGACTTGTTCACTCAGAGCAATATGATATTGATGAATCACAGACGTACGGTGAAATGCTCGCCAACGTTCAACACAGCAAGTCGGTTGGAGCGCTGAGGGACAGCTTTGGTGCAGATATTGTACAAATACTTGTGAACAACAAGAAGTTTTGCGGTATGAGTTCTGCAATGCACGCGGGTGCCGGCGCCTCATTTGCACCTTTTGCATTCTCGGTTGTCAATTATTTATGCTTGAATGCTTATTCGCACATACATGAGATTGGGCATGTTTTGGGAGCCAACCATGATGCAGAAAACTGCGGAAATATTGGATACCCTGACAATTATGCGCAAAAATACTGCAGTTCAGGTGGTTATAGAACGGTGATGAGCTACGGCTGTGACAACATTGGAGTCCCAAGAGTTCCTTATTTTTCAAATCCATTTGTGTCTTACAAATCTCTGCCGACGGGTGTCATTGGAAAGACAGACAACGCACGCGTGTTAAACGTGAATTGGAAGTACGCAGCGGATTTTCGCTCGCCCAAGAGTATGGTGACAGAAGCGCCTATGGGGACGCCGGCGGAGACTCCTGCGCCTGCGGGGATACCTACGCCTACTAAACCCGCCCCGGCCCCTACACCTCATGTGCCCAGCACCCAGCCGAATCCTTCTCTCCCATCATGTGAATCTTTGGGTGAAACGTGTTACTCATTAACATCGGTGGGCGATCGGAAGAATGGAATTATGGTATTCTATGACGCCACGTGCGTTCCAGCTGGGGGGATCGGGTGTGGCTACGTTCTGTCTGAATGCAGGCTGTGCAAAACAAAAGATTCCCAGAGTGACATCGACTACGTTCAGTGCCCGTGCGTGTAGATTACGAAGGTGGACGCTGCCAGTGCGGCAATAAATGGATACCCTCCCCTAGCGCCTCCCGCTCGGCATCGAACTCTTCTTGGAAGGCTGCATCCTCTGCCGCGTGGGCATTCCCGTTTTTCTCTTCCAGCTTGTCCGCGCAGAGTCTGCACAGCTGGAGTTCGTCGGCCTCGATGCACTTTGCGCTCGACCTCTCCCTGTCCCCCATCTCCCAGCACGTCCATCGTCGCCCAAAACACGCCGGGCACGCAGGCACCGTACACTGATAGTGCACTGCTTCCTCGCAAGTGTAGCAGAACGTGGCGTCACAGTCGTCTTCGAAGACCAGCTCGTCGCATTCGTCGCATCGCCCATCGATATTGGGCGTGCCGATGCCAGTCAGGCTTCGATTCAAGAGAACGCGCAGCATTTGGATTTGTGAGAATATGAAGTAACTCGGAACAGAATGCGGGTCGGAATAATATCTTTACGCACAGTTCAAATATTGCCCAAGTTTCAAATTAAAAAAATAAAATGTTTCGCACTTATATCATCAACCAATTATGAACAAGGGAGAGAAGAGAGCTCTTGAGGCTCAAGAGGATAGGGCCAGTGAATCCGGCCAAAAGAGGATCAAATTGGCCGATGCTGCCAGATGCTGTGTTAAATGTGAAGAGTCCAAACCACTTGATCAGTATAATGTTATGATTGCAAACAAGGATGGACTTCAACCGTATTGTAAACAATGTTCAAGACTTGCGAGCAAGATGTACAATAAAACTCATTCGGGTTTTATAAATAGTCTTATTAGCAGGTCCATCATCAACACCACCGAGCGAAACAAAAAAGGGAGAAATCATGAGACTTCAATGCTGACAAAAGAAAAGTTGAACAAACTCATCAAAAAGCAAGATGGAAAGTGTGCCATCTCTGGAGCGGTTCTTGTATTCAAACCCTTTTCAAACAACCAAGCAAGTGTAGATCGCATCAACAATGACCTCGGATACGTTGATGGAAACTACCGCATCGTCTGCTTGGAATTCAATTCCGCTACAAAGTGGTCTCGGGAACTACTTGTAAAAGCAGTCTCTCTGAGTGGAATCCCACCGGAAAACTTTGAGACCGAGATCTCTGACCTTGAAATTGCTCCTCGCAGAGGTGGGCGTCACACCACAGTCCAACGAAAATGGGTACGGGAATCAAAGAATGGGATAACGGTCATTTTCTGCCATTATTGTTCAGAGACAAAACCAGACGGTGACTTCTACAAACAGCTCTCATTAGGATGCAAAACTTGTAACATAAAAAGGGTGCAGGAGATACACAGCACATGGAGAGGAGCAATTCAAGCACTTCTATGTGATGCAAGAAAGCATACTGAAGCTCGCAACAATACGCGCCTCAAGATGGGAGCTACAGAGCAAAAGTGTACATTAACGTATGGACAACTTGTAGTCATCTTGAAGAAGCAAGGCGGTATGTGTGCCTATTCTCAAGTTGCGCTCTCGCCAAAAATGGGAGTCTGGAAAATGTCCCTGGAACGCATAGATATCACAAAGGGATATGATGACACCAATGCATGCTTGGTATGCCAACCATTTAATGGATCTGACCATAGCGGGCGTGCAGACGGCACGGTGGATGGATCGGGAGGATGGACCCGAGAGAAATTCCTGCAATATGCAGCGCTTGTATCTGCTTAGAACGCGTGTGACATAAAAGAAATTCATTGATTTGCAAGTAATGTGTCAAAAGGCCTAAAAATAAAATATTGTCCAATTACATAGCCACCCAACCATGTCCATCAGTATGAGCGCGTTCAACGCAATCCTGCAGGAGTTCATGTCAGATCTCGCCGAGACGTTCCCAGAGATCAAGAGCCTCTCGGAAGGACGTGATATGCTGCGCGGTCTCTGCTCGATGGACGCAAACAACAGGACCCCGCAAGCAACATTCATGGAAATCTTTGGGGGCCATTCGAATGAAATTAACGGCAGGGATCCGTCGCTATTTTTGAAGTGCAAGATCCCGTTCGTGGAGGGAGATGACTTTAACATGGCCGCAATCTGGGCGGAGCTTGAAGAAGACAACAAGACGGCCATCTGGAATTATCTACATCAACTCCTTCTACTTGGCAGTACAATTGACTCGGTAACGCCGGAAATGCTTGCCGCAATTGAAGGAGTAGCCCAGTCATGCATTGACAAGGTGAATTCTGGAGAAATGTCAAGTTCGGATGCACAGAATCCGTTGGCAGTAATGCAGGCGTGTGCAGGAAACGAGGCACTCATGCAATCGCTCTTTAGCAAGAAGTAATACAAAGGCGTAAGTAACACATTAAAATGTCAAAACGTTTGATGACTCGTTTTGCTTCACAGATTCCTTTGCAGGGACTGGTGTACGTATTTTTGTTGCCTGAGACTCTTCTTCCTCCGTTTTTTTCAGCTTTCTCCTTTTTCTCATGGCATTTGACGTCTCAGTGAGATATGCCAAAGCAAATGCTCCTGCGCTGCGCCCATTATACAATATCATATCTGAGGACAGATCATCACCTGCGTTCCTAAGTTGCTGGAAACAATATCGTATGTCACCAACAGTCATTCCATCGATGCGTGAACTTGCAGTGGATCTATAACGCTGCGTTCTTTTGGAAAGTCGAGTCATTGTATCCTTTACTTGCGCTGGTCTATCTACAAACGGATCCCTGATGTGGTTGGGTGGCTTTGGCCAAGAAGACTCGGATTCAGAGTCAGATTCACATTCAGACATAAGACTTTGATCCGGATCAGCGGACACAGAATCAGACGCAGACGCACGCACTTCCGTTCTTTTCTCTATACAAGTTTTGTGATCCAGAGTCGACTGTTCAACCTGGCAAGTAGGTTGAGTGCCACTCTCACACCCTTCATTGTCCACATTAAATTCATCCCCCCTGTCATCAGTGTTCTCGGTCTCGAAATTGTCATCTGACTCATTTTCCATTGATCATATCTGTGTAATTCTATCACAATATTGTATTTGGCTATAGTTATACGCAAAATGTCAGAGCCTGAAAAGAAGAGAAAACATTTTGACGGTTTTCATGCCAAGTGGTACGCGTCAAAAGTTGAAGTGTTGGACCGCAATGAGATGGGAAACTCAGATATGGCATGGAAATTCCACGATACACTTTTTTGGGATGCGCGCCACGTGTACAGTGAGCAGTCAGAGTACTTCAAGACTCTTTTTTCCACAACAATGACTCGCGACATCAAGACGGAATATGGGCTCCCCGTAGTCCAAGTGTCTGGATACATGCAAAATATTGCTATTTTCCGGATGATCAGGATCTTTTGCCACACTGGCACGGTGGAAGTTTCAGACGGAGATTCGGTGGAAAACCTGTTGGATTTCTACTTTGCATCAGACTGTTATCTCCTGGAGGGTCCGCTTCAGCTTCTGCACACGATGCTTGTGAATCAATTGAGTCCTACAAACGTTCTGAAAGTATACGAGATTCTCTTGAAAAAGGGATCATCGGAAGGTCGTAAACTGGAAGAAGAAGTGGAAGATTATATTGCCACGTATGCATTTGCAGTCCTGAAACACAAATCATTCCAGCTGTTCCCCATTGAACTCATGGGAAACATGTGTGCAATCTTTCAACGGGAAACCCTCAATATTCTTGAGAAGGATCTTCTGTGGTACGTGTATCTGTACTGCAAACATCATACGGGAAACACGGGGAACGCCGCGTTTGCGGTGACTTCCCTTTGCTCGTTTGCAACTCCAATGGAAATGATGATGTACAAGTGGAACGACGAGGCTTCTCTGTGGGGGTGTATTCGCGTAAAAGCGCTGACGCAAGACGACATTTCAGAGTTTGTGTACAAGAACCCAAACGCGCTTGACGATTCCGATACTGTGAACATCCTCAACTTTCTGTACGTCATCAGAGACTCTATTGCGACAGGAACTCCTCAGACCGCGGTGGAAGCATGGAAAAACTCCAGGAAGATGAGTCTTGTTGTGCAAGAGATGTGCACGTCACTGGAACCACGATTCAAGTTTCGTGTCATTTCTTGTTATCCACGAAATCTGCAACTGTATGGGACCCGCAGCCCGCAGACAAGCATTGTATACTGGGATGTACATAAGTGGAAGGCGTTTGTTGCCATTCAACATGACAGTGGTCCCAAGGTCTCCCTTGACCCGATTCTTTTTTGCAAGTCATACTTCCATCTGGAACTCTCTCACTACGAGAACTCCATTCACATATTGGGACGAGCGCATCCCGATCAAAATTCCATTGTGGATACTTCCATTCAAACCGTCAAAGTGGCTGCCAAGATTGTCAACTTCAAACATGATCGGTGGAAGGACAAGCAAACGATTGTGCAGCTGAAGAAAGCTGAGGTATCCAACTTTGCCATCAACAATATCCTTGCATTGAGCACGGTAGAAAAAGTCAAGAAGAAAGAAGACGGGGACAGCCCTGGATATTTGTTTGAGATTGGAAACTATCCACAGTACAAAGAAGGAAATTGGATGATGATACTGATATCGATCGAAACGTTGTGACTATAATTATAAAAACTTTTGTATAATAATGTTGACGACAGGCAATATGGGATCTATCCGTCCCACCAAACTATTTGAGTGTCACGGTGCAAGATCACTCGAGTATACGCCTAGTGGCCTTTTTGTATCTTCGAGGACCAACGTCACTTTTGTCTCACACACAGAACACGCAGAAGACTCACAGACTCGTGTATTCCGTTTCAATGTTCATTCCTCCAGTATCATTTCAGTTGCACGCCCCCTGCCTGACCTTGTGGCATACCAAAGTCCCAAATTGTTTGTGTGCGCATACAGTGTCCGTCAGAACAAGGATGTCATCAAGGTGCCATGGGAAAGAGAATTGCATTCTCTCTGTATCTTTGCGAAGGACAAGGACGAGCCCCGCATCCTATTTTCTGACTCTGACGGGACGTGGCTGACTCAGGCGGGAAGCGTCCCACAGAAAGTGAATGACGTGTCATTTGATCACATGTTTGAACTGGATTTGACGGTATATGCATCTTCCGGAAATACGGTATACCGCTTAGACGCACTGAATGATCAGGTCTGTGGTCAACATGTTGTATTTGAAGCCCCCAGCCTCATTTCCAAGTTTCAAATGCGTTCACACTCTGAGATTCTGTGGACTGCAGATTCACCGCATAATGCGTCAAATGTCTGCATCTATCTGTCACAATTATTGGGGACTGAATGTGGAAGTTATACGGATCTCATCCAACACACCCATTATTCAAAGTCATCCACTGCCAAGGCTGTTTCAAGCGTTGAATCAAGACTATTCTACGTTGAAAATGGTTTTGTCATGGAAGATACCATTATGAATCACGTTCATTCCATAACAACGGTGCATTCTCTTGCGTCATCGGATTCTATATGTCGAATAAGTTCTGTTGAGAAATGTTTGTATTTTGCGGATTCGACAGGTATATGGAGACAAAGCTTGGATCTGCCAGTGTCCACACCGCAGCTCCAGAGACGCATCAACGTTAGACAATTTGAAATAGATTCATCCGGATACATGTATTACACCAAAAAAGGTATCCGCGGGTCATTGTTCCGTGCAATATGTCAAGAAGCCGAGAAGACGATTGCATCTCAGCAGGGACTCTTGCAGTCATTTTCACCAAGTGATTCATATGTGTTTGCATGTTGTTCGTCTGGGCGCCGCCAGGCCACTCAATTACACAGATGGGATCTGTACGATACGTCAGTGGGATCCATCAATCTTGATCTACCATCAGTCTCCACAGACAAGTGCATCCATATGTGCGTAGATGAAGACCAACACATTGTTTACGTAGCAGCACCAGATGAAATTCATACTTTTTCATTTGACCTGAATTCTCTGCAAACAATATCCTTTGAGTGCGGCGTTCATCGAATCGTTCATCGAATGATTGCAGCCAATAAGCAACTGCTTGTCTGCTCACAAAATGGAATTTCAAATGCATCTCTGACCAAGAGTATACTCAGTGGCACATATGCTAATTTTAAGGAAGTTCAAGTCATTGGAAATTCAATGTTCATGCACATTGGATCAAATATATACAAGGGGGTATGGATTCCACGCGCTCAACACTCTCAACACGATCACGCCCAATGCCTTGTACTATCAGATGTGTCACCGATGAGTGTAGATATCTCATGGTCCGGAGACTTTGAGACAGTAGGAATTCAACTGAAGAAAAAGACGGAACGCCAATTCAAACTTGTCCGTGAGTCTGTCACGTCTCCCTATTCCCTCCAGGGTCTGCAGGAGGGGACTAGTTACGACATACGACTGGTATGCCTTGGTATGGATTACAGACTGGATTACGGCCTAGAAACATCATTCACAACACCAGCTGCCACCAAAAACAACTGCCGCGCACTGCACCAAAAACTGCGGAAGAAGAACAGAAGTGGGCAATCCGTATTTGATCTCACGGTTGACTCTGAATCTCTTGCCATCGTCAAGCAAACGATCAGAGACATGTGCAACACCGGAGACCGGGTGCGCATGCGTTTCCGCGCTCAAGATAGAATACTTGACGCAGAACTCCACTATATTCGAAACGGGGAAAAGTTTCGGCTTCAGGAGGGATCTCATAACGCTCTCCTTGCATTTGAGCAATCCCGTGGAAGCGCGCAAAAAGTTAGACTCCAGTCTCACGACAAGCGGTCTGAATCAAGCATTGGATATGACGAATCAAGTAATCGAATCATTGTGGGTCAAAATTCATATGGGATTGGAGACACCTTTTTCATGCATGGAAGACGCGTAACGGTTGCCCAGGGTTCCATCGTGCTCATGTTTGCCAATGTTGTTCCGGATTCGTTCCCATATGCAAGTAGTGTAACAAGTCTGGGATCCATGGGCGGAATTTCCACGGGAACTGCAATCCTCAAAAGTCTGTACAGAGTTGCAGATCGTGTCACTTCCGACCAGACAAGTGCATCAAGCTCTTCCTATGTCAAAGATTCTGGGGAGACTCTGGAATTTTCACGCGTGTCTCATCTTGCAAACGAGACTCTTGATTATGGAACCTTCAAAATTAGCGTTCTGAGCACGTTGTCAGATGCATCCCAAATTCTCACGGACTCGGTGACGTGCACTCCTTTGGGAACTACGCTTGTTCAGAACACAATACAGTCATCTGAAGATGTCACAAATGTTATATCAGTAACATCAGATGGAATCAGTGCTTCATCTGAATCATTTGCCATTTATTTTGGAGATGAGAGGCAGTTTCGCATCAAGTATACCGACTCGGACGTCTCTCTACTAAATATTCAGTATCTCAAGGACGGATCCTATGTGACGCGTGCGGAATTCACTTCCACGTAGCAGGCCTCAGGCGTCTGGGCCTGCAATAAAGAATCGTGTGACATAGGAGCTTGAACCTGAATCATATGCTTGGATTTCAAGCTTTGACGGCTGCAGACCTGCGGCAGCCGTGTACTGTATTCTGAAATCCTTGGACGCACCAAAATAGATGGCACCAGTGTCAGAATCAAATGAGAGCCCTGACGTACCAAACGTTGTAGAAAGAGCAGCAGAATCGGTTATTGAACTGATTGTTGTGGACTCTGGTGAAATTTGGAGAGCTGTCTCCATTGTCTGCGTAATTCCGTCTGTGTGCAACACGTCAACTTGTACAGATCCTTCGGTGCCAGCTTCATTTAGCGTGTGTTTCACGCTTGTGGCTTCCAGCGTTTCTCCAAGCGCGGCGTCATATACGTAAAACGCATCAGTTGCCGTGGAGTCTCCACTGGTCTCTTTATTGACCACTTGGTAGTTGGAACGCGTCACCAAGTCACGCACAATCAAGTCACCACGTGAGCTTACCGCCGCTGCCGTTGACAAATCATACGGGAATTCGGTTGGACTTGTGGACATTTGATCATGACACATAAAAAAGATTCAAATTTTGGCACATTTTTCAGAAATTAATGTAGACTTGTATAAATGGCATTTGACCTGTCCACGTTTGCAGATTCCTATGCACGCGATTCTTATGCGCGACAGTTTGCTCAGGTTGAAATGGCTACTGGAATTGACCCTCTCGAGATTGTGCATTCGTTTTACGGGATGAGTTCGGATGGAGAACAATTTGAACTGGCTCGTATTGTCTGTACTGAAACGGCCGTTGATTCACGCATTGGAAAACTAAATTTCCAAGTTGCAAATGGTAGCGGAACATACCTCACAGTGCTTCACATGACGGACGCAGGAGTAGGGATTGGTGGAGACGTTGAAGTTGATGGTGGGGCAACTACGTTCTCTACGAGCAGCATTGAAGTGCAAGACATCAATGTTGTTCTTGCAAACACGGCATTGATCCCGGCAAACTTGAACGGTGGAGGTATCATTCTGGGCACCACAGCGTCAGGAACCAAAAACATTCTCTATGATACTGCAAATGATCGCTGGAACTTGAACTCAAGCATCAACCTTGATGCAGGTGAGAGCTTCAGCATCGGTGGCACCGATGTGATCCTGAACTCTACGGGCCTCTACTTTGGGGGAGTTGCTATCTCCGCTGGATCATTGACCCTGTCTCCCGACGTTGTCCTTGACTCTGACGGATTGACAATTGGAGATATCACCATCTATCCCACAACAGGATTTCGCATTGGCAATCTGATTTCAATGACCACCGATGGAATCTCCCTTGGAGGCTCAACCGCAGACCCTATCTTGATCTCCACCGATGGAATTACTCTGGGAACAATAGATCCAGTCACCATTAACAGCACGGGAATCTCACTGGGGACGGCACTGACGCTTACAGTTGCAGATGGCCTTGAGATTGGAACCACAATCCAAATGAATGAAAGCGGGTTGACTTTAGGTGAGGTTCAGATCGATGACACTGGGTTTGTTATTGGTACAGATTTGAGCCTGACTGTCGCGGGTGGGCTTGCTGTTGGTGACTCTGTTGTGATTAATTCCAGTGGGCTCCAGCTTGGCGCAATGGGGGCAGACCAAGTGCTGATTGGGTCTACAGGTCTTCAAATCGGTGCAGATTTGAGCTTAACTGTTTCTGGTGGTTTGGAGATTTCAGATACAGTTTCCATCAGTTCTGCTGGAATCAGTCTGGGAAATGTGGATCCAGTCATCATTGACAGTACTGGCATCACCCTGGGTCCTGACCTTTCGCTCACAGTTGTTGATGGTTTGACAATTGGAACGACTGTTGAATTGAACGAAAACGGATTGGTTCTTGGAGGAAATCTAGTTGTACTCAACACGGGAGGTCTGAGCGTGGGAACTACGCTGTCTCTGACTGAAGCAGCAGGACTGCAGATTGGGTCTGATATCGACCTCAATTCTTCAGGACTGCTCATTGGGACTGACATTTCTCTGACAACTGCATCTGGGTTGGCAATTGGAACTAGTGTCACCCTCAATGAAACCGGACTGGCAATGGGAACGGTTACAT
>Ga0194045_1000682_pt1 | contig 11170 bp, 14 predicted proteins | sample JunL6211m_MetaG_FD_161686 | JGI IMG/M metagenome (GOLD analysis project Ga0194045, IMG submission 161686) | Anoxic zone freshwater microbial communities from boreal shield lake in IISD Experimental Lakes Area, Ontario, Canada - Jun2016-L626-11m | ecosystem: Environmental > Aquatic > Freshwater >...
ACACTGTTTGTTAATCTTTTTTTGTTTTAAAAAATTAAAAATAGTGAAAATGTTTGGGCGCAAAAATTCTGGGAACAAATCTAATACGCTGTTGAATTCTTCCTGAGATAGAGTCATTTTATTGTCTAGATGATGCAGTTTAATGTAGTTGTTTAATGAATCCCAAAATATTCCCAACTCAACAAAGTAACCCATAGTTTCATCCATGTCAAATACTACTATTTTTGATTTATTTAGAGGCATCTAAAATAGTAGGATATTTTAAATACTACACATAAAATAGTTATTTTGCAAATATTTTATTGTCCACGATTTATATGTTATCTGGAAAAGTTGGTGAAAAAATAATTCATACTAATGAAGATAAAAAAAATGCACTAATTAATAAAATAAACACACTTAAACTACAACAAGTACGAATCTTTAATTATAAAAGGAGTAAAAAAAACGAATATAACAGCGTTATCCCATTAAAAATTTATCAAACTTGGCATTCTAAAGACTTGCCTCTTCACATGAAGCAATCGGTTGATAGATTAAAGGCAAAACATCCGCGATTTGAGCACATCCTTTTTGATGATAATGATTGCAGGGAATTTATTGAAAAGAACTTTGATGGTAATGTGTTAAAAGCATTTGATTCTTTAATACCTGGTGCTTATAAGGCAGATTTATGGCGTTATTGCATTTTATACAAAAATGGAGGAATATACTTGGACATAAAGTATGATTGCATAAACTCGTTTAGATTTATTGAATTAACTGAAAAAGAACATTGGGTTATAGATATTGATGGAAATAATATTTATAATGCTCTTATAGCAGTTAAACCAAATAATGGAGTTTGTCTTAGTTGCATTAATCAAATTGTGGAGAATGTTAGAAACCAATACTATGGTACCAGTTGTGTTGATCCAACTGGTCCAGGATTAGTGTCTCGTTTTATTGGCAATGAGAGAAGAAACATTGAACTTGAACACATTTGGAACAAACCAACTGGTGATAAATTTATTCTATATAAGAACGTTGCTATTTTAAAAATGTATAATGGATACTATGAGGAGCACGATAAAAATCAAAAAATTATTCATTATTCAAAATTGTGGGGAGCTCGCAAAATTTATAAATAAAAATAAACAAATATTTTTCTAATATACTTGTTTATTGCATCAACTTTTTAAAACGGTCATGCGTCCAACCGTCACTGTCTTGTCCAGCGAATAGATGTTGTATCATATTTTGATGAAACTCATCATACATAAAACATATCATTGTTGGATTTTTGTAACGATAATACAATTTCTTATCAGCATAAACATGTAATTCATTTTCATTAAAATATTTTTCAATACCATCCGTAAAAACTCCTGGGCCTGTTAAAAAATGAATAACGTGCTCTCCTTTAATAACAGGCATGTTTGAAATCCTCTTAATGGATAATTCAATAATAGATTTTAGAATAAGAGAATTTGCAGGCGCTGCAAAAGTCCATTGACACAAATGAGTTGAGTTTTCTGGGGCACAAACTATCATTGTTTCATTCATTGTAAATATATTTGGATCGCATTTGCATATAGCATCAGCGTCTGCATATATTCCACCGTATTTGTATATAATGCAATAGCGCCATAAGTCTGCTTTCATTACGGCCACTGGAAGTCTTTTGTAAACCTCGTATATAATGTCACCAAATTCTTGAACCATTTCGGTTCTCATAAATTCATCACACATCTCATTCGTGTAAAAATGATATGCAAAATTAGGAACAAATCGTCTCCAAGAACTTAATGCAAACTGCAATTTAGGCTTACTCTGAATATATTGAATAGACTTGTGCGTTTGAAAAATTCTTTTTGGGATGCCGATATTATTAAGAGGCTCTTCATTTTCGTCCTTTTCTGTTATTGTTATTTCCATTTATACTTTATTTTTAGTTTTTATTTTAAACTTTTAAACTAGCAAATTTAATTTATATCTTTGCATATTGTAATAATTGTTATGCCTTATAAAATTACAAAAGCGGATTACTCTAAAATACTTGATTATTATGAATTAACTGTCCCTAAAAAAACGGAAGACATTAAAACCACTGCTGAAAAAATTTTAGCAAAGAAATTGTGTTCATGTATCAAAAAAGTTGACCCAAACATGAATGCCGAGCCAAGAGCTATTGGAGTTTGTACTAAAGCGGTTATAAACAGAAAAGGGTTGACGCGTGGTAAATTCAAATGCAAAAATGGGCGCAGCATTGAACTCAAAAAAACGGCAAGAAAAATGACTGTCCCAAAAACTAAAAATAAAACAAAGACGCAAAAAAAGCGTTAGGAGTCGTTTAGCATTTATAAATTATTATCTATCATAATTATATGTCAATACATAATAAATATGATATCATTATTGTAGGCGGAGGAATTTCCGGCCTTTACAGTGCATATAAAATTCTTAAAACGGCACCAGAAACAAAATTGCTTGTTCTTGAGCGCTATAAAAGACAATGGCTCGGCGGCAGACTTGGCAATGAAATGTTTCAAGGAGTTCAAGTCGTAAATGGAGCAGGTGTAGGTCGCAAGGAAAAGGATTTTTTGCTTATTGACTTGTTAAAAGAACTAAAAATACCATACGACGAATTCCAATCGTCGCACAATTACGCGCAAACTATTTCGCCGCCATGCAACACAAAGAAACTATTTAGTATATTAAAAAAACAATTTAAAGAAACTCCGGTAAAGAAAACGTTTAAAGAATTCGCGTTGCCTATTCTGGGGCCTGTTGTATACAAACGCTTCACCATTTGCGCTGGATATACGGACTATGAAAATGAAGACGCTGGGGACACTCTTTTTAATTATGGGTTTGAAGACAATTTTGGTCATTGGACTGCTCTGCATATTCCATGGAAACTTTTGGTTGATACAATTGCTAAAAAAGTTGGATTTCAAAATATTCGCGTTTCTAGTAATGTAACTTCAGTTAAAGAGATTTCACCATGCAACTTCATTGTTCACACTGAAAAAGATGTTTCTTATTCATGCAATAAAGTCATATTAGCAACCACTATAAGTAGCGTTCAAAAACTTCTTCCAAACGATCCAATATATAAAGAGATTCACGGACAACCATTTTTGCGTTTATATGGCAAATTTACAAAAGCTTCTTCCGAAATAATGAAACAGTTTGTTCACGGATATACTGTTGTGCCCGGACCTTTGAAAAAAATTATACCCATGAATTTGGAAAAGGGTGTCTATATGATTGCTTACACTGATAATGACGACGCCAAGTTTTTGAAAGATCGCTTAGAAAATACTCCAAAGAATAGAGACTATTTTTGCGACTTGCTTGAAGATGCTCTTGGAATTCCTGAAGGAGTATTGCAATTGATTGCAATTAAGGATTTTTATTGGCCAATAGGAACTCATTATTATGAACCATTACATGGATCATTTAAAAACCGCAAAGACTTTATCAAAAAAGCACAAACCCCAATGCATGGAATGCTTGTTGTTGGAGAAATGATAAGCATGAACCAAGGCTGGACTCAAGGGGCACTTGAAAGCGTGGAAGCAGTTGTTACTAAAAAATGGATTGATAGCGAGTGCTGAATTTGAGACTTTAGTTATTAAATATTTTTAAAAAATACTTAAAAGTAAAAAATCAAATAAGATATAAATGAATAAGATTGTTGGTTTATTCGTCCTATTTTGTTGTAGTGTCAACAGTTTCTATTTTTATGGTTCAACAAAACCTCTTGGTTATTTTGATCCCCTAGGCTTTGCGAATAACAAGCCGGATAGTGAATTATTAAGGCTTCGTGAAGCTGAACTAAAACACGGTCGCTGGGGAATGATATCAGCAGTAGCAATTCCTGTAACTGAACTCGTTACTCATGAACAAGGTATTCACGTTTTAGATAATGCAGATGTGTTTGCTGTCTCGGCGTTTGTAAGTGCAGTTGCTGCGTCGGAATTGCAATCTATGGTATTAGGTTGGGAGGACCCATTTAAAGGTTCATCAAACTTATTTTTAATAAAGGATGATTACCAACCTGGTAGCCTTGGATTTTCACTACCCAAATCATTCTTAGGCAAAGATGAGACGTTTATGTTGGAAGCTGAAATAAACCATGGACGACTTGCCATGATTGCTTCATTGGGAATGATAGCGCAGGAGCTTGTTACAAATAAACCCCTTTTCTAAACTATTTAAACACGCATTTTAAATATTTTATTTCTTTTCATATGTTATGAAGACAATAAAACGCATGCATAAAAAAATGAAAAATAAATCAAAAACAAAAAAACGGTTTTTATACAATCCTAATAATCCAAAAAAATCATTTGATGTGTATATAGATAAAAATCCAAAAGACACAATTAAAATTAAATATAAAACAATAGAAGACGTTAAAAATACAATTGATAAACTTGAAAAATTATACAAGGATAAAAAATATACACATAAACGAATTTGGCAAGTAGCCATGATTATGAAAGTTCGTTTAAATGTATTAAAAAATAAAAAATCTGAACAGTATACCTTATCAAAAAAATATTTTGACTTCTTAGGTGAAAGAACTAAATTAAAAGATAACGCGCGTTATACAACTATATTTAAATATTAAACTGAATATAGGTGTTTAGTTTAACTATGACCGGTTATAGCGTAATAACCATGATAACCAATTGAAGCAAATCCTAACATCAACAGGAACTCAAATGCGTATCTAGGTGTCGTCTGTTTATTGTATCCAATGTAAATTAAAAGTGGACCAACTATAAATATGTGAAACAAATTTACCCATGGATTTTTCCCTGCACTAACCTTAAGATAAGTCTTATATAAGTGATAAAAAACAATAATAATGCCGAGGGTTAGCAAAATAGGATACATGAATGTGGGTGTATTCGTAGACTTAATTCCTACATACAAGAATAGGGTTCCAACTATCAAAATATGAAACAAATGAACGTATAATTCTTTCATTATATATTTACTCATTTATTTATTTTTTCTTGATAAAATATATAAATGTACACTACGTCAAATTCTGCGTTTAACTACTCTAATACACAAGCCCATCAAACTGGTGGCAAAAAAACTGTGAGAAAGGTTCTTATTAAGAAGGGAAAAGGTCACAAGAGTGTTAAATATTATAAGAATGGAAAACTAGTTTCAACCGTTAAACGTGGTTTGAAACCAGTTGAAGTCGCTTTCATCAAGATTGGTAAATTTATTCCTGGTCTATTTAAGGATTGTCCGTGTAACAAAACTAGAAAAAACAAACGCGGTTAAAATGCGTATTTCCCCCAACACATTCCTCTATAGGGTTCATATTCTTTTCTACTGATTTCAATTACCTTATTTTCACTGAGGAATTCTGTCCAAGCTCTTGTAGGTCCAATTGTGTATTGAGCTTCCCATCCGTTTGTAAATATAGTATCATCCATTATAACTATTGTATCTTTGTGTGCTAAATGAAAACAATTTTCCAAATCTGATTTTGACACATCGTATTCATGACCACCATCAATAAATATTAAATCAAATTTAGTCTGTTTGTTTGCATTAATAAATGCAGGAACCGTTGTTCTGCTATCACCAACAATCAATGTGTGCCTATTTGGATAATTTGCGTCAATATACTGTTTTCCTTGATAAACGTAACTATACATACCCAAGTCAAAAGACGTTAAAATTAAAGAATTATTGTTTTTCAAAAAAGTATTGGCAGAGTGACCAGCATTAAATCCTATCTCCGCAATATTATTTATATTTTTGTCTTTTATTAACCATATTAAATCATCCACCTGTTTTGGCACTTGTTCGCAATAACCTTCGTGGTAAACTACTCCAACTCCATTTAAATAATCCGATAAAGACATTTTGCTATGATTATATTTGATGCTATTTATTTATGTCTTATTTTTTATTTATTATTTATTATTTATTATTATTTCGCCAAATGATCCATAGCTGATAAAAGTACTTGTTCTTGGGCTGTTAGTTTCTGGAAAACCAAACACTCGTCCATCTTTATTTGGTAATGTTTACGCGCAAAATTTTTACACGTTAGAGAAACTCCGCCGTCTGTTACATTTATTCCACAAAGAAGTCCACCTGCGGTTAGATGCAAATTATCTGGGTCTTTTATAGGTATCCATCTTATAAAAGCACCCTGTCGCAATTCATTCATCTCATCCACATACATATACTCTTTCAATTTTTGCATTATTTCTGTTACATCCTTCTGCGAGAATTGCAGTTCTTTTAGAATGTCTAATTTCATGTCGTTAATTTTTTTTGTTGTTAAATTCATAAATTTTGAATTCTCTTCATTATCCAACGCTTTTAATAGTTTTTCAACGTCCATTTTTGTTGTCTGATATATAGTCAGCATATTAAATTAGTTTTATATAATTTCTTTAAAATTATATAAAATTATCACACTGTGCGTTTTATTATAGTTCTCTAACAAAAACATGATGACCTTCTTTGGTGTAAAAAGAATAATCATAATTGCTTTCGTCTTCTCCACACAATAAAATGACTTCATCTGGTTTATATGCTGACCGAATTAAATCGTAATAAGGCATTCCTCTACTGCATGATCCATATATTATAACGTCGTATTTATGATTTTCTATATCACGTTCAATGGTTGCGTCTAGATTATTATCGCGAAATGAGTCGTCTAATAAGTTAGTATATGTAATCCCTTTACCATACAATGTTGTGTAATTGTTTAGCTCTGATTTATAAATATGAGGTATTTTTATATAGTCGTGACATTTTTCTCCAAATTTCTCTTTGAACCCATGCAACATGAGACATCTTAAGTAATCTGGATGTGCGTTACTAGATAAATATAAAACATTTGAAACGTTTTTATATCCAGTTTTTTCTAATATATATTCGGCCATTTTTTGTGTTGTTAAATGTTCCTTCATAAAAGAAATAAGATTTGTGCTTAACTCTTTACATTCTTGCATAATATTTTCTGGCACTTCACTTATATCTTTATATCTACAACACTTTTCGTATAGCTCAACTCCTTCATAGAGCAATTGTTTTGGCAAATGCGTCATAGTATTTTTTGGACACAGATCAATGTGAAGGAAATATGGAATACAACCATTGGCAATTATTTCATAATGTCTCAAACAATCCCATCCAGCTTTCTTATTAGTTAACGCAAATAAGGACTTTTTATATTCGTTGTAATAATCTTCTTCGCAGTCATAAATATAATTTCTTGAGTAATCTGGAATTATGTCCGATATTACTTTTTCTTTTTTTTCAATATTGTTAGTTTCATCTATAATTTTTATTTTTGGGATTGCGAATGATATTGGATATAATTTTATTTTTTTCAAGATTGTCAACCCATTGTTATTTGTATATCTTTCGTGCAAATACCAATCAGGATTGTTCTGTAAAAACTCTTCAACTGCTGGCCAAAGACCCTTATTTATTTCTTCTAGTGGAAAACCGGTTTCTAATGATTGTTGAACTGCGTTAAACCCCATGCGCATTGTTTCTCCATACCATTCATCAACTGTTGTGTCGTGCATAATAATATACTTGTTTGTTACCTTGCTCAATTTTTCCAATTCCCTCTTTAATTGACCATATACATGCCACGTGTCAATAAAGGTTAGATCGTAAGTTTTATCAAATTCAACCTCCAGATTGTTTTTCCAAACATAATTTAGTTTAATGTCCTCATTTAATGAAGAATAAACAAGGTCTTTTATATTACATTCATATAGATCATTTAATAACATAAATTTTGGGTTAGTAGATTTTTTGCCAGTTAATAAACCATAAACAAATGCCCAACTACTAATACAACCTCTTACACCAGTTTCAAAAACGCTGTCACATTCTTGAGCATATCTAAATAAAGTTGGCAAATGCTCATTTATGTCACTTGGAGTTGAAGAAAGCATTTCGTAAATCTCTTTAATTTTCTGCATTAATAATTAATTTATTCAAAATGTTATTATATTGTTTTACAAAATAACATTTAAAATTAATTCAAAAACTTACCATTATATGACGGAGATTGATAATATTGAGATTGATTTAAACGCACCAATCTACGTATTTTGGCACATTTTTATAGATGAAAAAGGTTTGTCAAGAGGAAAAAATATAATTAATCGTCAATTTAATAAGATTCAAACTAGTGGACTGTTAGATAAATGTGACACATTATACATTGGGTATGTTAGTTCCTTTGATTTCCCATTTGAACATATCATAAATCACCCCAAGGTTAAAATTTTAATTAAAAAAGAAAAAGGTTGCGAAGGAGTTACAACAACGGTTTTGAAAGAGTTTTGCGATAAACAACGCGAAGAGAGCCTAATTTTGTATATTCACAATAGAGGAATATCACGTGAAGAAAATAGCCCATCAGAAGACTGGACACTAATGATGGAATATTTTGTAATAGAAAAATGGAAGAATAGCATAAATTTACTTAAAAATAAACTCACGTGTGGGTGCGAAATGTGGAGTCACGAAGACAGAATCAACTATAATGATTTTATATTTCATTATTCTGGCAATTTTTGGTGGGCTCGTTCGTCTTACATTAAATTGTTGCAATATCCAACTTTCTATAACAGATACACTGAATCAGAGGATTGGATTTTACAACTCGCTGACCATGGCATTAGCAAAGAAAAATTTGGAGTATTGCATAGAACCTCAAAAGAAAGATATCAACGCGGCCGAGTTCATTCATATATTGATAGATATCCGTTTATTTATTATAAATCTGGAAAAGAAGTCCCAGACATAGAAATAGATGAAACTTTATTTCATGGTGAAAATTGCAGAGGTCTTTGATTTTATTTACCAATTAGCGCCAAACGCGCTGCCACCAAGAACCTCATTGGCTGCCATAATCATTCCGCCATATGGGTCTCCCATTCCTGGTGTCGCGGCTCCTTGAAGTGGTGTGTTATCATTGCGATACATTGCATTGTAATCCGGAGCGTTTTGTTGAACAGGCTCTGTGGGCAAGCTGCTAATTGACGTGGTTCCTTGACTCATTCCGCCGTATAAAGAGTTACCCATGGCACTGGCATTACTGGGTGCCTGATTTTGTCCAGAAATGGGTTGTGATACTTTCACACTCCCTTTTCCCTTTCCTTTACCTTTCTTCTTATCATCTGCTGATTTTCCCTCCCATAAATCAACTAATCTGTCAAATAAAATGCTCACCTTCTCCCCCAACTTTGTTTGCAGACTTAGTGTAATTAGCAAGACTGACAATATAATGTAAATCATGCTATTATCAGGATACTTGGTTCCACTGTATGTTGGCAAGTATACTGTAATTCTGTGAATATAAAATAAACCAATAAACATGACAACAATTTGACCAATAACTTCTGCTAAAAGTTCTAAGCTACCCTTTTCCTCGTCCGCCTCTGGTACAAATTTTTGCATCGCCTTGTTTAAAATCACAATGGGTACAAATGCTAGTAATGAGTATTGCGTTATGTTTAATAAATCTGCTTTTGTTTCATCGTCAAAGTTAAAAACGTATTTGAAAAACCCTAATTTTGATGATAATTTTGAATCGTCTAGACTGTCCATATGTTTTATAAAAAGAAATTAAAATAAGTGAATCCTGTCTTTTGCTAAATAAACTCTTCCTAAACAGGCATAAAAACAACCCATTATTTTTTTACAGAAAGAAATATGAGTGTAAATTTTGAAGAAATGCAATATCTAAATCTCGTCCAAAAAATTTTGGAAAAAGGAACGCTAGAAAAGGGCAGAAATGGTAATACTATTAGTACGTTTGGCGAATCTATGCGTTTCTCCCTTGAAAACGGTAAGATTCCCATTTTAACCACTAAAAAAACTGCATGGAAGACTTGTTTAAAAGAGCTTTTATGGTTTATTCGTGGCGAAACTGATAATAAAATTTTGCAGCAACAAGGCGTTCATATTTGGGATAAAAATACCAGTCGCGAATTTTTGGATTCCAGAGGGCTTACGTTATATCCTGAGGGAATGGCTGGAGCAGTTTACGGTTATCAGTGGCGCAATTTTGGTGCAAGTTATAACTGCTTTACTGGAAAAAGTTTAGATGCAGACCATCCTTTTGACGGCATTGATCAGCTGAAGCAAATTATTGACAAATTAAAAAATCCTGAGACCAGAAATAGCAGACGACTTATTTTGACGGCTTGGAATCCTAAACAGTTGGATCAAATGGCGCTTCCACCGTGTCATATTATGTGCCAATTCAATGTTCATGACGGCAATAAATTGTCGTGCGCTATGTATCAGAGGAGCTCGGATTTTTTCTTGGGAATCCCTTTTAATATTGCATCTTATTCAATGTTAACTCACTTGATTGCAAAACATTGCGGTTTGGAGGCATACGAATTTATTCATTTTATGGGCAATTGTCATATTTACGAAAACGCAATTGATGCTTCTAAATTACAAATTGCAAGGGAACCTTTTCCGTTTCCAACAGTTACAATTAAACAAATAAGAGAGAATATTAATGATTATCAAGTTGACGACTTTGAGATACATAACTATCAACATCATGAACAAATTAAAGTTGCAATGGTTGCCTAGAACAAGCTTTCAATATACTTGACTGGATCATATGGTGTCTGCTTCAAGAATAAAATAATAATTAACCCAATAAACCCATTTAAAACTGAGCTGTTGAAATCTTCAAATCTATTATCGTGTAGTTTTGTTCCGCAAATAATATCCATCCAATCTGGTCCGTAATTTAGTTGTCCGTTTTGAAGATGATGCTCTTTGTGGGTGGGTGATTTCAAATAATGAAAATTAATTAAGTGATACGAGCTATATACTATTGACCAAAAGAACAGAACGTAGTTATTAAATATTTCTATTGAAAATAACTTTTTAACTATCTCTCCTAAAAATATCAAAACAAACCCTCCATATATGAAGAAGTTCAGCAGTAACTCAATGACAAATACCCACGTCTTATCTGCGTATTTTGGATCATGATGAAATAAATGCATGAAACCAATAAATTCAAAGTTTTTATTATGAGTAATATAGTGCGTTATATAACACCAAAATTCAGCAAAAAATAACGTAAAAATTGCTAATAAATAATTGTGATCTGTTTTATACGCTATTACTGAAATAT
>Ga0194045_1000683_pt1 | contig 11167 bp, 7 predicted proteins | sample JunL6211m_MetaG_FD_161686 | JGI IMG/M metagenome (GOLD analysis project Ga0194045, IMG submission 161686) | Anoxic zone freshwater microbial communities from boreal shield lake in IISD Experimental Lakes Area, Ontario, Canada - Jun2016-L626-11m | ecosystem: Environmental > Aquatic > Freshwater >...
TAATAATGTCACCAGATTGAATTCCACCTTTTCCTGCAGGCCCATCTTCCATCACCTGTGTGATGATCACGCCTTTAGGGTTTTTTAAGCCCAGTTTCATTGCAACCTGCTCGTCTTCAATGTCCTTGATTGCAACGCCAAGGTATCCCCTGCGAACAATTCCGTTTTTCAGCAATTGCTCTTTGATGGTTTTCGTAAGGTTGGAGGTTATGGCCATGCCAACACCTTGAAACCCACCAGATCGGGTTTTGATTGCAGAGTTCACTCCGATAACTTGGCCATCGAGATTGACTAAAGGTCCGCCGCTATTGCCAGGATTGATGGCTGCATCGGTTTGCAAAAAATCTTCGTAGAAATTGAGTCTAAGACTGCGACCCTTGGCGCTGATAATGCCCGAAGTGACAGAACCTGTGAGGCCAAATGGGGCCCCCAAGGCTAGAACTCTGTCGCCAATTTCTGATGCATCGGAATCACCAAATTCCAAGGCAGGAAGATTCTTGGCGTCGATCTTAACGATGGCTAGATCGGTCTTTGGATCGCCCTTGATTTCGGTAGAAGTAAATTTCCTACCATCATTTAAGGTGATCTCTACTTTGTCTGCGCCTTCGACCACATGGTTGTTGGTCACGATTACGCCATTAGATTCAACGATAAAGCCCGATCCAAACCCTCCTTGGCTATCATCGGGGCCTTCTTCACTTCGTTTTTTAAACTCTTCGAAAAACTTCCTGAATTCTTCAGGGATCTGTGGATTATCCTGCCCCTGATTCTTTCGTTTGGGGCCCTGTTCTTTTAATCGCATTGGTTTTGCCTTCGCTTCGATGCTAACGACCGAAGGAAGTACTTTCTTAACTACATCGCGGTAAGAAACCAGATCCTTACCTTTGGTAACTGCGGGGGCAGCCGATTGGCCCTGAATCCATGGTGAAATAACAAAACCTGTAACCCCTGAAAACATTAATGCCAGTACAAATAACTTTTTCATAATGCTCCTTTTATTGTGTTGCTAAGTCGCTTTTCCTTTTAAGCAGATATAACTCTGCTAGGATACCAAAAGAACGCCGTTTATACACTACGAACCAACATTTAAAAAAGTTCTCCAAATAGTAAAAAATATTTCGTCGTTATCCTTCCTGTTTAGGGAACTTTATTGCACTTATTCGCATCAAATATTATATAAAAGATGCTTTTGTCATGGAATCTTCTCTCTTTTAAGTAAGAATAGACTTATTACACCATGGCCTTAAGTAGAAATTCAAAGTATGGCTAGTGACAATAATAATGTGCCGGAAATCGATCCGTTGGAAGATTGCCAAAAAGCCATCGGTTATCATTTTAATCAGATAGATTTACTGAAATCCGCCCTTACGCATGCCTCTGGAGTTGATTCTCGACTGGCATCTAATGAAAGGCTTGAGTTTCTAGGAGATTCTATTCTAGGGTTGATTTGCTGTGAATATCTTTATCACCGGTTTCCTGATTTGCATGAAGGTGATATGACTAAAATAAAATCAGTAGTGGTTAGCAGGCCAACTTGTGCAAAGGTCAGCGAAGATTTAAAGCTGGGTTCGTTTATGGTTCTGGGCAGGGGGGTGGCTTATAATATTCAACATATTCCAGCCAACATTCTTGCGGATGTTTTTGAAGCAATTCTAGGCGCAATTTATCTGGATGGTGGATGGGGTGCTGCTAAGGAATTTGCATTAAGGCAACTTTCCGCCCTCATCGAGGAAGTCGCAGGTAGCGATTTAAAAAATAACGCAAAATCTTTGTTGCAGCAAATTGTGCAGCGGGAATTCGGTGCAACTCCTCAATATGTTTTATTACAAGAAAACGGCCCCGATCATAGCAAGTGCTTCATGATGGCTGTCAGCATTCAAGGGAAAACCTTCAAGGGTGCCTGGGGCAAAAATAAAAAAGATGCGGAACAAGCTGCCGCTTTTAATGCTCTTTCCGAAATTCAAAATCCGGATTCAGAAACTAAGTAAAGTTACTACCATGCCAATGAAACCTTACAAAGTTCTCTGCCTTCAATCCGAGTGCAAGAATTTGGCTAATTTTAAAATTGCATCCCGCTGGAGTGATGGAGGCGTAGAAGAGTTGAAAACTTATGCTCTTACTTGCGACAAATGCCTTCCTACAGCGTTTGCTCAAAGTTTTGAAAAACATAAAAGTTGCAGAACCATCCCGGGTGAAGTCTTGGAATTACCCATGATATTCGAACTTCATACAGGCAGGCATTCCAATCAACTGGTGCGAAGAACAGATCTCGAAGCTTCTTCTATTTCTTAGTCGTAATCGAAAGCCTACTGATGAATCTTATTTGCATAATCATGTTTGGTGTTCTACCAATGCAATTGACTGCCAAGCCAGCATTTCATGCGCATAATGATTATCTCCATACACGCCCCCTCTTCGATGCGCTTGATCAAGGTTTTGATAGCGTTGAAGCTGATGTTTTTTTGGTTAAGAATGAACTTTTGGTTGGGCATTTCTTTTGGGAAACTAAACCCGAACGCACCTTGGAAAGCCTTTATCTTTTACCTCTTTCCAAACTTCACAAAGAGGGCAAGCTTAAAAATATCTGGCTCATGGTGGACATCAAAACCAATGAAGCCGAGCCTTCTGCGATACTCCTTGATCAGCAACTTCGTCGCTACCCCGGTCTCTTTTCCAAGGTTGGAGAAAAAGATAATGCTCCGGTGAAAGTATTACTTTCAGGAAACATGCCCCGCGAGTGGGTCTGTTCTGGGAAAAGCAATTTATTGCGACTTGATGGCAGAGAGGGCGAACTTGGGAAAGCGGAGCAGTCGGGTATTTTTCCTTGGGTCAGTGAGCCTTGGTCCAAGCATTTTTCTTGGAAAGGCAAGGGGCCTATTTCTGAAAATGAAAAAACGAAGCTCAAAATCATGGCTATGAAAGCGGCGTCTGCAAATCAACAATTAAGATTTTGGGGCGCTCCGGATCTACCCGAGTGCTGGAAAATTCAAGCCGAATCTGGTGTGCAACGCATTGGAACCGACAACCTCTCAGGCCTTGCTAAACAAAAATTCAATTAAGGTTCATACCGCTTTTGGTTTCTTTTCTGCCATGGGAAGTGCATAAATAAAGGTGCCTTCTTTTTTAGTACCCACACTCAAGCAGATAAAGTACTCATCCTTAATGCAGGCACTCAATGTTTCTATGTCGTTGCTGATATCGATCGTGTATTGCAATTGAAGATCGGGCCAAGTGTATACATAAACCTTGTTTCCACCGCCCGCAAACAGGTAGTTTCGTTCCGCAAGATAAAGCCCCGTGATTTCGTGGGAATGCTCAAGCGAATGGGTTTCTTTTCCAGAGCTGATATCCCAAATTTTTACAAGCCCATCTGTCCCAGAAGTTATTATTGTTTTACTGTTCTCTGCAGCAATAACCCGCCATACTTTTCCGGGATGATTTCCCAGATCTGTTTTTACTTTTGCTTCGATGTTCCAAATTTGGACTTTGCCATCCCAACTTCCTGTCGCTAGCCATGCTCCCGTGGGTCCAAAGGCAAGTGTGTAGGTGATTCTGCTTTCTGCTTTGAAAGTGTGGGTGCAAATACCTGTTTTAAAATCCCAAATTTTGATGAGCCCATCGCAGGCGCAGGATGCGATTTTTGAAGCATCCCAGGAAAATTGCACGCTGTTAACGCTTGATTTATGACCTATAAGTTCGTTTACCAAAAGGTTGGAATCAAGGTTCCAAAGCGAGATTTTGTTGTTGTCTGCGCCGGTTGCAGCAAATGGGCTTTCAAGCGGCGCTAAAGTTGCACAAGCTCCGCCATATTCTTTGCCAAAAGTTGTGATCAGGGCACCTGATTGAATATTCCAAACCGCAGGACCGAATGCACCATTTGAAATTCCCATGGTTTTTCTTGAGGGAAGATTTTTGAATTGCACGGAGGCGATTGAAATCTCACGAACCGGGCCTATATGATGCTGAGGAGATAATTTGTGAATAAAGGTTGGCGCAGAAATTTTGAGGGGCCAGGGATCTTGATTGCCCGCTTCGGGTTTCGTTATCAAATGATAGCTCAAATAAGCCAGCCCCAATCCGCCCACGCTTCCTCCCAATATTTGCCTACGCGATAAGAACGGTTTTTTTAAGCTCGACTTTTCCAAATTCTTGACGAATTCATTGCAGTCCTTCCAGCGGTTTTGGGGCTTTTTCGATAGCGCTTTTTCCACCACTGCCTGTTGATCTTCTGATAGTAGTTGAAGATTGGGTGTTCCCCGGAGGTGTCCTGCAACTATTTCTGCGGCTGTTCCATCAAAGGGCAATCTTCCTGTTGCAAGCTGGCAAAAAGTGCAAGCAAGGCTATATTGGTCACTTTGCCTGTAGGTTTTGCCTTCAAAAAATTCAGGGGCAGCAAAAGCCAGAGTCAGGGTTCCGGTATGGCTGGTCATGGTATGTGAAAGTAATCGCGCCAGCCCAAAATCCCCTACTTTAAGAACTCCATTTACCAGAAGAAGATTTTGCGGTTTGATGTCGCGGTGCTGAATGCCCTGATTGCCTATGCCATGCTGGGAATCGTTGAGGAAATCAATCGCTGTAGCTGCTTGCTGCATGAAGGGAAGCAATTCAGAAAAAGGGAGGTGAGAGGCGCCGGATTTTTTTGCCGCAGTGAATGAATCGAAAAGGGTTCCATCTGCCAACTCCATCAGTACGAATAAAAAGGTATCGGTTTCTTTAAGTTCAAAAATTTTTAAGAGGTTGGGGTGATCCATAGCTTGCAGCCAAGCCAGAGTTGTTTTTTCAATTTCTGTAGAGCCCTTATCCTTGGGCAATATTTTGATCGCAATGGTTTTAAGTGTTTCGTTTTTGCCGCGCCAAACTTGCCCGAACCCGCCTTGCCCGATTAGTTTTTCTAGTATTACCCCCGGTATTGGCTGATCCCCGCTTGTAAATTGATAAAGCGGCTGAGGATTAGTAATGGCCATTTCTGAATTGGCTTCTGAAGAATGGGCTATCTGGGAAAGCCAAGCCATTTTCTTTAATGCACCCAAACGATTGCGAACCGCTTCTTCAAGATGGGGTTTATCTTTGCAAATTTCTTCAACACTAGTGGTAATGTTGTCCAAGCCCTTGCTTTCGAAGGACTGAATTAGATGATCAATTTCTTCCAATTCTTTGGGTGACATGGGCGGTAGGGCCTTAACTCTGAAATCCATGATTTTGATCTTTAACTATTTTACCCATTTTTGCAAGTAAACCTTCCATATTATCCTCTTGTGATTTGATAGTAGCCCTAGGGTTTTATAAGATAATAGAAGTAGAGGATCCGCACTTTAATACAGTGGTTGAATTCTTTCTTTCTTGGGGAATAGTGTAACGGTAGCACAACTGCCTCTGGAGCAGTTCGTCTAGGTTCGAATCCTAGTTCCCCAGTTTTCGACTTCTCGATGTTGTTCGATGTAAAGTGTTAATCTAATATAACTTGCATCTTATAAAAAACCAAATTCTTTTTTAAAAATTATTTGATTTGCCACTTTTTTGCCACTGTATTGCACTTAGGTTGGTTTTGCGAAGAGGCACTTTTTGCTGGTTTAATTCCCCTTACAATTGATTTTAGTGGCATTAGAAATAACCTTCATTGCGAGATGATTATGGCAAAGCTCAACCTCATTCGGAACTCCTACCATGTACGATTTGGTTTTAAAGGAATTACAAGAAGATATGCGCTGAAAACTTCAAATTTGGAAGATGCAAGGAATGAAAAAAATAAGATAGAGGACACGATCTATCAGATAAAAATGGGTAGGCTTATTGTTCCAGAAGATTGCCAAGATGTTCATTACTTTGTTTTTACTGGTGGTAGAGAAACCGATCGGCAAGCTCCCGCCTGTTTAACTTTGCAAGACATTTGGAATGGATATTTTGAAAGTATTCCCTCTGAATCAAGAGATAGTATCAAAACAGAAAGAACGCATATAAAACACTTTATTGCGATTCTAAAGAACAAGAACATAAGGGCAATCAACTTTAAAGATTTGCAGGAGTATATCAAAACACGGCTTGAGGAAGATGGGAACCGTGGTAAAACCACTTCTACAAGAACTATCCGAAAGGAGATGGATACATTCAAGGGCATTTGGAACAATTACGCTTTGCCTCTAAAATTAGTTTCATTTTCATTTGAGTTAACATTTGTGGCAAAATTTAAACACGGGAAAGAAAGTACAAAGGCAAAATTTCAAACATGGGAACAAATAGAAAATCAAATAAGTAGAGGCGACCTTAAGGAAAACGAAGCAGAATTTTTATGGGATGGGTTATTTCTAGATTTATCTCAAATAAAAGAATTGCTCGACTTTGTTAAGAAGTCAAATGATTCTCGAAAATGGATATATCCTATGTTTTTGTTTGCTGCTCATACAGGTGCTAGGCGATCAGAAATGCTTAGATCCGAAATACAAGACTGGGATTTTCAAAACAAAACGGTTTCAATCAGGGAAAAAAAGAAAGATAAAGATAAGGAATATACCACTAGAGATATCAATTTGTCGGATGAGCTTGCCCTAGTTATGAGATGTTGGATTTATGAAATCGAAGAAAGTAGATTCGTGTTTTCTGAAAATGGAACACTATTGACCAAGGCTAAGGTCGCAAATGTTTTTGCTAAGAAATATTTCTTCAGTAAAAGAAAGGATCAGAGGATTCTTCGTGAGTGGTATTTCAATAACACAAAATGGTCGGTTCTTCGTGGATGGCATATTTTTCGTCATAGTTTAGCAAGTAACTTGGCTAATGCAGGTGTAGACCCCCGATTAATTGATGACATTTTAGGGCATCAAACCGAAGAGATGAGGAAAAGGTACCAACATATGTTTCCGCAAAAACAAAAAGCTGCGCTTAACTTGCTTTTTCAGTCTGACATCAAAGCAAGTTAACGCATTTTTTAAAATAACTAAGAAAATCAACGAGATCGTAGTCCGTGGTTGAGGTAATGATTTAATTCTTCATAGGAAATCTTCCACTCATTAGAACTGCCACGACCAGAATCTTTCTTTTCTGCGATTATTCTTTTCCTATTGCAATATTCACGCACAGTAAATTCAGCTCGTTCGATAATTTTTGCAACTTCTTTGACTGAATAATATTCCTTTTTCATCGGAACTTGATTTGCGGTGACTATTTGCGTTAGTTTTTGAATATCTTTTTTAAGATCGTATATACAATTCAGCGTTTGAATATGATCTGATTTTGATTTGTCATATTCATAGTTATGGTGCTGATGTTCTTTTGAGTATTCTTGGTTATTGTGCATATGTCCCTCTATTGCTTGATTTTTCTGATGCATAGTATTTGCTCCATTACTTCTGTGTTCGCAGAAGTTGTTAACGCACGCTTCCATTTTGGAAGTTGTTGCCGGTAAAGAAGGTTGGGTTGGCTGTAAGATTCGAGAAAATGCTTTTTTCTGATGCATACTCTTTGCTCCATTACTTCTGTGTTCGCAGAAGTTGTTTACGAAAATGCACGCTTCCATTTTGGAAGTATGTGCGGAATGTAAGTGTTGATTTTGGGCAGTTAAGTTGCCAGAAACATGCTGATTTTAAACCAGTTTTACGATAGAAGACCCAGTTCTACCTGACTGAAGAAAAATTTTGCCAACAGTTTCTGTTAGTTATGTGTATTCAACCATGAGATTTTATTTTTCTCAATCCCAATTTTCAAAATTTTACAAAACTTTTTTGAACCCCCATTTAAAATTCAGGCGGGACAATACAGTATAAGAAAAAGCCAATTTGCAATTCAAGCGATTCTGTAAAGAATTATCGAAATATTTTAAATGAATGTTTTGTAGCGGAATATTCGTGTTTTTGAATTTCGCAAAATGCTTTCTGGATATTCATTTAATTGAGATCAAAAGATATTTTTTATTTTTCCAAGAAAAAAAATTAAGACCTGACTCTTTATATTCATGCACGAAGAATTCTATGACCAAGGAGACATATGAAAACGCTTTCGGAATTGAGTTTATACCTCAACATCAATCCATGGGTTATTACTCACGCAACTAGAACAGGAAAACTTCCTACACCACCAAAAGTAGGTTCGATATGGATTTATGATCAGGAATTAATCAGCAAGGTTGAATCATATTTTAAAAACACAAACAAAAAGAAAGGTTAAATATGCGAAGAAGAATTATAAGTTGGAATAATGTACCATTTGATTACAAGACCCAAAAATCTTGGAAATATAAATTCAAAAACATTGTCGAGAATGAATATTCAAAAGCAGAAGTTGAATTTCAAGTAGGAGATAATCCACCAAAATTCACTACTGTTCCGGTATACCATATAAGTCAAACAATTGATTTTATCCCTACGAGAAAGCAACTAGCTTTTGAAGAGTTCTGGCAAATTTTTTGCAATGAAATGGATAAAAACAGGCATCTGAAAAAGAAAACAAAAGGAGCGAAGGGTTGGTGGCTTAAAAGTAGTGATAACTTCAAGTTTGCGAACCGTTTGTGCAGGGAAAAACTCCAATCACATCTCAATCAAAATCGCCCAATAGGTGTTTTCCCAAAAAATAATGACCCATTATCCAAGACCAGATTTGTAATTATTGACCTTGATTTACACAACAAAGATCAAAGCATATTTTTGCAAATGCTTAAAGTTCTTCTTGATTTTTTTTGGGGCAAAGGTAAATGTTTTATTGGTTTAAACCCTCAGATTGTAAATGGAATACATGTGATTTTAGTTTTTGATGACCCTAAAAATGTTGTTCGAATAACCAATGAAATTAAAGACATTTTGAAAACCCTTGACATTGAAAATAAGCAGTTGATAAATCACGCATTGTCTTCAGGGATGAATTCTTTTTCTGCAATTGAAGTGTTTCCAAGAAATGATCGAGGTGTTCGTTTGCCAATGGGGAAAGGTTATACTGTCATAACTGATCATATCCTTACGAATGTTCCTCTCGTAATAAATAAAGGCACAAGGTTAGTTGCGGATTTTGTTTCGTTAATTGATTGGCTTGAAGATCCAAACAGAAAATACATGGACAAAGACGCAGTTATCAACTTCATAGCGGATAAAATTGCTGATAGTTCAATAAACCTAAAGTTGAATAATCCAAAAAAAACAAGGGCAAAAAAAGCAGTACCAAGTGAACTCAAAAACAATTCAAGCACTAAGGTGTACAATAATAGTGCTTTAAAAGTACCTATAAGTTTAAAAGGTAATTTTTATGAAATCTTGTATAAATTTTGGGTTAAAGGAGATCCACTTGAAGAAAAAGATGGGAATTGTTTGAACAAACAAGTTTTATATCTTGCAAAAATTGCTAAAGAATTTGACTACAAAAAGGACGAGATAGTTAGCGGAATACTACGAATGTTAGCTGAATTGCCTCCAAAATCTAAAGCGGTCAGTAGAAGATTGCTTATTGATGATCCTGACACATTAAAAAGTGATGTTTCAAGAATTGTTGAAAATGTTTTCAAGAATTCAGCTAGTTCTGAAATAAAAAATACTGCTAAGAAGTTCAAAAAATACAAAAGATTTGATCCTTTAAACACAAAAACTTGGGGTTTCAATAAAAGACAAAAGATAAATCTGATTTGGACAACAACAGATCGGAAAAACTTTTACAAAACCTTGTCCCCTGTCCTTAATGTGAAAAACATAAACACGATTTTAAAATTTGTAAAAGAGTTTGTAGGACTTGTGGAGTCTATGGATATTCAAAACAAAGGATTTTCAAGAAATTATTTGAGAAAATACTGGATTCCAAAACATTTTCCAGCCATTAAGGTTGGAAACAACACTAAAGTTCAAAAGGTATTTGAGGCTTTAATTCGACTTGGAATCATCAAAACTGGTCCTGCAGGGAAAGGTAATAAGCATCAAGGCTGCACAAAATGGAAAATTGGCGAAAAGGCTTCTGCAGCAATGGTTTAGAGCTTTTGTTTTTTATTTTGATGGAACGGAATTACTTAAAGGATCAGAGAGAAAGAGGAGGGAGAGTAAAGAAGAAGTAATTAACAGTTTATTATCGTTAACATAGTTGAGTAGCATGTATCTTTTTAAATCTTAAAGATACATGCTACTTTTAATTTAAGACCAGTATCTTTTATTTGAACTCTGAACAATCAGTTGCTTCTACAGGATTCTAAAATTTTCTTTATAACTTGAGAAACAATCCCAATTATAAAACACAGTACAATTAAACTAAAGTAACCGTCATCAGATCTATACATATTGCACCTCGATTTACCCTTGTTATATGTTATGCTTAACTTCAAAAGGCTACAGAAAACAAGAATCATTCGAAGCAGCAGATGCTATCATAAAATTTCACAACAGTAAGAAGAAATAAACATCTTCTAACAATTGAAAACTGAAATTCTTTTTTCAAATTGTTACAAAAGTATTAATTCATTAATTATTCAAGAAAACTTATAGACTTGGAACGATACAAGTACCTATTACCCCACTAATACCGCTTCTTTTATATGCAGGTTAAAAAAAATCGTGCATAGACGAAACACTTATGGCAAAAGGCTTTAATCGGCTTTGTGGGAAAAATCCTGTAAGAGTTTACCTACTTGGCTTGATCTGTTTCACAATGGGTGTCTTTAAAAATATTTGTTCTCATGTAAAACGCAGATGCTTAAGCAACTTATGGTCACTTGATCAAAAATCAGCCCACATATCTAATCTTCTGGTTATGCCAGTACCCATTAATGTCTTCCACTTGAACCACCTTTGCAATCAAATTAAAAGCACTTCTTTTGCGAATTAAACCAATAACTCTACTATTGCTGCACATTTAGGAATAATCGCAAATTAGGGGCAAATAAACGCTTCTCGTTTTGTTTGCAGAAAGATGGAACTAAAAGTTAGGCTGTGGCGACAAAACATTATGAAGAATTTTGCAACGCTCATTTTGCTCTTTCTCACATTTGCAAACAATAATTTGATTGCAGGTAATAAAGTTCAAACAATTGATCATGAAATGACTGATCAAACTGAAAGCTATTTTTTAAGATTAGCAAATGATTTTAAGTTTCATGACATTTATTTGGATTCTTTCGGAATGCCAGATAGAGAAGACAGGCTCATCTACGGTCAAATAATTGCTTCAGGTGTTGAAAGTTATCATGCAGATTATTTAGTGACCATAAGAC
>Ga0194045_1000686_pt1 | contig 11154 bp, 7 predicted proteins | sample JunL6211m_MetaG_FD_161686 | JGI IMG/M metagenome (GOLD analysis project Ga0194045, IMG submission 161686) | Anoxic zone freshwater microbial communities from boreal shield lake in IISD Experimental Lakes Area, Ontario, Canada - Jun2016-L626-11m | ecosystem: Environmental > Aquatic > Freshwater >...
TCTCGGCACCGATGTCACCGATGATATGAATTTGATCGTCGTGTGCTTCGTCTGCTTCGCGTTTGGGGGCAACTAATTTCCATTTTTCACGAGCTCGCGTCATTCGTTTTTCCATTAGCTCTTTGTGCGATGCTTTGGCTGCCCATGCTTGGCTGACGACTTGTTCTAGTTTCGCGTCTTTGCTTTGGCCATCAAAAGTCGCCCCTTCTTGGATCCAAGTCGCGACGAGTTGGATTTGCTCGTCCGACAACGGGCTTCGTCCCATCGGCATCCTCGCCCCTTCGGTGCCACGAAGCTTCTTAATCAATAGACTCTCTTCAGGCTTTGTCGGTTTCAGTGCGACGCCGCTGTCGCCACCCTTGATCAATCCTGCGAACGCATTGAATTGCAATCCGCCCGAGTTGCGTGTTCCGTTGTAATGGCAGCCGTTGCAATTCGATATTAGGAGAGGAGCAACATCGCGAGAAAAGCTAACCGTTTCCTTTCCTGTGGCAGCCGGAATAACGATGGGCTCTTTCTTCGGATCAGGCGTTGGCATGGCCGGGGACTTGCTATTGACCAACGAAGCGATCGGATCGGTTGGAGTTGGGCCGTCGAATTTGGCTCCTTCCTTGATCCATTGCTTGAATTTGGCAAAATTTTCTGGCGTTACCTTTGCTCCGTTGCGTGGCATGTCGCCTGTTTCAATGGTCTCGACAATTCGGCTGCTGGCGGGATCTCCTGGGAAGAGAACGACTCCACCTTTTGAGCCTTTGATGAGTGCGTTGTACGTCGCCAGAGAAAAACCACCTCGCTCCGCCTTGATATGACATTGCCCACATTGATCGACCATCCATGGCGCAATGTCTCGAGAGAAACTCATGGCTTTGGCGTTTGCAGGGACTGTGGAGGGAGCAGTTGGGGAAGCTTTTGGTACATTGCTCCTCTTTGCTTTGAGCAGAGTGTCCCAGTTGGGCAGTTCCGAGAGCTCCGCTCCTTGGACTTCGAGGAGCTCGTGAGCTTTCTCGAGCTGGGCGTGCAGCTTCTTCAGCTCCGCGAGATCCTTGGCCGGTGCGCTCGCGACTAAATCCAGAAGCGATTTGGTGCTCTTTTCGACAATCTCAGACGACTCGAGGACTTTGCCCGCCTTGAGTTGTTGGCCAGCCGTCTTGAGCGATTCCTTGAGGAGGCCTAGGTCGTCTGCCTGGACGACGGGAGCGAGGAGCAGGATGAGACCAATCGATCGAGATAAGAGATTCAGCATAGTATTCGGCCACAGCTAAGATTTGCATGCGTCAAAGGCAGACGGTGTTCCGCGTGAAATGTCGACACAGTACTTGCCTGTATAGAGATAATGGAGATGGGAAGAAGTACTCAGTCGCCTACCGATTTGCCATCATCGCGACAACGATGCCTGCGATCAGCAAGATAACGATCACTCCAGTTCCCGCTAGCAACCAGGTTCGGGAGTTTTTCGTTTTCCGCTGGTTTGCAACTGCAGATTTTGTTGCTTGCAGATTCTCCTTGGCCTTGTCGTGAGGCTGGCCAAAGGGTTTGACGAGAGGAGATTTCGGTTGTGCGTTTCCGTTTTGAGGGTTGGTGATGGGAGAAGTCGCCTTGGCAATCGCTTGACTCTTGGACGTCTTGGCGTTGGGCACGCTGGTGTCGTGCACAAGATCGATCTTGCTATCGACGGTCGACGCATCCCCTTTCGCGATCGCTCGGAGCACTCCGCTATCCGAAGCGGACAGACTAACCACTGAGCTACCCAGGCCAATTTTTCCAACTTTTGTCCCAGTTCCCCGATTGGTAACCGTATCGACGTTGGCGAGGGCCTTACTTCTGCCGTCAAGAATGTCGGAAACAGAAAGATTGTTGTCCTTGGTTTTGGCTGGATTGTCCTTGGTCTCGTTTCGATACTTGTCCAGCCAAGCTTCCAGTACTTCCGCAACTTGGAGGCAGGATGCGTAGCGATATTTAGGATCCTTTTGCATCATCTTGACGCAAACGCCATCCAATTCTCCCGGACAATCTGGACGATCTTTTCGCACATCGGGAGGCATCGAATTCTGATGCTTGATGATACGGCTAGCGATACTTCCATCGGGGAACGGCGGATGGCCCGTCAGCAAGAAATAGAGCGTGCATCCGAGGCCGTACATGTCGGCGCGGCTATCGATCTTGTGGCTATTGATGGCTTGTTCTGGAGGAAGGTAATCGGCTGTGCCGAGGACTTTGTCGTTGTACTCCATGGTGAGGGAAGCATCTGCTTCCTCGGTGAACAGAGCGAGTCCCAGGTCCAAGACTTTCACGACGCCATCTTTATTGACCAGCAGATTGGCAGGTTTGACATCGCGGTGGATCAGTCCTGCCTCGTGGGCATGGTGAAGACCGCGAGCAGCTTGAGCGATGTAGTCGGCAGCCACAGCATATGGGAGCGGTCCGTGTTTGCGAACAAGGTTTTGCATGTCCGCACCCTCGACATATTCCATGACGAGGTAGTGTGTATCCTTTTCGTTGTTGATGTCGTAGGCCCGAACGATGTTGATGTGGTTCAGCGACGCGATGGCCTTGGCTTCGCGTTGGAATCGTTCCAAGTAGCTGTTGTTGCCGAGCTTGGACTTGGGTAGCACTTTGATCGCTCGTTTATGCTTCATGAGCAGATGTTCGGCGAGGTAGACGCTACTCATCCCTCCTGAGCCGAGATGTCCCAAGAGTTTGTGGCCACCAAGAAAAAACCCCTTGTATTTACCCTGCAAGAACTTTTCACACTGCCATCGCGTGACGATTCCTGCATCTTCAAGGGCCTTGCATACAATGACTGGATCTTCCGGGAGAACTCCCCCGTTTTTGGATCGAATCACTTCCAGCTGGGCTTCCAATACGGCTGGGGCAACGAGTTTGCTCTTCTCGATGATCTCAAATATGCGATCTGAGGTGATTTGCGTCATGCCAACTTGTTCCTCGAAAGACTACCGATTTTGGTGGTTGTGGTCACTCGATTCAACGAACTCCTAAACGAGTTGTGTGCGTCAATGCACATTTCTTTCGGAAGTCATAACCAACGACTCGACAAATCAATAACTACCTAAAGTGTACTGGAATATTTTCTTAAGAATACGGATCCAACGCTCGAGAACCGTGTTTTCCGACATTATTTCATCGCCTGGTTCAATTTTACCACCAGCGGAGCGTCGAGATAATGCACTCACGCCCTCATCTAGCGCCCCTCGCAGCAATTCGTTGATTCGCTAAACTATCAAATCATCTCTAACCACTACTCTCCGCACCCTTAGGAACTCTTAGGCATGAGCTACTTTCCTGAAATCCAGACGATTCAATACGATGGCCCTCAAAGCCGAAATCCATTGGCGTTTCGCTGGTACAACCCGTCGGAGCTCATCGAGGGCAAGTCGATGAAGGATCACTTGCGATTCAGTATTGTTTATTGGCACACCATGCGAGGGACTGGCTCCGATCCGTTCGGACCGGGAACGGCCATTCGCCCCTGGGATGACGGCAGCAATTCCGTCGAAAACGCACTCAGACGAGTGGAAGTCGCGTTCGAAATTTTTCAAAAACTGGACGCTCCTTATTACGCATTTCATGACCGAGATGTTTCTCCCGAGGGAAGTTCGTTGCGTGAAACAAACGCGATCTTTGACCGAATCTCCAGCTCTCTCAAGGAGCACCAAGACAAAACCGGCGTCAAACTTCTGTGGGGTACGGCCAACATGTTCAGCCACCCAAGGTTTATGCATGGGGCGGCAACTACTTGCAATGCAGACGTTTTTGCCTTCGCCGCAGCTCAAGTCAAAAAGTGCTTGGAAGTCACCCAAATGCTCGGTGGTGAGAACTATGTATTTTGGGGAGGCAGGGAAGGATATCAGTGCCTCTACAATACCGACATGAAGCGAGAACTCGACCACTTGGCAAAGTTTTTTCATATGGCTGTCGACTATGCCAAGAAGATCGGTTTCCAAGGTCCATTCCTGATCGAGCCAAAGCCCAAGGAGCCAACGAAACATCAATACGATAGCGACGCGGCGGCGTGCTTGAATTTCCTCCGATCCTATGATTTGATGCCTTACTTCCAACTCAACTTGGAGACCAACCACGCAACGCTTGCCGGTCACACGATGATGCACGAACTGGACTATGCGGGCATGCAAGGTGCGCTCGGTTCGATCGACGCCAATACCGGAGACTTGCTACTGGGCTGGGACACAGATCAGTTCCCAACCGACTACTACTTAACAGCCCAATGCATGCTCGCAATTCTGAAGCACGGTGGACTTAAGACCGGTGGAGTCAACTTCGATGCCAAAGTCCGACGTGAAAGCTTCGAGCCCATCGATCTGTTTCATGCGCACGTTGGGGGAATGGATGCTTTCGCCCGTGGGTTGCGAATCGCAGCCGATATCCGACGCGAAGGTGTTATCGATCAGTTCGTTAAGAGCCGATACCGAAGCTGGGATAGTGGTATCGGTGCCGAAATCGAAGCAGGCAAGCAGAACTTTGATAGCTTAGAAGCGTACATGCTGGAGAAGGGCGAGGCCAACGCCAACGAAAGCGGCCGACAAGAAATGCTTGAAAATATCTTCAATCGATATATTTAGCTGGACTGTCTCAAGTCGGGGATTGAGACTCATCCTCTAAGGCGAGCGGCAGCATGAGATTTATCCGTAGCACAGGCTGCTGGCCTGTGCATTTTAGACTATTACAGGTTGGCAGCCTGTACTACGCGGTAGTTATTGGTCTGCCGATCGCCTAACCCCGGCCTCTCTTTGGATGACATATGCCCGACCATGCGTTAGAACTGACTGAATTGCTAGCTAACGCAGCGGCGAACAAGGGGCTGGTCAAGGCAACCTTCAGTAGCCCCAGATCGCCTGATTCGTTATTTCTGCGAGTTGCAGTGCGCCCCATCGAAGTGCGTGGCGGATCCATGCTGCAGTTCACGTCCCAAACGGCAACGCAAGAATTCCACAAAAACCTGAGTCTCGATGAGGCTGCAAACGAGCTAGTTCGTTTAGCAACCAAGGATTTCAAGAACTCCCATTTCACGACAGATTCAGCGTCATTTGAGGCGCGTTTTTCCAAGAAAGGTAAGTGTTTTCTTAGCAAAAAACCTATCGCGACCACACCGTTAACATTCCCACTTGAACAACCCCACAATCAACCGCGCAATCATTTGATTCCAGAGGGTACTCCGTGCCCGTTCTTGGTAGAAACTGGCATCATGTCCAAAACGGGAATCGTGCTCGCAAGCCACTCTCGCAAATTTCGGCAGATCAATCGTTTCCTTGAGTTTATTCACGATATCGCCGAGTCGCTCCCCTCAGACCGCACGATCCGCGTGATTGACTTTGGGTGTGGCAAAAGCTACTTGACCTTCGCAACACACTATTTGCTGACAACCATTCTTAAACGCGATGTTGAAATAATTGGACTAGATCGGCGTGAAGATGTTGTCAAAACCTGCACAACGATTGTCGAAAGGCTTGGCATACAGAATTTGCGATTCGCCGTTGGCGATATTGCCGGTTATGTCTCGAACGCGAACGTAGACTTGGTCATCTCGTTGCATGCGTGCGACACAGCAACCGACGAAGCGATTGCACAAGCGATTCGATGGCAGAGCAAGGCCATTCTCGCGGTTCCATGCTGCCAGCATGAACTGAACAGTCATCTGCCTGCGTCCGCACTCGCGCCATTGACATCGTTTGGGATTTCGAAAGAAAGATTCGCATCTCTAGCGACCGATTCCATGAGAGTTGCGTTGTTAAACGCGGTCGGATATCAGACACAACTCCTTGAGTTTATCGAAACCGAACATACGCCCAAAAATTTGCTCATCCGCGGTGTTCGAAATCAGGAATACCTGGCGACGGATGCCAAGACTCGAAGCAGTTCTGACGTCGGTCCATTGCGAGCATTGCTGGGCATCCCACCTCTGACGCTCGAACGAAGGCTCGTCGAGCTTGGAATTCTAAATTAGGCGTGATTGCGATAACGCATGTACCAAAGCAATGCGACCAAAGTCTTCGCATCGATGATCTTTTTGTCACGCAGTAAGCTATCGATTTCTGCCCATGACAGGACCCTATTCTCGATTTGCTCGCCAGGTTCGCGCGCGGATTGTCCCATTGTTAAACCTTCGGCCGCATAGAAATGCATCTTTTCATCAAGAATGCCAGGCGACATGACAAAAGTATGGATGTGCGTCAGAGTACTTGCCAGGTAGCCGGTTTCCTCTTGCAATTCCGCATGCGCCGTTTCAAGAGGAGTGAGCGACTTGTCAAGAGTCCCTGCCGGCAACTCAAGATGCCATCGATCGATCGCAACGCGATACGTTTGAATCAAACATACATGATTCGTGTCCACAAGCGGTAGGATCACCACAGCGCCTGGGTGCCGAACGATGTTTCGAATCAAATGCGAACCGTCCGATAGCACTTCCTCCACTTCTTCGACTGCAAAACGTTTGGCTTGAAAGAGCTTTTTCGCAGTTCGCATGTTAGCCAGCAAACCGCGTGTTCGATTCAACACCCATGGCTTCTTCTGCGGTTTGACGAAACTGCATGAGGAATGCATCCTCGGGGGTATCCTCGTAGAAGTCTTTCAGTACGCCAGTAGCTCGAAATCCGAGCTGGCGGAAAAATAACTGTGCGGACAAGTTTGTCTCACGGACTTCAAGAACGATTCGATTGCGCCGCTGATAAGCGAGCTTGGAAACGAGCTTTTCCGTCATGGCTTTGCCAACCCCTTCCCGACGAAACTCCGGGTGCACGGCGAACGACAAAATGTGGATTCGGGTTTTGTGTAGTTCGTAAATCATGAACCCCACAACTTCCTCGTTTCGCTCGGCGACCATTCCGATGCAATCGCGTTGGCGAAGACACCGGATGAACTCGTCCTCAGTCCAGGGGAATTCGAAACTGTTTGATTCGATAGCTAGCACTGACGGCATATCACGACGAATCATCCAGCGAATGTGAACGCAAGACTTATCCGATTCGATCCTTGGCATTAGACAAATTCCTTCCGAGAACTTTCGCGATGATGGAAAGCGGCTACCTACGCGTTCTTCCTTGAACGGGAGGATCGAACGATACCAGAGTGGGGAAACAGAACCAAGATGAGTTTCGAATGCAACGATTTTGCGAATAATCCCAAACAACCACACCCTAGACAGTTGGTATTTGAGAATGCACAGCCTGCCCAAAAAGCAAGCACACTTCGCAGCACCCCTCTTTGGTGGTAATGCCTGCATTTTAAGCAATGCTATCTATTCGATCTTAAGTCCTTGCTGGCATTTGGTTTGCATCGATGGCATTGACAGCTATCGGAACATTTATTTGCTTCGGCTGCGGCTTCGCGGTCCGGACGAGCGATGACTTCCTTCGTGACGGGTGCAGGCGGAGGAGGTTTTGGATGACTGCAGCCGTTTCCCTCAAAACGCACTTCGCAAGGAATTAGGTATCTCAGGATGAATTTCGACAGCAACACACCAGACCACAACGCCTCGGCAAACGAATGGCTTGCGCCCGCCGAGCCAAAGACAGCCCCCTCAAAGCCAGTGTCGTCGCGACTTCGGGAAAAAGCCGCAGACGAAGCCGGCGAGAAGCTGGCTGCCGAAATGAAGGTTTTCAATCAAGTGGCCACGGAGCTTAAAGCCAAGCGGAACGCGGACCTGCCTACCGCGTTACGCCGAAAGCTCGTAGTGGAGACCGCGACCGAACTTTTCGGCCTTGCTCCAACGTGGACTGCTTTTTATCGGGAAACGTTGGGAGGAGATGGAGTCGCGAGGGCCCTGTTTGCTGACGTCGTCGAAGCCAGGGAGTACGAATGCAGTGATGAGCATAGCAAGGTGCTCGAAATGTTAACTGTTTTGCGATCGCGCGATCTTCCCGAAAATGACCCACACGAACCGCAGCGAATGATTACCGTTCGCATCCCAAAAAGCCTTCATGATGCAATTTGCGACGAAGCCAACAACTTATCCGTAAGTGTAAACAAGCTGTGCATATCCCGAATGCTTCAAAAAGTTGACCCAGCCATGATTCCTTCCCCGACTCAGAAGCGACGAGGCAGGCGTCCAGGCGCGGCTCCGGTCGAGGCTCGCGTCGCCGCAGTCGAAACCGAAAACTCGCAAACCAACGCGGAAGGAGTCGATGGGTAATCCGCAGCTCGCTAGTGCCGCAACAAGATAGGTGGATAATTTAAGTTCAGACCATTCGTCCAAGGCGAGCGGCGTTGGTTCACATTCGCCTATTGCCGTCCTTGCGGATATACTTTTAATAGACCTGGGGAGTTAGTGCGATCGCTTTGCGTCATTGCAAAGAGGAAAGTCCGGGCTCCATAGAGCAAGGTGGTCGATAACGTCGACCGGCCGTAAGGCTAGGGAAAGTGCAACAGAAAGCAAACCGCTGGGCACCTGCTCAGTAAGGGTGAAACGGTGGGGTAAGAGCCCACCAGAGCTCAAGGTGACTTGGGCTGCTAGGTAAACCCCACCTGGAGCAAGAACAAACAGAACGTCAACTCATCAGCAAGCTTGCTCGTTGGTGAGTGGGCTGCTGCTCGCGGCCTCGCACGTTCGGGTTGATCGCTCGACGCCGTTAGCAATGACGGTGCTAGATAAATGATCGCAGCGCCTCGGCGAACAGAACCCGGCTTACGAACCCCCCAGGTCTTTTAAGCCAGCACGAGCGCAGGTGAATGGCGCTCACTACTCTAAAAAGCACAGGCTAGCAGCCTGTTCTACGGGTAATTTCACAGGCTGGCAGACTGTGCTACGCGGTGGTTTTCTCTCTGCCGATCGCCTTAAAAGCCATTCGGCTCAGGCAAAGACTCGTTAGCTAGGCAATGCGTAGAGCAACGTTTTCGCCTGAAAAAACAAGGCCTTGGCATTAAATGTGCCACTTGTCTAAATTAAATGTGCCACTTGTTTCTTTTAAATGTGTCTCGCTTCCTCTTTCCATGCTTCGCAGTCTTTTCATTTTGCCTTTCGGTGTTTCAACCCGAAAATGGCCTTTCGTTGTACGACGCTCCGCGTCGTATCTCTTAAGGAAACGAAGAGTTGGCTCCGACCCCAGCCATTTACCACAGAGTACCCAGGGCGAGGGAGCAAGGCCTTGCAGTTTCCCGAGTCGATCTCGCCAGAAAATCGAACCAGTCGGTCGAGCGGTGAACTCGCGAGAGGTGAACAGGTTGCCCGCGACAACGACGACACTCCCCGTCCGCTCCGGCAATCCGCGCAGGTGCTCCGGTAATCCGCGAAGGCTTCGTATCGAGCGCGTCCACCTCGGTATTGGAATTTGATCCCTCGATACTGCAGGCGAGAGTCCGTGGAGAAAAACAGGGCTCGCTTGGAACCATGAGCTTGCAGCGCGCGATTCCGCCCAAAACAAGAAAGGCCCAAACAACGAACAAACACTGGATTGAATTCATTGAGACAACCGCCGATAGGGAATGGAATGATAAGTATTGAAAAGGACATTGTGTCATGTTTCGATCCGAATTGGTACTTGTCTCACGATAAACTTGCGTCATCACGAAACTCGGGCGAATGCCAGCATTGACCGTTCCGATTCGGCATTTCTGCAATGATGCCTGGCGCGGGCGAAACTTATCGACTCGTAACCCGATACGTAACGGCTCGTTGCTTTAATGACGTCGTTATTGGGTAAGGGCGGTACGACGGACTTCCAAGTCCGTCAATGGAGAATTCGACGGACTAGGAAGTCCGTCGTACCATTAAAGCTCGTGAATCCATGGGCGAGCGCGCCCTTGCCACTTTCGAATACCCCGTCTCACAATCCATTAAAGCAACGAGTCGGTAAGTGAGGACCTGCGAAATTGTTCCTCGCTTACGCTTCGGGTTGGGATACTGCATTCTGCCGCTCGCCTTAAATCCCATGGGGGGGTTCGCAGACTGCGTTCTAGGCGGCGAACGAACTCGCGCGCTCAGGACACGCCCAGTCGGAGCGACGGGAGTACGAATCGGAGCGGCGCAATCTGGCCTAGCGTTGCCATTCCGAAAATGTTAGATCGTTTCTAGGCCTATTCAGGGCTCGGTTTTTACGTTCCGTAGGCAAAATGCCAAAGCGCAAAACACATCGTATTCAGGGATGAAGTTGATGAGAATCCGATTCGAATTTCCGGTTATTGATCTCCTTACCAAGCTTTGCGTTGCGATTGCCCTAAGCGGCTTCCTGTTCTGCTCAGAATCCTTTGGGCAAAAAACCGGAGACGGGATTCCGGACCGCCTGGTTCTCAAGCCCGAGAATGGGCCCTGGTTTGTGATGGCCAAGTCCTACCGTGGCCCAGAGGCCAAGAAACTTGCTGAGCAACTTGCGAATGAATTGCGCAAGGATTTTCAACTCAAAGCGTATTGTGTGAGTAAAAAACTCGACTACACCGAACGCATTGACGGTGTCGGATTCGATGAAAACGGCAACAGCCGACGCATGAAGTTTCGAGATAACAAGGTTGTGGAGGGATACACGGTTCTGGTAGGCGACTTCGATTCAATTGACAGTCCAGCTATCACCGAAACGCTTTCCAAGATCAAAAGAATCACGCCGAGCATGATGGCAAACGGGGCCGAACCGTCCGATCCCAACAGTGACACAGTGAGCAGCTACAGGAAATATTTGCAAAAAATAGTCGTTAAGTCCAAAGAAAATGCAAAGGAGAACGCGATTGCCAATCCTGGACCCATGTTCGGAGCCTTCGTAACACGCAATCCGCTTCTGCCTGCCGAGTTTTACAAAGCGCCAGAGCTGGACAAATTTGTGAAAAAACTGAATGAAGAAAAGAACTTTTCGGATTTTTCGTTGATCAATTGTGCTGGCAAGTACACCGTTCGAGTGGCCGTTTTTCGAGGCGATGATCAGTCGGTTAGCTGGGGAAGAACGACAAGTAGCGCAAGCGATGAAGATAAAGTTTCCCAATTGGACCTAGCCGCTGAGCGTGCGGCATTGACGGTTCGTGCGCTGCGACGAGCTGGTTACGAAGCCTACCAATATCACGATCGATCCCAAAGCTATGTCACCGTGGGCAGCTTCAATGAGTTGGGTACAACCAACACCGCGAACCAGTTCGTTTACTCGGATCGCATTCAAGAGATCATCTCACGCTTTGGTGGAACAAAAAAGGTAACGCTATCGC